>Ga0137308_100203_pt1 | contig 110970 bp, 85 predicted proteins | sample Inofrocosms_June_FD_97181 | JGI IMG/M metagenome (GOLD analysis project Ga0137308, IMG submission 97181) | Mouse cecal microbial communities from Vienna, Austria - N-Acetylneuraminic and N-Acetylglucosamine D2O microcosms_June | ecosystem: Host-associated > Mammals > Digestive system > Large... | reverse complement strand
ATAATCCAGCGCAAGGAACCTGCGAATCCTTATATCACACTCTGATACGGTCGTACTGTCAAATCCGTATCTCCTGACAGGATGATCCCGGAGATTCTGCCACAGCGTATTGGAGACAAATGTCCAGTCCCTCTCTTCCCGCTCCGGATACACGATGTCTTTCATATCCACCATGACACTGTTGTATCCCAGCGCTGTCTCCAGACACCTGATCCTGAAATCATATCTGCCCGTTTCTTCAAACCCGTCAATTATCACACTCTGTCTGGTGACATACTCTGAAAGATACCCTATCACTTCCTTATCGCCATCAGGGCTTTCGACCACTGTCCGTACCGATCCGAGCAGCTTCTCCTGCAGGGCATCCATTACCTCTTCCTCTGTCAGTCCATCCGCATAAAAGGAAGTAAACTGATACGTCGGCAGTTCCCTCTGCATAAATTCATGATCCTTTGCCAGCTTTTTTTCTATCGGCGTTTCGGATATCCGTGCCCCGGACAAACCGGTCTCCGCCCTTTGTTCGTTCAAAAGTTTCATATAGCGCTGAAACTGATCCCCGTTGGGCTCATGTTCGTCCTCATAATCAAACTGAGGGGCAAGCATACAGGTCAGCGAAAGCCCGTTATCCCGGCGGACAGCCACCAGATCAGGCCACATAACATTCTGGAACAGCCCCTCCAGAGACTGGCTGTAGTGTTCCTCCAAAAATTCTTCGTTTTCATCCGCCAGCCCGGGATAATTGGCATAGATCATATTCTGCGCGTTGACTACCGGATAGATCTCATAGGGATTCATCTTTGCCGATATCGCAGACAGTATCCCCAGGCCTGCCACATCCTCCATACAGCTTCCGTTCACGGCAAAAACAGCAGCGCTTCCGGCATCTTTTTTCCATATAACGGCGGGAAGTTCCCGTTCTTCCATAGGCTCCGTTCCCAGATCCTGTTTTTTCGGAATGCCGTTCATATAAATCTCACTTTCCGAAGATACTACATACCACGGAAACGTAAACTCTATTCCTTCCTCCTTCTCCTCTGCCGTATAAAGAGCCTCTCCGCCCAGCAAAAATCCCTGATGCAGATAAACTTCCCCCATCGGCATTTCCCCGGCCCTGACCGTTTCAATCCCCAGCAGGTTTTTCAGCCGCGGGCTGTCCTCTATCACAGATACCTCCGGCAGATTACAGAACACAAGATTTATTCCCGTCTCCACATATTTTTCTAAAAGAGCGCAATTTTCCTCACCGCCCCAGTCAATATCGCTCGAATCAACCATTATTACGGCTGGAAGGGACTGATCCTTCCCTTCTTTCGAATCCTCATATTCCTCCGGCGACAGATAAGTTTTAAGCCTTCTTTTTGTATAGGAAGCCCAAAGTGATACCGTTTTCCTGAGATCCCCCTCTTTTCCGATATAGACAACGGTTTCTCTCACATCACCCGCAAAATCCTCTGCACCGGTATCCTCCGCATGAAAAGAATCACTGTTCTGCGGAATTTCCGATATGTCTGTTATATAAGAATTTTCTTCATAATGATTCCAGCTTTCCAGTGCAACATTCGAAAACTGGAACAGAAAAAAAACGATAAACATCACAATGGTGATGGTTAAATAATTTCGGCGTGTTATCATTTTACAAAGCCGTACCCTTTCCGACTTAACTGAAAATCCTGATCAGTTCCAAAGTCTCATTATCGATCACAACATCCGATTTTTTCAACGCCTCAAGCGTCTGAAAAAACGCCTCCCTGTTTCTGACGGTAAAATACAATTTCAGCTTACAGGTATAAGATGAAAGCTGATCCGGATACTGCTTTGCCAGCCGCATACACCATTTTTCCGAATTTTCATAATCTTTAATCTCAAGCAGCCTCAGACACACCCCCTCATATTGCTGCTGAGTCATTCCGGAAGGATTTTTGGCATAAAAAGATTCCGCCGCCTCGATCATCATCTTAACAAACCTGTTTTGTTCCAGCTGCGTAAAAACCTTCTGTTTTAAAATTTTATCCGTATAATTGATCATGGTATCTTCGTATTCTGTCTGATCATCCTTTTCTTCCCTGATACCCAAATACAGTTTTTGTACTTCTATACGGAATTCATTCAGTTCATGGCTCAAAACAGCTGCCGCATAATGTGAAGATTCGGAATCCTTTGTCTCCAGCGCCAAAGAAATCGCAGACAAAGAATCTTTTATCTCCCCTTTCAGCACGTTCAGCATCGCCGTCCGCAGGCTCTTACGGTCATTGACTGCGATTGCCTCCTCCAGAGGGATCACATTCATTTCCCTTTCCTCATCCGCTTTCAGCTGGGTCCTTACACGTCCCTTGCTGAACATTACGTCATCCAGTTCCACCTGAAATCTGAAAACAGTCAGATAAAACAGATGTACCATAAAGAAAAACAGCGGGCCGACCACCGGGCACAGCAGCATAACAATAAACCGCAGGAGACAGGTTCTCCGGTTGTCATGCAGGCGTTCATCCTCCCCCTCTCTTTTTCTGTTGCGGACAGGAACGACAAACAGGATGCTGATCAGAAAATAAAGGACTGCTATTATTGTATTGACCAGAACAACTATGAGAAAAATATACTCATCCCTCGACAGGCTCATTCTTCTCCCCCTCTCTGAGTCTGCAGTCATAACCGGCGCTCCGGAAGCGTTCCGCCACACCCTCCGCATTTTTTTCATCCGTATTGGAAAGCAGGATATAGAATCCGCCGTCGCTTAAAAGCCCCATATAATCTGTCTGACGTATATTTTTTCCCAGTATCTCCGATGCTTTTTTATAATCTTCCGCGGGAATTTCAATCATGGCACATTCCGTAAGGCCATCCTCTTTTGCCCTGAAAAACGCACCTGTCAATTCTTCAAAAGCGTCCGCCGCCATGACCCTGGTCCCGTCCAGATACCGTCCGTGCGTGAGCGTATCCAGATACCGGTTGGCATGCACCACCGCGCTCTGGATCAAAGAACCGATGATCGTCAGGCGGTTCGCTTCCGAAAGCGTCATGCGCTGCCACGGAATTCCCCAGATCATCAGCATCAGTTCCATTTTTTCCTCTGTGTATACGGCGCTCGCCATCAGCGGAAGTTTCTCATCCATCTTTTTATTGATGAATACACGCCGTTCCTTCAAATCCTGATACAGATCCTCCATATCCGTATATTTAATGGAATTTCCCAGCCTCTTTGCCTCCGGAGATGTAAAGGAAAACAATCTGGCATAATCTCCGTTTGCCACCATATAGACAGCGACATCCCTGCTGTCCATCAGTTGTCCCAGCACCTTTGCCGCATAGAACAGTACTTCTTCCGGTTCATAAGCCTCCAGACTGGAAGTGATCTCATAAATTTTTCCGAGGCTGTCACGCTGGTTGACAAGCTGTGTCTCAAAACTCTGCTTCATTCTGACATTACTGTCGTTGATATCCGATATATCATCTACTTTTCTGCTTAAATACTGTATCTCTTCCTCATTCTCTTCTCTGATAAACTGCAGCTGGTCGCGCATGTAACCGACGATCATACCAATGATGAACAGCTGGGCCATCCAGACATAGATATTATAATCCAGCAATACCTCAAATCCCGTCCTGCCGTACATCTGCTGCAGGAAATAGCCTGCCACGGCAAGAAGGGACGAAAAAATCGCCTGTTGCTGCCCGTATATGATAGCAAACAGCAGAACATACAGTAAAAAGAAATCCAGCCTGTTAAAATACTGACTGTCAGCCGCCTTGCTGTTCAAAATATAAAAAGGAATAAAACAGATCAGATTTTCAACAAACGGAAACAGCCGTTTAAAGATAACTTTGATACCGTGCCATATCCTTCCCGCCCTGCTGCCTCCGGCATCCTCATCACGGATAAAGGAATCCGCGTTCCGCTTCATATATCCGGCAACCTGTTCTGCCCCCTCCTGATAATGAACAAATATCTTCTGTCCAAACTCTTCCTGGAAAGACTTCCCGTCCAGCATCAGGCGGTATTTTTCTCCCACCGAATTATTGACCAGACGGATACCTCCTCCCATCGTTTTGATGATTGCCTCTGCCAGCTGTACCTCATTTATCTCTTCCATAGAAGAAATATGGTAACGCGATAATGCCGGGCGCTCTTCCATCATCACCTTATACGCCAGTTCTACCGCATCATTCAAAAAGAGCATAGAAAATGATCTTCTATTATTGGCAGATATTCTGCCTGTCTTCAGTGCCTCCAGACACATCTGAAAGCACGGGCCGCTCTCTTCCCTGCCCTTGTCCGGCACACCGTAGAGATGGTCAAAACGCAGGATCATGATATCCATTCCCTGTGCTCTTTGATAATTTTCGCAAACCTCTTCTCCCTGCGCCACCGCGATCGCTTTAAATCCTTTCGGCGATACGGCCTCTGTTTCCGCTACATCGTTAGGATACGACATACCATACACTTCATGAGAAGAAAAATAAACAAAACGCCCTTTTCCTGTCATCGAATACGTTGACAGAACATTCATCAGCGATGCCGTGTACCTTACCGACTCCTGCCTTTCCCTGTGCCAGTCAAAATTTGTGTCATACGCGCCCATATATATAACCATTTCCGGCTGAACGCTCTCAAAAATATCCTTAACGCTCTCGTCTTCATAAGAATAATCATATCTCTCAAAAACATGCTTGTAGGAAAACCGGCGATCCCTGCGGCCTGTCAGCAAAAAAATCCTGTGCTTCCCTTTATTCAGCTTATCGATCACAGCATCGGTCATTCTGCTGCTGCCGCCGATTAATAATACATTCATTGCGCTACCCCTTTTTGTATTTTCTCATTCCGCTTTTCAGCGGCACCGATACATCAATTCCACCATGTCGCTGATCTCCGCGAAATCTTCCTCATCCTCCGCATCAAACCATGTCTGCTTTCCGATCAGTATGTATGGCGCATAAGTACTCAGCTCCAGCAATACCTCCCCTGCCGCTTTTTCTGACATATCTGTCATAATTGTAATACGGCTGTTCTCCATAGTACGCAAAAACAGATTTCCTTCCAGATCTTTTGTGATATCCGTAATCCCCGGTTCTGTCACCATGCCGGTTTCCCTGTCATAACTTCTGATCCCTGCCATGACCAGATCCCGGTAGGGAATTTCATACCTGTCCTGTTGAAGGTCTGTAATCTTAATGCACTTTTTGGTAAAGCGGATCCTCTTTGCTCTTAAAACAATATTTGAATGTTTTTCCATTCCCGGCACACTCCCACTTTATGCAGACAGTATAAAAATGACGCAAAGGTTCATACTCTGCGACATTTTTAGCTGATCGATCAGGCCTTATCCAAAAAATCCGGCAGATACGGAAGCTTTTTTTCAAAAATATATAATTTTTATCACGCTTTATCTGTGCAGCCCTGAAATTTTCCACACAAGCTGTTGCAAAACTCCCCGTCAACAGATATAATGTTAGAAGTAAAAATATTATTATCCTTGTCGCAGAGTATGAACATCTGCGACATTTTTTATTTTGAATATAGCGGATTTCTTTTACAAACGGTCTCACAGCCAAAGAAAAAGCCGCGGCATAGACCACGGCTTTTATCAGAATCAATATTATAGAAGAAGTTATAAAACTTATATTACATTATACATTTTATGCCCTCAGGCGGCATGCCTAATCTTCCGTAGGCGCAAATCTGGATCTGTCCTGTCCTTCCGGCCTCGGTGTAATTTCTCCTGCCTTTGTCAGGGCGATCTTTGTCAGCATTGGCCCGAAAAGTTCATAGATCAGCACCGCGAAAAGCACGATATTTCTGATGATCGCACCTTCTTCGCCCAGTTCCTGGGCAACCGTCACGGACATACCGAGCGCCACACCCGCCTGCGGCAGAAGCGTAATACCAAGATATTTACAAACCTGCGGATCACATTTCATCGCTCTGGCGCTGGCTGAAGCACCCAGATATTTACCGGCGGAACGGGCGATGATGTAGATCACGCCTATAGCTATTACCGTTACATTGGAAAATACACTGAGGTCGAGCTCCGCACCGCTGAGTACGAAAAATACCACAAAAAGCGGCGCCGTCCATTTATCCACACGGTCCATGATATCCGCCGAAAAATCACAGATATTGCAGAATACCGTTCCGAGCATCATGCATACCAGCAGGCTGGAAAAGCCAAGTTCGATCTCTGTTCCCGGAATTTCCATTCTCACCATGGCAAGCGCCACTGTCAATAACACAAAGGTAATGGAAATACCCATACGCCTCGTATTGGAATGGAACCATTTCTCTAATTCCGCAAAGATGAATCCCATGACAAATCCCAGCAGAAGCGATCCGGCCACTTCCAGCATCGGATTTACCAGCACTGTGATCACATCAATCGACGCTCCGGAATAAATCGCTTTCGCCACCCCGAAAGATATGGCAAACACGATCAGGCCCACCGCGTCATCAAGTGCTACGATCGGGAGCAGGATGCTGGTAAGGGGCCCCTTTGCCTTATACTGGTTTACTACCATCAATGTAGCTGCCGGCGCTGTCGCCGTTGCGATCGCTCCCAGACAGATGCAGGTCGGGATCCCGATACTACTGCCGAGATCAAATATGTAATAAACCGCAATCAGGCACACATCCACCAATACCGTAGCTCCAAGTGCCTGTACGACCGCCACCACCGTCGCCTGTTTTCCTGTTTTCCTCAGTTCTGTCAGCCGGAATTCATTTCCGATGGAAAAGGCGATAAATCCAAGCGCCACATCCGAAAGAATCCCGAAGCCTTCCACATCCTCAAAGGTACGAAATCCGATCCCCAGTCTTCCGATCAGGCTCGGTCCGATAAGAAGTCCCGCCACCAGATAAGCCGTCACCGCGGGAATTCCGAAATTTCTCACCGCACGGGTCAGGATAAGACCGAGAAACATTGCAAATCCCAACATGAGCAATATAGTTGCTGTTTCTGATATCTGTATCATTTTTTGCCTCCGTAAGTCACTTTTCCTGTATTTTTTTGACCTCTCTCATTTTACCACTTCTTTTTTGTGTGTCAATATTTTTGTTGTCTGATCGGGCTTTTTATAAAGGTTTTAAAACAGTTATAACCGGCTTGACGGGGCTTTTACATAAATCAAGAATCAGAATTTATCTTCCCAGATCACTGTTTTCCCCGTCCGCAGGGATTCCGGTAAATCAATGATCCTCTGATTGCCGGAGCCGCGGAAGCGGAGTCCCAAGTCTTTTAATGCCTGCACGAACTCACCGTCCACAAGAACATTGATATAAGAAAGCAGTTCCTCTGTCTCTTCCCATTCCGTACACATTTTTTGCAGTATATCGCTCTCAAAGGTATAACCTGTATAACACCAGATATCCTTCCCCGGCAATTCCTTTTTCACCCGGCGAAGAAAAGGCAGAAGTCCCTGCTGATTGCTGTGCTCTAAAGGTTCTCCCCCTAACAGCGTCAGTCCTTTTATATAAGCGGGGCGCAGGGCATCGATCAGCTTATTTTCCGTCTCTGCGGTAAACGGGCTGCCGTATTTGAAATCCCAGGTCTCCTCATTAAAGCAGTTCTGGCACCTGTGGGTACATCCGCTGACAAAAAGCGTCACCCGCACTCCGGGACCGTTCGCGATATCACAATTCTTGATCTCCGCATAATACATCATTGTTTTCCCCCGATCTTTATATTATAGTTTCAGTCTTGTTTTTCCTGTTTATATTTTATACTAAAAACGTGAGAAAACAAGCCTGCTTCTCACGTTTTTCGTGTTTCATATTTCTGCTTCCTTATAAATGAAGCACTCTCTCTTTAATTTCCTGCGTTCTGCCCTGATTCCAGAACTGTGTCCCGATATAACCGCAGGTCCGTCTCGCCACATTCATCTTATCCTGTTCGCGGTTTCCGCAGTTCGGGCATTCCCATACCAGCTTGCCGTGTTTATCCGTAATGATCTGGATCTCACCGGTATAGCCGCACTTCTGGCAGTAATCACATTTTGTATTCAGTTCCGCATACATGATATTCTCATAGATATACTGCATCACGGTCAGCACCGCTTCCAGATTATCCTGCATATTGGGCACTTCCACATAACTGATGGCGCCGCCCGGGGAAAGAGCCTGGAACTGCGCTTCAAATTTCAGTTTATCGAAGGCATTGATCTCTTCCGTCACATGTACATGGTAGCTGTTTGTGATATAATTTTTATCTGTCACACCGCTGATGATGCCAAAACGTTTCTGCAACGCCTTCGCAAATTTATAGGTTGTGGACTCAAGCGGTGTGCCGTATAAGCTGAAATCAATATTGGATTCCTCTTTCCATTTCCTACACGCCGCGTTCAGCCGTTCCATCACTTCCAGCGCAAAAGGCGTCGCCGCCTCGTCCGTATGGGAACGTCCCGTCATATACCGTGTGCACTCGCACAGTCCCGCATAGCCCAGAGAAATCGTAGAATAGCCGTTGTATAACAGCTTATCAATGGTCTCTCCCTTTTTCAGCCTTGCCAGAGCGCCGTTCTGCCAGAGGATAGGCGCCACATCCGAAGGGGTTCCTTTCAGCCGCTCATGCCTGCACATCAGCGCTTTATGGCAGAGCGCAAGCCGCTCGTCCATGATATTCCAGAACTTCTCCTTATCGCCGCCTGAAGTACACGCCACGTCCACCAGATTGATGGTCACAACGCCCTGATTAAACCTGCCGTAATATTTGTGTTTTTTCGGGTCATAATTTCCCGCGTTTGCCAGATTTCCGATATTATCATCCGTAAACCTGTCCGGTGTCAGAAAGCTTCTGCAGCCCATGCAGACATACACATCGCCCTTTAACTCCAGCATCACCTTTTCGGAAATATAGTCCGGCACCATTCTCTTTGCCGTACACTTTGCGGCAAGTTTTGTCAGATACCAGTACTTGCTGTCCTCACGGATATTATCTTCCTCCAGCACATAGATCAGCTTCGGGAACGCCGGTGTGATGAACACACCCTTTTCGTTCTTCACGCCCTTGATGCGCTGGTTCAGCATCTCCTCAATGATCGATGCAAGATCATCCCTTATCTGTCCCTCCGGCACTTCGTCCAGATACATGAACACCGTGATAAAGGGCGCCTGCCCGTTAGTGGTCATTAATGTGATCACCTGATACTGGATCATCTGCACGCCTCGGTTGATCTCTTCTTTTACGCGCATCTCCGCAATCTGGTTGATCTTCTCTTCATCCATCTCAAGATCCGCCCGGTCGAATTCCAGCCTCACCTGCTTGCGGAGCTTCTCACGGCTCACCTGCACAAACGGCGCCAGATGGGACAGGGAAATGCTCTGTCCGCCGTACTGGGAACTTGCGATCTGTGCGATCGCCTGTGTTGCGATATTACATGCCGTGGAAAAACTCTTCGGCTTATCGATCATCGTCTCGCTGATCACGGTGCTGTTCTGCAGCATATCCTCTAAATTGACAAGACAGCAATTGTGCATATGCTGTGCGAAATAATCCGCGTCATGGAAGTGGATGATGCCCTTTTCATGCGCCTCCACGATATCGTTCGGCAAAAGGAAACGCTTTGTGATATCCTTGCTGACTTCCCCCGCCATATAGTCGCGCTGTACGCTGTTTACGGTCGGGTTTTTGTTGGAGTTTTCCTGTTTTACTTCTTCGTTGCTGCATTCTAACAGACTTAATATCTGTTCATCGGTGGAATTTGCCTTTCTGACAAGAGCTCTTCTGTAACGATAGGTGATATAGCTTCTCGCCACCGTAAAGGCACGCTGGTTCATGATCTCATTTTCTACCATATCCTGAATCTCTTCTACCGAAAGAGAACGATTCATCTTCTCACACTGGCGGATCATATTATCAGCGATCACATCGATCTGCCGGTCAGTCATTTTCTCGGCGTCCACAACACTGTTGTTCGCCTTTCTGACCGCTGCGATAATTTTGGAAATATCATAGGCTACTTCCTGGCCGCTTCTTTTAATAATTTTCATACTCTGCTTTTATCCCTTTTCCGCCCGTTTTACCTGTAAAATCCTGCGTCGGGCTTCCCCGCAGGATTCCCTTTATAGCAGACATCTCAAACCTGATTTTGAAAAGTCTACAATATATTGTATCATTGATTTTTACCTTGTCAAGATTTTGTAGCCGAGAATAACTCCTCAAAATCAGATCGAAATTTTAGGACATTTGCACAAAGAGCTGATAAAAGCAGGTATCCGCATGTACAGGATACCTGCCTGATAAAATTTTTTGCTGGTTTTATTTGAAAAATTTCTGTCGGATATAAACTCCGTCTGTATTACATTTATATGCCTGACTATATAAAATCTCTGCTTCAGCCTTTCATATTATCCACCGCTGCCCGCTCGATCGCCAGCCCTGCGCTGTAAAGTTTCATAAACTTCTCAAAGCCTTCCACATCCGCCGCATCCGGTTCCATTACATAGGCCTCGGCGTCTCCAAACACCTTGTTATCCAGATATGTACCGAGGTCTTCCCCGTCTTCCTTCTGAATCATATAAGCGGCAAGCAGCGCCATGCCCCATGCGCCGCCCTCTCCCGCGGTCGCCATAACGGACACCGGCGTATTGGTCGCCGCTGCCAGATAACTCTGCGCCACACCCTTTGTCTTAAACAGGCCGCCGTGACCCTGCAGCTTATCAAGGGTTACGCCTTCCTGCTTGGTAAGGATATCGAAACCGGTCTTTAAAGCGCCCATTGTTGTATAGAGGTTTGCCCGCATAAAGTTTGCCAGATTGAATTTACTGTCGGGCCTGCGCACCAGCAGGGGCCTTCCTTCATCAAAACCGGTGATATGCTCTCCTGAGTAGTAGTTGTAAGCAAGTACATCGCCGCAGTCCTTATCTCCCTCCAGTGATTTATGGAACAGTACGCCAAACAGCTTGCCCATATCCACTTCCACGCCGTAGCTCTCTGCAAACTCTTTAAAGATGCCTACCCACGCATTCAGGTCGGAGGAACAGTTATTACAGTGTACCATCGCCACCGCATCGCCGCTGGGCGTCGTCACGATATCAAGTTCCTCATAGGGCCTGGACAGATCGTTTTCCAGAACAGCCATACCGAAGATGGAAGTACCCGCGGATACATTGCCGGTACGCCTTGCAACGCTGTTGGTAGCCGCCATACCCGTACCTGCGTCTCCTTCCGGCGGACACATCGGGATACCTGCCTGCAGGGTGCCTCTCGGATCTAACAGTTTTGCGCCTTCTTCCGTCAGCGTTCCCGCATTTTCACCTGCCACCAGTACCTCCGGCAGGATGTCTTCCAGCTTCCAGCCAAATTCCTTCGGCTCCACCAGTGTATCAAACCGCGCTATCATATTTTTATTGAACTGCTTTGTTGCAATATCGATCGGGAACATACCGGAAGCTTCGCCGACGCCGAGTACCTTCCTTCCTGTCAGCTTCCAGTGGATATAGCCTGCCAGTGTTGTGAAGAATGTCACCTCGGAAACATGCTCTTCCTCGTTTAAGACCGCCTGATACAGATGCGCGATGCTCCATCTCTGCGGGATATGGAAGCCGAACAGCTCGCTCAGCTCTTCGCTCGCCTGTCCTGTGATCGTATTTCTCCATGTCCTGAACGGTACAAGCAGATGATCCTCTTTATCAAACGCCATATAGCCGTGCATCATACCGGAAAAGCCGATCGCCGCAAAATTGTTTACCGGCACGCCGTACTGTTTCTGCACATCTTCCACAAGGCTCTTATAGCAGTCCTGCACCCCCGCCCATATCGCATCCAGAGAATAAGTCCAGATGCCGTCCACAAGCCGGTTCTCCCAGTCATGGCCGCCGGATGCGATGGGCTGGTTCTTTTCATCCACCAACACCGCTTTGATCCTTGTGGAGCCAAACTCAATCCCCAGTACCGCTTTTCCGCTTTCAATCAGTTCTTTTGCATTGCCCATAATGTTAACCCTCCATTTCAGCTTCGCAACAGTCTTTTGGGTACACATGATCCGAAAGCAGCTTCCTGTCAAACAAAACACTTTCCGGAAAATCATTTTATACACTACACAGACTGCTGCAGATATTAGTTCCTTTTCCTATATCATAAATCCTGCCAGGAAATCTTACAAGCTATTTTTATTTGATTACTTGTGGTTTTTCTCCCGATATAGTATAATATACATGATTTATACAACATATTCAATCTCAAAACGGGAGTCTTATTACATGAATGCACCAACGGAAACCAAACAAAATCTAAAGCTGCAGGCGTATTCGATTCTGAAAGAAAAGATCGTAAGCTGTGAGTACCGTCCGGGGAGTATGCTGAACGAAGCGCAGCTTGCCGCAGAACTGGGCTTCAGCCGGACGCCTATCCGGGAAGCCATCAGTATTCTGGAGGTGGACGGATTTTTACATATTGTTCCGAAGAAAGGAATTTTAGTGACAGATATCCTGCTGAGCGATATCGTCCAGATCTTTCAGGCCCGCATGGAAATTGAACCTATCATCTTAAAACTCGCCGGGCCTAATATCCCTCAGGAAGAACTTCTTGCATGGAAGGAAATGTTTCTCCCGGACGCCCCTTCTGTCGAACATGGCTATCAGGCAGATACCGCAATGCATCTTGGCATCATCAGTTATTGCAATAACGCTTATATCATCGATATGATGAAAAAGGTTTTTGATAAAAATACCCGGATTATTATCTGCAGCACCCGGAATAAAGCCCATATGCAGGAGGCGCGTAAAGAACATCTCGAGATCCTGGACTGTCTGCTGCAGCAGGATTTTGAACTGGCAGCTGCAAAAATGCGTACCCATGTGGCGGGATGCCGCAATGCCGCAATGGATTTCTTTTATTCAACATAATATTTTTCTGTTCAATATACAATAAGGATGAGCCTTGTGCCCATCCTTATTTTGAAATATCAATGCTCATCCTTATATTTCTGTATCGAATCCCAAAGCCCGTCTAACGCTTCTATCGTTCTGCAATACAGTTCATATTTTTTATCATAGGCCGCCGCCTTTTCCATATCTGGAAGGACCGGCGCCGATATCCTGCACATATCCTTCGCCGCGCCTGTAATATCTTTATAAGCCCCGCCGGCCGCCGCACCGATCAGCGCGCATCCGAAGGCTCCCGTCTCGTTTACCTGCACGCTTTCCACAGGCAGTTTCATCACATCCGCGAACATCTGCGTCCACATCGAAGAACGTGCCGCGCCGCCTGCAAGACGAATGGCTTTTACCGGCTCTTTTCTGGTCTTTAAAAGCTTTTCCAGATGGTATCTGTGACAGAAAGTAACGCCCTCGTACACACTCCGCAGCAGATGCTTTCTGGTATGGAAATTACTGATACCGACAAAACTTCCGCTGGCATTGGGATGCACATTGCTCGCCATCAGAAACGGCAGATATACGGGACAGAATTCCTCCGCCGGGATTTCTTCCACCCATGCGTTCATCTGTTCATAGACGCTCGTTCCGTTCTTTTTACACTCTTCCCGCAGTTCCGGAAGCAGATTTTTCATAAACCACTCGTTATTTCCGGCAGATGTCGGACTGCATTCCTCCACCAGGTAATACCCGGGCAGACAGAAAAACGAATTCATCATGACACTGCCGTCAGTTACCGGTTCTCTGCCGATATACTCGTTGATGCTCCATGTACCCGCGATCATACAGATATACTCTTCATCCGTAACGCCCACCGCCACGGCACAGGCATCAATATCAAAGGCACCGCCCGCCACCGGCGTTCCCGCCTTTAATCCGGTCTTCTCTGCCGCTTCTTTTGTGATATATCCGCAGATATCTGTGGAATACCTCAGCGGCGGCAGTTTTTCCATACATTCGGAAAGTCCGAACAGCTTCAGAAGTTCCTGATCATATTCTCCTGTATGAAGATTGACCAGATTGCATCCCGAATAATCCGTCCGTTCGGCATAAGCTTCCCCTGTCAGACGAAATCTCACATAGTCCTTACAGGCAAAGATCCACTGTGTTCTTTCCAGCGCTTCCGGCTCGTTATCCTTTAACCATGCCAGCAAAGACACCGGCTGGCTGCTCAGGATATGCTGGCAGGAGCGCTCAAACACCTTCTCCTCCGTCCCGTCCTTTTTCCATTGCACCGGATAACGCCATGCCCTGTTATCCGTGGAAATAATACCGTTGCGGACAGGCCTGCCGTCCTTTCCCCAGAGATAGAGCCCCTTGCCGTGGCCGCAGACTGCCGCACAGACGATCTCCTCACCGGAAATCTGCGCCTTCTCGATCGCCCTGCGGATCACTTCGCAGTTGGCTTCCCACATCTCGTCCATGTCCCGCTCCGTAAAGCCGGGCTTCGGCACAAGCATCGCCGTATCCATTCCGGCAACCGCCACCTCTCTTCCGGTCTCGTCAAAGACAGCGGCTTTGGTGGATGTTCCGCCGTTGTCCAAACCAAGATAATACCTCATAATAATCCCTTATACCTTTCTGCAGGCGGATATGCCTGTTTCACACCTGCTTTTTCCGGCTCTCTATCAGACATGATCTGCATAATCCCGGTTCAGGATATGCGGGGAGTCTTTTCCTGCAAAGAAATCCGCACTGATATCGATCGCCATCTTATAAATATTCCACAGAGATTCCACCGTCTGACTGGAGACATGCGGCGTAATGATCGCATTTTCCAGTGTCAGAAGCGGACAATCCACGGGCAGCGGTTCTTTCGCAAACACATCCAGCCCTGCGCCGCCGATCCTGCCCGTTTTCAGGGCTTCATACAGTGCATCCTCATCGATAATGTTTCCGCGGGCGGTATTGACGATCACCGCCGTCGGCTTCCATTATCTCTTTCTTCGGGAACGGGTCGTATGCCAGAATCCTGCATTCAAAACCGCCGAGCAGTTTTGCCAGACTCTGTCCGATACAGCCGTAACCGATAATGCCTACCGTGCCGCCGATGATCTCATTTCCGATATCCTTTACCCATTTTCCGGCTTTTGCCCTCGCCTGATATGTATTGATCCTTCTGCGGGCAGAGAGCATCATGGTAAGCGCCATCTCCGCCACAGCCGTTGTATTTGCTCCGGTGGTCCTGGCTATGGCAATGCCGTTTGCACTTGCCGCCTTAAGGTCTACTTTATCATATCCCACACCAAAACGCACCAATAATTTTGCACGCTGCACCGAATGATGATCGCGTCATATCCCTGATTGATGATCTCGGACATGATCTTCACCTGCTCTTCTGCGGAACTGTCGCCATTAAAGGACTGTACTGTGATATTATCATAATACTCGCATTCACTTTCAATACCTTCCAGCCATGCCTGATTGTTCGGTGTGCCGATATCATGTGCCACATATGCAATTTTCACATCTTCCACCCAGGGATTCTTTGCCGTCTTGCTGCTTACCGCAGCGGTTTCTTCTCCTGTTCCTGTCTCTTCAGCCGCTGCCAGCGCTTCCTGTTCTTCACGGCTTACTTCCTCTGCGCTGCCGCAGACAACAAGAAAAGTGCCCATAACCAATGCCAACCCGAGTGTTGAAAATTTCTTCCTCATACTTTCCTTTCCCTTGTTTTATATTTTCAACGTGATATATGCTCCTTCTATTCTTTTAGTATACAACAAGGTTATATCTTAATTCAATTTGCTTTTTCACTAAAATTAAACTGCTTTTTTTGTATGATTTTCCTAATTTTCCGTTTTCTTTTATATGGAAGCTGAATATTTTTATTTCGGGCATCCGGCTCATTAAGGAGCCGCTATTACCCGGAATGTCATAGTCCATTATCTGCGAAAATGAAATTCTTCATTCCCATCCTCTCCATCAGTGTTTTTAACAAGTACATCTTCTTCAGTTTTTTTGCTCTTTGGTATTGTGCCCTCACCGAAAATAAATTATAATTACAGCGATAAATCAGCATCTACAGAGGTAATGCCGACAGTATCCGGTACAGATAAATCCGTTGCGTTTTATAAGCTTGTATATGGTAACGCGATATATTCCGGTTTATCGGTTCACCGATCAAACCGGCTCAAAAATTAAAACAGATTTGCAGGCTATTGAAATAAAAAATTTGATAAAAAGGAGTAGGATCATGACAAAAACAGGTATCATCGGAGCAATGGAACTGGAAGTTGCAACCCTGAAAAATTTAATGCAGATAAATACGGTCACCGAAAAAGCCGGCATGCATTTTTATGACGGCACATTAAGCGGGAAATCCGTGGTCGTCGTGCGCTGCGGATACGGCAAGGTAAATGCCGGTATGTGCGTACAGATCCTGGCGGACTTGTTCGATGTGACCCATATCATTAATCTCGGCGTCGCCGGCTCTTTAAATCCGATGCTGGATATCGGAGATATCCTTGTCTCGGAAAGAGCATTGCAGCATGATATGGATTCCTCGCCTCTGGGTTTTGCACCGGGACAGATTCCGGATATCGATGTCCTTGCCTTTCCCGCGGATCGGATAATGATCGATACCGCTGTCTCCGCCTGCAGACGGGTAAACCCGGATATCAATGTGCTCACCGGACTTGTAGTGACCGGCGATCAGTTTATCTCCAGCAGGGAAGTAAAGGACAGGCTTGTCTCCGTTTTCCACGGAGACTGCGCGGAAATGGAAGGAGCCGCTATTGCACAGGTTTCCTATTTAAACAAGCTGCCCTTTGTCATTATCCGTGCTATTTCCGATAAGGCGGACGATTCCGCCGGAGAAATAGATTTTCCGACTTTTGAAAAACAGGCTGCGGAACACTGTGCGAAACTGACCGTGGAATTTATCAGAAATTTTAAACCCGTATAAAAAACCGCCGGAGCAGTTTCTTTTATTTTCTGCTTCGGCGGTTTCTTTTGCCGTCTTTGTGTTATGCTGTTTCCGGACAATAAATACATTTAATTTATATCGCTTTGAAGCTGCTGCCGTAATGTGGCAACCTGCTCTTCCAATGAACAAATAAGAGAATCTTTATTCATGTTTGATGATTTCAATTCGGTTATTTCGGCATCCTTTTTCCTATTCGACGATTTCAATTCTTCTATCTCCTGCTTTACACCATCCCAAGTCCGCCGGTAATCCTCCCTCGCCTCGCACCGGTCACGAATCCGGTCATCCCCGTTCAAAGCAAAAAGTGTTTCTCCCGCTTCCTGCATACTCTTATTGCCCGCTGAGATCATCTTAAAATCCTCCCATGTCAGTGCCTTAAACAACCGTGCCCATTTATCAAGACCATACTCCTTATCTTCTTTGACTGCTAAATGAATCTGAGTTAAGTCTAACACATGTATGGTAAACTTGTCACTATATTTATGATAGTTTTTTACATTCATCATTTTATAGGTTCCGAAAAACTCAGGGCGCTGGGGAAACAGCGTAAAATCCAGAATTCCGATCTGAAATGCGGGTTTTACGGTCCTGTAGGTATCTCCTGCATTTAAGCCGTCAAAAAGCCGTGACAGATATACCAGTGAACGTTCCGGCCAATTATATTGGTTGTTCACCTGCATCTCTAAATTAATGGATGTATTGTTGTTCATCAGGATTTTAATATCCAGAATAAAATCCTTATCACTAATCTTTTTTCCCAGTTCAATGGGATTAAGGATCTGTACAGACCAGACATCGTCCGGGTTTAAGTGTAGCAGAGAACACAGGAAACTTTTTAATACATTTTCATTGCTCTGCATAACACTCCGAAACATATAGTCATTCATAAGAGGATAATCGATTGTACCGGTAAAAGATGCCAGTTTGGATATACTGCCGGAATTTTTTAGAATATTCATAAGATATGCTCCTTTTTGATGTGCCTGTCAAAATCTGTACGTTACAGAAAACGCCCAGATGTATAAGTGATGTAAGAATTATAAAATTTTGATCTGTTCTTACTCTTTTTACCATAAAACATCATAAAAAGACAAGTTTAAAATGCGGAAAACAATGTAGAAAAACAGAAAAAGAGTTCAAGAAAAATAAGAAGCAGAACTACATGATATAGCCCGGATGATTCCTTTAAATTTCAAAGAGATACTAAATCTTGTATTGTGCATTTTTTATCAGCCGCATTCACCCATATCCGGTACAGGCGAATGCAGCTGATCATTTTGACAGCCGACTATTTTGATTGTCTGTTTTATGCCAACGTATAGCTGTTCAGATACTTCTCCTGTTCCTCGGTCAGCACATCAATCTCTTTCCCAAGAAACGCCAGTTTTCTCTTTGCCACATCAATATCCACTTCACGAGGTACATCGATCAGCTTTTCCGTAAGCTCACTGCCATGCTCTACCAGATACTTTGCGGACAGTGCCTGAATCGCAAAACTCATATCCATGATCTCCGCCGGATGTCCATCCCCTGCTGCCAGATTTACAAGACGCCCCTCTGCAAGTACAAAGATCCACTGGCCTGTCGGAAGCTTATAACCCATGATATTTTTTCTCTGTTCTCTTGTTTCCAGAGCAATCTCTCGAAGGCGTGCCATATCGATCTCACAGTCAAAATGTCCTGCGTTGCAGAGAACAGCGCCGTCTTTCATCACCGCAAAATCTTCTTCATCGATAACCTTGTCACAGCCCGTAACAGTCACAAAGAAATCACCGATCTTAGCCGCTTCGTTCATCGGCATTACATCAAAACCGTCCATCACCGCTTCAATCGCCTTGATCGGATCGATCTCCGTAACGATAACCCGCGCGCCAAGCCCTTTTGCCCTCATGGCAGTTCCCTTGCCGCACCAGCCGTAGCCGGCAACTACAACGATCTTTCCCGCCACGATCAGGTTTGTGGTACGGTTGATACCATCCCATACGGACTGCCCCGTCCCGTAACGGTTATCAAAGAAATGCTTGCAGTCCGCGTTGTTTACCCGAACCATAGGGAACTTTAATTCCCCTGCATTGTTCATGGCTTCCAGACGGATAATGCCGGTAGTTGTCTCCTCACAGCCGCCGATGATCGCCGGGATCAGTTCAGGCATCTTTGTATGAACCATGTTGACAAGATCCCCGCCGTCGTCGATGATGATATTCGGGCCCGCTTCCAGTACGTGACGGATATGCAGTTCGTACTCTTCCGGTGTGCAGTCATACCAGGCATGAACTTCCAGTCCGTCTTTTACCAGCGCCGCCGCTACATCGTCCTGTGTGGAAAGAGGGTTTGAACCTGTCACATACATATCTGCCCCTCCTGCTTTAAGCACTTTGCAGAGATAGGCCGTCTTTGCCTCGAGATGCACGGAAAGGGCGATCTTTTTCCCTGCAAAGGGTTTTGTCTCCGTAAATTCTTTTTCCAGAGTACGAAGCAGGTCGCAGTTCCGTTTTACCCACTCAATCTTTCTTTCGCCGGATTCGGCTAAACTCAAGTCTCTGATTTCACTGTTCATTTTTTTCCTCCAAATAAAATGATGAGATATTCAGCCGAATTTTTATTATAGTGATGGTCGTCTGTCCTATCATCACTGGCACGCAGAGATATCTTTCTTATATAACATCTTTCCTGTATCATATTTTTAATCGAGCAGGAAAGATTTATCTTCCCCTGCCCGCCGCGCCGGGTGCGGGCAGCTTATGCTGCATCCTTCTTCTCCGCACCTGTGCACATATAAAATATCTCTGCATATAAATTGATCGTTCACGCAGGGGCCGCCCGGTATATCGTATCTCAATATTCCTTCTTATCCAGTCCCATCCTGACGATAATTTCATTAATCTTTTTATACACCAGTTCCTCGTCCATCGTCAATATTTTTCGTTCTTCCATCGTAATTTTTCCGTCGATGATCACAGTTTCCACCTCGGAACCGTTGGCGGAATAGGAAAGCCCTGCGATCAGATTATTCCGCGGCGTCAAAGAAGGCGTATTTAAATTAAGGATCGCAATGTCCGCTTTCTTTCCTTCCTCTATAGAACCGATCTCTTTTTCCAGGCCAAGCGCCTTCGCGCCGTTTATTGTCGCAATGCGGATTGTCTCTTTGGCACTGATGCACTGCGGCGTTTTTGCAACACCCTTATGGATCAGCGCAAGCAGGCTCATCTCGTGGAACAGGTTCAGGCTGTTATTGGAAGCAGCCCCGTCCGTGCCGATACATACATTGATCCCTTTTTCCAGCATCTCCGGAACAGGCGCAAAACCGTTCCCCAGCTTCATATTGCTTGCCGGGTTCGTAACCACGCTGACATTCTTCTTCCGTAAGATATCCATGTCGCTTTCCGTGATCTGCACACAGTGGGCAGCCACCGCCGGCACATCAAAAAGTCCGTTTTTCTCTGCCATCTCGATAGGTGTACAATGGTATTTCTCTTTGATCTGTTCTATCTCGCTCTCACTCTCGGAAAGATGCACATGAATCCGCATATTATTCTTTTTCGCTTCCTCAGACACAATGCGCATAAACCCGTCGTCACAGGTATAAGGAGCGTGGGGTCCCAGCATAAAAGTCAGCCTGTCGCAGTCCGCCGCCGCATCTCTCTCCTCATATGCCTGATTAAGCCGCATCCGGCCCGCCTCGTCATTGCCGCTTCCCACCAGCCCCCGGCTGATCACGGCACGCATACCGGATTCCTTCACCGCTCTGGTCGTCTGATGGATGTTCATCTGCATATCGTTAAAACAGGTCGTCCCGCTCTTCATCATCTCTATAATGGCAAGACAGGCGCCCCAGTAAGTATCTTCATCCGTCATCTGCTGCTCAATGGGGTCGATCGTCCCGAACAGCCAGTCCATAAAGCTTAAGTCATCCGCCACATTTCTCATAAAAGACATATAGGAATGTGTATGACAGTTTACAAGCCCCGGTATGGCAAGCCTGTCTTTCCCGTCTATCACCCTATCTTCCGAAAATCCTTCTGGCCGTTTCCCGACAGACACAATCTTACTCCCTTCAATGTAAATATCCGTTTCCCGAATGACATCCCTGTCATCTTCCGGCAAAAGTGCCAGAATATTTTTTAATACAATTCCCATGATTTTTCCTGCCTCCTGTAAAATTATGTATTTCGCTTATTCTGCAAAACCGCTTCTCAAACTGAATATACGAAACACCTTCTTTCATAACTGATATGAATCCCGTACTACCCGTTTACTACATTGCAGGGTGTCCCTGCCAGAAAATTTTTAATATTCCGGTATACGCCGTCTACACAGCGTTCTCTTGCTTCCACCCCTGCCCATGCCATATGGGGTGTAATGATCAGACGGTTGCTGTCCTTAAATCTGCTCAAGGGATTCTCATCTGTGATAGGCTCCTTCTCCAGCACATCCAGTCCTGCTGCCGCAATCTCCCCTTCTGTCAGCGCGGTATACAGATCGGCGCTGTTTACCACAGGCCCTCTCGCCACATTGATGAGCACCGCTGATTTTTTCATCTTCTTCATCGCCGCCAGATCGATCAGATTTCTTGTTCTGTCACTTAAAGGACAATGCAGGGAAAGTACATCCGACTGCGCCAGCAAAGTATCCAGATCCACTCTATCATATTCTGTACAGGTACTGTTTCCCGAAGCAGAATAAAAGATTATCTTACATCCGAGACTCTCTGCCGCTTTCGCCACTTTCCTGCCGATATTTCCCATACCGACAATACCCCAGGTCTTTCCATCCAGTTCCCAGAAAGCTTCATCAAAATGAGAAAAGCGGCTCTGGGCGGCATATGCGCCGGATTTCACATACTCATCATAATAATGCAGTTTCTCTATCAGAAAAAGCGCCATGGCAATGCTGTGCTGTGCCACCATAGCCGTAGAATAATTCCTTACATTGCAGACCAAAATACCCCTGTTTTTACAATATTCTATATCTACATTATCATAACCCGTCGCAAACTCACAGACCAGTTTTACATTCTTTGCGTCTTTCAAAGTTTCTTCTCTCACGGGCGCTTTATTGGATACCACGATATCCGCATCCTTTACCCGCTCTGCCACCTCTTCCATCGTCACCGTATTCGGATAAATCTCCAATTCCCCGAATTCCCCGAGGCGCTCCACATCGATATCGAGCCCTACGCTGTTTCTTTCCAAAATGACTATCTTCAAATTTCTCCTCCGTTCCGCCGCCCCGGCAGCTTTCTTTAAACATAAGGACAGCCTGCATCTTTTTTCTGCTTATGCCTTTATTCTGCTGTTTTTTCTTAAAGATGTCAAGGGGAATGAGTAAGTCTTTAACATCATTCATTTCATAATACACACATCGAGGACCGCTTACGATATTTCCTTTCCTGCTTTCCGCGACAAAATGCCGGGGCATTGCCCCGGCACCATATCACCTGTTTCACGCTTAAATCCCGCCCGGATTCACTGTCTGTTCTGTGTCTCAAAAGGATATTCGATCCCCCACTCTTTTCTCCTCTCATCCATAAATTCCATCACGCGTATAGTCTCTGCATGGGGCATCTCAGGACATTCTAAAGCTCCTTCTTTCAATGCTTTTGCACAGGCCGCCACTTCATACTCATAACCTGTAATCTGCTTTGGCGCTTCTCTATAAAGAATTTTATTGCGCTCCTTATCATACACCGTAAAACTTTCATAATTATTGATATTTTCTATGACCATGAAACCCTCTGTTCCCTGAATGATGCCTTTTCTGTCCCCGATACAGCAATGGGAAGCTGTCAGAGACGCCACCCTGCCGTCCCTGTACTGAATGGTGATGGTTTCCTGTTTATCCACGCCGGTTTCCGTATAAGTACAGAAAGAAGATACTTTTTCAATATCTGTCCCAAAGAAAATGGAAGCAAAATTGATCGGATAAACGCCCAGATCCAGCAGGCTTCCGCCTGCCAGCGCAGGATCATACAGTCTTTGGACATGCTCAAGAGAATAACTTAAATTAGCGGAAAGCAGTTCCGGTTTTCCGATCAGTCCCTGTTCCAGTACATCTTTTATCATATTTACCATAGGCATATATCTCGTCCAGATGGCTTCCGTGACAAAGACCTTCTCTTTCTCGGCATACTCAAACACTTCCCTTGCCTGCCCCGCATTCACCGTAAATGCTTTTTCACATAATACAGGCTTTTTATACCGGATACACAGCATCATATTATCGTAATGCTCGGAATGAGGCGTGGCAACATAAACCAGATCCACGTTCTTATCCTGCAGCATCGCCTCATAAGAACCGTATGCTTTTTCCGTACCATACTCTTCCGCAAAAGCCTTTGCCTTCTCTTCCGTTCTTGATGCAATCGCATAAAGAATTACATCCTCCATGCCGTTTACTGTCTTTGCCATCATACCGGAAATATTCCCGGCTCCCATCAAACCGATCCGTAATTTGTCCATTCTTTTCACTCCCTGCGCCTTTTGATTTTGATCATCTCTGTAAAACCCGCTGTTTTCCGATCCCGATAACCGCCGAATCTGTCTGCTGCCTGTACGCTCCATAAGCCGTTTACTGCCGGCTGTTCTCCTTCATTTTGAGAATATAATCGCATACTGCATCAGCAACCATAATCTCTTCTTCATCCTTCAGATTATAAGCATTTATAAATACTATATTTTCCTCCATGCCGAATTCCGGCGGATATACGCCGACGTCCACTGCAGGAGTCAGACTTCTTGTATAGATATTACAGTTCTTTGCAGTCATATGTTCCGGCAGATACAGATGCAAAAGCGGCTGGAACGTACCAAGCCTTCCCTTCTGCAGCATCTCGGTCCGGATTCCCGTTTTCTCTTTTACGGTTTCCGCAATCTTCAGCAGCTTTTCCTCCTGTCTTTTAAACCTTTTTTCTTCATCCCCGGAAACAAACAGCTCCAGTGCCGTAATAAAACCGGCAAGTTCCTCCTTTCCTGTCTTAAAAGCCCGTCCCAGCCTCGGATTGGGGCTTGCAAGCATTTTACAGAGACGGATCAACTCTTTATCTCCTACGATCAGCCCTGTGCTCTGCGGACCTTTTATATGTTTTCCGCCGCTGAAGATCGCCAGATCAGCTCCCAGCTTCTTAGTATAATACCATAAATTGGACGCAGGAGGAAGCTGTGCTGCAGCATCCACGATAATTTTTACTCCTGTTTCTTTCAGTACAGGTATGATCTCTTCACAAGAAGGAATTCCTTTTTCATAAAAAGATGCGGGAAACAACACACATGCCGCTGTCTTTTCACAGACCGCTTCTTTAATATATCTTACATCCGGTTTTACTTTTATGATCTTTGCCCCCGTCAGCCCGGTCAGTCTCCAGTATGGAATAATATGCAGCACATCTCCGTTTATAACGATAATCTCATTTCTGGAAAAAGAAGAAGTATCCGGCAACATATCCATATTTTCTTCTCTGCCAAGACACATACACGCCCCGGCAGAAAGTTCCAGACCGGCAGAAGCGCCGGTCGTTACAAAAGCAGCCTCGTTCTGCGTAAGCTGTGCAGCCTTTTCACAGACTGCATTCCGCAGCGCCTCATATTCGATACAATGCCCTGCCGCCTGCATCATTGCCTCCACGGTTTCCTTTTCCATCAATGAACCTCCCAAATCCGTATAAGGTTCACTGGCATTAATGATTCTTTTTATATGTAATGTCTCATAACAGTTCATTTTTTCAAACCTGCCCTCTTTTTATGCATTCTCCGCTTAAAATTCCGGTTATTCCCCCGTTTTCCAGTACGGGAAGGCCGTTTACCAGTACGGTCTCCACTCCTTCCGCTCCGCACCTCGGGTGTTCAAAGTCTGCCCTGTCTCTCAATTTCTCATAATCCATAATACAGATATCCGCATAGTTTCCTTCTTTTAACATACCGCGGTCTTTGATATGGTATATCTCTGCAGGCAGTGCCGAAAGTTTCCGGATAATATATTCTGCAGGCACATTACGTTCCCGCATCATGCGGATCGTCCTCGAAAGGCCTCCAAAAGTCCTCGGATGGCATAAAACCCCTTCCGGGATCGTATCACTTCCCACCGTATACCGGTCATCCGTAAACAGACGATACTGGTCATCATACAGCTTTTCTTTTAATTCCTCCGTCTGATTTTCCACACCGACAAAGCCTGCTTCCAGATCATTTTCCAAAAGCAGCCGGATCACTGTCTCCTGAAACGTCTCGTGATGTTCTTCCGAAATCTCTTTCAGCGTCTTCCCGATTGAATCCGCATATCTGTTTTTTGTCAGGGCAACTCTGGCAGTCTGCCCTTCCGCAAAGAAATGGGGATGCCTCTCCCGCATATCCGCAAGCAGTTTATCCCGAAGCGATGCAGAGGACAACCGCTCCACGATCGCCTCATAACCGCCCTCCTGCGCCCAACCTGGCAGAAGCGCAAGAAGCAGCCCCGCGCCCACCAGATACGGATAAAACTCATAATGTATGTCCGCTCCGGCTTTTTCCAGTTCCGTAAACGGTTCAAATACGGTTTGATAATCCTCCCAGCCGCCGGTCCTGTAATGCAGCATATTCAGCCGCACCCCTGTCTCCTCCACTACTTTTACAACCTCTTCCAGAGAAGTACGGGGAATCTGTCCGTCGTTTAAGCGCTGATGGACGCAAAATATCCCGTCATATTTTTTTACGATCTTACAAAGTTCCACGATCTCTTCCGTATCCGAAAAGCCGCCCGGATAGTAGGAAAGCCCAACGGACAATCCCACGGCGCCGCTTTGCAGCGCCTTCTCCAACTCTTCCTTTGCCTTTTCCAGACTGCTGCCGGTCAGTTTCTGATCCGCAAAACCACAGACATATTCCCGGATGGCATTGTGGGATACGTTGGATGCCGCATTCACTGCAGCGCCCCCGAGCAGTTCCAGATATTCCGCAAAACTGCTCCACACCGGTAAATATTTTCCCTGATTTGCAAAAATTCCTCCGTTCATACAAAGGGAGCGTTTTAATCCTTCCGGTGTAGTGGGTGCAAAACCCAGACCGCACTGTCCGGTCACGATCGTGGTAATTCCCTGATATATCGCATGGGGCTGCTGTCTGTTATACATCACATTCAGTTCGGAATGTGTATGTCCGTCGATCAGCCCCGGCGTAACGGTCTTCCCTTTTGCATCGATTACTTTTTTCGCCGCTTCATCGATCCTGCCTGCAATTTTCACAATCCTGTTTTTTACAACCGCAATATCACCAATAAAAGATTTCTCTCCGCTGCCATCAACGATCCTGCCGCCTTTTATCACAATATCATACATGCAATACCCTCCCTGCCGGTTTGTACAACCGGCCGATCATTAAATATATCATCTAAAATCTTTACGGCCTCACCGCCGTACCATCCTCAATCCTGCTGTAGAGCCAGCTGAAATCCATAGTATCGACAGCCGGATATTTCTTCGCTTTTTCTTCATCAAAGTCAACGCCGATGCCCGGTTTATCATTCAGGTACGCATAACCGTTTCTTATCTGAGGACATCCCGGGAATACTTCTTCTTCCGCCTCGTTGAAGCCGGCGAATTCCTGTATTCCGAAATTCGGAGAGGACAGATCCAGATGCATCTGTGCCGTCATGCCGACGGGTGATAAATCATTCGGTCCGTGCCATGCGGTCCTCACCTGATAAGCCTCGCTGAATGCCGCAAGTTTTCTTGCCGGCGTCAGTCCGCCGATATCGCTGATATGTACCCTGATATAATCGATCCACTGATTCTGGATGATCGTTTTCCACTCCAGAGAATTTGTAAATAATTCTCCCATTGCAAGTGGGGTCGTCGTATGATTCCGGAGTTTTTCAAAATAACCCACCTGATCCGGGCGCAGCGCATCTTCCACATAAAACATCTTGAACTGTTCAAATTCTTTTACAAGGTTCAGTGTATCGATGGGCGTCAGCCTTTCATGGATATCATGCAGAAGTTCCACATCCCACCCGATGTCATTTCTTACTTTCTCAAAAAGCTTCACTGTGCTCTGCATATAACGCTTCGGGCTGTAATACATGCCATCCGGCGCATTTTCCGGTTTGTTCAGTTTCTGGGGCGCGCCGTTCATGGTTCCCCCGTAGGTTCCCATCTGACATCTTATATAGCGATATCCCTGTTCCTGCAGAACATGCAGATTTTCTGTCACTTCCTCTATCGTATTTCCGTCCGCATGTTTATAAACGGCAACTCCCTCCCGGCATTTTCCGCCGAACAATTCATACAACGGCAATCCCGCGATCTTTCCCTTGATATCCCAGAGCGCCTCATCAACGCCGGATATCGCATTGTTTAAAACCGGTCCGTTTCTCCAGTAGGAACTTCCCATCATAGTCTGCCAGATATCCTCCGTATTATATACGGATCTGCCGATCAGCATCGGACGGAGGTATTCCTGAATGGCAGGGATGACTGCCTTGTATCTCCATGTGAAAGTTGCACAGCCAAGCCCGTAGAGTTCCGGCTCCGATGTCTCCACCTTTACCACTACCAGATTGATGCCGTGAGGCGCTGTGATGATTGTTTTAATATCTCTGATTGTAATGTTTTTCATACTTCATCCTCTTCTTGGTTATTATCCGGCTGTCAGCGCACAATAACCATATCATTTATATTTTTTATTAACTCTTTACCGCACCGCTTGTCATACCCGCAATGAAATATCTCTGGAAACACAAGAACAGGATGATCAGCGGAAGACAGGACATGCTCGATGCCGCCATCATATCATTCCAGTGTACCTGATTCTGTGTATTCAGGGAAACGATACCTACCGTCAGTGTTTTCAGTGAATCCTTAGAGATCAGAATAGATGAATACATATATTCATTCCAGCCGTTGATCAGTACAAAGATTGCAACCGCCGCAATACCGGGTATCGTAAGAGGCAGCACAACTTTTGAAAAGATCGTAAAACTGTTTGCTCCATCCACCCTCGCCGCTTCATCCAGTTCCAGAGGAATTGTCTCAAAATAAGAAGTCATCATCCAGGTGCTGAACGCGATATTCGTTGCCGCATAGACGATCGTCAGTCCCAGCAGGGAGTTTGTTAAACGGTAAGCGCTGAGCACGGCATAAAACGGAACCACCAGCATTACGCTCGGGAAAGTCTGCGTTACCAGCAAAAATGCCATAAACTGTTTCTTCCCTTTAAATTTAAATCTTGTTACGCCGTATCCTGAAAAGCAGGCACAGGCAGTACAGATCACCATGGAGCCCAGACAGGTCACCAGTGAGTTTCTTGTCATTTTTCCGAAACTGTACAGACCGAAAAACTTTTTAAAGGAATCCAGAGATATCGGGCTCGGAATCCATACCGGAATAGGAGAATAGGTTTGCGCTTCCCCCTTGAAGGCTGTCGAAACCATCCATAATACAGGCACTATAATAAACAGTGACAACACAATTAAAATCAGATATCTGGCTGCTGCCATTATTTTCTTTTTTGATTTCATATCCGCCTATTCCTCCTTCAGTATAAGTCTGTAGATTTTGCTGATCAGATAACATATTCCGAATACTATGATACCCCATGCAGATGCCTTGCCAAACTGCAGATCATTGAACGCCGTACCATAGATACTCAGGCTTACCAGATCCGTCGCTTTGCCGGGGCCGCCTCCTGTCATCGTATAAACCAGCGTATACTGCTTGAACCACCATACACTGTCCAGAATAAGTGTTGTAGTAAGCACGGGCCGCAATCCCGGTACCGTTACATGAAGGAACTGTTTCCATTTTGTTGCTCCATCGATCATTGCCGCTTCATACAGGTCTTTTGAAACACTCTGCAAACCGGATAAGATCATCGTCATAACAAGCGGATATCCCTTCCAGATACAGACAAATACGATCGTCGGGAACGCAAGGCTTCCCGAACTTAACCAGGACATATTGCTGCTGATAAGGCCCAGAGATTTTAGGATGGCATTTAATACGCCGTACATCGGATTTAATATCCATGTAAAGAGCAGCGCTATCACACTTTCCGGAAACAGCCAGGGCAGCATAAAGATCACCCTGAAAACGGTCCTCCCTTTAAATTCCGTATTCAGAAGGGAAGCTAAGATAAATCCAAGCAGGAAGTGCCCTATTACAACAAGAATCATAAATTTAAAGGTTAACAGTACAGAAGAATAAAATTCCGAATTGGTAAATGCCTGAATATAATACCTGAGTCCCACAAATTTCCATTTTGTAACAAGGTTTGTATTAAAAAAGCTGATATATAAGCCGTATGCCATCGGATAGATGATCATGGCAATCATCGCAAAGGCTGCCGGACCGATAAATGCATATCCGATGGACTGTCTTTTTTCTACCTTGCCTTTCTTTGTTTTTTTTATTGTATCTCTACTCATTTCACTTCCTTCTTTCATAAGTAACGTCCACACGCTTTGCGAGTGGCCTTATACTGCAACGTCCACACGCTTTGCAAGTGGTCTTATACTGCAACGTCCACACGCTTTGCAAGTGGTCTTATACTGCAACGTCCACACGCTTCCATTTTACAAAACAAGTGAGGATGACTCCCCACTTGTTTTGCTGTTTCATAAATTGTTGTTTTATTGCATTACAGGAATCTTTCCTGACATTCAGTTATATTCTTCCAGTAAAGTTTCCATCTCTTTTACAAGATCGTCCACTGCCTGTTCATTGGTCTTATCGCCGCTGAATACTGCTGAATATGCATCGCCGAGAACACTCTTCAATGCGCTCATGCCGGGGAAATTGATGACATCAAGGCATCCTGCATCAATTGTTGCCAGATAACCTGCATAGTCATCACCTGTGATATAATCTACTTTCTGTCCTTCTACAGTAGAAGGAATTTTTCCGCTTGACTGCCAGAATTTGTATTCCGGATCATTAATACTGAAGAATTTCAGGAATTCTACTGCTGCCGCTTTTTCTGCATCACCTGCCATGCTGCACAGAGCATAACCTTCTGCATTCAGCATTGTACCGGGATGATCGCCCGGAATCGGAAATGAACCGAGTTTTCCTTCAAGATCCGGATTATTTGCGTAAGCTACGCCCATGGCATTAGAGCCGGAAAGGATCATGCTTGTATAGCCCATAGCAAAATAGTTTGCCGCTGTAGCATAGTCTACTTCCGTAATACCTGTCGGAACCACACCGTCTACGTTGTTCATATTTGTCCAGAAGGTAAATGCATCCAGAAATCCGTCAGAACCGATATCTGTTGTCCATTCACCGCCGTCCTGTTCAACCAGTGTAAAGCCCTGGCTCCATAAGTAACTCTGGAAACGGCTCTGTCCTGAAGAGTTGTTGGAACCAACCATGGAGAATCCCCACTGATCGATCTCGCCGTCACCGTCGGAATCTACTGTCAGCGCCTTTGCGCACTCCAGAAACTCATCCCATGTTTTTGGAACAGAAAGGCCTGCTTCATCGAATCTGTCTTTTCTGTAAATAACGGCACTGGGCTGTACATCGATCGGATAGAATGCCATCTCGCCGTCTAATGTACAGGCTTCTATAATGCCGTTTGCAAAAGAATTCAGTGTTTCATCATCCAGCTGTCCATTTAAATCTTCCATCAGACCTAAATCAAACAGGCTCGGTGCCTGATCGACACTTGTAAAGAACAGTGTCGGCAGATCATCCGGAGATGTAGCCATAGCGGCAAGCTTTGTGTAGATATCATTACTGCTGATCGCCGTTACTTCCACTGTAATATTCGGATACTGTTCCATAAATTTCTCAGCATATTCATAAATATACTGTCCGTGAGGATCTTCACTTGCATACGCACATAAAACTGTAACTGTAACTTCTTCGTCACCTAATGCTGTACCCCCCCGATCTTCTGATGCGGGTTCTTCTGCTTCCGCACTTTCTTCCTGTGCCGGAGCGTCCGATGCGTCCTGTGTATCTTCAGCGCTGTTTCCACAACCTATTAAGGTTCCTGCCACCATTGTCAGTGACAAAATAACTGCCAAAATTTTCTTAGACATTTGATTCCTCCCAATTTTTTATGTGATTTTTACGTAATTTTTTATGCAATCGTTAAGTTTAACTGCATCCTATTTTGAATCGTGCACAATTCAAAATGGATTTATACCGGTATATTTTGCGTTTTTCCTAACATGTCTACAAAATAACATATATCCCGCGGTAAATGTCACCGAATTTATCTTAAAAATCATCATTTTTTATACAAAAAGGGAAAACCACCATTTTTTTGGAAAATGATGGTTTTTAATATACGTCAATCGAATAATGTTTTTTGAGATATGCTTGATGCTTTTTTCTGTATTGCAGAGGAGATATCTGCATCATTTCATTAAACTGACGCAGAAATGTATTTACACTTGTATATCCCACCTCCGTAGCTAATGCTTCTATGCTGATCTCAGACCTTTCCAACAGACGTACCGCATTGGAAACCCTGACCGTATTAATATATTTTTTAATATTTATGCCGCATTCCAGTTTAAAATATTTACTGATCGTACCGGGCTGAAAATAAAAACGTTCTCCGAGTTTTTCCAGATTGATCTCTTCTCTATAGTTCAGATCAATATAACTCTTAATCTGAAGCATGGTCTGATGAAGCGGGGAATGAGCTGTTTCAAGGTTCTGAAAATGTAATCTTCTTTTCAACATCAGTGTCAGCATATGAATAAGAACTGCCACTATCTCCGCACTGTCTTTTTTAGGATTTCTCGTTTCTTCCCTCAAATGCCGCAGAATATGGATATATTCGGCAAACTCCCTGTCCGGCAGACCTTTTAAAAGTATACTGTTTTCAGGACTTTGCGTCTGGTAAATATCCAGATAATCACTAATCGCGGGAATTGTCCTTATATATACGGGGAGCATCGTTAAACCATACCGGTTATACGGAACTTCTGTCAATTTCGCAAAATGAAAATCCATTGCTCCTATCATCAGAATATCATTTTTGCCGATCATATAAGTTTCACCGTTTATTTTATATTCTGCTCCCCCGCTTTCGCCAAAAAGAAGTTCTATGGAATTATGTCTGTGATTGATGATACCCGATCCTGAATCAGAAGTATGTGTCACATAAACATTTTCTTCATTCATTTCGATAAAAGCCGCACCGTCCGCAGTATAGGCTTCTCTCGGCCTTTTACCGTCATATTCCATTTGTTCGTACATTCGTAAAATCACATCCCTTCTATTACCGGAAAGCTTTCAGTTAGAATTAATCATATGGCAGTTTTTCAAATGTGCCATATATTTTTTTCTGTATTGCAATGGAGATATCTCCATCATCTCATTAAATTGGCGAAGAAATGTATTCACGTTCGTATAACCTGCCTCAACAGCCACAGCTTCTATACTGATAGAAGATTTTTCCAATATTCTTGCCGCATTTGAGATTCTTACGGTATTGATATATTTTTTGATGTTTGTGCCACACTCCAGTTTAAAATATTTACTGATCGTACCGGGCTGGAAATAAAACATTTCTCCCAGCCTCTCTAAGCTGAGATCCTCTTTATAATTGATGTCAATATAGTTTTTTACCTGCATCATAGTCTCATGAATCGGTGAATGAACATTTCCTCCGTTTTTAAAACTTAATTTTCTTTTCAGCATCAATGTCAGTATATGAATATATGCCGCCACGATCTCTGCACTGTCTTTTTTGGGATTTCTTGTTTCTTCCCGTAAATGTCTCAAAATATGCACATATTCTGCAAATTCCCTGTCGGATAATCCCTTTAACAGCATACTGTGTTCCAAATCCTGTGTTTTATAAATATCTATATAATCATTTACGGCAGGAATTGTTCTCATATAAGCCGGCAGCATTGTCAGGCCATAGCGGTTAAACGGAACTTTTGTAATCTTCCGGAAATGAAAATCCATTGCTCCAATAATCAGAATATCGTTTTTACCGACAGAGTAAACCTCTTTATCTATCTTATAATCCGCTTCGCCCTCCTCACAGAAAAGAATCTCCACAGAAGTATGCCGTTGATTGATAATTTCAAAATCCGAATTAGAAGTATGTGTTATATAAACATTCTGTTCATTCAGCGCAATAAACGAACCGTCCGGTGCATATGCCTCACTTGGCCTTATACCGTCATATTCCATCTGTTCGTACAGCCTGTCCATCTGCGCACACCCCTTTCTTTGCCATTTCATTTTATACATTGTATGGGTACACAAAAATAATGTCAAGTAACAGATATATAACAGTACAAAATATATCAGCTCGATTTACATGTTCTCACGGACTTTGCAAGGATCTATATGGCATATAAAAAACCCTGCATCCGAAAATGCAGGGTTTTTTATATTTTGCTTTATCGTAATTTTATACGGGAACCTTCAAATTTTCACAGAATATCTGAAGCAGCGTATAAAATTATCACAGACAATTTTATACTTTATTCTGTAATATCAGCATACATAAAGTACCAGTAACCATATGCTGAATGCCACATGCCTGTGATCTTGTCACTCTGCAGCCAGAAGTCATTGTAGTAAGCAACAGGAATGCATGCTGCCTCTTCCATCAGGATATCCTCTGCTTCATGCAGTGCTGCGGAACGCTCAGCATTATCCAGAGTTGTTCTGGAAATATCCATAGCTGCATCATAATCTGCATTGTTGAACTTACCGTCGTTGTTGCCGTTTGTGGAGTACAGCAGATCCAGCATATTGGAAGGATCAGAGTAGTCGCCTACCCAGCCGTTACGGGATGCTTCATAATCGCCGTTACGTCTCATAGGTGTGAAGCTTGCCCACTCAACGATATCTACATTCAGAGTGATTCCAAGCTCAGCCCATGCCTGCTGCAGATATTCTGCAACAACCCTGTGATAGCCTGCATCATTTGTGCTGTAGGTGATAACCGGGAAACCTTCTCCGTCCGGATAACCTGCATCAGCAAGAAGCTGTTTTGCCTCTTCCAGGTTTGCTTCGTAGTTAGTTACATCGATATAAAGCTGTCCGCCGTTTGCATTATCTATGAACTGGGAACCGTCTGTATCAACCCAGCCCGGACCCATGAAGTTGCCTGCTGCAGTATAAGTTCCCTGCATCAGTGTATCTGCAACATATTCACGATCGATTGCAAGGCTCAGTGCCTTACGGACATTAGCATCATCAAAAGGAGCTTTCTGTGTATTCAGGCTCAGGTAGTAAGTTCCGATAATAGGATCAACATAGAACTCGGAATTGCCTTCCAGAGAAGGAATCTCTTCTGTAGGAACATCCTTGATAAACAGAACTTCGCCTGTCTGGTATGCGCTGTAGGAAGCGTTTGCATCTTCGATCAGGTTAAACTTGATCGCATCCAGTTTTACTGCATCTGCATTCCAGTAGTAAGGGTTCTTTGTACACATAATATAAGAACCGGGAACCCACTCGGAAATGTAGAAGGAACCGTTGCTGATATAAGTGCTTGCATCTACTGCCCAGGCATCGCCGTTTGCTTCTACTGTTGCCTGCTGTACAGGACTTAATGTTGCAAATGCTGCCAGAGAACCAAAGTAAGAACATGCGGAATTCAGATGTACTTCCAGTGTAGAATCATCTGTAGCTACAACGTTCAGTTTTGTGATATCGCCTGCGATAGCGTCTTCATAACCTTCTACCATGCTGAGAACTGTCTCCGCATAAGGAGCTGCCACGTTGGGATCGCAGACACGCTGCCAGCTGTAAACAAAATCGTTAGCTGTCAGATCAGATCCGTCAGACCATTTCAGGCCGTCTCTTAAATGGAAAGTCCATGTCAGGCCGTCATCGGATACTTCCCAGCTTTCAGCCTGTCCGGGAGCAAGTTTGCCTTCCTGATCAACTGTCAGAAGACATTCAAATGTGTGTAAAATCATGTTACCGCCGTCAACTGCACTGTTCAATGCAGGATCAAGCGTCTCGGGGTTAGGTCCGATCTGTACGGAAAGAACTTTCTCACCTGTAGAGGCTGCCCCCCCGTCAGATTCTGCTGCAGCTTCATCACCGGAATCAGCCGCTTCGTTGCCCTCAGCCGGCGCTGTCTGTTCCGGTGTGGAACCGCACGCCGTTACACTGACAGCCATAACGGTTGCCAGAAAAAGAGCTGCTACTCTTTTTTTCATAATGTTTCCTCCTTAAAAATTTATTTATAATACTTAAAAAAGTGTATCACTTTTCAGTGTTACCATATTTAATTGCATTTGTCAATAATAAAAAAACATAAAAACCGCTTATCTGCCAGAAATTTCCATCATTGCAATTCCCTTTCAGTTTATTTTATCAATATTGTGACAGGCTGCAAAGTGGCCCTTTTCTATTTCTTTCCACTCCGGCACTTTTTCCGCACACTCTGCGGTGGCGTAAGGACATCTTGTCCGGAAAGTACAGCCTGAAGGCGGATTAAGCGGGCTCGGTACATCTCCCTCCAGCACGATACGGCTGTTCTTTCTCGCCTGCTTCGGATCTGCAATCGGAATAGCAGAGATCAGGCTCTTTGTATAAGGATGAAGCGGACGGTCGATCAGTTCATAACTGTCAGCAAGTTCCACTATCCTGCCGAGGTACATAACCCCGATACGGTTGGAAATATGTTTTACCGCAGACAGATCATGGGCGATAAACAGATATGTCAGTCCCATCTGCTCCTGCAGATCCTCAAACATATTAATCACCTGTGCCTGAATGGACACATCCAGTGCGGAGATCGGCTCGTCACAGACAATAAACTCCGGATTTACGGCAAGTGCCCTCGCAATACCTACACGCTGTCTTTGTCCGCCGGAAAATTCGTGGGGATAACGGTTTGCATGTTCGGAGTTAAGCCCTACTTTTTCCAGCATCTGAATGATCATGTCATAGCGCTCTTTATCATTTGCCGCAAGTTTATGGACATCGATAGCTTCCCCGACGATATCACCCACTGTCATACGCGGATCCAAGCTTGCATAAGGATCCTGAAATACGATCTGCATCCGTTTCCGGAAGGGCAGCATATTCGGAAATTCTTTTTTCTTTACATCAAAAACCGTCTCGCCGTCAAATACAAATCTGCCGTCTGTCGGTTCATAAAGCCGCAGCATAGTACGCCCTGTCGTGGTCTTTCCACAGCCTGACTCTCCTACGAGGCCGAGCGTTTCTCCTTTGTTTACAAAAAAGGAAACATCATCTACCGCACGCACAAATTTTTTCTTACTGCCGAAACCTCCCGCCGAAAAATACTGGCGGAGATGTTCTACTTCGATAAAATGTTCACTCATGAGATGCTCCTTTCTCCATTTCTTCTTTCTGATTCAGCCAGCATTGCGTGTAATGTACTTCTCCAAACTCTGTTACAGGCGGCATCTCACGAAGACAGATCTTCATCGCCTCATCACATCTGGGAGCAAAAGGACATCCCTTCGGCGGATTCAGCATATCCACAGGCGTTCCTTCGATAGGAATCAGCCTCTCGTGTTCTTTTGTATCCAGTCTGGGGATCGAACGGATCAATCCTTTGGTATACTGATGTTTCGAATGATAGAAAATATCATCTATCGTACCGTATTCCACGATCCTTCCGGCGTACATAACCGCAATCCTCTCACACATGCTTGCAACAACGCCGAGATCATGAGTGATCATAATGATCGCCATGCCCAGTTTATCTTTCAGTTCCATCATCAGTTCCAGTATCTGTGCCTGAATCGTCACATCCAGCGCTGTCGTCGGCTCGTCCGCGATCAGGAGCTTCGGTTCGCATGCAAGAGCGATCGCGATCATCACACGCTGCCGCATACCGCCGGAAAGTTCGTGAGGATACTGTTTTAAACGCTTCTCCGGTTCATTGATGCCTACCAGCTCCAGCAGTTCTTTTGCACGTTCCTTTGCCTGCTGTTTTGTTTTATCGGTATGGAGACGGATCACCTCCGTGATCTGGTTGCCCACCGTATAAACCGGATTCAGGCTTGTCATAGGATCCTGGAAAATAATGGATATCTCATTTCCACGGATTCCCCGCATTTCCTTTTCACTCATATTTTCAATCTGATGTCCGTTAAAATTTAAATTTCCGCCGAGCAGCTTACCCGGATGTGCCGTAAGCCCCATCAGGGAATAAGCCGTAACAGATTTACCGGAACCGCTCTCTCCCACGATTCCAAGCACTTCCCCTTCTTTTAAATGAATGGAAACATCATTTAACGCCTTTACTTCTCCTGCGGGAGTAAAGAAAGAAAGCCGTTCATTTTTTATATCAACAAGATACTCTGCCATCCTTAACCTCCATTTATCTACAATCTGTAAGTCTGTAAAACACAAACTCTACCTGTTAATTCTTAAGCTTCGGATCAAATGCATCCCGCAGGCCGTCACCAAACAGGTTAAAGCTAAGGATGATCAAGCTGATCAGAATTGCCGGAATAAACAGCAGATGCGGGTATGTACCCATACCATTGATCGCATCAGCGGCAAGTGAACCCAAAGACGGAAGCGGCACAGCCACACCCATACCGAGGAAACTCAGGAAACTCTCCGTAAAAATGGAAGACGGAATCTGCAAAGTTGTTGTAACGATCAGCGTGCCGATACAGTTTGTCAGAAGATGCTTTTTGATAATCTTGCCATTCCCAACGCCCAATGCCCTCGCAGCAGTAACATATTCGCTTTCTTTTAATGTCAGGATCTGGCTTCGCACCATTCTCGCCATGCCTACCCAATAAAGCAGTGCGAACACCAGGAAAATACTGATCAGATTCGTTCCTATTACATTGATCCAGCTAAAACCCGGCACTTCAGCCAGCCTTTTAAGCGGATCGTCCAAAGCAAATTTTAAAAGAACGATCAGAAGAATATCCGGAATCGTATAAATGATATCCACAATACGCATCATGATCAGATCGACCCAGCCGCCGAAAAAAGCTGCTACGGAACCGTAAATGGAACCGATAATCAGAATAATACCTGTGGCAACCAGTCCGACAACAAGTGAGATACGGCTTCCCATCATTACACGGATAGCATAGTCACGTCCCATTTTATCCGTACCGAAAATATGAGGGAATACTTTTTCGCCCGCGTCGATCCGCGCCTGTTCTTCCGCGGAATATTCCATCGGTCCTAAATTGTTTGCTTTCTTGATCTGTTCCTCATAAGAGTAGGGATAAAACATCGGGACAATAAAAGAAAATATCATAACCAGAACAATGACGATCAGAGAAACCATTGCCACTTTATTTCTGCGCAGACGGCGCATGCCGTCTTTCCAGAAGCTTACGCTTTCACGCATGATAACCTGACTTTGTTTTTCCTCTTCCGTAGCGGGGAGAAAATCTTCAGGATTTAGTTTTAACTGAAAACTTAAAGGATTCTGTTTCATTTTATCATTATGCCTTTCTAAGTTAATTTAATTACGGAAACTGCTGCAATCTGCAACGGGAATCCATCGCGGTTTATTACGTAAATCATGATGCAGAAAGAAACTGTACTCCCTTTAGTTGCATCGCAGCGCCAAAATAACAATTCCTGTTATTTTAACTTAATTCTCGGATCCACGATCTTATAAGCGATATCCACGAATACGTTCATGATGATAACAAGTGTTGCGAGGAAAATGGTCGTACCCATGATCATCGTATAATCACGTCCGTTGATCGCCTTGATAAATTCTCCGCCAAGACCCGGAATTACAAAGATTTTCTCTACTACAAAGCTGCCAGTGATCGTATAGGCAAGCATTGGTCCCACATACGTAATTACCGGAAGAATCGCATTACGAAGTGCATGTTTAAACAAAATAATTCCGCCTGCAAGTCCTTTCGCCCGTGCTGTACGCATATAATCCTGTCCCAGTACATCCAGCATGGAAGAACGCATCAATCTCATAATATAAGCTGTAGGATAAAAAGAAAGAGCAGCCACCGGCATTATATAATGTTTCACCGTTTCAAGTCCGATCGTTGGAAGGATTGCCAGTTTCACACCTAAAAAATACATCAGCACCGTGCAGATCACAAAACTTGGCACCGCAATACCGCAGGTTGCCACAACGCTGATCAGACTGTCCGCAAATTTTCCTCTTTTTAACGCCGCTATACATCCGAGCGGAATTCCCAGAATCAGAGAAACCATAACACAGGAAAGGCCAAGTCTGGCAGATACCGGAAATCTTGATATAATAATAGATGTAACTGTACGTCCCCTCTGTTTTAAACTGTCACCAAAATCACCGTGCAAGGCATCTTTCATATAAGTAAAATATCTCTGCGACATAGGCTTGTCCAGGCCGTATTTTGCTTCCAATGCAGCTGTTGCCTGAGGACTGATCGCTTTTTCTGACAAGAACGGACCGCCCGGTACCATATTCATCAGAAAGAAGGTGAGTGTTGCAACGGCCCATATCGTTACAATCCCCAGAATAACTCTTTTAACAATGTACTTAAACATGGTTAAAACTCCTTTACTATTATCTTGTTTTTTTGCTGTTTATGCCATAATATCATTTATACGCCATCAAATAACGATACTTATGGCATCATAATACTTTATCACATTAATTTACAATAGCACAAATACTTTACAATGTCCAATGTTTCATGAGTTTTCCATAAATTTTCTGCAAATTTATACGATAAAACAAAAGTGACAGCCTATTTTATTATGTAAATTTATGCAGATTTTATCTTTAAATTAAAAAATCTGAATCCCCTGAATTTTTCAAAATCAAATAAATTTATACTTATCATTTATTTATATTAAATTTCAGATATAATCACTTTTATACCTTTTCTGCAAATTTATGCATTTAAATGATATGACATAATCCGTTTTGCCTAAACTGTTGATTGGTTTTAAAAAATTATGGTATTATAAAACCATGATAAAATTATTCTTTTAGATGTCTTATATTTTATATTAACTTATTTTTGCCTGTATTTAAACAATTTTTAACAATATGGAAGGATTTATTTATTGTATGAAAAACATTCTCATTATAGAGGACGATTCAGCTTTAACAACAGGGCTCTGCAGAGCTCTCTCATCCGGCGAAATCCATACAGCGGGCTGTCATTGCCTTCGGGAAGCAAGGATTATGCTTCAGCAGGAGGTTTATGCCCTCATTTTGCTGGATGTAAATCTGCCGGACGGAAACGGTTTTGATTTTCTGAAAGAGATAAAGAGCAGATTTTCAATTCCTGTTATTCTTTTGACAGCCAATGATATGGAAACAGATATTGTGGCAGGCCTTGAACTCGGCGCAGATGATTATATAACAAAGCCCTTTTCCCTCGCTGTCCTGCGGGCGAGAGTAAATACTGCCCTGCGCCGGAAAAATCCCGAAAAAACATCAGCTTCCTTTTTAACTGATTGTTATTCCTTTGATTTCGATAAAATGGAGTTTTTTTATAACGGGATAAAAACGGAACTCAGCAAAACGGAACAAAAACTGCTGCGGCTTCTGGTGGAAAATGCGGGGATCACCTTAAGCAGGGATAAACTGATCGATATGGTATGGACTGACGGCGCTGAATATGTGGATGAAAATGCTCTTTCTGTTACTGTAAAACGGCTTCGGGATAAATTAAATGCGCAGGATCATATTAAAACCGTCTACGGCATCGGTTACGTCTGGAAGAAAGAAAATAAAATCTGAACCGCCATCTTCAATATCTGTAAGGAGTATTTTTATGAATAGTATTTATCTTCTTATTTTGTTTCTGTGTATTTTTTTATCATTCCTTATCATTTTCCTTTATCATCTTCATACGCTTCGGATCATGCATCGTCTGGAGTATATGATAAACGCCGCAATCGACGGCACCTTTATAGAACAGACCTTTGATGAAAGCAGGATTTCCTCATTGGAAAGCAATTTTGCAAAATACCTTTCTGCCGCTGAAACTTCACGCAAAAACATAGCGGAAGAAAAAAATAACATTAAAACCCTGATCTCTGATATTTCCCATCAGACAAAGACTCCTGTTTCCAATATTTTATTATATTCAGAATTATTGTCAGAACAGGATCTGTCCCCTGTATCAAAAGAATACATATCTTCTCTGAGCGCACAGGCGGACAAGCTGAATTTTCTTATTACTTCCCTTGTTAAGCTTTCCCGTCTGGAGACAGGAATCCTTACTCTGTCACCAAAAAAAACATCTGTTTTTCCTATGTTGGAAAATCTTATAAAACAATATACCCCTTCTGCGTCGGAAAAAGGACTCTTTCTTTCTATTTCAGATACAGAAGATAACAGAAATGATCCTGCTGCTGTTTTTGATGAAAAATGGACAACGGAAGCCATCGGTAATCTGATCGATAACGCTATAAAATACACAGAGTGCGGAAGCATTACTTTATCGGTTAAATCTTATGAAATGTTTCTCTGTATTCAGATTACAGATACCGGTATCGGTATTTCAGAACAGGAACAGCCAAAAATTTTTTCCCGTTTTTACCGTGCTGAATCCGTCCATGAAAAACCCGGTGTAGGCATTGGTCTGTTTCTTGCCAGGCAGATCATTATGATGGAAAACGGCTATATGAAAGTATCCTCCAAACCTGGCAGAGGTTCTGTTTTTTCCCTTTATCTGCCTTTATGATCCGCATACCGATTCGGCACGCTGCTAAACCGCTGAAATCAGTTCTGTAATTTTTAAAAAAGAGTGTACTTTTCTTTTCATATATGATACATTTATTTTATGTCCGAAACGCATCTATCAGTATATGTAAAAGTGTAAAATATATATAAAATTAATAAAATCCAAAATAAATATAATTTTATTTCAATTGTTTTACACAGAAAGGAGATACATATGATACTTACAAACGAAGATTTACTGGCAATATCACAGATAGTTGATAAAAGGCTGGAAATAAGGCTGAAACCGATAGAAAAAGATATCAGTGCATTAGATGATAAAGTCAATGCTTTAGACGTTAAAGTCAATGCCCTAGACGATAAAGTCAATGCCCTAGACGATAAAGTCAATGCTTTAGACAATAAATTTATTGATCTGAATCATAGAGTAGAATCTCTTGAATCCGGTCTCCATAACGTCAGACTGTTTCAGGAGAATATCATTCTGCCGCGCTTAAACACTATCGAATCCTGTTATCTGGATACGTTTAACCGGTATCAGAAAAATGCTGATAAAATGGAAATTGTCTATGAGGATGTTGATCTGTTAAAAAAAGTAGCGGCTGATCACAGTGAAAAACTTCAAAAACTGGCATAATTCATAAACCAATTCTTACAAAACTGTTATAATTTCTTTTTTTCCGGAAAGAATCTGGTAAGATTGTTATTAGAAAATAGTATCAGAACACAATAGAAAAAATATTTAATGGATTTTCTATTGTCATGAATAAAAGGAGGCTATTTTTCTATGGCAATTTTGTCAACATCAAATCTCAAAAAAATTTATGGAAAAGGTGAAAATGCGGTACATGCACTTGACGGCGTAACTCTCTCTATCGAATCCGGAGAATTTGCGGCAGTTGTCGGTACTTCCGGCAGCGGAAAATCTACGCTTCTGCATATGCTTGGCGGATTGGACAGACCTACTTCCGGACTTGTTACAGTGGACGGAAAAGATATCTTTTCTTTAAAAGATGAGGAACTTACTATTTTCAGACGTCGTAAGATCGGCTTTGTATTTCAGAATTATAATCTGGTGCCGGTTTTAAATGTCTATGAAAATATTATACTGCCGATCCAGCTTGACGGCAATGAACCGGATACTGCCTATATTGACAATATCATTGAAACTCTGGGGCTTTCCGAAAAACTATCCAATCTTCCCAATAATCTCTCCGGCGGCCAGCAGCAGAGAGTGGCGATTGCAAGAGCCATCGCCTCTAAACCTGCAATAATCCTTGCGGATGAACCTACCGGAAATCTGGACAGTAAAACTTCGCAGGATGTACTGGGACTTTTAAAACTTACCAGCCAGAAATTTTCCCAGACTATCGTTATGATCACTCATAATGAAGAAATTGCCCAGCTTGCGGACCGGATCATCCGTATCGAGGATGGTAAGATCGTATCAAGGGATATGATGTAAGAAGGGAGGAACTGATATGAGAGTAGCAAACAGAAAATGTATCCGCAGGCTTGCCTTTAAAAATCTGCAGGCGGCAAAACTCCGCAATATAATTACAGTCGCTGCTGTTGCGCTTACCACGATCCTTTTTACATCGCTTTTTACGATAGCCCTGTCCATTATTGAAAATTTTCAGCAATCAAATTTCAGGCAGGTAGGCACTACTTATCACGGCATTTTTAAAGAACTGACCAAAGAACAGTTTGATGAATTAAAAGAAGATCCCATGATCAAAGAATGGGGGCTTCGCCGAACAGCAGGTCTTGCAACAGATGATGCTTTTCGTAAATCCCAGGTGGAAGTCAGTTATATGGATGAAAATTATGCCAGCCATTGCTTTTGTATTCCCATAAAAGGCAACTTTCCGGAAGAGGGAACCAATCAGGCAGCAACCGATTTAAAAGTACTGTCTCTACTTGGTGTGGAGCCGGAGATCGGAAACGAATTCACTATTACCATCGATGTAGACGGAACCGAAACAACAGAAACTTTTATCCTCTGCGGCTATTGGGAATATGATGAGATCATGGTAGCGAATCATGTGATCATCTCTGAAAGCCGTTTAGATGACATCCTTCAAAAATGCAATAACCAGAACAATAACGGCATTACCGGCTCCTATGGCCTTAATGTTATGTTTCAGAATGCTTCTTCCATCGAAAAAGACTTAAATACCGTTTTGGAAAATCATGGCTATCAGAATGAATATGTGGATAAGGAAAATTATATTAAACTTGGTATCAACTGGGGCTATGTAGGAGCGCAGCTTTCCGATGCCATTGATTTTTCTGTTATCCTCGGCATATTTGCAGCACTGATACTGATCATTTTTACCGGATATTTGATCATTTACAATATTTTTCAGATTTCAGTGGCAGGAGATATCCGCCATTACGGCCTTTTAAAAACCATTGGAACAACCGGAAAACAGATTAAAAAGATCGTTATCATACAATCCCTGTTTCTTTCCGTGATCGGTATTCCCATAGGCCTTTGTATCGGTTATGGAGCCGGTGTATTCCTTGCCCCTGTTATCACAAAAGCTATATCAGACAATAACAGTATTTACTATGCTTTTACATCCGTAAATCCGGCTATTTTTATCGGTGCTACACTCTTTTCTATTATAACAGTGCTTATTTCCTGTAGAAAACCAAGTAAAATAGCAGGTAAAGTTTCTCCGATCGAAGCACTTCGCTATACGGAATCGGATCATTTATCCAAAAAGAAAGGGATAAAAAAAGTTTCCAAAAAAGGCATTTCCATTTCCGCAATGGCTTTTGCAAATATGGGAAGAAACCGAAAAAAGACTTTTTTTACCATATTATCCATATCCCTTTCCATTGTATTGTTTACTTTGACAGTCATTTTATCTAACGGTTTCAGCATGGATAAATATTTAAGTCAAAAAATCACTACGGATTTTATTATTGCCGATGCCAGCTATTTCAATATACAAATGCACTGGCAGAACAGAACACCGGTACCCGATGATATTGTAGATCTTCTGGAAAATATGGAAGGCATTACAGGTGCAGGAAAAACCTACGGAGAAACAGATTTTATTGTTTTTGATTTTATAGAAGAGGATTATATCAGAAACGGCCATATGTCAAAATATAATAGTTCCGATATTATCGAACAATGGATCAATTCCATGCCGAGAGAGGATGATTTTCTTTTAAATAATATAGATATTTACGGTATGGATGATTTCTGTCTCGATCAACTAAAGGTATGGGACGGAGATGTTTCCCGGATAAAAACCGAAAATAATATGATCGCTGCCGTTTATTTCGAAGATGATTACGGCAATATAGAAGAACATACAAACTGGGCAAAAGTGGGAGATAAGGTAAAGCTGCGGTATAGCACCGGTTTAGAATACTATAATACGGAAACCGGAGAAGTATATGAAACTCTTGATCATTACTCTCTTACAGAAGCATCCCACATCTCCTACCGCACTAAAACATATAGAGACGTGGAATATGAAGTTGCGGCTGTTGTATCCATACCAACCAGCCTGAACTACCGCATTTACAGTAATGAACAGTTTGTTTTAAGTTCCGAACAGTTTATCAAAGATACCGGCACATCTGTTCCAATGTATTATACTTTTAATATGATTGATGACGAAGCCGTTAAAGAAAACATGGAAAATTTTATTTCAGATTATACGGAAAACGTAGATCCAAGTTTAAACTATGAAAGTCGTTTTACCTGTTCTGCTGAATTTGAATCTTTCCGTAACATGTTTTTTCTAATGGGAAGTATTTTAAGTTTTATAGTAGGCCTGATCGGTGTTCTGAACTTCTTAAACGCTGTTCTCACCGGCATCATCACCCGCCACAGAGAATTTGCCATGCTGCAGTCTATCGGTATGACAGGAAAACAGTTAAAGAAAATGCTTGTATTGGAAGGACTTTACTATACTTTAGGTTCGATCATCCTCTCCTTTATACTTGCTGTCATAACAAGCCCGATCACAGCCAATGTACTGGAAAGCATGTTCTGGTTCTTTGAATATCACTTTACGATAGTGCCGCTGTTTGTTACAATACCGATATTTGCACTGCTCGGTGTACTGCTGCCGCTTATCAGTTATCATTTCCTTGCGGAAAAATCTATTGTGGAACGGCTTAGAGAAGTTGAATAAAATCAACAGCAATATTTTTTAAAACAGCCTTTTGCTGAGAACCGCCGCACGCTGTGAGAATCATTTTATACTAAAAAATCCCCTCTTATCTTATCTGCATTTAAAACTGCGATTAAGATAAGAGGGATTTTTATATACAATTTTTCAATATAATATATTTTTTATATTAAAATAAATTTGCCGGTAAAACCTGCTACGCCCGTATCAATTTTTCCACTTCATTCCTGTCCGGCATTACCCTGAGAGCCCCTTTTCTTGTAGTAATAATAGAAGCCGCACCGTTAGCAAAAGTAAGCATCTCCTTTAAATCCTCTTCTGAAAGATCATCCAGTCCTTTTTCCAGTACATAATTCAATACACAACCGCCAAACGTATCCCCGGCGCCCGTTGTTTCAATTGTATTTTCCTGCAGAAAAGGCATCACTTCCACCATAATTTCACTGTCACCGCCTGTTTTTTTATAGTAAGCCCTGCTGCCTTCCTTGCCAAGAGAAACCAGAATAAGGGGAATATCATTTTCTTCTCTGATCTTTTTCACACCTGCCGTATAATCCTCTTCTCCGGTAAGCCACTGGATCTCATTATCCGAAATTTTCAAAATATCACATTTTGTAAGCCCGTAAAGAACCTGTACCTTTGCATCATCCAGACTGTTCCAGAGAGGTTCCCTTAAATTAGGATCAAAAGAAATCAATGCCCCTGCTTTTTTCGCCTCATCAATCGCAAATTTTGTTGCTTCCCTTACTTCCGGATGTGTCATGGAAAGTGTACCGAAATGGAAGATATTTGTATCCTGCAGCAAAGATACATTTACTTCTTCTTTTTTCAGCATCATATCCGCACCGGGATTTCTGTAAAAGGAAAAGTCTCTGTCGCCATCTTCAAAAGTCTGCACAAAAGCAAGCGTTGTACGCGCTTCCTTATCAATGATCAGATTACCCGTATCAATACCCACTTCATCCAATACATTTTTCAGTTTATATCCGAAAATATCATCACCAACCTTGCCGATAAATCCAACTTTACGTCCCAGTTTATTTAACATGGCGAGTACATTGCAGGGAGCTCCTCCCGGATTTGCCTCAAACAGTGTATTGCCCTGACCGGATACGCCGTTATCCGTCATATCGATCAGCAATTCCCCAAGTGCGATCACATCAAATTTTTTCCCCATTTTTTTATCCTCCTGTCTCAGTTTTTTATCCGCTTTTTCCGCATCACCGGCAACGGATCATGTTTTTATTCTTCCGTACTCTCTTCTTCCACAGATTCTTCACCATCAACTTTTTCACGCACCTTCGCTATTTTGGCAACTTTCACGCCTTTTTCCAGATTGATCAGCTTGACACCGGAAGTAATCCTGCCCAGTACGGAAACATCACTCATACGAATCTGAATAATGATACCTTCTGTTGTGATCATCATGATCTCATGTTCTTCATTGACTGCCTTGACACCTACCACATTACCGGTCTTTTCTACGATCTTATAGCATTTTACTCCTTTACCGCCTCTGTTCTGTACGGAAAATTCACTGATATCCGTCCGTTTTCCCATACCGTTTTCAGAAACGATAAGCAGTTCATCCCCCTGCGTATTAAGCTGCATACCAATGACTTCATCTCTGTCGTCAAGATTCATACCGATGACACCCATAGAACTTCTGCCGGTATTTCTGACATCTGTTTCCCTGAAACGAATACACATGCCGAATTTTGTCACAAGCAGGATTTCCGTATCTTTATTCGTAGTCTTTACCTCGATCAGTTCATCATCATCCCGCAGATTTATCGCAATCAGCCCGTTTTTCCGCACATTACTGTATTCCACTATAGCAGTCTTTTTGACAATACCTTTTCTGGTCACCATAAACAGATTCTGATCATCATCATAAGTGGCAACAGGGATCATCGCAGAAATCTTTTCTCCTGGATTAAGCTGCAGCAGATTAATGATCGCCGTTCCTCTCGCTGTCCTGCCGGCTTCCGGAATCTCATAAGCCTTCATGCGGTAAACCCTGCCCAGATTCGTAAAGAACATGATATACTGATGCGTATCCATCATCAAAAGATCCTCTATATAATCTTCCTCAATGGTAGTCATTCCCTTAATGCCTTTACCGCCTCTGTTCTGTGTTTTAAAATTGTCAACTGTCATACGTTTGATATAACCCAGACTTGTCATGGCAATGACCGTGTTTCCTCTGGGAATCAGATCTTCCATATTAATATCATAAATGTCGTAACCGATCTTACTTCTCCTGTCATCGCCATATTTATCAGCGATCACCTGAATCTCATCTTTAATCACACCAAGAAGCAACTTTTCATCGGCAAGGATCGCTTTTAATTCTTTGATCTTTGCCATTAATTCTTTATGTTCGTTTTCCAGTTTTTCCCGTTCGAGTCCTGTCAGAGCACGCAGCCTCATATCCACTATCGCCTGCGCCTGCACATCGGTAAACTCAAATCTCTCTATTAAATTCATTTTTGCTTCCGCAGTGGAAGCGCTGGCACGGATAATACGGATCACTTCATCGATATGATCCAGTGCCTTTAAAAGTCCCTGTAAAATATGATCTCTCTCTTCCGCCTTATTCAGATCATATTTAGTCCTTCTTGTCACAACATCTTTCTGATGTTCCAGATAATAATTCAGCATATCCAGAAGATTCATGACCTTCGGCTGATTATCGATCAAAGCAAGCATGATCACGCCAAAAGAATCCTGAAGCTGGGTATGTTTATAAAGCTGATTTAAAATAATATTGGCATTGACATCTTTCCTCAGCTCGATCACGATCCTCATACCTTCCCTGCTGGATTCATCCCGCAGATCCGTGATACCGTCAATCTTCTTATTTTTTACAAGATCGGCAATCTTCAGAACAAGATTTGCCTTGTTCACCATATAGGGAAGTTCCGTAACAACAATGCGGGTTTTTCCGTTACTCATGGTCTCCATATCCGTAACGGCGCGCACACGCACTTTTCCTCTGCCTGTACGATAAGCCTCCTCGCTGCCTCTTGTACCGAGAATAATACCGCCTGTCGGAAAATCCGGTGCTTTCACCAGTTTCAGTATCTCGTCCATTTCGGTATTTCTGTCTTCCCTGATATGATTATCAATGATCTTTACAACGGCACTCACAACTTCCCGCAGATTATGAGGCGGAATATTGGTTGCCATACCTACCGCAATGCCGGAAGTACCGTTTACCAGAAGATTCGGATAACGACTTGGAAGTACGACAGGCTCTTTTTCCGTATTATCGAAGTTCGGTATAAAATCTACCGTATTTTTATTGATATCCGCAAGCAGTTCCATAGAAATTTTGGAAAGCCTTGCCTCTGTATAACGCATGGCGGCAGCGCCGTCACCATCCATAGAACCAAAATTTCCGTGACCGTCTACAAGAGGATATCTCGTGGACCATTCCTGCGCCATATTGACCAGAGCGCCGTAAATAGAACTATCTCCGTGGGGGTGATATTTACCCATCGTATCACCGACGATACGGGCACTTTTTCTATGTGGCTTATCCGGACCGTTATTCAACTCGATCATAGAATAGAGCACACGTCTCTGAACAGGTTTCAATCCGTCTCTTACATCAGGAAGCGCACGGGCCGCAATAACGCTCATGGCATAATCAATGTAGGAATCTTCCATTTTTTTCTTCAGGTCTACTTCTTCTATCTTGTCAAAATCGAAGATCTTGTCATCCATATTTCCTCACATTCTGCCGTACATACGACATAAAAAATCCTTATAACTGTTTATCCATATTTTTTTTAATATATTTTATATATTTAATATAAATTACAATTTTATATTTATCCCGTTACTTTACTATATATCAAGATTTTTCACAAACTTGGCATTTTCCTCTATAAAAATACGTCTCGGCTCCACCTTGTCACCCATCAACGTATTGAAAGTCAGATCGATTTCCGCCTCATTTTCCTCATCCATATTGACACGAAGCAGAATCCGCTTTTCCGGGTCCATGGTAGTTTCCCAGAGCTGGTCCGCATCCATCTCTCCAAGTCCCTTATAACGCTGGATCTTATTATTCTGATCTCTTCCCACCTCATTTAAAATACCATTCAGTTCATCATCACTGTAGGCATACCAGATCTTGCTGCCTTTTTCCAGCTTATAAAGCGGCGGTTTCGCAAGATAAACATGCCCCTGCTTGATCAGTTCCGGCATAAACCGGTAGATAAAAGTCAGCATCAACGTTGCGATATGGGCGCCGTCCACATCGGCATCCGTCATAATAATGATCTTATCATACCGCAGCTTTGTGATATCGAAATCCTCATGGATGCCTGTACCGAAAGCAGTAATCATGGATTTGATCTCTTCATTTCCGTAGATCCTGTCAAGCCTTGCCTTCTCCACATTCAGAATTTTACCGCGAAGCGGCAAAATTGCCTGTGTGGCACGGCTTCTTGCGGTCTTGGCAGAGCCCCCTGCGGAATCTCCCTCTACGATATAAATCTCACAGTTTTTAGGATCTTTATCGGAACAATCCGCCAGTTTACCGGGCAAAGTACTTCCCTCTAAAGCCGTTTTACGCCTTGTCAGATCTCTCGCTTTTCTTGCGGCTTCCCTCGCCCTCTGCGCCATAATAGACTTTTCACAGATCACCTTCGCCACAGCAGGATTCTGTTCCAGAAAATAAGTGAGTTGTTCGCTGACAATACTGTCGACAGCGCCCCTTGCCTCAGAGTTGCCGAGTTTCTGTTTTGTCTGTCCCTCAAACTGAGGATCTTCGACTTTTATACTGACAATAGCAGTAAGCCCTTCCCTGATATCCTCGCCGGTAAGATTCTGCTCAGAATCCTTTAAAAGCTTTGCACTTCTGGCATAATCGTTCATTGTCTTTGTCAGGGCATTTCTGAATCCCATCAGATGCGTACCGCCCTCCGGCGTATTGATATTGTTGACAAAAGTATAAACGCTTTCGTTATAGGCATCGTTATGCTGCATTGCCACTTCCACATAAACGTTATTCTTTTTGCCTTCAAAGTACATAATTTCGTTATAAAGAGATTCTTTGCTGTTATTTAAATACTTGACAAACTCCTTGATACCGCCTTCATAATGGAATTCCCGGATTTTTTCCGGATCTTCCCTTTTATCCGTAAGACAGATCTTCAAACCTTTTGTTAAAAATGCCGTTTCCCTGAGCCTTGTCTTTAAAATATCGAAATCATAAACCGTATCTTCAAATATGGAACCGTCAGGCTTAAAAGTAACCTTTGTACCTGTTTTTTCCTTATCGCATTCACCGACAACCTTCAGAGAATAACAGACCTTTCCTCTTTCATATCGCTGTTTATATATTTTTCCCTCTGAGGAAATTTCTACTTCCAGCCAGTCCGACAAAGCGTTCACAACAGAAGCACCTACACCGTGAAGTCCGCCCGACACTTTATATCCTCCGCCGCCAAACTTTCCGCCGGCGTGCAGGATTGTAAATACAACTTCAACAGCCGGTATGCCGGCTTTATGATTAATACCTACCGGAATGCCTCTGCCGTTATCAATTACCGTAACGGAATTATCTTCATTGATAAATACATCAATAACACTGCAAAAGCCAGCCAGCGCTTCATCTACAGAGTTATCCACAATCTCGTAAACAAGATGATGGAGCCCTCTCAAAGAAGTGGTCCCTATATACATGCCCGGCCTTTTTCTTACCGCTTCAAGGCCCTCAAGTATCTGAATCTGATCAGCACCATATTCTTCCTTCTCTTTTTCAATTCCCATTTAAAATGTCCTTTCTTTTCAGTCCTCTATACTACCATTCACTACTTTAAAAACTTTATTTATCTCAAAACGGTTTTTTACAAATTCATCCAGACCTGTACAGGTTATGATCGTCTGAATATCTCCGATGCTGTTCAACAGATAATTCTGCCTGTTGCTGTCAAGTTCTGACAATACATCATCAAGCAGCAGTACCGGCGTATCCTTTATGGATTTTTTTACCAGTTCTATTTCTGACAGCTTCAGCGAAAGCGCCGCTGTGCGCTGCTGCCCCTGTGAACCGAACTTTCTGATATCAATATCATTTACCATAAAACGGATATCGTCCCTGTGTGGGCCTGTGGTTGTCTGTTTTAATAAAATATCTTTTTCCTGATTTTTTTTCAGTTTATCTTCCAGCTCATCTATCTCCACATTTTTTTCATAGATGATTTTTATCTTTTCTTTTCCGCCGGATAATTTTGTATGTAGTTCGCTCAGAATCTCATCAAGCTGGGAAATAAAAATTTCACGCCTCTCAATCAGCTTACTTCCAAAAGATGCAAGCTGGGAATCCCAGATGGAGAGCGTCTCCCGGAGTCCCGGATTTAAATACAAATCCTTCAACAGTTTATTTCTTTGATTTACGATCTTATTATAATGATTCAGATTATACAGATAAAAGGAATCAAGCTGACAGAGTTCCATATCAATAAAATGTCTTCTTTCAGCGGGACCGTTTTTAATAATACTCAAATCTTCCGGTGAAAAAAACACTACATTCAAAAGCCCCATCAGTTCCGCAGCTTTTTTTATTCTCTGGGAATCTATAGCAATACCCTTTGTCTTTCCTTTTCTCAGATGCATATCTATCTGTCTGGTAATTTCCTCTTTAAACAGATAACTTCTGATATGCGCCTCATCGTATCCAAACCGGATAATATCCTGATCTTTGCTGCTTTTATGAGACCTGGTAGTAGCTGTCATAAAAATAGCTTCGAGAATATTTGTTTTCCCCTGCGCATTATCACCATAAAAAATATTGGTGCCGCTGTCAAATTCAATCTGCAGCATATTATAATTTCTGAAATTTTGAAGTTCCAGAGATTTCATTATCATAAAACGGTAATTTCCTTTTTCAACGATACATACGGTTAAAATATGCCGATCTAAAACTTAGAATATCATTTATTTATGATCTTATAAAATTATAATTTTACAAGATCATGTTATCTGTTTTTAAACCGATACTTAAATCCATTATTATAAATCTAATTCTTTATAATATATTCCTTGCCCTCATAAGAAAATATATCATCTCTATAAAGTTTTCTTCCACGCCGGAGTTCTACCTCATCGTTTACCGTTACTTCTCCGTCCTGAATCAATACTTTGGCATCCAGTCCGGAACCTACGGCGCCGGCAAGTTTCATCGCCTGCCCAAGTTTAATAAATTCATCTTTGATTATTACTTCTTCCATTTAAGATGCTCCTTTTCAATAAAAATCCGGATCATTCGATGCTGTCTTTTAAGATACAGTTGTAAAATTAACCGGCAGGATCATATAAACATAACTGTCCTCAGAATCTTTGATAAAACAAGGCGCCTTCGGATTCACAAGATAAATATCAATTTCCTCTCCGTCGATAACCCGGAGGGCATCGATCAAAAATTTAGGATTAAACCCTATCATCAGATCCTTGCCGTTTTTGGAAATATCAATCAGTTCCCTCATGCTGCCGATCGTGGAATTGATCTTCAGCTCCATATTTTCATCTGTAATATTGATGATAATAGGCTTTTTATCCCCTTCTTTCACCAGAAGGGTAGCTCTGTCGATACTGTCGAGAAGCTTTCTCTTGTTGATCGTTACCTTTGTCTCGTAATCGGAAGAAAGCATCTGATCAATATTAAAATAATCTCCCTCGATCAGCCTCGATACCACCGTGGTATTATCAAACTCAAATACAATATGCTTATTTGTAAAGAAAATAACCACATCTTTATCCGTATCGCCATTCAGGATCTTGCTGATCTCATTTAAAGTCTTTCCCGGAACGACAACTTTTTTCTTCGGATAAGAATTTTTCAGATAAACTTTTCTGATGGAGATACGGTGCCCGTCCAAAGAAGCGACTCTCAACTTATCTTCATTCACTTCAAATAACTCGCCTGTCATGAGTTTATTTGTATCATTATCAGCAATAGAGAAAATCGTCTGTCTGACCAGTTCCCTTAACGTAAACTGTGATAAGATAATAGAATCCAGTTTTTCAATATTCGGAAGATAAGAAAAATCCTCTCCTGATTTTCCCACGATCTTAATATAGGCATCTCCGCTGGTAATAACTGTCTCATAGGAATCGTTTGTCTCTATTTTTATATCGCCGTCGGGATATTTACGCACAATTTCAAGAAACGTTTTAGCCTCTAGCGCTACGATACCTGGTTCTATGATATCTCCTTCCACGATCGTTTCAATACCGAGTTCCATATCATTGGCTGTCAATTTAATCTTATCAGATGCATTGATCAAAATACACTGCAGGATAGACATGGTAGTCTTACCGGGAACAGCCTTTGATACGATCTGAACACCGTTTAAAAGATTTGATCTTGAACATACTAATTTCATTTGTGAATAATCCTTTCCTTATAGATACTGGTTAATACGTTTCATCGCATGCGGCGCAGTGATTATATATTAATGATGAATTTCATAGTACATAGTAATAAGGGGTGTTGAAATGTTTATAACCTTAAAATAACCTGTAAATAAGCCTGATAGCCAACAGGATAAGTCTATGGATAACCGGGGAAAAACTTTTTATAAATACATGTTTATCCACTTTCAGGATTATCTGCATTCAGATAAGATCCGAAGCTGTTAAAAGTTATCCTCGTCCATTCACATGGGATGTTTATAAAATTGTGGAAATATCAGGAGGGACTTAAAATATTTTTGATGATGTTGATCTTGTTTTTCAGTTCCTCATTGTATTTCATTTCTTCTTCTATCTTTTTGATACCATGAATAATCGTGGTATGGTCTTTTTTTCCAAGTGTTTTTGCGATATTGATAAGCTGGGTATCTGTCAATTCCCTGCAGAGGTACATGTAGACCTGTCTTGGAATGACAAATTCGGCATTTCTTCTTTGTGATCTGATATCTTCCGGAGTGACGTCAAAATGTTCAGAAACAATATTAATAATAAGATCAGTTGTGATTTCTTTGGATTTTGAAGGATATATCACATCTTTTAAAGCATCTTTCGCGTGTTCCATTGTCAGCTCATCCAGAGGAATTTTGTTGATTTTAGAGAAAGCGATAATTTTATTGAAAGCGCCTTCCAGTTCTCTGATATTGGATTGAATGTTGTTTGCAATATATTCAAAGATAGCGTTATCTATTTTTTTCTCATAAACTTCCGCGTTTTTACGAAGGATAGCGACTTTGGTTTCATAGTCAGGCGCCTGTATATCAGCGATCAGTCCCCATTCAAAACGGGATCGGAAACGTTCTTCTAACGCTTCCATTTCCTTAGGCGGTTTATCGGAGGATATCACGATCTGTTTGCCGGCGCCGTGTAATACGTTGAATGTGTGGAAAAATTCCTCCTGTGTGCTTTCTTTTCCGATAATGAACTGTATATCATCGATCATCAGCACATCTACAGTTCTGTATTTTTCACGGAGCTTTGTCATGGTAGTTGCGTTACCGCTTCTAATGGATTCTATTACTTCGTTAGTAAACTGCTCTGAAGTCACATAAAGAACTTTCATCTCAGAGTTCTGTTCCAGGATAAAACGTCCGATAGAATGTATCAGATGGGTTTTTCCAAGTCCTGCCCCGCCGTAGATATATAGCGGATTATAGGCACCGCCAGGTGTCTCGGCGACGGCGAGCGCTGCGGAGTGAGCAAACCGGTTATTGCTTCCTACTACAAAAGTATCAAATTTATATTTAGGGTTGAGGTTTGCCCTTTCATATACAATATTGTAGGTCGATTTTTTTTTGCTGTTTTCTTCGTCCGAATCGCTTTCGATATCTTTCTCCAGAATAAAGGAGACGGTAAAATTCTTATCCATTATTTCTGTAATGGTAACCTGAAAAAAGCTCGTATACTTATTGGAGATATAATTGATGGCGTGCGCCTGATCCATGGGAATGATGATGAATACGTTACCGCTCTCTACCTTATATAATTTTAAAGGTTCGATCCATGTAGAATAGGAAATATTGGATAATTCATATTCTTTTCTTATGGTCTCTTTGATCAATTCCCATTTTTCCTTTATGGAATCTGAATAGGCGTTTTCCATTTTAATGTCTCCATAGTAATTTCGGTTTTTGATTCAGAATTGAAAACATGGTAACTATGCCGTTTATTGTAAATAAATAATATTTATCCGATAAAAAGCGTTAGTTTCCATTATAATATAAAAGAGTGTTTTTTTCAAATCATTTATATCCACATTATTGTACCACAAACGAGATAAAAAGAAAATGTTATCCACATAAATAATTATTTAATGTTGTGGATAACTGAAAGTAAATAATATTGAATTTTTAGATAATAAGAGTTAATAAAATAGAAATTATAGATATCCTCAGTCAAAAGAAAGGAAAATTAGTTATTTTAATGATATTATCCACAACTTATCCACATTTTGTGGATAGATTTATGTAAAGAAAGTTGTCCACATATATGAAAATGTTGATATGTGTATTTCTATATGTAGTAGTCAATACTTGTGAATGATTACTATATATTGATTTTATGGAATTTTGAGAAAAATCCTTTGATTTACAGGCCTTTTGTGGATAAATTTCATTAAAAAATTTGGCATATCTGCTTGACGAAAAAGATAATTACTTATATAATTGAAAACGATATTTTCCACAAAAAGACCGTTTTTTCAGACGGTGATACGAGCAAATAAGCAAAGCGTTTGCGGATCAGAGTTGTTCGATAAATCAGAATATTTAATATGTTAAGAAGGAGGTGTATCAGATATGAAAATGACATTTCAGCCGAAAAAAAGACAGAGATCTAAAGTGCATGGCTTCAGAGCCAGAATGAGCACTCCGGGCGGAAGAAAGGTTTTAGCTGCCAGAAGGAGAAAAGGAAGAAAAAGATTATCTGCATAAGGTATTTACATGGGCCACAAAACGAAATTTGTGGCCTGTTTCTTTCAAAGCCGAGGAAAATGTAGATGAAATTTTCAACATCGTTAAAAAAGAATGAAGATTTCCGGTATGTTTATAGAAATGGAAAAGTAAAAGCAAATCGCTATCTTGTGATGTATGTTGTGGAAAATGGTCAGGCTATAAACAGACTGGGTATTTCTGCCAGTAAGAAGATCGGAAACAGCGTTGTCAGGCATCATTTTTACAGACTGGTCAGAGAAAGTTACCGGCTGCATGAAAAAATATTTAATAGTGGTTTAGATATTGTAGTCGTTGCGAAAAAGAGTGCGGCGGACGTCGGTTTCAGAGAGATCGAGAGCGCACTGTTACATCTTGGAAAGCTGCATCGTATATGCAATAATGAATTAGAAAATAAAGATGCAGAATAATCGTTATTACTATGAAAAGTATTATGATTTGGTTGATTAAAATTTATAGAAAGTACTTATCTCCTCTGAAAAGTACGAAGTGCCCTTATTTTCCAAGCTGTTCGGAATACGGATTGGAGGCTGTGGAGAAATACGGTGCGTTAAAAGGGGGGATGCTGGCTTTATGGAGAATCTTGAGATGCAATCCTTTTTCCAAGGGAGGATATGATCCGGTTCCTTAAGAAGCAGGGCCAGATTAGAGTAAGGAGGCTAAATGTCTAATATTTTATTAACACAGTATCAGGGCATGTTTATCGGTCCGGTCGCGAAAATACTTGGTTATCTGATGGAAGGGATATTCTATGTGCTGAATATGATAGGTATTCAGAATTCGGGCCTTTCTATTATTTTGTTTACGGTGGTCATTTATCTTTTTATGACGCCGCTTACGATCAAGCAGCAGAAATTTTCAAAACTGCAGACAAAAATGAGCCCTGAGATCCAGGCAATTCAGGCAAAATATAAAAATAAAAAAGATAATGATTCTATGATGGCAATGAATCAGGAAACACAGGCAGTCTACGCAAAGTATGGCGTTTCTGCTTCCGGCAGCTGTATACAGCTTGCTATTCAGATGCCGATCCTGCTCTCTTTATATCGTGTTATATATGCGATCCCTGCATATGTTGCTTCGGTAAAAGAAGTATTCTTTCCCTTTGTGGACAAACTGATCGCGCAGAGCGGCAGTGCTGAATTTATCCAGAATTTTTCCAATGCCAATATGTTTTCAAAACAGTTTGAAAATGAAAATTTCCTTGCCGGTGTGACTACTTATGTTCAGAATACTTATATTGATGTATTAAACAGGGCGAGTACGGCGGACTGGCTGAGTCTTAAAACACAGTATCCTTCTCTTTCCGCAGATATTGATACAACGTTATCTGCTCTTGAGAGATATAATAATTTTCTTGGTTTGAATATAGCGAATTCTCCTTCCTTTATTATTAAGGATGCTTTTTCAAACGGAGCATATCTGATGGTGGCGGGAGCAATTATGATTCCTGTTCTGGCTGCGGCTACCCAGTGGATCAATACAAAACTGATGCCGACTCAGGCAAAGAGCGGAAATGAGCAGGCGGATCAGATGGCAGCCCAGATGAAGATGATGAATACGATGATGCCTATCATGTCTGCTGTTTTTTGTTTTACACTTCCCGCAGGTATGGGTATTTACTGGATTGCCGGTGCCGTGATCAGAAGTATTCAGCAGGTTGTGATCAATAAGCATATCGATAAGATGGATTTTGATTATATTATTGAGAAGAACAAAGATAAAGCTGCGAAGAAGATGGAGAAGAAAAAAGTCCAGACTGAGAAGATGCAGCAGTATGCTAATATAAGTACCAGAAATATTGATATCAATAAAAAATCCAATATCAGCGATGCAGAGAGAGAAGCTGCATTAAAGAAGGCGAATGAATATTACAGTAAAAATGCAAAACCCGGTTCCATGGCAGCAAAAGCAAATATGGTAAGGGAATATAATGAAAAGAATACCAGAAAATAGTCAGAAAGGGGATAGGTTAAAAAATGGAATTTGTTGAATTTTCTGCAAAGACAGTGAATGACGCGATAATTGAAGCATGTCAGAAATTTACGGTGGCAAGTGATAAACTGGAATATGAAGTAATAGAAGAGGGTTCTTCCGGATTTTTAGGTATCGGTTCCAAACCTGCCGTTATTAAAGCGAGAGTAAAATCTTCCGTAGAAGATACGGCGAAAGATTTCCTGAACGGCGTTTTTGAGGCTATGAATATGGTCGTTGTTTCGGAAGTAAAATATAATGAAGATGAAAATACGATGGATATTGAACTGAGCGGCGATGAGATGGGTGTCCTGATCGGAAAGAGAGGACAGACGCTGGATTCTTTACAGTATCTGGTATCCCTTGTGGTAAATAAAGATACGGAAAATTATATCAGAGTAAAGGTAGATACGGAAAATTACAGACAGAGAAGGAGAGAAACTCTGGAAAATCTCGCAAAAAATATTTCCTTTAAGGTAAAGAGAACAAAGAGAGCTGTATCTTTGGAGCCTATGAATCCTTATGAGAGAAGAATCATTCATTCCGCGCTTCAGAATGACAGATATGTGACAACGCACAGTGAGGGGAATGAACCTTACAGACATGTTGTTGTAACCATTAAGAGGGAAAGGTAGAAGTTTATTTTTATACAGATCAGCGGTAAAGATTCGGGCGTCGGGCAGACGCCCGAATTATGTATATGGAAGTAATTTTATTTGGATGAAACGGGTATTGGTATGAAAACAGATACGATTGCAGCGATAGCGACAGCTTTTTCAGAATCTGGAATAGGAATTATCAGGATCAGCGGCGATGATGCTTTTCAGATAGCGGACAGGATCTTTTTGAATAAAAAAGATTTTGAAAAATGGAACAGACAGAGAAATATTAATGCGGGTAAAATAGGGTTTCATAAAGATTTTTTTCTTGTGAATGCAAAAACCTATACTTTGCATTATGGATATATTATGGATCATGAGAAAGTGATCGATGAAGTACTGATTTCTGTTATGCGGGCGCCGAAAAGTTATACTGCTGAGAATGTGGTGGAGATCAATTGTCATGGCGGTATTTTGATCTTGCAGAAGATAATGGAACTGGTTATAAAAAACGGCGCCAGAGTTGCGGAGCCGGGAGAGTTTACAAAGCGGGCTTTTTTAAACGGACGCATGGATCTTTCAGAAGCGGAAGCTGTTATGGATCTGATCCAGTCTAAAAATGAGTTTGCGCTGGAAGCTTCTGTCAATCAGTTAAAGGGTTCTGTTTCTTCTATTATAAAGGAGCTTAGAAGTAAGATCATTTATGAGATTGCTTTTATAGAATCTGCTTTGGATGATCCTGAAAATTATGATACGGATGGATATGGGGAAAAGCTTCTTTTTATTGTAAAGGAGACAGGCAGTAAAATAGAGGAATTGATTTCTCATGCGGATGACGGAAGAATTTTAAAAGAGGGAATTCAGACTGTTATTCTCGGCAAACCGAATGCAGGGAAATCTTCTTTTTTGAATGAACTGTTGGGAGAAGAAAAGGCAATCGTTACTGATATTGCAGGGACAACGAGAGATGTTTTGGAAGAGAATATCAGGCTTGGCGGTATAAGCCTTCATATGATCGATACGGCGGGTATCAGAAAAACAGAGGATACCGTGGAAAAGATTGGTGTGGAAAAGGCAAGAAAATATGCGGCGGAGGCGGATCTGATCGTCTATATTGTGGATTCTTCGGTGGATCTGGATGAGAGCGATGAGGATATCCTTGAAATTTTGAGAGATAAGCATTTTATCGTGCTTTTAAATAAGTCCGATCTGGACATGACAGTGACGGAGGAAGAAATCAGAAGCAGGTTAAGTGTTTTTTCGGATTATGAAATTATAAAAATATCTGCTCTTCGGCATCTGGGGATAGAAGAATTTGAAGAGACTGTGAAGAGGATGTTTTTTGACGGAAAGGTTTCTTTTAATAATGAAGTGGTTATTACAAGTATGCGGCATAAAGAAGCTTTGCTGGAGGCGAAAGAAAGTCTTTCTATGGTGGAGTGGAGTATAGAAGACGGGATGTCGGAAGATTTTTATTCGATTGATCTGATGAATGCTTACGCGGCGCTCGGGAGGATTATCGGAGAAGAAGTCGGTGATGACCTGGTGAATGAGATATTTGAAAAGTTTTGTATGGGGAAATGATTTATTTTATTTCATTTATTTGAGTGAAAGTAATGGTTTGGCTGACAAATACATTGATTATGCGGTGAAAGTAATTTATACTTTGAGGAAGATCATATTCTTCAATAATTTATTTGGAAGATATTATGGATATTGTTGTGAGCAAAGAAGGAGGTTTATCATATTTTTGTTGCTTATGATGATATAAAAACTGCAGGTTAAGAATTGAAAGTATTGTAAAGTATTATATGAATGTATAGAGGATAGAATATGCCGGAATTCAGAGAAAAGACAGATGTTTGTATTATAGGTGCAGGGCATGCGGGATGTGAGGCGGCGCTTGCGTGCGCAAGGCTTGGGCTTCAGACGGTTATTTTTACTGTTAATATAGAAAGTATAGCAATGATGCCATGTAATCCGCATATAGGAGGATCTTCTAAAGGGCATCTTGTCAGAGAGATTGATGCGCTTGGCGGAGAGATGGGAAAAAATATTGATAAGACTTTTTTGCAGTCTAAAATGCTTAATAAGTCGAAAGGTCCTGCTGTTCATTCTCTGCGGTGTCAGGCGGATAAGGCGGAGTACAGCCGGTCTATGAGAATGATCCTGGAGAATCAGGAAAATCTGACGATCAAGCAGACAGAAGTTTGTGAGCTTTTACTGGAAGATGTTTTTGATGATAATGCGGATACAGTGGATAACAATGATGCAGATAAAAAATTTTTAAATAAAAATGATAATAATAATGCAGTAAATATAGATGGCAATATAAATGATAATATAGATGGAAAAAATGATGATGGAGGTAAGGATAGGGAAAAGTATTTTTTGAGAAAGAAAAAAATAATCGGAGTAAAAATACTTACCGGCGGTATTTATGAGTGTAAGGCGGCTATCTTGTGTACAGGTACTTATTTAAATGCAAGGTGTCTTTGCGGGGAAGCGATTACTTATACAGGGCCGAACGGCATGCAGTCATCTACGCATCTTTCTAAAGCACTGGAAAATGCCGGTATTAAATTGAGAAGATTTAAAACAGGTACACCTGCCAGAATGGACAGGCGTTCTATAGATTTTTCAAAAATGGAGGAACAGTTCGGAGATGAGAGGGTAGTTCCTTTTTCCTATGAGACTGATCCTGAAGATGTGCAGATTAAACAGGAGTCCTGTTATCTTACTTATACCAATGAAGAAACCCATGATATTATCAGGGCAAATCTTGACAGATCTCCGATCTATGCCGGCGTAATAGAGGGAACAGGTCCGAGGTATTGTCCGTCCATAGAAGATAAGGTTGTAAAATTTTCCGATAAATCCAGACACCAGGTTTTTATTGAACCGGAAGGAAAATATTCAAATGAGATGTATGTGGATGGGATGTCTTCTTCTTTGCCGGAGGATGTGCAGCTTGCAATGTACAGGACTGTTCCCGGTCTGGAAAACTGCAAAATTGTCAGAAATGCTTATGCTATAGAATATGATTGTATCGATCCGGGTCAGCTCTGTCTGACTTTGGAGTTTAAACATATTAAAGGACTTTTCAGTGCCGGGCAGTTTAACGGAAGCAGCGGATATGAAGAGGCGGCAGCGCAGGGATTGATGGCTGGTATTAATGCGGTGAGAGAAATTCAGGGAAAAGAGCAGATTGTTCTTGATCGCTCAGAGGCTTATATAGGCGTTTTGATCGATGATCTTGTGACAAAGGAAAATACGGAGCCTTACCGGATGATGACTTCCCGGGCGGAATACCGGTTATTGTTAAGGCAGGATAATGCGGATCTGAGGCTGCGAAAAACAGGTTATGAAGTCGGGCTTATTTCCAAAGAACAATACGATCATCTTTGTGAAAAAGAAAAACAGATAAAAGAGGAAATTGCAAGACTTAAAAAAACTGTAGTCGGCGCATCAAAAGAAGTGCAGGAGTTTATGATTTCTGTAGGAAGTTCTCCTTTAAGGACCGGAAGCAGTCTTGCGGAGATCATATGCAGACCGGAATTTACATATGAAAGTATTGCCGCCATTGATAAGGACCGTCCTGTACTCAGCGAAGCTGTGATAGAACAGGTTAATATTTCTATTAAATATGAAGGATATATTGAGAGACAGATCCGTCAGGTGGAACAGTTTAAAAAAATGGAAAGGCGTTTGATTCCTGAAGATATCTGTTATGAAGATATTTCCGGTATCCGGATTGAAGCAAGACAGAAGCTGGCAAAGCACAGGCCGGTTTCAATCGGTCAGGCTTCCAGAATTTCCGGTGTTTCTCCAGCGGATATTTCGGTTCTTCTTGTATATATTTCCTCTTTTAGAGGATAGTTTTTTCTGTGGTCTGGTTGATCAAAAATATATGTGGAGTTGTTATAGATTATGAGTTTATATAATATGGAAGGTTTCAAGAAAAAATGTAAGGTATTTGGAATTGATCTGAGCGAAGTGCAGATTGAAAAGTTCATGGATTACTATAAACTTTTGATAGAATGGAATTCTTTTATGAATCTGACTGCTATTACGGATTTTGAGGAAGTTGTTTTGAAGCATTTTGTTGACAGTCTTGCGGTTTGTCAGACGAAGGAATTTTTTGATATTATAAAATTTTCAGAGGAAAAAAATAATGCGGGAGATGGGAATGCTTTTTTGGAAAATAAGCAGGTTTCATTGATAGATGTAGGGACAGGAGCCGGGTTTCCCGGAATTCCGCTGAAAATTATTTATCCGGATCTAAAAGTAACATTATTGGATTCTTTGAATAAAAGAGTAAAGTTTTTAAATACAATAATTGATGAACTGAATTTGAAAAATGCAGAGACAATTCATGGGAGAGCGGAAGATTTTGCAAAGCAGCAGTCGTACAGAGAACAGTATTATTTTTGTGTTTCCAGAGCGGTTGCGAATCTTTCCACTTTGACGGAGTTGTGTCTTCCTTTTGTTAAAGTAGAAGGTTATTTTATTTCCTACAAATCAGAAAAGTTAAAGGAGGAATTGTCTGCCGGAGAGAAGGCAATTAAAATATTAGGTGGAAAAATAGAGAGGCAGGAAGAGTATTTATTGCCGGATACGGATATAAAGAGAAGTCTGTTGATGATCAGGAAAGTAAACGATACGCCGAAAAAATATCCGCGGAAAGCAGGAACTCCCGCGAAAGAACCTATTGGTTAAAAAAAAAATTTATCTGGAGAGTATAGAAATATAGAAGTATAGAGATATAGAAATATGAGGTATCAAAATCATGAATGAGATAATAAGATCGTTATATGATAGAAAATCAGTAAGAGTGTTTGAAAATCGCCCGATATCTGCTGAATGTAAAAAAGAAATTTTAATGTCGGCAATGGAAGCGCCAACTGCAGGAAACCAGCAGCTTTATACGATTCTTGATATTACGGATCAGAAGTTGAAGGATAAGCTTGCGGTAAGTTGTGATAATCAGCCTTTTATTGCGAAGGCTCCTCTGATACTTATTTTTTGTGCGGATGTGTTAAAATGGTTTGATGTATTTAAAGAGGGCGGTTCGGATCCAAGAAAGCCGGGATGTGGTGATCTGTTTCTGGCAGTCAATGATGCTTTGATTGCTGCGCAGAATGCAGTGGTAGCCGCGGAAAGTATGGAAATTGGTTCCTGTTATATAGGGGATATTATGGAACAGTGTGAACTGCACCGGGAGATGCTTCATCTTCCTTCTTATGTATTTCCGGCTGCTATGCTGGTATTCGGATATCCGACCGATCAGCAGAAAAACAGAAAGAAACCTGAAAGATGCAGACTGGAAGATATGGTGCAGGAAAATGTTTATCAAAGGAGAGACGGGCAGCAGCTTAGGAAAATGTTTGATAAGGAAACAAAGAACAGAAGTTTCGAGGAGTGGAGTCAGACATTCTGCAAAAGAAAATATAATTCTGATTTTTCAAAGGAGATGAGCCGGTCCGTTCAGGAATATCTAAAAGATTATCAGAATTAATTCTGTATGTTTAAAATTGTGGTGCTGTAGTGTAAGTAATATTTGTCAGATGATCAATCTTGGTTTCTTTTTTAGAAAAGGATAAGTTTGAAATTTACAGATTGGAGAATAGTGTAAATGAAAGAAAATATTCAGGTTTTAGAAGAAGTGTTGGATGTACTGGAAGAGGAAAAAAGAAAATTTTATAATCTGATAAGACAGAATAATTTCAGAATAGAAGAAATCAATTCTTATCTGAAAGAACTTTCGAAAAAAGAAGATGAAGATTTTAAAGTGTTTTCTCCAAGAAATGTAGAAAATATTCATCGAGAACAGATTGAGGCAGATACTTCGGAAATGAAAAAATATGAAGAAGAGAATGCAGTGTATAATAAAAAGATAGAAGCTTTGAAAGTTCTGATTGATAAAGTGGATATTGTTATTAGTAATCTGCATGTTTTTAAAAAAAGAGAAGAGCAGTATGATGATGGATTATTGCCGGATTTTGAAACTGCTGAAGATACAATAGATATAGAAAAGAAAACGGGTAATGATGTATCAGATGATAAAGGGGACAAAAGTACACCTGATTTAGATAAAAAAATAAAAAAATTAAAAGATGATAAAATAGAAAAAAATCAGACAGAAATAAATGAAGTAGAAGAGGATGGAGCAGAAGTAGATAAAGAAAAAAAGAATGATTTAGAAAAAACTCATATAGCTCATCAGATTTTGAACTGCGTATCTTATATTATACCTGATGCGGAAAGAGCAAAAATAGAATTAACTGCTTTATCAAAAAAACTTATGGAATAATCCTGATTTCTATTTTAGTAATTCTGTCAATTTTACTATATTTATTATTGTGGTATTGGTGATATGTTAAAATAAGGATGCTATAAGGAGATGAGCTCGGCATATGGAAAAATTTGAAACTGTTTTTAATGAATCTAGATTACTGCATGATAATGAATGATTTGTTAAATACTAGATATTGTGTCTGAGTGATGATAAATATGAATATGTTATATTAAAAAGCAGAATGTTTCACGTGAAACATTCTGCTTTAATGTTATTATAACCACTAGATAATGTTTCACGTGAAACATTTTAACCACAATATATTGAAAAATATATTGTGAAACATATTTTTGCAGACATATTATATTGTGAAACATTGTATAAAAGATTAACTTATATAAAGTAATCAGATTTTACAATACAAGATATAGTAAATTGCTTAGACAGTTATGATAATTCAGAAATCAGGTTTCTTTGTTAAAAAATCTGCTTATTGTGAGCAACTTAGGACAAAACACAGATTTTCTATCGGATTAATTCATATGTTCTTACAAACTTTGCTGTAAATACAAAGTTCCGAACTGAATTGATAAAGATAATTGTCTGCTTCTTTTCTTGATTTAAAAATAATAATATCCTTGCTATTTCGATACTTCTCTATTGTCTTATATATTTGTGGTAATTGCTTTTTGGAAAAATCAATGATCCATTGTTTGAATTCTTTATCAAATTCAGATTCTATCCAGGGTAAATCTTCCCGTTTTTTTCCGATACGGGACTCCGCACCCGAGATACAAACATCTAAAGGAAAGTCCATGAGAAAAACAGTATCACATTCTTTAATACGGGCTTCAAGAGTGCGTTGATAATTTCCGTCAATGATCCAGCTGTTTTGTTTTAATATTTTATTTAACTTGGCATCAAACTCTTCTCTGGATATAGTAGTCTGATCCGGCTTATGCCACAGCATATCCAGATAATATAGAGGAATACCGGTTGTATCTCTCAGCTTTCGTGCAAATGTACTTTTTCCGGCTCCGGGACTGCCGATAATAATTATTTTTAACATAGTCTGCCTGCCACATTTCTCCTGCATCATTTTGAAAAAAATTAACAGCGGCATATTTACCGTTGATACAGACAGCAATACAGGGATACTGTTGTCCTCCGCTGATCCATAAATCATTGGTTTTCTGCGGAATTGTTTGTATAAATTCTATTACATTATCTGCTGATTGAAAAGTAAAATCTCATTTGTTTGTGCTGATAATTCTTATTCCCATACTTTTCTCTGTACCTCTTGATTTATCAGTGTAATTATAATCTATTTTTGAAGAGCACACAATATCAGAAAAGAAAATTGACTGATCATTGATATAAAGAAAATAAATATGTCATAATTAGAAAATAATTAAAAAAATCATAGTTGACAAAAGATATAATATGGACTATATTAAAGAAGGTTGCAAGCTTTACAGCATTAACTAAAGAATAGTACAGTTTGCAAACAGTAGTTTTTTAAATAGGAAAAGAGAGGTGTACGTGTGATTATTATTACCTGCTAATCAACAAATTAAAAAAAGCATGACAGAAAGAACAAAGCAGTAATCCAACAGCAGTTTATTTATCGTAGTTTATTGTCATGCATGCAGGAATATTTTCACATAAATCCTTTTTGATATCAGCATAGTTGTAATAGATAAAAACTTTCAGACAGAAGTAAAAACAGATAATTAAATTATATAATATGTCCTGATCGGTTTTGGTTTGTTACTTTCTTAAAAATGGAGATGCAGAAAATATTTCTGCGTCTTTTATTTTGAGCAGATTCATAGTGTGCTGCCAGTTGCTTATAATTGCTTACGATTACTTATTAATGGAAAAACAGGCGGCTGAATATTGTATCGATTTATGGAATTGGAATCTGCACAGTAAAAAACGGAGTAGTTGATTTAATTAATGTCCGTTTAAGAGAAAGGAGAACTTAAATGTCATTGATCAGTGTAAATAATCTGACTTTTCATTATGAAGGAAGTTCAGACAATATTTTTGAAGATGTATCTTTCCAGATAGATACCAACTGGAAACTGGGATTTGTTGCAAGAAACGGAAGAGGAAAAACAACTTTTCTGAAGCTATTAATGGGAGAGTATGAGTACAAAGGAAATATCAGCTGTGAGGAAAGTTTTGATTATTTTCCTTTTATGATAAAAGACAGGGATAAAACTTTTCTGGAAAATATAGATGAGATATATCCGGATTATGAACTGTGGAAAGTCAGTAAGGAATTGTCTCTGCTTCATGTGGAAGAAGATGTGCTGTATCGCCCTTTCCGTACTTTAAGTAACGGGGAACAGACGAAAGCTATGCTGGCAGTTTTATTTTCTCAGGAAAATAAATTTTTGCTGATAGATGAACCAACCAACCATCTTGATGTAAAAGGAAGAGAAAATATCAGAGAATATTTAAAGCAAAAGAAAGGATTTATTATGGTTTCACATGACAGAGATATTCTGGATCAGTGCATAAATCATATTCTTGTGATCAATAAAACAAATATAGAAATATATAAAGGAAATTTTTCTACATGGTGGGAAGAGAAAAAGAAAAAGGACAACTGGGAACTGCAGGAAAATGAAAAACTAAAAAAGAACATTAAAAGACTGGAACAGTCTGCCCGGATAAAAGAAGAATGGGCAGATAATATTGAATCCAGAAAAATCGGAAAAAAGGCGGCGGAAGAAGTAAAAAGGAAAGGTATTTCTCCAAAAGGAAGAAGAGCCTATATTGGAGAAAAAACAAAGAGAATGCAGAAACGCCGTAAAAATCTGGAACACAGAGAGAAGAAGGCAATCGAAGAAAAATCAGGGCTTCTAAAGAATCTGGAAACAGTGGAGGATTTAAAACTTTTTCCGCTAAAACATTATAAGGATGTACTTGTACATTTATCCGATGTGTGTATTTATTATGAGAATGCTGACAGAAGCCGGAAAGATATTGCTATGACAGGATTTAAAATAAAAAACGGAGAGTGTGTGGTTCTCCACGGAAAAAACGGCTGCGGAAAATCCAGTATTTTAAAAGCGGTCATTCAGGCTGCAGAAGAAAAAGCCGAGAGGATAAATGAACAAAGTATGTCTTTGGCTGATCCAATCTGTTATACAGGAACGATTACTACCGCCGGGGGTCTTAAAATTTCCTATGTACCGCAGGATACTTCTCATTTAAAAGGAAGCCTTACGGATTATGCGGAAAAATATGAACTAAATCTCACAAGTTTTTTAATGCTGCTTCGGAAGCTGGATCTGGGAAGGGAACAGTTTGAAAAGAATATGGAAGACTACAGCAGCGGGCAGAAGAAAAAAGTTCTGATCGCAAGAAGTTTATGTGAGCAGGCACATCTGTATATCTGGGATGAATCTTTAAATTTTGTTGATGTTTTTTCCAAGATGCAGATAGAGGAACTTCTGATAAAGTATCGCCCCACAATGCTGCTGGTAGAACATGATGCGGCTTTTGTGGAGAAGGTCGGGACAAAGATCATAGAAATAGAAAGTAACTGAATATAAAAAATGTTGTTTTTACAGGATTGGAAACTTTACGGAAAAGAGGAGAAGTGATATGATATTTTTTGACAGCAGTTTTTTATAGAAGGAGGAAAAAACAGATGGGATTATTTTCAAAAAAACCGAAAGAATTAGAATATGACGCTGAAGATTGTCAAAGAAAAAAAGAAATCATGAGGAAGATGTGGAATGAGGCAGTCGAGGACGGAGAGAGTTATGAAATTCTTCACGCAAGCCAGACATCTTCTAAATTTGAGAGAGGACTGATTTTTGATACGAATACGACAACATATTATCATTATATTGTCGGGTATCGAAAGAGTGACAGTAAGATTGGCATGGTGCAGGTGGACAGAGAACTGACACAGCATACGGAACCGTTCTTTGTAGATATGAGTGCGGTAGTCAAAGTATCTTATGAAGCAAAGTATCAGCAGGCGTGGCTTATTTATCGTAAAAATTACGGTGATTACGGTGAGCAGTTCAATATCGATGATTCAGGAAGCAAAACTATAGCAGGTATCGCCAATATGGTTCAGAAAGAAGAGAGAGAAAGATTTCTTGACTTTTTAGAGGAATTAAGAAGCCGTTTGGAAAAAGAAGGACATAAACAGGAGAAGTGGAAAAGAGCATGATTGGAAGATTATTAAGAAGTATATCGGGATTTTCATTAACACTCCTTATTTTTGGGTGTATTTGGCTTGGTGCATTAATAAAGGTAGGAAATTTTCCGCAGATTATAATGCCGTCTCATAGTTATGAAGAAGTGTTGGAAAACGGGTTGAAAAATGGACAGCATATCAAAGGAGAAATAGTTTACAGCTTGGGAAGTTTTGCATCTGAGGAAAGTTATACTCAATATGAAGATTATAGAACAGCGTCCAAGACTACCGGTTATTACTATATGATTCCGGTGGGAGAAGGCGGAATGGCTGCGGTTTTTGTCCGTAAGGACGATCTGGATGCCATGGATGCTTTGACAAATGAAACATATGAATATCTGATGGGCGGGGATGCTCCGCAGACAGAAATTCATTTTGAAGGCGTGGCGGTAAAAATGGATAAAGAGTTGGCAGGTCTGGAAGGAGCGTTCAGGGAGCAGTTGGAATATATGGGTTATACGGAAAGTGATATACAGGAAATGCTTTCCTCTTATTCAGACGGAGAGTGTCTTGTCCTCACAGGACCTGCAGACATGACTACGGCGTATGTCATGATCGCCATTGCATTTATTGTTCTTCTGCTGGCAATTTTTCTGCTTGTGCGCAACTATAGAAAAGAAGTTGCGTATGATGAGATGAAAGCAAGCGGAATGACAAAGCCTGAAGGAATGACAAAGAGAGATATGTCAACAACGATTTCCCAGACAACTTATTATGTGAATAAATAGGAAAGTAAATAATAAATATACAAGGGTGTATTTTGTCAGGCATGTTCCCGGAAGGAATACAGGCAGGATTAAACTGATTCAATAAGGATGTGATAGTTCGGCTTTCGTCTGAATGTCTATCACAGTATTATAACGGAATATCATTTTATCAAGGGTTGCTGCATGAAGGTTTTCAGATTTTTCAAATTTTCCATGTAACAACCCTTTGTTCAATATAGAAACCGTTTATAGTTCAGATTTTATTTACTGTCTTTCCAGAATTCATTTCTTTCCTGACTGGAAGAGACAGCTCTTGCAGTCTGCATCACGATCTCGCTGAAATATCTCTCCGGAATTTCTTTGATCTTTTTATTAAAGGTGACATCGTACACAGTGATATCCTCATTTTCCCCGGCGACATAGGTACCGGAAAAATTGAGTTCTGCTATTAAGCCCTGTTCTTTATCCTCCCGGTAAAAATAGTAGAAAATGCCCGCGTCCTCCGCCTGTCCGCGGTACCAGCCCATGTTCTGCATCTTTCCGATCAGGGAAAGATCGTTTAAAATATATCCGCCGAAACGCTCCATTGATTTGGAATCCGCCTCATCCTCTGTCCTGTAGTAGACAGGGCGGGAGAGCTGTTCGATGGGCTGGGTGATCTCGTAATCTTCCAGCTGTGTTTTCCATGCGGTAATAGAATCCCCGGATAATTCCACAGGGTGGACCAGACCGATCTTTCCCTGTTTTCCGGGCACGGAGTTGTTCTGCGGTGAGGCATTCTGCTGCCCGGTGTTATTTTCGGCGTTTTGTGCAACGTTCTGTCCGGAATCCGCGGTCTTCTCCGTGGAACCGCAGTTACTTTCCGGAAGAATGAATTCTTCTTCCTCCTCCGTATTAAAACTGCCGTCCTCCATATAGCGGAACGTCTGTGTCAGTTTATTGTCTTCATAGATCCCCCAGATCAGCCCGATCGCAAACTGGTGCATAATGGGGTTTTCCACAAAGAGTTTTTTCCACGCATCGCAGGTCCATTTCCGTTCCGTGGAGAGTGCCATTTCCAGACGCATTTTCTGGCTGCTCACAGTGGTTTTCATCTGTTTTTTCATTTCTTTAAAGGCAGCATAACTTTCCGCGGATTTTTCCGGGTCGTCCTTCTTGCCGGGAGCGGGGAGGTTTTTCAGTTTCTTTCCGTTTTCATCGAAGACTTCTATTTCCAGAGCCGGCGTGATGGTCACGGTAAAGGTTCTTTCGCCGTAATCAAAATGCCTCTCCATTTTTTCATCAAAACCGAGGTCCGGTACAATGCGGTCCGCCAGTTCTTCCGTCGTGATGCCGAGCTGCTCTGCGGCGAACTTCAGGGCTTCGGCGGCGGCAGCCTTTACCTGCCGGAACTTAAACTTTCTGGAGATGCCGTCCACGATAAGGAGGGCTTCGGGTTTCGGGTTTAAAGCAAGCGCCTGTACGGCATCTGCGGCAATGGCGCCTCTCGAGTGCTGCGGCCAGTCATTGATCTGGTGCTGGAGTTTTTTGATGATATCCGTTCCGCCGTGGATGGATGCGGCATAGAGCACCCAGCGCTTCTTTGCCTCTGCGCCGAGGGCAAGCCATTTGTCGAACAGTTCGTTAACATAGACCGCAAGTTCTGCTTCATTCAATTCTGCTGCCAGCGCCGCCGCGTCTTTATTGACGCCGCAGGTTGGCATGGAAGAATAACAGAGCAGGATCGCCTGCAGATATTCTTCATCCGCCAACATCGGTTCGGAGATAATTTGTTTGCTGCCGGAAACATTACCATCAGGAGCATTACCACCGGAAACATTGCTATCGGAAACAGCACCGCCCGCCGCCCTTTTGTGCACTTCGGAAAAAGGCGTCTCATAAGCCCACGCCAGAGAACGTTTCTTCCCGCCCTTATGTATCTGCTTTACAAGATCCTGCAGAGTCAGAACACCGCCTGCCTGAGAAGCACCCGCATTGAAAAGATCCTGCAGCAAAGTCCTCACTTTACTGTTTTTTTCATTTTCCAACAAAGCCGTAAGCTCCGGCTGATATTTTTCTGCATCCCATTTTGCCAGTATGCGGACGGCAAGTTCTCTTTCCACAGCTTTTCTGGAAGAGAGGAAAGCCAGAATTTCCTCCTCCCAGTTTTTCTGCAGGCAGAGTGCATCATAGAGGGCTTCCTTCACAAGTTTTGAACTGTCCTGAGAAAAAGCCAGTATTTCCGTTTTATATTCTTCCGGATTTTTCTGCAGAACCGCTATGGCAAAAACTCTGCAGACAGCGTCGGATTCTTTAAATGCCGAAAGAATTTCCTCCCTCTTTACGGTAAGATATTTACAGAAGATTTCAACTACCGTATTTTTTAACAGTTCCTTGTGTTTTTCATTGCAAAAATACTGGTACATCATGGAGTAAAACTTTAACTGGTGCAGCGCGTCCAGATGCCCTTCTTCCAGAGATAAAAATACCTGTCTGACATATTGTGTGTAAAGCGTACCGTTGACGATCATTCCGCAATAGAAAAAGTAGGCGGTGCCGCTCAGGGAATAATAGATCATTGCACGACTGTAAAAATCGTGGTCACGATAGGTTTCCGCATAGGACTGCAGTAAATGGCTCAGTTTTAAGATATCGCTCCCGTATCCGTATTTTGAATAGATCCGGTCTTCATAAGTAATAAAATCGGATAATTCCATCTCACCCCGCAGATATCTTTTCGCTTCGTTAGGTTGAGGGCATCTCTCCGTGATCAGATTGATCAGCTTTTCCCGTTGTCTTGTGCCGTTTTTGCGCCTCTCAAGGAAGAGGGATTTATCCTCCTGTTCAAGAATTTTCATCATAACGGAAGAGTCATGAGCATTTGCGTGATCCAGAATCTGCAGAAAGAGCGTTTTATTTTTACGGAACTGTTTTTTCAGAACAAAGTCCAGTTCTCTGGCGGCAGCCTGCAGGATCAAAGCTTTCTGATCGACATCAAAAAACTCGTCATAGTCACCGCCTGTATACCGGATATCCATCCAGAGCCCGTTGCTGATCGTAGAGGCAATGGTGAACATATCCGGAACGCTTATGGCAAAACAGATTTTTACAACATTTCTTAAAATATCAGACAGGCAGAAATTAAGAAGCGCTGTACCGCCGAGAAGATTCATCGTATAAGCAGAAATTTTGCATTTTCTGTTGGAAAGCTTTAATATATTGTCCGTAACCTGATTTTGCCTGATCGCCTGTTTAATATCCTGCATAATGGTAGCAGGCATGGTATGGGCATCATATATGTTGATCAGGTTATTGATCAGGATATCTTCATATTGCTGCATCAGAGGAAGATCCTCTGTGTCCACCTGACGGCATGTTTCCGGCGTTTTTCCGAAAAATTTATTTACGCCGGCGAGAATGCCGTTTTGTCTTTCTTCTCTATGAAGCAGTTTTTGGGCATTCGGATATTTGATCAGAAAATAGGCGGCAAGTAAGATCAGCTTTGCGGGGCCGCAGGAATGCATATCTATATTAGATATATTTTTTATATTTTGCGGGTAATCTGCAAGCAGATAGGCTCTTTTGACAGCCTCCGCATCATGATCTGTCAGTTTTATGATCTGTTGGATTCCCGTAGAAATACGGTACTGATAAACACCGGCATCCGCTGCATAAACGGCAAGGGCTTTATCCGGGTCAATGGAAAGTTTCCATAGATACATAAGGCCGTTGCCGCCGCCTATACCGCGGGGAAGCAGGGAAATGCAGCTTGTGCCGCCGATGGCAAAAAGAATCCGGAACAGTTTTCCTGCCTCCTCCATTTTTCCGTATTTAAACAGGTTAGTAAAAGTATTGTCTGTCATTTTCATGGAATTCAGATTCTGATAAGGGAGATCCATCAAAACTTCTTCTCCCTTATCACCGGCTAAATAATTTTCCAGAAGATTCAGGTGTTCCGGTGACAGTTTCAGTTTTTCCAATAATTTCATTATACTTTCGGTATGTGTCTCTCTTGAAATTCTCATGGTTGTTTTGATCCTCCGCTTTGATTTTCCTGTAATTTATTTATTATTTTATTTTTTCCAGTGTTCATTTCTCTCCTGGCTGGAAGAAACAGCTTTTGCGGTCTGCATCACGATCTCACTGAAATACCGATCGGAGAGTTCGCTGATTTTTTTATTAAACTTTACATCAAGAACGGTAACATCCTCATTTTCCCCGGCGACATAAGTGCCGGAAAAATTGAGTTCTGCCATTAAGCCCTGTTCTTTATCTTCCCGGTAAAAATAGTAGAAAATGCCCGCGTCCTCCGCCTGTCCGCGGTACCAGCCCATGTTCTGCATCTTTCCGATCAGGGAAAGATCGTTTAAAATATATCCGCCGAAACGCTCCATTGATTTGGAATCCGCCTCATCCTCTGTCCTGTAGTAGACAGGGCGGGAGAGCTGTTCGATGGGCTGGGTGATCTCGTAATCTTCCAGCTGTGTTTTCCATGCGGTAATAGAATCCCCGGATAATTCCACAGGGTGGACCAGACCGATCTTTCCCTGTTTTCCGGGCACGGAGTTGTTCTGCGGTGAGGCATTCTGCTGCCCGGTGTTATTTTCGGCGTTTTGTGCAACGTTCTGTCCGGAATCCGCGGTCTTCTCCGTGGAACCGCAGTTACTTTCCGGAAGAATGAATTCTTCTTCCTCCTCCGTATTAAAACTGCCGTCCTCCATATAGCGGAACGTCTGTGTCAGTTTATTGTCTTCATAGATCCCCCAGATCAGCCCGATCGCAAACTGGTGCATAATGGGGTTTTCCACAAAGAGTTTTTTCCACGCATCGCAGGTCCATTTCCGTTCCGTGGAGAGTGCCATTTCCAGACGCATTTTCTGGCTGCTCACAGTGGTTTTCATCTGTTTTTTCATTTCTTTAAAGGCAGCATAACTTTCCGCGGATTTTTCCGGGTCGTCCTTCTTGCCGGGAGCGGGGAGGTTTTTCAGTTTCTTTCCGTTTTCATCGAAGACTTCTATTTCCAGAGCCGGCGTGATGGTCACGGTAAAGGTTCTTTCGCCGTAATCAAAATGCCTCTCCATTTTTTCATCAAAACCGAGGTCCGGTACAATGCGGTCCGCCAGTTCTTCCGTCGTGATGCCGAGCTGCTCTGCGGCGAACTTCAGGGCTTCGGCGGCGGCAGCCTTTACCTGCCGGAACTTAAACTTTCTGGAGATGCCGTCCACGATAAGGAGGGCTTCGGGTTTCGGGTTTAAAGCAAGCGCCTGTACGGCATCTGCGGCAATGGCGCCTCTCGAGTGCTGCGGCCAGTCATTGATCTGGTGCTGGAGTTTTTTGATGATATCCGTTCCGCCGTGGATGGATGCGGCATAGAGCACCCAGCGCTTCTTTGCCTCTGCGCCGAGGGCAAGCCATTTGTCGAACAGTTCGTTAACATAGACCGCAAGCTCCGCTTCATTTAGTTCTGCTGCAAGAGCCGCCGCGTCTTTATTGACGCCGCAGGTTGGCATGGAAGAATAACAGAGCAGGATCGCCTGCAGATATTTTTCATCCGCCAGTAATGGCTCAGAGATGATTTGTTTGCTGCCGGCATCATTATCAGAGACATTACTATTATAGCTGTCAGGAACATTACTGCCGGAAATATTACCATCAGAAACATTACCACCGAAAATATTACTATCGGAAACCGCACCGTCCGCAGTTTTTTTATGTACTTCGGAAAAAGGTGTCTCATAAGCCCACGCCAGAGAACGTTTCTTTCCGCCTTTATGCAGTTCCTTTACAAGATCCTGTAACGTTAATACGTTGCCTGCCGACGTGGAATCTTCGTTTAAGAGTTCTGACAAAAGCGTCCGGATCTTGGCGTTTTTCTCTTTTTCCAGCGCCCCGGTAAGCTTTTCCCTGTATTTTTCAAGGTTCCGTTTTGTTGCCAGCGTGCGGACAGCCAGATCCCTATCGGCGGCTTTTTTAGAGGAAAGAAGCGCTAAGATTTCTTCCTCCCAGCCGGTCTGTTCATAAAGGACGTTCAAAAGTTCTTCCCTTACGGCTTTGGAACTGTCCTGTGTGTAGGCAAGCAGTGCTTCCTTATTTTCATCAGGGTTTCTCCGCAGGACCTTTATGGCAAAAACCCTAATAGCGGAATCTGATTTCCGGAAAACGGAGAGAAGTTCTTCGCGGTATTTTTCAAGATATGCGGCAAATACTTCTATTGTATCAGTCTCCAGACTGTTTTTGTTTGGTCCGTAAAAGTGATACTCATACATCTTTACTATAAACGTCAACTGGTGCGCCATATCGAGATGCTCCGATTCAAAAGCAGCAAAGAGCTGCTTTACGGAAATATGGGAGTTTTGTATTTCATTGTAGAAAAAGGAGATGCTGCCGCGCAGAAGCTGATAGGATACAACCCTGTTATAAAATGCCTCATCATGATAAGTGCCCACATAAGAGTGCAGTAAAGGCCTTGCCTGCATAATACTGGGACTGTAGCCGTATTGATTGTAAATCTGGTTCTGATAAGGATAGAGTGAGGAAATATCCGCTTCGCCCTGCAGATATGTTTTTACTGTGTTGATGGCAGGAGTTTTATCCGCAATCAGGTTGATCAGTTTATCCCGTTCTTTGCTGCCGCCGTGTTTTTGTATCTTTAAGAAAAGCAGTTTATCTTCCTGTTTCAGAACATCCATCATGGCAAAAGAGTCATGGGCATTCGCATCATCCAAAACCTGCAGAAACAGGTCTTTGTTTTTGTGATATTGGGTTTTCAGGGCAGCGTCCAGTTCTCTGGAAGCTGCCTGCAATATCAAATCTCTGCTGTCTATATCAAAAAAAGTATCATAATCTCCGCCCATTATCTTTGCATCCATCCAGAAGGAGTCGCTGAGAGCCACCGCATTCGTAAACATAGTGTGAAGGCTTGCCGCGAAACAAACCTTCGCAAAATTTTTCAGAATGTCAGAAAGTCCGAAATTCAAAAACGCCGCTCCGCCGAAAAGATTCAGAAAATAAGGTATCATCCTGTAGTTTTTTCCCGCAAGCTTTAAAATCCGGTCCGTCACCTGGTTTCTTCTGATCGCCTGGCTTAATTCCTGAAGCGTGGATATGGCGATGGTATTTGAATCATAAATATTTCCGAGGTTATCCGTGAGAGTGTCTTCATAATATTTCATAAGGGGAAGATCCTCTTCGGCAAGAGGACCCTTTCCGTCAGGGTATTTTGTCAGAAAATAAGCAGTGAGCAAATATACCTGGCCGGCACCGAAGGAATGTATCAGTGAATACGATATATTTTTTTCTGTTAAAGGATAATTTGAAACAAGGTAAGCGTTTTTAATAAGTTCGGAATCATTCTTTAGTATTCTGATAAACCAGTGCAGCGTATTGCCCCGGAAAAAATGGGCCTGGGAAGAAAGCTGTTCGGCGGCGACAGCAACGACCTTTGCCGGATCGATATCAGGCAGCGTCAGCAGCCGGTTCAGAATTTCCGGGCTGTTCAGATTGGGAACAAGACAATGGCAGCTTGTGCCGCCGATGGCAAAGAGGATATGGAAGAGTCTGCCTGACTGTTTGGGATTATCGTACCCGTAAGATACGAGGCAGGTAAGGGCGGGCAGATAAGATTTCGGCGATACGCCCAGATTCTGATAGGGAAGTTGGTCTAAAACTTCCGTGTCTTTTTTGCCGGACAGATAAGCTTCCAGATCGTCAAGCTGTTCCTGTGTCAGTTTTAACTGCCCAAGCAGCTCCATACATTTGTCGAGATAGGTTTCCTTTTGCGTTCGCATATTGGGTATTGATCCTCCTTTTTATGATTTAAATATCTGAAGTTAAGCTTCTCCAACCGGGATTTTTTCCTGCTTCGTCAAATAATAATTTTTTCCTTTGTCGAAGGCGGTTTTTTCTCTGCCGGCTTCTATATATTTTATCAGTTCCGTGTAGTATTTTGCCGAAAGAGAATCCGCGTCTTTGTCTTTAGAGAGTTGATGTCTGTTTCGGGACAGTTTTTCCTGCAGGGCAAGGAGCAATCCGGAGAGATGCTGCATGCCGTACTGCGCCGCATGCTCTCCCTTTTCTTTTAGCTCCTGCAGAGTGCTGTCATGAACAGTATGAAATCCGCTCTGACAAAGATCCTCAAGAATGGAGCCGATATCTGCAAAAAATTCCTCAAAGTAAGCTTCTTTATTATCTGAATACATGATGGTCTGTGATCCTTTTTTGTAATATCATAATTTAATATTAATATCCTGCAGTTGTTGTGTTTGGCAGTGTGTATTTCTATTCCTGTATTCACAGCCTCAACATTTGGTTGATCAGCATGGATCAAACCGGAATCATTGGCTTAATGCTGCCGGATGCCGGGACAGAAGTGGAATTCAATCGGAACAACGCCATGTGTCCACCGGTATCAGGCGGATGCGTCCGTCTCTTAAATAAATTTTGCCGATAAAACAGGGCGGACTGTCTTCTTTGATCTTTTCCAGATAACGGATATTTTTCGCCTCCTCTTTGGAATAGGCGAGTTCCAGTATGATTTCCCGTTTTTCCCTGTCATATAATGACATTAAAAGCATCTGATCCGTCTCAGAAAAGACAGCCTTTTCACAGAAGGCGGGTTGGATCAATACCAGATCCCGTCCCCAGACGCTTTGTTCTGTTTCGGGCAGTTCGTCTACTGCGGGCTGCATGGCGGATTCCGGAACAGGGGCGGCAGATATATGCATCTGCTTTGTGATCTGTTCCGAAAATAATTTCCCGAAATCTTCATAATACCAGCCCGGGACGGCTTCCGGATCAGGCTGGAAATTTGCGAGGATCTCACCTTTTGTTTCTTTGCTGGAAGAGAGACGCCTTCGCTCATCGCATTTTGCATTGTTGAGATGAATCCGCAGCATGATCAGATTTTCCAGAGAGCAGGCGAGCCCCCAGAGAGCTTCCGACTTCTGCGGCTTTCCCCATTTTTTCCGCTGGTCATAAAAAACAGGACGCGCCACGGTATAGGTATACCACCGGTTTGAATCTGTCTCCAGAAAATAGACCGTCTCGCCTTCATAACCTGCGGCATCTTTGAAATGTTCCATTGTAATACCGATCAGATTCAGATTACCAGCAGAAAGGTAATCCGCGTGGAAGGTTCCGGCTTCCTTCGCAAGCAGAGTGATATCCTCTGTTTCCAAAAGAATATTTACTCCGGAATATAGTCCGGTGAGCTTTTTCATCAGATCGGCAGTCAGAAAAGATGCCTGTCTGCTTAAATAGGACTGGTATAAAGTTCCAAGTCCCCTGAAAGCTCTCTCAAGATCAGCAAGTCCGGCATTATGGCTGATAATCGCAAAGCGTTCCAGAGAGTCCGTCACATCGGGGGAAACTCTCGAAAGTCCCGTTGCCATCAGTTCTTCCAGATAATCTTTCATCTGGGAGGCGGCGTCTTTGACCTGCTTTGGGTCAACTGGAATTTCCTTTTTCCGCGCTTCATCCAGATCCTTCAGGGAAAGTGCGCCGGCTTTCAGTTTGCACCATAGGATCGCTTCCGCTTTGTGGATGCAGAGCTCCTTTTTGTGGCAGGTACAGGATGAATATTCCAGAGGCGAGAGCAATTTTACCGTGGTGTTCTGACCCGGAAGCCGTATGGTGAAGACAGAGGATTCCTCCATTTCCGGACGGATATTGCTGTCCGCCTTATTTAAAAAGGAAGCAAGATGGCGTGCCCCCATAGTCCTACATAACGCTTTTTCCGGGTAGGAGAGTATCTCCTTCCAGAGCTGTTCCTGCATGGAAGAGCCGGCGGCACCGGCTGTATCTGATGTTTTCATTTTTGTTTCGGAAGAATCTTCGGGGGACTCGGCAGCCTTATCTTGTTCAGGCGAAGTATTATTGGAAAATTCAGCAGCAGCATTCTTTTCATCGGAATCGGGGGATCGTTCTTCTTCAGAAAGAACTTCAGCGTTGTCGCTCAGAGATTCCTTTAACACCAGAATGCCGAGAATAATATGCCTGCAGATACTTCTTGAGGGACAGGTACATTTACTTTCGCCAAGAGGAATACGCAATGTAACAATTTCCTCATCCACTTGTAAAGAGGCTTCCTCCGCTGTTTCCATAATTTTTACACAGGCGGTTTCTTTATCCTTGTAAGCCCGCTTTACGGTTCCTTTATTTGTGAGCCCGATTAAATATTCGTCTCCTGTTTCGGCAAGCTGTGTTTTCCAGTTCACGATAATGCTCCTTTTTATCTGATTTTCTGCGCCGAAGATCCGAATCATAAAACATTCTCCGTTCGTCGGCTGTATCGGTCAGATGATCTTCCCGATCCACTCAGCCAGCTCTTCCGGCGTCATTGCCCCGACGTGGGCGCCGAGCCCTGCCAGCGATGCGGCGGCGTGCCTGTCATAACAGGGATTGGCATCCATATCCAGAGCGGTCAGCGCGATCAGCTTCGCGCCGCTCTCGATAATGCCTTTGCTGACACTGTAAAGATTCCGATAACCGTAACCTTCATAGAGATCGGAGATCAGAATGACCATGGTCCGGTAGGGAAAATCGATCAGTGTCTCGCAGTAGGAGAGGGCGCCGGCGATATTTGTACCGCCGCCGAGCTGAATACTCATAAGGGTTTCCACCGGATCTTCCACATAACCGCTCAGATCCACCACTTTCGTATCAAAAATAACAAGTTTTACATCAAGCATCGGAAGCTTCGCGAAGATACCCGCCATAACGGCGCTGTGAATAACGGAATCCAGCATCGAGCCGCTTTCGTCCACACAGAGGATCACCCGCCAGCTGTTATAGCGTTTCATACGGGAGTTAAAGTAAACCTGTTTTAAGACAAGCTGCTGCTGTTTTGTATCATAATTTTTCAGATTCTGCCGTATAGTTTTTTTAATATCCAGATTCCGGGCGGATTTTACAGGGCTTGAGGAAGTCCGGTCCAGTTTGCCGAAAATGGATCTTTTTAATTCCTGCTCCATCTTTTTTGTGAGTTCTTCCGCAACTTTGCGCACGATCTCCTTCGCCATATTCAGCACTTCGCCCTTCATCATGTGCTTTAAGGTAAGGATCGTTTTTAGCAGTTCCCGGTTGGGTTCTAATTTCTGCAAAACTTCCGGGTCTGTCAGCAGTTCGGCCATATTATATTTTTCCAGTGCATGGCGTTCCATGACTTCCACGGTCTGCTTTGGAAACAGCTTTTTTACCCGCTGCAGCCATGAAGGTACTGTGAGTTTGCTGTTTTCCCTGCCGCCTGCGCGGTCTTCCTGACGGATGCCCTGTTCTTCGCTGTATTCTCTGGAGTATAAAAAATCAAGTGCTTCTTCCATATCCATATAGTGCAGGGCATCGCCCGAGAACGGAAGTTCCTGTGCCGCATATTTTCCGAGTACAAGCCGCCATCTGTTTAAAAGTTCCTGTTCGTCAATCATGAGATATCTCCGCGATCATACATTTTTTCCGTGTTGTTCCTTTTCTTTTTTCATAAACATTTTTTTATTCTTAAACTGTTACATGGGATATCCTCTGCCCTATATAAGTATCCAGTTCCTTCCCGTAAGCATACCAGTCCGGCGGTATTTCCTTCAGCTTTGTGATGTCCCTGCCGCTTCTGCCGTGGAGAGCAGCCGCTTTCTCCGCAATCTTGTCGATTTCTCTCGGCGTAAAGTAGGTGAAAGCCATGCGGAGTTCCGGAAGCAGTTCCATAAACGCATCTGTCTCTGTCTGCTGCAGAAAGGTATCCAGCATATTCAGGATCTGTCCGCCGATAAAAATAAGATCCCTTGCGGAGAAGAACAGTCCGCGGAAGAAAAGAGCGGTCTTTTTCATCTGTTCCTTCGTTCCCTGCACATAGCCGAGGGCCGCCTGTTCAACCAAAGCGCTATCTTCCCAGCCGCCGCCGTAAAGAATGCCGTGGATACAGCCGTCTAAGCCGGCGTGTATCTGTGTATCTTTCTGCATCCGGATCAGAATTTCAAAGAACTCTTCCCGTATTTCGCCTTTCGTAAGCTGGTAGAGCAGTTTTACGGCATCCATGCATCTGCCGAGATCCTCATCTTTCACGGCAGCCATAGACGGCAGCAGGGAGATCAGTTTCCGGATCGTCAGTTCCATGAGCAGATCGAAATTCAGTTTTGACTGATAGAGAGAGCTGAGTTCCCGCATCATCTTAAAGTGGGAGAGGGCGTCCGCAAGGGAATAAAAGTCCGTATCCTGCCTGATCAGTTCCTGAGCCCTGTCATAAACATTCTGAAGATGCTCCTTCAGGCCCATTTCAAAGACTTTGGTAAGGAGAATGGCGCATGCGCCGGCGCCGATCTCCTTTTTCAGCTCTTCTTTTACGAGGCTGCCTGCCGCTTCCTCTATTGTGGCGCCGTAGACAGAGACATCTATCAGAGCGGCGTTTACCTGTGTATTCCATTTATACCGCCAGATCTCCCGGATCAGATTGCGGTCTTTCTGTTGCTGAAGGTTCGGGCCTTTGACTCTTCTTGCGTAAAAAGTTTTTAAAAAGAGCATGCGGTGAAAAAAGCAGCTTTCTTTTCGATGCTTCTCAGAGGAAAACAAAGATAATGTTACTTCCGTCTCCAGAGTGGAACCCGTTTTCAGGCTGAACCGGCGGCACTGTGCCTCAAAATCCTGTACAATAAGCGGCACATGAGCCTGACTGCAGAGTTTTCCGACGGCATTGCCGGTCATATGCTTTCTGAGGATCAGCATCGGCGTGTTCGTGGCGATCGTATATTCGCCTTTTACATAGGAAGACAGTACCGCGTCAAAAAGTTCATAGGCGCCGGGCTGGCTTTTTCCGCGAAGCGCGGAAAGACCGTCTGCCATCTGAACCGCACAGATCTCGTCGTAGGTGGACAGATTGCCCTCTTTTCTTCTGACTTCCTTTCCGCAGGATACCAGAAGATCAAGGACTGTCTGCCTGTAACAGTCATCGGGAATTTCTGAAGATTTCCCCCATACCTTCTGATAAAAGGCGGGGTAGGGCATACCGCTCGCATAGCCGTTGAGAGCGTCCGCGGCTTCCATGGAATAGGGCATAAGATAGACATTCTGTTCACGGCTGTTTACTTTTTTCGCGCTCTTTTTGCGGCCCGGGGTGGAAGGCGCGGCAGGAGAAGATACCTGAAAAGAAGTATCTTCTGAGAGAGATGTCCGGGATAGAGCGTTTTCCGGAGAGGATTCCTGCAGAAGCGCGGAAAGAGCAGGCGTGTGAAAACCGCCTGTGACCGCTAAGATCCGCAGAGGGAGAGAGGATGTATTGCCTTTATCGGAAGACTGTGTCTGCCTCTTTGTAACGGAGAGAGTCCCGGAGCCTGCAGTTGTTTTGGGAAAATTTCCCGCCGCTGCCTGCAGGATCATATCCGCCATATGTGCTTCCCTTGCCAGGGAACCTTCGTCCTGAAGTACTTCTTCGGGCGTACTTTCCCTTGCCTGTCTGCAGTAGAGCAGCAGGTCCAGAAACCAGGCGCGGCTGTCCTTGGAGAGTCCGTCTATTTCAAAATACTTTTCCCAGAATTCATCGAAGCTTCTAAGGTTTGCTTTTTCGCACAGCTTTTTTACATAAGCGTTCCGGGAAAGCAGATAATCGTCATTGTAATTATTTTTTTCTTCTTTTTTCCGAAGTCCCGCCCCCTGCTTCGATGCGGCAAGAATATCCCCGTAGGAAAGATCCATAAAGGCTGCGGGAATTCCCAGCTCCCCGGCTGTTTTCAGGGCAACAAGTTCCGGGGAATAGTCCAGAAATGGATAATAACATTTATAATACTCTTTTTCTTCCGAAAGCTGTCCCGCTTTGTCGTAGTAAGAATAGTAAATGGCAAAGGGGGGCTGCGTATCCCGGTGCACCATAACAGGTATCAGTTCGTTGGCATTTTCCGGCCCTTCTATTAAAATGACGGAAGGATGATACTCCTCGATCATTTTTCTGACATGAAAGGAACAGGCGGGACTATGATGTCTGACAGGAAGCAGTACTATTTCAGCCATTTCCTTGCTTCGTAATATTTTTTCCATAACCCACCTTCTTTGCTGCTCTTATCCTTGATGACGGTAGAAAAGTATTCTTTTACTTTACCGAGATCATCCTTGTTTTCTTTGGAGACCGCGCCCACCAGATTCTGTACAAGGCAGTCCATGTCGATGGATGAATCGCCGTAATAATAGCCGGAGATCATCGTCTGATAATAAACGGAAACGGCTTCCGCGGTACTCATAACGGCGCCGGGTTTATCGATCCTGTGACCGTAGGCGGAGACGCCTTCCCGCAGTTCATGGTAAGTGGAAGCAAGAAGCTTGGCAGCCTCTTCGTCCGGCGTCATGTCGATGCCGTTTTCTCTGGCGAGTTCGCCCACTTCATTTAATATGATCTGTTTTTCGAGAGCAACTTCCCTGACCGGCATAACGGTCTCAAAATTAAAACGGCGTTTCAAGGCGCTGCTCATTTCATTGACGCCCTTATCTCTGGTATTTGCCGTACCGATCACATTAAATCCGGGCTTTGCGAATAAAAAGCCGTCGTCCCCGAGCTCCGGTATATTTAAAACTTTATCACTTAAAACGCTGATCAGGGAGTCCTGAATTTCGGCGGGCGTTCTGGTGATCTCCTCAAAACGGGTCAGAATGCCCCGCTCCATTCCCACGTAAAGGGGAGCCGGAACAAGGGATTCCCGGCTGGGGCCTTTTGCCAGCAGAAGGGCGTAGTTCCAGGAATATTTGATCATATCTTCGGTAGTGCCCGCGGTGCCCTGTATGGTGTTGGTACTGACGCCGCTGATGGAAGCGGATAGAAGTTCGGAGAGCATGGTCTTGGCGGTTCCCGGTTCTCCCACCAGCATCAGTCCTCTGTTTCCGGCGAGGGTGATGATACAGCGTTCGACCAGCGCGTCGTTTCCGAAGTATTTTTTCCGGATGGAAATACTTTCCCCCTGATATGTAACGGGTTTTTGGCTTCCCAGGATAAAGGTGCGGACCGCCTGCGGCGAGAGCCGCCAGTTCTGCGGTTTTCTTGCGGTATCGGCAGCTTCAAGGGCCGCCAGTTCTTTTTGATAGCGTATCTCTACGGGTGGTTTAATGCTTTCTCTCAAGGGATTATTCCTCCATTTATATTTAATATAAGTATACACAGAAATCGGGAAGATTTGAATAGTAAAGGGAAAATATTTATGTTATATTAAAAATAGCGGATCACTGTTTGAGGGCTCATCAGGGCGGCAGTCCGGCGTGCAGAAACTGCAGTGATCCCCGGGAACACAAAACAGCGGAGATCCAGAAGTATATGAAGGAAGATCCGGGAATTCCGCGAAATGAGAATGGAGGAAATGATATGGAAAAAACTTACACACCGACACCGCACAACGAGGCAAAATACGGGGATATCGCGAAGACGGTACTGATGCCGGGAGATCCGCTGAGAGCAAAGTACATTGCGGAGACATGGCTTGAGAATCCGGTCTGCTTCAATCAGGTGAGAAATATGCTCGGATATACCGGGACTTATAAAGGAAAAGAGGTTTCGGTTATGGGAAGCGGTATGGGTATACCGTCCATAGCGCTGTATTCTTATGAACTGTATCATTTCTATGGTGTGGAAAGCATTATAAGAGTCGGCAGCGCGGGGGCTCTGCAGGAGGGTATGGAACTGAAAGATCTGGTGGTAGCCATGGGAGCGTCCACAGATTCCTCTTATGCCGGGCAGCTTAACGTACCGGGGAATTTTGCGCCGATCGCTGACTATGGCCTGCTGGAAAAGGCTGTTCTTGCGGCAAGAGAGAAAAATATCAGTGTGAAAGTCGGAAATGTACTTTCGGCGGACGCGTTCTATAATTTTGATACCGGGCGCACAAAGAGATGGGCGGATGCAGGCATTCTTGCGGTGGAGATGGAATCGGCGGCGCTCTATGTAAATGCGGCGCAGGCGAAGAAAAAGGCGTTGAGCCTTCTGAGTATTTCCGACCATGTTTTCACAGGCGAGGAATTGACGGCTCAGGAGAGACAGCTTGAATTTAAGAATATGATCGAAGTGGCGCTGGAAATCGCATAGAGCCGGAAAAAGATCACGATTAGATTTTCGGATAAATTGTGGTAAAAACAGGTAAGAGAAGCTTTTATAAAATATACGTCGATTGAAAAAGGAAACACGAGTATGGCAGCAGGCGGCTTGCGGGGAAGTATTATTTTATTTGTGACAGCGGTATTGGTACTGGCGTTGTGCCTGGTATTCTGGAAACCGGGAAAAAATACAAGATTTCGTTTTATCCGTCTCTCTGCGGGAAACCTGCTGATCCATCTGATGGACGGTCTGGTGACGTATGTCAATACGCCGGATTTAGAGCGGGAATGGAATCCGCTCGTCAGAGTATTGGGATTTGGCTGGGAGGCGCTTTTTATTGCCAATGCGGCGGGATTTGTCCTGGTCGTGTTTGCGACCTGGTATTTCGGGAGGTATGAGCATGTCAGACTTCCTTCAAAGAATATGTTTGATTATTATATGAAACTGTTTTACGGTGAAGATTACAAGCCCGTCTGGGTTTTATATAAGCATTCCAGAAACCGGCGTTCCCAGCTTGCACTGATCGGATATGCCTGCTACTGGGGGCTGACCGTGGGGGCTGTGATCCCCGTGGTCGGATGGTTCTGGTATATGCTGGATATCCGTATTTCCTGGTGGCACAGTGCGTATCTGGGAGCAGGGGTGAGCCTTGCCGTCACATATTCGGCGCTGTATCTCTGGGTGAAGGAAGGATATCAGAAGCAGGAGAAGGTTTCATGTAAATGAAATGGATATACTGCAGGCAGAAGGCATCAGCGGATCTGTTTAAACGGAATGCGTCCGTATCGGCTCCGGCAGGTACAAAAACAGTTCAAATACCCCGTTCTCAGAACGAATTTCAAGGTTCCCCTGATAATGTTTCACAATTTCATCGATACTGCGCAGCCCGTAGCCGTGACGTCCTGCATCCGCTTTTGTGGTGGAGGGTAAACGATTCCCCGCTTCCAATGTGACGGAGGCGGGATTTTTTACGGAAAGCGCCAGCATCCCCTTCCGGTGGCGGGCGGTTATTTCAACAATGCGCTGTTCTTTGGGAAAACTGCGGCAGCTTTCTATGGCGTTGTCTAAAGCGTTGGCAAATAAAACGCAGATATCGGCGTTTGCAAAAGGAAGTTCTTCCGGGATATCCAGTTGCAGGCGCAGGAGAATCTCCTGCTGGCGCATAGATTGTTCTTTGACCGACAACACGGCGTTCACGGTCTGGTCACCGCAGTAATCCATCTTCTGTACCATGCCGGGGCTTTCCAAGAGATGAGTGATATAATCCTTTTTTTCCGCATCCGAAAGAAACAGGAGTGTCTGCAGATGGTTGGAGAGGTCATGCCTCAGACGCCTGATCTCGAAATGCTGCTGCTTCATGGATTCATAGTATTGCAGGTTCATTTCCGTGTGGAGGTTTTTCTGCTCCAGTTTCCGCTGCTTTGCCAGAACGGTAATTGCCCGGAGAAGCCCTATAAAGGAAAACAGGGAGAGAAAAAGCAGGGTTGTATATAGACGGGGAAGCCACAGGGGATTCGGTGAATTCTCTATGGGAATCAGCACAATACTGAAAACGATCCCCTCCGGGGCGAGGATCAGAAGCAGCATAAGATGCCATAAGGGGTTTCCCAGTTCCGTTTCCCTCTCAGGGCCATAGAAACGCACGAGCAGATACAGCAGGGCAGAAAAAAGAATTCGCGCCCACACCAAAGAGTTAAAATCCGCATACGTCTTCAGAATATTATCAAGAAATACATTCCATGCAAATACCGTGCTGGCGAGCATCAGGGCAAGGGTGAATTTTTTTGCCCGGCTGTCTGTGCAGGCATATTGGATCCCCGCAAGGTAAAGCAGAAAAGTAGGGGGAAGGTTGCTCCAGTCCCCGATATAAATGATCATTCCTGCCATCAGCAGGCTGATAAACAGCAGGATGAGATGGGCAAAGAATGATTTTTTTACTGTTAAGAGCCTTCTGATCGTCAGATAATGAAAAAGATAGGCGGGGATTTCAAAAATAAGAACCAGCATGCAGATTCTCCTGTCGTTGTATATTAGCTTTTGCGGGGAATGAAAAAATCAGTTTTTTTCCGGGACGCCGGTTAAGAGCGCTTTTGCCAGTTTTTCTACCGCGTCTTTTTTACAGGCTCTGCTGACAGGAAGCTTTTCACAGGCGGGATTATCTACCGTCACAAAATCGCTGCCGAGAAAAGTTACCCTGTCACTGTTTACGAGATAGCGCTGATGGATGCGGATAAAATTTTTCTGCATCTGTCTTTCAATGTCGTTCAATCTGCCGTAAAAAGTGTAGGTTTTTACATTGGTGACAAGATGAATATATCTGCGGTCGCTGTAAAAATACAGAATATCGCTGCAGGGCAGGCGGTAAATGCCTTCCGTGTTTTTCAGCACAAAAAACCGATCCGTCTGTGATAAAAGCGCTTTTTTTACCCGCAGCAGCACTTCCTTCAGCTTTTCCGGGGAAGGGGGCTTGATCAGATAATCCAGCGCATCTACCTGATAACCGTCAAATACATAGTCGGTATACCCGGTGACAAAAACGATCTGAAGGCTGCAGCCCGAGCGCCTTATCTTTCTGGCGGTATCCATACCGTTTTCCGTCCCCATCTCCACATCCAGAAAAAGCAGATCCACTTCCCCGGGATGTGCGGTGATCCAGTTTACGCAGGTACGCCCGTTTGAAAATTCATAGACGATCTCATCCTCCGTTTCGTCCATGATCTTTTCCAGTTGTATCCTGAGTATATCCCTTGCGTTTTCTTCATCGTCACAGATTGCGATCCGCAGCATAAAGATAGTTTCCTTTCCGGTTTTTACAGTTTTTTTACAAAGCGGCAGGCAGATCCGCAGGCAAGGCGGCTCTGTCCTTTATTATGCTATATTTTCTGCAGATTTAGCAAGTGTCTCTTCCTGTTTCTGATCCCAAACTTTACATGAAAACTGCCAAACTTTACATTTTGCGCAGAGAAGTACCGGATTTTACATGAAAAGAGCAAAATTTGACAGGGCAAAATCTGCCCGTTGAGAAATCTGATAAAATAACCATCAGAATTCAGAGAGGAGACATATTATGCTGCAGGTAAAAAATCTATACAAATCATATGAAACAACGAAAACCCGGTATCCGGTGTTGAAAGGAATCAGCTTTCAGGTGGAACCGGGAGAATTTGTGGCGGTCATGGGATCGTCCGGCTCCGGCAAGAGTACGCTTTTGAATTGTATCTCCTGCTATATTCCCTATGAAAAGGGAAATATCCTGCTGGGAGAACAGGATCTGGGCGTACTGGATAAAGAAGGGCTGGCAAAGGTCAGGAATGAAAAACTGGGATTTGTGTTTCAGGATTTTATGCTGCTTGACGGGCTTTCTGTCAAGGAGAATATCTTGATTCCCAGAATCATCAGGGAAAGTGCGGATCAGCAGGCGCAGGACTATGCGGATCATTTGATGGAACTGTTCGGGATCATCCATGTCAGGGATAAATATCCTGCGGAAATCTCCGGCGGGGAGAGACAAAGGACTGCGGTGGCAAGAAGCCTGATCAATGATCCGCTGCTTATTTTAGCCGACGAGCCCACCGGAAATCTGGACAGTAAATCGAGCCGGGCAGTGATAGAGGCGTTTGAAAAAGCGAAGGCGGAAATGAATTCCACGATCCTGATGGTGACGCATGACAGCTTTTCCGCATCCTTCTGCGACAGGGTTATTTTATTAAGGGACGGCGTGATCTATAAGCAGCTTGACAGGATCGGAAGCCAGAGTAGTTTTCAGGGTTATCTTCTGGACACGATCAAAGAGATGAGCGAAGCGGAAAGCGAGAGGGATATAAGATGACAATGAAAGAATTGGAAAAAAAACTGAGAAGGCAGGATTATCATCAGGCGAAGCTTTATCTGTTCTGCAATTTTATATCCCTGATGCTGATCACGGCATATTCTATTATGATGATGGCGCCTACGGTGCTGGAGGTACTGCCGGAGGGCGGGGACTCCAGAAAACAGATGGTGGCGATCTTTGTTCTGGCGGCAGTGGGCTGCGTGGCTTTTACGGTATATGCCACTGCATTGTTTTTCCGTAAAAAATCCAGACAGGTGGGAATTTTAATGGCGCTTGGCGCTTCTAAAAGGCAGCTTGCGCCGATGCTCTACCGGGAAGTTCTTGTGCTGGGGTTTGCCTCTTCCGTCTGCGGCATGGCAGCAGGGTTTCCTTTTGTGGTGCTGATCTGGAACGGTTTCCGCCTGCTGATCGTGGACAGTAAGGAGATGGTTCTGAATATCCGGATGGAATGTCTGGGGATTCCGTTTGTTTTTCTTGTTCTGGTTATGGTTCTTGCCTGTGTGACGGCGAAGCGTTATCTGAAAAGAACGGATATTCTTGATACGATTCAGGAGGAACATAAAAACGAGCCGATCAAAGAACTGGGAAAATGGTGCGGACCGGCAGGGATCGTTATTTTACTGGCGGGTGCTGTTATCGCATACTACGCGCCGGAAGTATATATGAAGCTTACGTATTCATATGGGGGCGCGTGGCTGAACCTGCTCTATATACCGGTGTTTATCGGCTTATACATGATGCTGCTTCATACGGTGGTGTATGGCTGGCATTTCAAAAAAAGAGTCTCTTATAAAAATCTGGTCTCCCGCAGTATGATGAAATTTCAGGGTAAACAGACCGTGAATAACCTGCTGGTGTCCACCGTGCTGCTGGCGGGGGCATGTTTTGCCGCATTCTATGTACCTTCGATGGCATCCGGAAATTTTCTGAATGTCAGAAACCGTACCTATGATTATCTGTATGATTACAGGGCGGACCAGAAGGTGCCGGGCAGGGAGGAGACGGAAAACCTGGCGGCAGAGTACGGCGTATCCCTGAAGGACTGGCATGAGGTGCCCTATATCTCTCTGGGGATGGACGGTATGGCTTATAAGGAAGACGGAAATAAATTTTACTATGAATACGAAGAGCTTGAAACGGAGGGAAACTTTTTTTCGGAGGAAGATTTTCGGGAACTGACCGGACTGTCCGTAACCGTGGAGCCGGGCACTTACCTTGCCGTTAGTGATAACGGGGACAGTATCTATTCGCGCCAGCTTACCACGGACAGTACGCTTTTTACAAATATGGTGACGGAAAAGACCCTGGAGGTTCGTTTCGCAGACTATGTATGTTGCGATTTTCTGGCGGGTGGGACCGGATACTATATATTGAATGATGCGGACTATAAAAAGATAGCGGAAGGAATCACGGGAGAGTGGAGCGGAAGGATGACAATATTTAATGCGGACGGAAAAGATGACTACCGGTTTGCCGAGCGGCTTTTCCATACGCTGGTTTCTTCCTTTGACAAAAGCTGTGAGATACCGTACTATTATGACAGGGTACAGAAAATATCTGATAATAAAAAAGGAGACACATACTGGGGAGATATGGATATGACAGGGGTCAATTTTGAGGAGCCCGACAGTTCGGCGTTCAGAACATTATGGAGGTATATGCCGAAATTCCGTATCATGGACAAAAATGATTTTATATGCACCTATGGGGTATTTTTGATGGTGTTTATCTTTATCTTCCTGATCTGTATTACGGCGGCATGCGTGATCTGCTATACAAGATGCCAGACTATCGCGGTAAACAACCGGTATGTATTCGATGATCTGAAAAAACTGGGGGCGCCGCCCGCTTTTCTGAAACAGGAGATAAAAAGGCAGTGCTGTACGGTGATCCGTACACCGGCGATCATCGGAATTCTTATGATGACGCTGCTGTATATGATGATCATGTATGGCAATGACGGGAAGATAACGGTGAGTGAGATACTTGCGCTGGGCATCTGCGGCGTTGTGATCTTGTTGATTATCCTGTTATTGTATGCGGTATATTGTCTGACGGTAAAGGCGCTGGCAAAGGAACTGGAGATAGAGGGCTGAGGGATCAAAGAAGCACAGCGTTCCGATATAAAAAGAAAACGTGCCATATTCAGGGGATATGGTACGTTTTCTTTTTATACAGAACATTATGACATCTTTCATTTTGCGCCTTCATGGTATAGGCTTATGTTGAGATCATTCCATGGATATTCATTACAGATTATCAAATACCACAGTTTCCTTCTCAAGTTCGGTTACGACCTTCTGGTTGGTGCCCATACGCTGTGTGATGTCTTCCATGTCATTGACAAGGCTTCTGGTGCTGTCGGCGACGCCGGCAATACCGTCTGCCCCTTCATCGATGGCATTTGTGATGGTTCCGATGGAGTCTGCAATCTCGGACATGGAACCTTTCAGGTTTTCGGTCTCTTCCTGAAATTCATCCATGGCATGACGGATATAGGCGGCGTCTTCCTTATACTGGCTGCCGGACTGAATAAATACCTGAAATTCCGTTAGGACGGACTGGTTCATATAGTCGATCAGGTGCTGCGCGTTTTCTGCAAGATTGTATACGGCAGCCGTCACGTCACTGTTGATCGCCTGAATCCGGCTGGCGGTCTCCCTGCTGGAATCGGCAAGGGCGCTCACCTTTTCTGCGACAATGGAAAAACCTCTGCCGGCAGCGCCTGCATTGGCGGCTTCAATGGAAGCATTCAGGGAAATCAGCCGGGTCTCCCGGGCGATGGAGAGTATCTCGCCGGTAAGCGTTTCGATCTGATCCACACTTTTGCTCTTTTCAATGGCATTGTTGAGGGAGAGCAGGATTTCACTTGCTTTGGCGCCGGCGGTCTCCGCGCTGTTTTGTGCCGACTGCTGCATGGCGTCTGCGCGTCCGTTCATATGGATGGTATAATCGGTAATCGCACTGCATTTTTCCGCTATATTCTGTACATCCAACGCAATATTTCGGGCATTGTCATTGATGCTCGATACATTGCCTGCCACTTCCTGAATGGTTGCGGAAAGCTGCTGGGCAAGGCCGGAGAGGGTTTCCGCGCTCCCTCTGGAAGTCTGGGTACTTTTTAAAACATCGCCGGTCATGTTGTTGATATGGCCGGAACTTTCCCGGATGGTATTCAAGATACTCTTGATCGGGATCACAACATTGTTGGTGATAAGCTTCATATCCGTAAAAACCAGAGCGATGCAGGCGATAACCGCGGCGGCGGCGACCACCAGGGATATGATGTATACAATGGTAAGTCGTGTTCTTGCTCTGGAAGTCTGATCGCTGATGGAAGTGTTCAGGGCATTGATATCGTTTTCCATGGCTTCCGCATAAGAAGCCACATCCCCGTTGGCAAGCGCGTAGGCATCCTGTGTCTTATGGCTTGCACTGGCACAGACCAGTTGGACCAGCGCGTGCTTGAAGGAAGCGTAATCCGATAAAAGCGCTTCATACTGTACCTGATCTTCCGGTATTATATGATATTCATATTCCGCCAGCATGTCGTCCAGAAGGGCCTCCTCCTCTTTGATCTGCTGGACAAGGCTTATCATGGTATCATAATCTGTCGCCACAATGTGGCTCAGTGCCATTTTATGGATGGTCATGGAGGACTGGCTGATCTGTGCCAGTCGGCTTTTGCCGTCCATGTAATTGTCGGCGATATTGGCAGCGCTCGAATTGACGTTGTGTATATTGATAATGGAAAGGATGTTTGACAAAAGCGCCACAATGCCCAAAAGGGCGATCGGTATGATCAAACGCTGTTTTAAGCTGATATCTTTCATCATCTGATACTCCTTTAATATCTGATATAAATATCCGGGAGGTTAAGGCGCAGTGATTCCCTCGACCATGGTGTCAAGCCGGTCCTGAAGGTTTTTGCCGGAGGGGTTTCCGGAGAGGGTATCTGCGGTGAAGGTACTGACGGGATCCCAGAAATTACCGCCGATACGCTGCAGGCAGGAATACTCCGACTGTTCTAAAAGAGCGACAATGGCGGGAGAACTTTGCACTTCCTCGGATGCCGCGGCTTTTGTGTTGGCAGGACCCTGGCCGCGGAGCTGAAAACGAAGCTTCTGATTTTCTTCGTTTGTGATCCATTCCGCCAGCTTTGCAGCCCACTCCCTGTTCTCGGAGTAGGCGTTGACACCGATCAGTTTATAACCGGAAAAGGAAGCCATCTGAACCTGTCTGCCGGCGCAGGTATAGGAAGGCAGCTTTGCGGCGCCGAAGTTTTTGCCCCATGCCTGTTCTACGGCAACGGCGTTCCAGACACCGTTGACGCCCGCGATAATCGTATTGTTTTTAACGCCTTCTACAAATCCTGCATCATCCACGCTGACAAACCCCGGATGGACAGCTATATTCTGCATTGCCCTCGCTACGTCGGTTCCTTTGATGTCCCCTTCCGTGCTGTTCCAGGTGCAGTAGTTGGTGATCCCGTCGTCGTTTAATCCAAGCGTCAGCCCGGTATTGCCGAAGAGGGAGTAAACATACCAGCCGGAAGACCATTCCATGGAAATTTTTTTCTCCTGTCCGGCGGCGATCTCCAGCATCCGGTCAAAAGATGCGATATCCTGTTCCGAAAAATACTGTTTGTTGTAATAAAGGAAATATCCGTTGTCCGCCGTCAGCGGCAGGGCATACAGCGTATCGTTTACAGACGCTGCAAGGACGGCTTCGGGCAGGTTTGAATTTCTGACGGTATCCGCGTTTTCGATCGGTTCCAGCGCGCCGGCGGCAACCAGAGTGTTTAACTGATCGTCCGCGAAGGCAAATACATCCGCGCCGTTTTCCAGATCTGCCATCAGCGCGTCGGTACAGTGGCTTTCACTCTGGGGTTCATATGTAATCTGAAAATCGGCCTGTCCCTGATACTCGGTTTCGAATCCGTCTATGATCTGACGGAGCAATTCCTCATCTTCTTCGGCGCCCCAGACAGTCAGATTGACCGTATCAGAACCAGAAGTCTGTTCTTCGCCGGAAGGATCCAGACTGTTTTGCTGACATCCGGTTAAAAATACGGCCAACAGAAGTGCCGGGAGCCATATACTGCTCTTTTTTTTCATAACACTCTCCGCACATAATGAATTTTTGTAATTATATTATCATTTTTTTCCTCATTTTACAATCGGTTTTCTGCTGTTCATCTGATTTGCCGTAATGGTATAACCTTCTTTTGTTTAGTCCTGGCATATTGTCTGTTGCGGAATGGCATAGGGATCAGAAGCCGGTATCTGAAAAAGACGGAAACCTCCATAAACAGGAAAGAAAATATATTCAACATGGAATTTTATCTGTTGCCGAAGGAAATACTGAATCCGGTGGACGGAAGAGAAGCGCGCCATATTATTCGGAAAATATATGCGGAATAATATGGCAGCATTTTAAACATTCAGTTATGCACTGAAAATCTTTTCAGGACAGGCAGCAGCGGCTTATACAAAATAAGAGTCAGGACAAAGTTTCCGCAGCAGTGCAGGATATCATAGGGGATACCGTTTGTCCAATAGGCAAAGGCTGCGCCGAAGCCGCCGGATATTAAATAGGGTATGGCAGTGAGGGCGCCGAAGGATAAGCCGAAGGCGCCGGAGATCACTGCCCAGATAAGGGCGGAATCTATCTTCTGCAGGGCAAGCACGATCAGGGCGAGAATGCTCCAGATATACAGATAGCTTATCCACCAGATGCCGAAACCGTAGAGGATGCCTTCCAGCAGAACAAAAACATAGATAATATAAAAAGTATATTTTTTATGCGTTAAAGTATATAATATGATCAGAGTGCTGACCGGCTCTATATTAGGCAGAAAAGCCATGCCGACCTGTCCGATCAGCAAAATGGCGGCAAGCAGCCCCATCACAACGATATGGATTATTTTATCTGAGGAGTCAGTCCGTTTCATTGATCTAATATCCGATCGTAAGAGTCAGTTCGTATTTTTCGCCGTCAGCGATCGGCGTCTGATCCGCGGAGGTGTTCAGCTTTTCCTTATCCTTTGTGATGCACCACCATTCCTGATTCGTGTCGTCGGCAGTTTCGCCGTCCACGGTAGTGATAAACATGCCGTAAGCGCCTTCTTCTCCTGAAACGAGCCCTTCTTCTGTAAGGAGTTCTCCGAGGTATTCCAGATCCGTTTGATACTCAAAAGTTTTCTGGGAGGCATCTTTGTGGATGACATCGATCGTGACGGTCTTTTCGCCCTGCACCGCAGCCGGCCTTGTAAAGCGGTATATGCCAAAAAGCGCAGCGATAACAATGACCAGAGCGATCAGGGAAATAAGAATTTTCTTTGTGTTTTTCTGTTCTGTTTTCATAAGTTTCTCCATTCTTTGATTTATAAATCTGAAATCGATACCCATACGTTTTGCAAGTGAATTCAGGCAGGGCAGCCGTCATATGTCTGCGGATGGGCATATGTTAAGCGTCTTTCACGCTTCGCGGGTAAATGCAGGCAGATAAAAAGGCTGCCGGGAAAATCCGGGCAGCCTGAATAAACCTTGCATCATGACGTCATCCCTCGTAACGCATGATATTACCCAAACAGGCAGGTCTTCTGACTAAGGCATCTTTATACAGATCCGCCTTCCCGGATGACCGGCGGCATATGAACCTGTACTCCACCTGTACAGCGGCGTGACCGTGAAGCGCAACTTTCTTCCCTATTCTCCCTGACGGGCACCTGTTTTTGTGAAGTATGTGAAATTTCTTATGCAACTACAATACATTATTTTTTAATAAAATACAAGCGGGTTTCCATTTTGGCTCATTTAAAAAGATCTTAAAATACTTGTTGACAATATGATATCAAAATGATATCATGTAAATATCAAACAGAAATTGCACAGACGGAGGAATTGATCATGGAAGAAAAAGTGTTACAGAAAAAGAAAAACGGAATGGTAATGATGATATTGTTTATACTGCTTTATATTGTTGCTGCGGCGGTGATCGTTCTCGGCGCCAATACAGCCGGCGGAGCCGGTAAAGTATTGATAGCGGCAGGAGTTATCTACATGGCGCTGGGATGGATACCTTTCTGTGGATTGGCAGTATTAAAGCCTCAGGAAGCGGTGGTGCTGACTTTATTCGGGAAATATATCGGCAGCCTTAAGGGAGAGGGATTCTATTTTGTCAATCCCTTCTGCTCAGCAGTCAATCCGGCGGCGGATACCAAACTGAACCAGAGCGGTGATGTAAAAGCGCCGGCAGGAAAGCTGACGCAGCTTAATTCGCTGGCAGGCATAAACACGGGTATGAAGGAGAGCGGCGGAAATAAAAAGATCTCATTAAAGATCATGACGCTGAACAATAACCGCCAGAAGATCAATGACTGTCTCGGAAATCCTGTGGAAATCGGGATTGCGGTCATGTGGAAGGTGACGGACACGGCGAAAGCGGTATTTAACGTGGATAATTATAAGGAATACCTCTCCCTGCAGTGCGACAGTGCCCTGCGGAATATTGTCAGAATGTATCCTTATGATGTGGCTGAGAATGTGGATACCACAGGGGACGGCGTTGCCGATGACGGGAGCCTGAGAGGTTCCAGTGAAGTGGTGGCGGAGAGGATCAGACAGGAGATCCAGAACAAGGTAAGCGAAGCGGGGCTGGAGATCATAGAGGCAAGGATCACCTATCTTGCCTATGCGCCGGAAATTGCGGCGGCGATGCTGCAGCGGCAGCAGGCGGCGGCAGTCATTGATGCCAGAAAACTGATCGTGGACGGCGCTGTGGGCATGGTGGAAATGGCGCTTTCCCGTCTGATGGAAAAAGGAGTGGTGGAACTTGACGAGGAGAGAAAAGCGGCGATGGTATCAAATCTTTTAGTAGTGCTTTGCGGAAACAAGGATGCCCAGCCTGTCGTGAATTCGGGAAGCCTGTACTGATACATGGCGGATAACGGTAAAAAACAGGTACCGCTTCGATTGTCGGCAAAGTTATATGACGCCATTGCAGGCTGGGCAGAGGATGATTTTCGATCTGTAAATGGCCAGATAGAATATTTGCTGACGGAATGTGTACGGCAGCGGAAGAAAAACGGCAGGCCCGTTCCTCATGAACTGGATGTGCCGCCGGAACTGGATATCGAGTAACTTTAAGGGGCGGAGCTTAGGCTGCCGCTCCTTTTTGCTTGCTTTTTCACTATCAAAATGACCGGAAGGTGCGATGCCGGATATATGCTGAACAGTGGGTCGATATAGGAATGGGTAAAATATGAAGCAGGGCATTGATACAAAAAGCCGACTTTGTTATGATAGAAAAAAGTCCAGCTAAGAAATGCTATCGCGCAGCGATTTAAATAGGAGGAAAGATCATGGGGATAACAGCAGGATTCATGGTGCCTCATCCGCCGCTCATCGTGCAGGAAATCGGCAGAGGGGAAGAGAAAAAAATTCAGAAAACAACAGACGCATACAGGGAAGCGGCAAGGCGGGCCGGAGAATATAAGCCGGATACCATCGTTGTGCTCTCACCCCACCAGATCATGTATGCCGACTATTTCCATATTTCTCCGGGCAGGGGCGCAAAAGGGGATTTCGGAAATTTCCGGGCGAAAGATACGGTATTTGAAGTTTCCTATGATACGGAATTTGTGGAGGAGTTATGCCTGCTGGCGAAGGAGCGGAATCTGCCTGCGGGCACAATGGGAGAGCGCGACAAAAAACTGGATCACGGAACGATGGTGCCGTTATATTTTATCGACCGGTTTTTGAAGGATTATAAGATCGTGCGGATCGGTCTGTCGGGGCTGCCTCTTGTGAAACATTATGAACTGGGAGAGTGTATTAAGGAAGCGGCAAAACGGCTGAACAGGAAAACAGTGGTGGTTGCCAGCGGAGATCTCTCCCACAGGCTGAAAGAGGACGGGCCATACGGCTATCAGGCGGAAGGACCCCGATACGATAAACGGATCATGGAGGTTATGGGAAGCGGGAATTTTGCGGAATTATTTGAATTTTCAGAGAAGTTCTGTGAAAAAGCAGGAGAATGCGGACATCGTTCCTTTACGATCATGGCGGGCACCTTTGACAGGACGGAGGTGGCAGCAGAACAGCTTTCCTACGAAGGACCTTTCGGCGTGGGATACGGCATCTGCAGTTATGAAGTGCAGGGAGAAAATGTAAAAAGAAATTTCAGAGAACAGTTTGAGGAAAAGGAAAGGCGACGGCTGTCCGAATTGCGGGACAGAGAAGATATTTATGTAAAGCTTGCCCGCCGGACAATAGAAAAATATATTATTTCGGGGAGAAAGCTGAAAATACCGGAGGAACTTCCGGAGAAGATGTTGAAAGAAATGCCGGAAGAAATGTTTGGACGCATGGCAGGCATCTTTGTCTCCATCAAAAAGGACGGACAGCTTCGTGGCTGTATCGGAACCATTCAGGCGGTCCGGAACTGTATAGCGGAAGAAATCGTGGAAAATGCCGTCAGTGCCGCAGTGCGGGACCCGAGATTTTCGCCGGTCGAGCCGGAGGAGCTGGAATATCTGGTGATCAGTGTGGATGTACTCGGGGAGCCGGAAAAAATTTCTTCACCCGAAGAACTGGATACAGAGCGGTATGGGGTGATCGTGACAAGAGGACATAAGCGGGGATTATTGCTGCCGAATCTGGAAGGGATCGATACGGTGGAGGAGCAGATCGCAATCGCAAAGCAGAAAGCAGGGATCAGGGAAAATGAGGAAGTCGGACTGGAGCGGTTTGAAGTGATAAGACATGTTTAAAAATGTCTGAGTAAAAGGCTGTGGCAAAATGAAAAGAAAACGGGATATCATAACAGCCGGGTTTATGGAAACGAATATAATGATGAGAGATAAAGGGAAATAAAAAGTGGAAAAAATCTGTCAGGTATGTATACATCAGTGCAGGTTAAAGCCCGGGCAATGGGGTGTCTGCAGAGCGAGAAAAAATGAAAACGGGGAACTTGTCTGTAAAAATTACGGACAGGTTTCTTCTCTTGCATTGGATCCGATCGAGAAAAAGCCGTTAAGGCGTTTCTACCCGGGAAGTAAGATATTGTCTGTCGGGAGTTACGGCTGTAACCTGCGCTGTCCGTTTTGTCAGAATCATGAAATTTCGATGGTAAAGCCGGAAATGGCGGAGGATCATTATCTGTCTCCAAAGGAACTTGCGGATATTGCAAAGGAGTGTCGGGAAAAAGGAAATATAGGTGTGGCTTTTACTTATAATGAGCCGCTTGTGGGATGGGAGTATGTATTGGATACGGCAAAGTCCGTAAAAGAATCCGGCATGAAAAATGTGCTGGTCACCAACGGGACGGCTTCGCCGGAAATTCTGGAGCGGCTTTTGCCGTATATCGATGCGATGAATATCGATCTGAAAGGCTTTCGTGAAGAGTATTATCAGAAATTGGGCGGAAGCCTTTCTGCCGTAAAAGAATTTATCAGCAGAGCGGCAAAAACGTGCCATGTGGAACTGACCACGCTGATCGTACCCGGAGAAAATGACAGTGTACAGGAAATGGAGGAGGAAGCCCGCTGGATTGCTTCTTTAAATGAAGAAATTCCTCTTCATATCAGCCGCTTTTTTCCCCGCTACCGGATGTTAGATGCTGCAGCAACAAAGGTGGAACATATTTACAGTCTTGCAGATACGGCAGGGAAATATCTGAGGTATGTTTATACAGGGAATTGTTAAACTGTCTGCTAAGTGCTTTTTCTTTGTATAATCTACATAGAATAACCGCAAAAAAAGAATTAAAATAGAATTATTTGTTATGGAATATAGAAAAAAAGAATGATATACTCTATGGTAGACACTTAAACATAAGATAAGGAAAAGATAAAAAGCCGCTTATGCGGCGGGTGAGGAGAAGAATGGCGAAAGTAATTGCAGTTGCGAATCAGAAGGGCGGCGTGGGAAAGACAACGACTTCCATTAATTTAACGGCGGCTCTTGCTGAACAGGGAAAAAAGGTTTTACTGATCGATGCCGATCCGCAGGGAAATGCTACCAGCGGATATGGTGTGAATAAAAATGAACTGGAAAATACGATATATGAACTGATGCTGGGGGAATGCTCGGTCGGAGAATGCCTGCTGCAGGATGTGGTTCCGAATGTATCGCTGATTCCGGCAAATGTAAATCTGGCGGCAGTCGAAATTGAGCTGATCGATGCGGAAAAGAAAGAATTTATTTTACGAAATGAGATTGACTATATCCGGGAGGAGTATGATTATATTATGATAGACTGTCCTCCGTCCTTAAGTATTCTCACGGTAAATGCGATGGTAACGGCAGATACGGTACTTGTGCCGATCCAGTGTGAGTATTATGCGCTGGAAGGACTCAGTCAGCTGATCTATACGGTAAACCTTGTAAGGGAGAGGCTGAATCCGGTGCTGGATATCGAGGGCGTGGTATTTACCATGTACGACTCCAGAACAAATCTCTCCATGCAGGTTGTGGAGAACGTAAAGAGTAATCTGACACAGCATATTTTTGAGACGGCTATTCCGAGAAATATCCGGCTGGCGGAGGCGCCGAGCCACGGAGTCCCGATCAATAAATACGATGAAAAGTCCGCGGGAGCGGAAGCCTACGCAAAACTGGCAAAGGAAATCGTAAAGAAAAGCTGAGAATATTAAAAAAGATAAGAACGGGGGCATTATGGCAGCAAAGTCGGCAAGAGGATTAGGAAAAGGACTGGATGCGCTGATACCGAGCGCGCAGATACCAAAGAGGGCAGCAGAAGGCACAACAGAAGTTTCTGAAGATAAAGGACAGGAAAAACTTGTCAAGATCACGAAGGTGGAACCGAACAGGGAACAGCCGAGAAAGAATTTTGATGAGGACGCCCTGCAGGAACTTGCGGATTCCATTAAACAGTTTGGTTTGCTGCAGCCGATTCTTGTGCAGGACAGACAGAATTATTATGAAATCATAGCAGGCGAAAGAAGATGGCGCGCCGCAAAGCTTGCCGGCCTCAAGGAAGTGCCGGTGATCATCAAAAGCTTTTCGGAACAGGAGATTGTTGAGATATCCCTGATCGAAAATATCCAGCGAGAAGACCTGAATCCGATTGAGGAGGCCCTTGCCTATAAACGTCTTTTGACAGAGTTTGGACTGACGCAGGATGAGGTGGCGGAGCGTGTTTCCAAGAGCAGAACAACGGTTACAAACTCCATGCGCCTTTTGAAGCTGGATGAGCGGGTTCAGCAGATGATCATCGATGATATGATTACCACCGGACATGCCCGGGCGCTGATCAGTATTGAGGATCAGAACCTGCAGTATGAACTGGCGCAGAAGATTTTTGACGAAAAACTGAATGTGCGCGAGGTGGAAAAGCTGGTAAAGAGTATCCAGAGCCCGAAGCCGAAAAAGGAACCAAAGAAAGTAAACGAAAGTCTTGAGCTTGTATACAGGGATATTGAGGAAAGGCTGAAACAATCTCTCGGAACAAAGGTTTCCATCCAATCCAGGGAAAACGGAGCGGGAAAAATGGAGATTGAGTTTTTCAGCCATGAGGAGCTTGAGAGGATCACGGAATTTTTTATGAAGATCAGGCAGGGAAACTGACCGGCGTGCAGGGAGGTAAGTATATCCCGGCTGCAGAACGGCGGCTGTCTGGCTTATGGCAGAGATAAGGAACAAAGGAGAAGCGGATGAACAGTGATTTTTTAACAATGATCGGTTTAGGCGGCGTGGATATCGGTTATATTTTGGTCGGCATTGCAGGAGTGCTGTTGATTTTTATGATCATACTGATCGTATTGATCGCAAAATATAATAAACTGAAAAAACGCTATGACAGGTTTATGAAAGGAAAAAATGCCGCCAGTCTGGAAGAAAATGTACATGGCGTCTTTGAAGATATGAAGCTTTTGAAAACCTATGTGGATAAAAATAAAAAGGATATCCGCATATTATATAAAAATATGGAGAGAACCTTCCAGAAGCTTGGCATTGTAAAATATGATGCGTTTAATCATATGGGCGGACAGCTTTCGTTTTCCCTGGCGCTGCTGGATGAGAATAATGACGGATTTATCATCAATTCCGTTCACAGCAGTGAGGGCTGTTATTCTTATACAAAGGAAATAAAAGGCGGTACAAGCGGAATTTCCCTCGGAAAAGAAGAACAGCAGGCGCTGAATATCGCGATGGACAGCTGATGGTCCGGAAATGTTCCCGTTATCAGGCGGGGCGTTGAAAGAGTATGAAAAAACGGGAAACGTTTATAATGATATAATGCATGATCCGCCAAAAGGATCAGAAAAGAGGAGTGTATGATAGATATCAAGTTTTTAAGAGAAAATCCTGAAGTGGTTAAAGAGAATATCAGAAAGAAGTTTCAGGACAGCAAACTGTCTTTGGTGGATGAGGTGATCGCCCTTGATGCCGACAGAAGAAAAGCACAACAGGAAGCCGATGAACTGAAGGCGGCAAAAAACAAAATAGCCAAGCAGATCGGCATGCTGATGGGACAGGGCAAAAAGGAAGAAGCGGAAGAAAAGAAAAAAGAAGTTGCCGTAAATGCGCAGCGCCTTTCGGAACTTGAGAAAAAGCAGGCGGAACTGGAAGAAAAAGTAATGAATATCATGATGGTGATTCCCAATATCATCGACCCTTCCGTACCGATCGGTAAAGATGATTCCGAAAATGTCGAGGTTCAGAAATACGGTGAACCCGTCGTACCTGAATTTGAGATCCCTTATCATACCGAGATAATGGAACGGGTAAAGGGCATCGATTTGGACGCCGCAAGAAAAGTCGCAGGAAACGGTTTCTATTACCTGATGGGCGATATCGCAAGACTTCACTCCGCAGTACTTTCCTACGCCAGAGACTTTATGATAGGAAGAGGATTTACTTATTGTATCCCGCCTTATATGATCCACGGCAACGTTGTTTCGGGTGTAATGAGTTTTCCGGAAATGGATGCCATGATGTATAAGATAGAGGGCGAGGATTTATACCTGATCGGAACTTCCGAACATTCCATGATCGGAAAGTTCATCGATACAATGATACCGGAAGGGGAACTGCCTCAGACACTGACCAGCTATTCCCCCTGCTTCCGGAAAGAAAAAGGCGCGCACGGTCTGGAAGAGCGCGGCGTTTACAGGATCCACCAGTTTGAAAAACAAGAGATGATCGTAGTCTGCAGGCCGGAGGAATCCCCGATGTGGTTTGAAAAACTCTGGCAGAATACCGTGGATCTGTTCCGTTCCATGGATATCCCGGTGCGGACGATCGAATGCTGTTCCGGCGATCTGGCGGATTTAAAGGTGAAATCTTTTGACGTGGAAGCGTGGTCCCCGAGACAGAAAAAATATTTTGAAGTGGGAAGCTGTTCCAATTTGGGCGACGCGCAGGCAAGAAGGCTGAAGATCCGCGTAAAAGGCAGTGACGGAAACAAGTATTTTGCACATACATTAAATAATACGGTGGCAGCACCTCCCAGAATGCTGATCGCCTTCCTCGAAAACAACCTTCAGGCGGACGGCAGTATAAGGATACCGGACGTATTAAGGCCTTATATGGGAGGGAAGGAAAAAATTTCCTGAAACAGATCCGCAGGGCTGTTGGCCGCCGCAGCCTGCGGCAGCAAGATCCGGTCGGGGATATCTCTTCCTGACCGGACGGACTTTCGTACAAATTAAGAAGGAGGTGAAATCTTTGCATAAATATTTACGCGCAGTCGGCTTCAGCAGGATCGAAACGCCGAAACAAATGCACGATCTGGTCATGGATGTGATCCAGAACGCAGATAAAAGAAACTATACATCAAATTCCGAAAATACAATGCTGGCGGAATTCAGCAAGGATTTCGCTGACCGTATCGGCGTTACCGTCTGCGGAGAGTTCGACGAAAAAGACGAATTTTCCTATGAGTACAGTTTTCCCTATTTCCGCGGCGACGGCATTTCCACAGAGGAGGATATTTCCGTGGAACGCCATGCCGAGAAGGAATCCTATGCAGGTGTCTGCAATGATATGCGGATAGGGGTTTCTCTGATCTTTTATCTGCAGAATATGATGGATTATGCCAAAATAAAATACGGGAACCGCCTTCCGGTGCGCGGGACCAGCCTGACGCTGAGCGCACTTTCCACCAGCGGAAAGATTCTTTTGCCGATCTGCAAAAACGAGGCGGATATGGCAAAGATCGAGAAGGAGACAACAAACCGCAACAGGCTGATCGCGCAGGCAAGACAGGGGGATGAAGAAGCGATCGAGACGCTTACTCTTGAGGATATGGATACCTACAACGCCATTTCCAAAAAGATCCGGAAAGAGGATATTTTAAGCCTGGTGGATACTTATTTTATGCCTTACGGTGTGGAATGCGACCAGTATTCCGTACTGGGCGAGATACTCGAATGCAGCAGCACAAAAAATAAAATAACAGGAGAAGAACTCTGCATTATGGCCCTCTCCTGTAACGATCTGGTATTTGACGTATGCATCAATAAAAAGGATCTGTATGGTGAACCCCTGCAGGGACGCCGGTTTAAAGGGACGATCTGGATGCAGGGCATCATCAATTTTCCGGAGACTTACGGGGTTTCCTGATTTTCTTCTTTTTATGGTGCCTGCGTATTTCTTTCGCATGCTGCAGACGGCTTTTAATGGATTCCATTTCTTCCGGGGAGATAAACTTTTCCGTTTTAACGACATAAACGGTGTTCTCATCGGTTTTACGGACGCGGATCTTCCCCTTCATATAGCCGTGCTTATCACAGTAGGATACCGCGAAATAATGCTTTCCGTTGGGAGTGAACCACTTGATCTTCCGACGGATATTTTTATGGCAGATATAACAGCGGCAGCTTGTGACTTCCCTGTCGGCTAACGCATCCGATTTTGTCGGAAATTCTCTGGAGATATATTTCGCGTAGTTGTCAAAGATGATCTTGATCTCTTCTTTCCGGTTTTTGGGCTTGATAAAGGTATCGAAGGAAAAATGCTCCAGAGCGCTTCGATCCGTGATCCTTGCCAGTACCCGGGCGGTATAATAGGCATCGCTGAAGGCCCTGTGAAAAGGAATATCCTTTTCAAGCTGCAGAAAATCCACAGCATATTCCAGAGAACGCCTTGTTTTTTTGTCCTCAAAAGCGATGCTGAAAAGTTTCTGTACATCATAAAATTTCACGGGCCTGTCGGAGAGCGGCCCCAGATTATAGTATTTCATATTTTTCTGAAGCTCTTCCAGATCCAGCGGTCCCCAGGTACAGAACAGAACATCCTCTCCGCACCACTCCATAAAGTTTTCAAAGACTTTCGGAAAGGGTTTACCGTGTTCGAGCTGTGCCATCTGCAGATGGATCAGTTTTCTGGTGATATGGTTTAATTCATGATAAAGCTGGGGCTTTATCAGCTGGTTGAATTCGCCGATCATTTCTTTATCTTCATTCAATTTTATGGCGCCGATCTCCACGATCTCAAAAGGAACGCCGTATACTTCCGGTTCCCGCTGCGGATTGCCCTGATTCCACTCTAAATCGAATACAATATAGTTCATGTATCTCCCTTCTGATTGAGAAAGAGGTATTTGTCCAGATTATCGTACCACAGTCCGGCGCATTTTACAATGAATGCGGAAAACACAGGATCATTTTATATAGCAGTTCAGCGCAGAATTTTGCATATGCCGTTTTATTTTGTGGATTCTCCGTCCAAAAGGATCTTGCAGGAAAAGCCGTCCAGAGAAAGTTTATCGCGATAGATACTGCCGGTTTCCGCATCTTTCCAGATTCCGCGGCCGGCGATCTCACAGGGCGCAGAAGAAAAGTTCATGACAAATATCACGGGCCGTATGCCCTCTCTTTTTGTCACGGTCACACCATAGGGCAGAGATGCCCCTAAAGGGTTGGAGAGGCTGGCTTTTTTGAAAACGGTCCTGTAAAAAGCCCGCAGAAAATCAGGACCGGTTTTTGCGGCAAGGTAATAACAAAGCCCCTGCCCGAAGGAGTTTTCCGTGACAGCCGGGTATCCCGTATAGTAATCTTTCTGATAGGAGGAGAGTACCTTCACCGTGTCGGAAGGATGGCATACGTCACAGACCGAACCGGCGGTATATGTAACGCCCTCGTAGAGAAAACTGTTCTCAAAACCTTCCCCCGGCGCATCGGTCTCTTCCGGAGAAAGCCCCAGAACATCTTCCAGAGGATGGCGTCCGATAAAGCACAGATCGGTATCATCCACGATACCGCTGCAATAGGTTGTTATATAATGCCCGCCGTTTTGTACATAGCGGCGGACCTTGTCGGCATAGCCTTCCCGGTAAAGATAGTTTACCGGCGCGCAGACCAGCGCATAGCCCTCCAGAGGATCGTCCATGCTGATAAAATCCGTGTCTATGCCGTTTTCCCAAAACATCTGATAATGGCTCAGAACTTCCTTTATATAGTCAAAGGTTTTCCAGGGTGTGGCGGCATCTTCCAGCGCCCACCAGTTTTCCCAGTCAAAAATAAGGGCGGCCTTCGGTCTGTTTACGGTCCCTCTGATAAAGTTTTCTATGGAAAAGAGCCGTGCCCCGGTTTCAGAAACGTCCCGGAATACCCGGGTATTACCGCCGCCTTTATGGTCTACCACAGCGCCGTGGAATTTTTCATAGGCGCCCCGGCTCTTGCGCCACTGGAAATACTGCACGGAATCGGAACCGTGGGCGATCGCCTGCAGAGAAGAGAGGGCGTGCATCCCCGGCCGCTTTAAAGGACTCTTCTCGCTCCAGTTGACACAGGAAGGACTGCTTTCCATCATCAGGAAAGGCTGTTTTTTGAGGCTTCTCATAATATTGTGGTTGGCAGCGGCGCATACGGCAACAGGGACTTCGTCCTTTTGGATATGCCAGAGGGGATAGTTGTCCCAGGATACCACATCCAGTTCCTGATGAAGAAGCTGATAATTCAGGTTTTTAAATGAACCCATAAAATTTGTCGTGACCGGCAGGTCGGAATGGGAGCGGACCACTTTGATCTCTTCCCGGCAGAAATCCGCCATCTGCGCCGTTACAAAGCGCCGCCAGTCCAGATTCAGCCCGTGGGATAAGCATTCCCCGTGGGAAGCGGGAGAGTGGATCTGCTCCCAGTCTGTGTAGGTGTGGCTCCAGAAGGTATTCCACCATGCGTGGTTCAGCTTGTCGAGGGTGCCGTATTTTTCTTTGAGCCATACGCGGAATGCCTGTTGGCATAACGGACAGTGGCAGGCTCCGTCGCCCCAGTTTCCACCCAGTTCATTGGGAATATGCCAGAGAATGACAGCTTCGTTTTTTCCGAACTTTTCGGATAACTTTTCATCCAGCTTATGTATTTTAGCCCGCATAACGGGAGAGGTGTAACAGAAATTATGCCTGCGCCCGGGAAGGTTTTGCATCCCGTTTGCCCCTGTCTGCATGACTTCAGGATATTTTGCGGTGAGCCAGTGGGGCATGGCGCCGGAAGGCGTGGCAAGGATGATGCGGATGCCGTTTTCGTAGAGCCGCCCGATGATGGCCTCCAGCCAGGCAAAGTCATAGCGCCCTTCCTCCGGTTCCAGCACGGACCAGGAAAATATGCCGAGTGAAACACAGTTTACGTTGGCTTTTTTCATAAGAGCCAGATCTTCTTCCAGAACATCAGGGTATTGCAGCCATTGTTCGGGGCTGTAATCCCCCCCGTGCAGTATCTGATCGTTTATCATAAGTTGTCCTCCCAATCTCTTAAAAACAGAATGTTTTGATACAATATTCAGTATAATACAGGAGTGTTTTCTTTTACAACGATATTTCTCAAAAACAAATTGTACAAATTGCGTATGAAAGCGGCGATGAAGATGGCTGGGCTTGTGCCAAGTACTATGGGTACATTGATGAGCAGTGGCATTTTGGAAGGGGGAAAGGCATTAAAAGGAATTACAGAATTCGGGGCATTGGAGATGGTAATATTTTTACAGGCCTTTGCAGCCGGTATTCAGAAACGCGGAAAGTGTCAGCCGGGAGATTGCATTATATTGGATGCCATGCTTCCTTTACTGCACTGTTCCGCCGGTTTTTCTGAGTGGACGGCCTCTGTTGCCCGGTCTGCCCCCGCAAAACGGCAATGTCGTTTCCCGCATAAATTCAAGAAGCTTTTGTTCTGAATACATCTGGTTTCCTTTATGGAATTTAAAGAAAAAAGAAAAAAGACAGGAAAAAGGTTTCTTTTTGTAGTAGAATATATTTATTGTAAGAATCGGGCATAAACAGGCTGCTGCCTGTGCCTGCGCGAAAGGATGAGATTTATATGCAAGAAGGAACAAAAGAACCTGTATCCGGAACGCCGGATCTTTCCGCAGAAAATACTGTGAAAAAAGGACAAAACCCTCTCGGGACAGAGCCCGTAAAGAAACTGCTGGTGCAGTTTGCAATCCCCAGCATTATCGCCATGCTGGTCAGTTCCCTGTACAATATTGTGGATCAGTTCTTTATCGGCAGAAGCGTCGGGGAACTGGGGAATGCGGCGACGAACATCTCTTTTCCGCTCTCCATTTCCTGTGTGGCGATCGCGCTTTTATTCGGTATCGGCGGGGCTTCCGCGTTCAATATCTCCATGGGGGAGGGAAATGCGAAGAAGGCAGTCTATTATCTCGGAAACGCGGCGGTGATGCTGTTTGGCTGCGGCGTGGTTTTGTGTGCAGTTACACTTTTATTTCTGGAGCCCTTGCTGCGGTTTTTCGGTTCGCCGGATGATGTGCTTGCCTATGCAAAGACTTATACGGGAATCGTGGCGTTCGGTTTTCCGTTTCTGATACTGACGACGGGCGGCGGACATTTGATCCGGGCGGACGGCAGGCCGAAGATCAGTATGCTCTGCAATATAACCGGGGCGGTGATCAATGTATTCCTGGATGCTCTTTTTGTATTCGGTTTTCATATGGAGATGGCGGGCGCGGCGCTTGCCACGATCATAGGGCAGATCATCTCCGGTATGATGGCGGTCTGGTTTTTAAGCCACTGCCAGAGCGTGAAGATTACCGGAGAACACTTAAAACCGCAAAAGAATGTGGTAGTGCGGGCGATGAGCCTCGGGATGGCACCCTGCAGCAACCAGCTTGCCATGATGTTCGTACAGATCGTCATGAACAAATCATTGAAATATTATGGTTCCATTTCGGACTACGGCGAAGCGATACCGATCGCCTGCGCAGGCATCATCACAAAAGTAAATCAGGTATTTTTATCTTTTATCATCGGTATTTCGCAGGGGCTGCAGCCGATCACCAGTTTCAATTACGGTGCGAAGAAATATCAGAGGGTGAGATCCGCTTATCTTTTCGCGATCACCTGCGGTTTTGGTCTGGCGCTTGTTGCGTTTTTGCTGTTCCAGTTTGCGCCGAGACAGATCATTTCGATATTCGGGAACGGATCGGAGGAATATTACAGGTTTGCGGTGAATTACTTTCATATATATCTGTTTTGTACTTTTATCAATTTTATGCAGCCCATCAGTTCCAATCTGTTTACTTCTATCGGAAAGCCGAAGAGGGGTACCTTTTTATCTCTCACAAGACAGATTATATTCCTGCTGCCGCTGCTTTTGATCATTCCTTTGTTTGTGGGGATTGACGGCATTATGTACGCAGGGCCGGTGGCGGACTTTCTGGCGGGGGCGGTGACGATATTTATGGTGTACCGCGAATTCCGGCGGGAGGAATATGCAGCCGGAAAAGTGTGATACGATTGATAGGGAAAGGGCGGTTATGGAGATTAGAAAACTGCGTGTGGGCGGCATTACATTACCTTCCAATGTCCTGATGGCTCCGCTTGCAGGCTATACCTGTTATCCTTTCAGGATGATGGCATATGAGCTGGGA
>Ga0137308_100202_pt1 | contig 111057 bp, 103 predicted proteins | sample Inofrocosms_June_FD_97181 | JGI IMG/M metagenome (GOLD analysis project Ga0137308, IMG submission 97181) | Mouse cecal microbial communities from Vienna, Austria - N-Acetylneuraminic and N-Acetylglucosamine D2O microcosms_June | ecosystem: Host-associated > Mammals > Digestive system > Large... | reverse complement strand
AGCATATTAACTCTGATTCCCCCGCTTTCCAAGTGGTTTTCTGAATAGGAAAAAGAATCTGCCTGCGGAAACGGCAGACCGCCGCATATGGCGGTCTGCCATAGCGGCGGTCTGCTTTTGTATATTATTCAGCAAAAACAAGGCTGTCCTGGCATACTTTTATCGTTTACCAGTAAAACATTCAGCAGCACAGAACGCCATCTATTTTCCTCCGATTGTCCCATCGTTTTCAAACCCACTTCCATATGACCTGATTTCTTCCTGATAATTTTGCTTTATCTGTTCCAGCATTCTATTTCGGATATTTTTAAGGTGTTGGATATCTGTTGTAACATACCTTCCAGTCGTTGACTGCTTTATGAGTATTTTCTCATCCTGCAGGACTTGTAAGGCTCTTTGCATTGTATTAGGATTCACCCCTGCCTGTTTTGCCAGTTCCCTTGTCGATGGAAGTTTACTTCCCGGCAAGTAATGCCTGTTAAGTATTTTCTTCAAAAGATCAACCGCAAGCTGATTGTATCTTTTTGTACTATCCTGTCTCAGCATGGCGTCACCTCTTTTTTATGAACCTGTCTATGGAGGAAGCTATTGCGTAAATCCCTATCCCGGCAATTATCGATAAAGGCAGATTCTGCGTATAACGGCATAAGCCTACAATCATCAAGATGACAGGTATTGCTGCATTTTTGAAAATTTTATGTCCATCCATTTTTCCCTTTATAATTCCTTCCCATTAAATATTTTTGCAGATACCATTACAGATAAAGCCAATGCCGCTAATGCCAATATCAACATTACGGGAATAGTTATATTTGATAAAACTTCCATGATCATTGTTGTATTTGCCTTGGCAATAAACAACGGAAACGCAATCAGCAGAAACATGAATATGAGTTTTGATTTATCATATCCAAACTTGTACTGTACGGGCATATAAATACTATAAAGAACGGAAACGGCAAACAAAACCGGTATGACCAAATCTGAACTGAGTCTGATTAAATTCGGAACAAACAACGTATCAATCCAGTATGCCGTACAGCAAAATGCAAACACAATGAAATAAATCAAATATTTACTGGCAACCTGCATATTCCGCGTGTAGGGAAGCGTACATAAAAAACTCGCTGTTTTGGGATACTGGTATTCTTTCATTGCCAGATAGCGGCATATCAGGAATTCAGAATAAATCACTTCAAAAGCAAAAGCCATTGTTGACTGGACCATATTCACTTCATTTGATTTTGCTGCAAGTGCGGCAGGCAGGGCGAACATGATTACAATTATGAACAGCACATATTTTTTTAACAGCATAAAGTCCTTTTTTATTAAAGCTGCCATGATGCATTCCCCCTCTCTATCTTCCCAAGCATAATGTTTTCGATTGTTGGGCGCTCCATTAAAGCGTCCGGCATAATCCTGGCAATCTCTTCCGGCTTATCGGTTAATCCTATAAAACTATGCTCCATTGGATTCAAACTTAAGAACAGCTTCCTGCTCTCTGCGTTCAGCAAACTGTTATCACCTTTTACAATCCTGTATGTTTCAAGCAGAGTATCCTTTTTTTCCTGAAAAAGGATGCGCCCGTTGTCAATGAGTATCAGCCTGTCTGCAATCTGTTCCAGATCGGAAGTGATATGGGTTGAAAAGAACACAGCCCTGCCGCTTTTTTTCATGTAGCCTGCCAGTATTTTTAACATCTGGCTGCGGACCAAAGGGTCTAATCCGCTTGTCGGCTCATCCATGATCAAAAGCTCTGCTTCATGTGATAAAGCCAATGCCAAAGAAAATTTCATCTTCATGCCCTTTGACAAGGTGGAGATCTTTTGCTTTGGGTTCAGTCCAAACTGCTCCATGTAATCATTGTAATCCCGTTCCTGCCAGTTTTTATAAGCCGGGGATACAATCCCTTTCATTTCAGACATACTGAATTCTTCATAAAATCCGCCCTCGTCCAATACAACGCCGATACGTTCTTTAAGTGACCTTGTGTTTCCGTTCATGTCCTGTCCAAATAACTTAATGGTCCCGGAATTGAATTTTACCAGCCCTAAAATAGACCTGATTGTAGTTGTTTTCCCCGAACCATTGACACCTATAAATCCGGTAATGCTGTTATCCGGCAGGGAAAATGAAACATCTGTCAATGAAAAATCCGTGTAAGACTTGTTTAATTTTGATATTTCTAAAATGTTTTCCATATAGAACCTCCCCGTAATATTTTCAAACTCTTTTCTCCGCATATTATTCCGGCTCCGTATACTTTTTTGAAAGCATTTCATTTGCCGCCGATAACCCTTCATGGTATTTTCGATAAGATTCACTTAACTGGCACATTGCCGGAATAAATATGTCATTATATCCGCTCATGCTGTTGAACCGGCGCAGTTCCTTTTCCAGGCGTCCGGCAGGCGTGGCTTCATATTCTTCGGAACGTTTATAGGTAAGATATCTTTCGATTTCTTCATGGTGGTCTGCAATGTATTTTTCTGTTTCATTGACAGCCTCATTTATACTGGATGATGCAGCTTCCATAAATCCACTGCCAAGATTCAGGGTTATCTCGTCAAGATACCCTTTCAGATCGTCCGGAATGTCAAAATCAGCACTGTCCAGAAAAGCAATGACTGCATCAAACGCCTCCTGCTGTGTGTCTGTCACAACCAGGCAATTAAGATATGGTGCAAAATGCAGGCAGAGGAATTTTCCGTAACACCCCGGAAAGGCATCTATCAGGCGTTCCAAAACCATCTGCTTTTTTTGAAGCCGATGCAGTCTGCTCTGTATCTGTTCCCAATCATGATTTGATGCAAGCTCCTGGATCAGTCCCTGCTTTTCCTGCTGAATAAGCATTTGCACAGACTTCTTATGGTAGACCTCATTTAACGCCGCCGCATCCTTGTTCGACAGGACATCATGGATATCCGCAACAGATAATCCCAGGGTTCTTAAAACAGAAACTTTTTTCAAAACAGCAATATCCTCGTCTGAAAAACTGCGGTATCCATTCTCCTGTATAGCTGGAGCAACAATCCCCTGCTCTATATAATACTCAATAGCCTTTTTGGTTAAGGAACATTCCCTGCACACTTCGTTGATCAGCATATTTTCACCTCCAAGACTTATGATAAACTAACCCCCAAGGGAATAGTCAATACCTTTCATTAAAAAAATCTGCGTAGCACTTCACTGTTTTTATCCAATGGCATAAGACAAGTATTTTTCAGGAAATCAAAAAAGAGCCATGAACAGCCCTTTTCCTTGTTTATCATTTATCCATTTATTTTTACCGTTTTTTCATACGCAAACACGGAAACACCTATATTATCACGAAAACTCCCCGCAGGTTTCCTTGATAATACAAGCAGTTTCCGTGTTCCTATGCATAAACGTGAAAATTGAACAACATAACTTTCATTGACATTAGGAACAGCAAGCATCCCCAATCCCTCTGGTGTCATTACTGCAATCGACATATCATCGGAAATTAAGCGTGATGTTTCTGTATCATCTAAAAATCCAACAACCAGATAATCCGCTGCACTTCCGTCTGGTTTATATAATTCAACCGTTCCATTCAATGAAACAGAAGCAGTATTTTTTAGTAAAGAAGATATGGCTATCTCGTTTGGCGTGTCTGGATATTCTCCCTCCGTAATTCCATTCAGAAATATATTTTCAAAAACGCTTTTATTTTGTGCGCTGATTGCGATAGGCTGTTCTTTTATAGAATATCCTGCTTCGGAAGAAATCGTATTGTGCCACCCGGCAACCTCTATCTCTGGACGTGCCGAAATAAAGGAAGCCGTTTGTGTATCAATAGATTGAAACTCATAATGCCAATTCCCGCTTTCCTCCATCTGATTTTGTGTTATCCCCTGTAAATACATATCGGCAAGCCCAAACATGACGGCAACCAAAAGTACCGCAAGGGTAATACAAATACGGGTCATTTTGCTTTGCTTGCGGTGAATTTTGGCAGATATAAGAACAAGTTTAAGATAATGTTTCATTAGCTGTCCCTCCCAAATCTATAAGAATACCGTCACTTACACGAAATACCCTGTCAACCGAAGCAGTTAAATTATTATTGTGCGTAATCATCAAAATAGTTTGCCGGAAACGTCTTGAAGCACTGGTAAGCATATCAATAACATCATTGCTGCTTTTACTGTCAAGATTTCCTGTCGGTTCGTCTGCCAAAATAAGTTTCGGCTGTGTAATCAGTGCCCTGCCAATCGCTACTCGTTGCTGCTGTCCCCCGGATAACTGGCTCGGTAAATGGTGACGGCGTTCATCGTCTAAACATCGTCTGTTTTTCCTCTTTCATAGAAAACAAGTTTTGCCCGTCAATAAAAACAGAACCAGAAGCCGGCGCATCTAAAGTTCCAATACAATTAAGCAGAGTGCTTTTTCCAGAACCGGACTCACCTACAACGGCGGCAAACTCCCCCTTTTCAAGGGAAAACGACACATTTTTCAAGGCGTTTACTTTTGCTTCGCCTTTACCGTAAGTTTTACACAAGTTTTCAATTCTTAAAATTTCCATATAATAATAATCTCCTTTTCCCAAAGGATAGCAGGGGCAGCTTACAATCTGGTGAATTTAACCTTACGATTTCGTAAGGAAAAACGACCGGACTTACACCAGCAAGATGAGTGCCATGCTCGGCACACAATGAAAAAACCGCCGGATCACACACCGACGGTCTTTTCCCGGTGCGCCGGAAGGCGCACCTTTATTCCTATGAAATAATACTCCTTAATTGTTAATCAGCTTGTCGCTCTCGTTGTTCCAGCTGTAGAGCTTGCGGATCTCCTTGCCTACCTGCTCAGAGGAATGCTCAGCTGCCAGTTTTCTCATCGCCTTAAAGTGAGCCTGTCCGCCTGCGGAAGACATGTCAAGCAAAAATTCTTTTGCGAAGGAGCCATCCTGGATATCCTTTAAGATCTTCTTCATGGTCTTCTTGGTCTCCTCGGTGATTATCTTAGGACCCGTGATATAATCACCGTATTCCGCAGTGTTGGAGATGGAATATCTCATTCCCTCAAAGCCTGACTGATAGATCAGGTCAACGATCAGCTTCATCTCATGGATACACTCAAAATATGCGTTTCTGGGATCATAGCCAGCCTCTGTCAGGGTCTCGAAGCCTGCCTGCATCAGTGCGCAGACACCGCCGCAAAGAACCGCCTGCTCGCCGAAGAGGTCGGTCTCGGTCTCGGTGCGGAAGGTTGTTTCTAAAACGCCCGCTCTCGCTCCGCCGATTGCAAGAGCATAAGCAAGAGCCTTGTCAAGAGCCTTTCCGGTTGCGTCCTGATGAACCGCCACAAGACAGGGAACGCCCTTGCCTGCCTGGTATTCGCTTCTTACCGTGTGACCCGGTCCCTTGGGTGCGATCATGGTCACGTCCACGTTCTTGGGAGGAACAATCTGGTTAAAGTGAATGTTAAAGCCGTGTGCGAACATCAGCATATTTCCCTCTTCCAGGTTGGGCTCGATATCCTTCTTGTACATAGAAGCCTGAAGCTCGTCATTGATGAGGATCATGATGATATCCGCTCTCTTTGCCGCCTCGGCTGCCGTATATACCTCAAATCCCTGTGCCTCGGCTTTCGCCCAGGACTTTGAGCCTTCATAGAGGCCGATGATAACGCGGCATCCGGATTCCTTCGCATTTAACGCATGCGCATGTCCCTGGCTTCCGTAGCCGATCACTGCAATTGTTTTTCCCTCCAGCAAAGACAGATTGCAGTCTTCCTGATAATAAATATTTGCCATTGTTCTGACTCCTTTCCTTCAGAGGCTTTCCTCTGACCATACATTGTTAATTATTCTAAAGAACAGACAAAAGTCCGCTCCAAGACTTCAAAGCCAGGTAAGTTCCGGCCTGCCATTACAGATAGGTAACATTATCGGTCCCTCTTCCGAGACCGGCGATTCCGGTTCTGGCAAGCTCCAGGATTTCATATCCGTCAAGAAGGCTGATAAAGGCGTCGATCTTGTCCTGGTCTCCCGTCAGCTCCACGATCAGGCCCTCCGGCGACACGTCAATGATATTTGCGCGGAAAATATCCGAAATCGATATGATCCCCTGGCGCTGCTCCCTGCCGCATCTGACCTTGATCAGGGCCAGCTCCCGGTATACGCTGCTGTCCGCCTTAAGCTCCTTGATATCCCGCACGTCCACGAGCTTCTCCACCTGCTTCTCGATCTGATCCAGAATCTCGTCATCCCCGGAGGTGACGATGGTGATCCTGGTAAAACGGGGATCCGCCGTGACGCCCGCGGTTATACTTTCAATGTTGTAGCCGCGTCTGGAAAACAACCCTGATATACGGCTGAGAACACCGGAGGTATTGTCAACCAGCAGCTGAAATACTTTTCTACGCACTATAACTTCCTCCTTAACATTAAAAATTATTTTAACAACATCATATTAAAAAGTCAATTGCACCATTTTATCCTGTTTTGTTGATGTTTTTTAATCCGTCTCATTGCATTTCTGCAAAGCCAGGGTACCGGTGCGGGCAACCTCCACGATACTGATCGACTGGAACATGTCGATCAGAAGCTGGGTGCGCTCGGGAAGGTCGCACATCTGGATCAGCATCATGTTCTTTGACATATCCACGATCTTCGCATCCATGATCCCGCAGATCTCCATGATATCCCTGCGGTTTGACTTGTTGTATTTGACTTTGATCAGCATCAGCTCCCGGCTGATGCTGCCCTCCGCGTCAAAGGTCTTGACCTTGATGACATCCAGCTTTTTGTTCAGCTGTTTTTCAATCTGTTCGATGGTCCGCTTGTCCCCGCTGCTCACAATCGTCATGCAGGAGACGGCTTTGTCATTTGTCTCCCCCACGGCAAGGGAATCGATATTAAAACACCTTCTGGAGAAGAGCCCGGCCACCTTGCAAAGAACGCCGGAACGGTTTTCTACTAACACGGAATATATTTTCTTCATTGCGCCTTTCCACCTTTCTCATGCAGCCTTTTACTTTACAAGATCCATGGGATCAATGATACATTCCAGCAGCATGGACTTGTCTTCCTTCAAAAACTCCCGGATCACTTCCTCCGCCCTGTCCATATTTTCGAGACGGGCAAAATCCATATGATAGGCCCCCGCCAGCTTTTCCAGATCCGGGCTTCCGGTAAGATCCACCACGGAATACCGGTCTTTGTAGGTATAATGCTGGAATTCGCGTACCATTCCCAGGTAATTGTTTTTGAGAACCACGATCTTAACCGGGATATCATGCTGGTTCATGGTGGCAAGCTCCATCATGGACATCTGGAAGGAGCCGTCCCCGCATACGGCGATTACCTGCCTGCTCCTGTCCGCAAGCTTTGCGCCCATGGCCGCCGGGATGGAATAGCCCATGGTGCCCATGCCGCCGGAGGTCAAAAACTTTCCCTTCTTTACAATATGATAACCGCAGGACCAGATCTGGTTCTGTCCCACGTCCGCAACATAGATTCCGTCATCCTCCATGTTCTCGGAGAGCATGGTGATGAAAGATGCGGGATCCACATAATCCGGGTTGGGACTGCGCTTTGGCGTCATACAGGTGCGATAGCCGTCCAGCGTTTCAATCCATTCCCGGTGCCCGCAGGTAAAATCCTGTTCCAGAAGATCCTCGAAAATATGTCTGGCATCCCCCACAAGAGGAATGGCAGGGCCCACGTTCTTTCCGATCTCGGCCGGATCCACGTCAATGTGAATCAGGACCTTGTTTTCCGTGATCACATCCGGCTGGTTCACCGCCCGGTCCGCCACCCTTGCGCCAACCATGATCAGAAGATCGGACTCGTTCATGGCCCGGTTTGCGCAGGGCTTTCCGTTGTTTCCCACCATGCCATAGTAGAGAGGATGCCTGGTGGGCATTGCGCCGATTCCCATCATGGTGGACACCACGGGAATGCTGTGCTTTTCCGAAAAGCGGCGAAGCTGCTGCTCCGCTTCGGATAAAAGCACGCCGCCTCCCACGCACAGGAGCGGGCGCTTTGCCTTTTCCAGCTGGGCCGCAACCTTTTTGATCTGTACCATGTTTCCCTTTACCGTAGGCTTGTAGGTACGCATGGAAACGGTTTCCGGATAGGCAAATTTTCGGATCTCCGCATTCTGTATATCAATGGGTACGTCTATGAGCACCGGACCCTTGCGCCCGGTGCTTGCGATATGAAAGGCCTCCCGGAAAATCCTGGGGATATCCTCGGCATTCTTCACCAGATAGCTGTATTTTACAAAGGATTCCACGGCACCCGTGATATCCGCCTCCTGGAACACGTCGCTTCCAATGAGCTCCGAGTTCACCTGCCCGGTAATGCATACGAGGGGAATGCTGTCCGCAAAGGCGGTGGCGATTCCCGTGATCACATTGGTGGCCCCCGGGCCCGAGGTTACGGCACAGACTCCCACCTTCCCCGAAACCCTGGCAAATCCGCTGGCCGCATGGGCCGCATTCTGCTCCGTGCGGATCAGCACTGTCCGGATGGGGGATTCCAGTATACTGTTGTAGAAGGGGCAGATCGCCACTCCCGGATAGCCGAACACATATTTTACTCCCTCTTCCTCCAAACATTTAACAATTGCATCAGCACCTATCATTTTATGATCAAGCTCCTTTCTCCTGTCTGTAATCTATTTGAACTTATTGAAAAATTTTGCAAAGGGCTCCACGGTATCTCCCAGATCTTTGATTGCGGAATTCAGCCCTTCAAAATCTATGGCTTCCACCTTCTTCATCACCTCTTCAATGGACTCGGCGTTTTCCGAAATCAGGGCGTCCATGTTGGTTCCCATATCCTTCATGGCATTGCTCATGTCTGTCACGCTCCGTATGGCGTCGTCTGCCAGGTGAATGGTGCCGGACGCCTGCGCCATGACTTCATTGGCCCGATCCACGGTCCGCATGACGGAAGGTATTGTCATTGCCAGGCAGATTCCAAGCGCTGCCGCTGCCGCAAGGGCCGCAAAAGCGGCGATTCTGGAATAGAAAAGCTGCTTTTCGGAGTTTTTTACCAGCTTTTCCATGAGATTTCTCTGGGTATCATAATCCATGCATTTTCCTCCAATTCTATATCAATTCTCCATTCCAAGAAGCCTTTTCGCCACCTTCACGGCGTCCGCCGCATCTGCGGAATAGGCGTCCGCTCCGATTTCCCGCGCATAATCCGCCGTGATCACAGCGCCTCCTATCATAATTTTGGCGTCCAGCTTCTGCTCTCTTGCGTAATCCACCACCCGCTTCATCTCCTGCATGGTGGTGGTCATGAGTGCGGATAAAGCAATAATCTTCGCATGATGCTCTCTCGCCGCCTGGATTATGGTTTCCTTTGGCACATCCTTTCCCAGGTCAATCACACGGAATCCATAATTTTTGAGCATCATTGCCACCAGATTCTTGCCGATATCATGGATATCCCCGGCCACCGTGGCAATCACCACCGCGGGCATTTCTCCCTCCCCCCCTCCGGTGGAAAGAAAGGGCTCCAGATATTCAATGGCAAGCTTCATGGCCTGTGCGCTGGCGATCAGCTGGGGAAGGAAGTATTTTCCTCTGTCAAACAGCTCTCCCACCTCGTTAATTGCCGGGAGCAGCATCTCGTTCAGCAGGCTCTGGGCTTCCATTCCCGCCTCCATTGCGGCTTTTGCGTGCTCTTTGATCTGCCTTCGGTTCCCCTTTAGTACATCCTGGTAGAGCTGGCCCTGTTTTTCCCGGTTTTCGGAACTGTCCTCCGATTCCTTTACCGCAACGCCTTTGTCCGCTGTTTTTGCTTTTACCTGCGCCTTGGCCGTCACCTCTTCCGGCATTCTCTCCTGGTAAGCCTGTATCCGCTCAATATAGCGCACGTCGGCCCCTTCCTTGTTCCGAAGCAGATCCGAGGCGTAAGCCGTATTCATCAGAAGATCCTGGGAAGGATTGGCGATGGCCATGGTAAGCCCTTCCCGGATGGCCATGGACAGAAAAGCCGCATTGACAAAGCTTCTCTGCGGCAGCCCGAAGGAGATATTGGAAAGGCCGCAGATCGTGGCAAATCCCCTTTCCCTGCAGTAACGAATGGTTTCCAGAACTTCTTTCGCCGCATTGGGATTAGCTCCCACGGTCGCCACAAGTCCGTCCACCACGATATCCTCCCTGGTCATTCCCAGCGCAAGGGCCCGGTCGGCGATTTTCTCTATGATTGCTATTTTCTCATCCATGTTTGCGGGAAGCCCCTCATCAGAAAGCGGCAGCAGGATAAACATGGCCCCGTATTTTTGGATGACGGGAAGCAGCTTTTCCAGCTTTTCGGATTCTGCGGAAACGGAATTGACCAGCGCCCGTCCCGGATACCGTCTCAATGCCGCCTCCAGAACATCCACATGGCTGGAGTCCAGCGAAAGGGGAAGGCTCGAGGCCATGGTTACCTCATCCAGAACCCGCAGCATCATGTCCTTCTCGTCGATTCCGCTCATCCCAACGTTGATATCCAGAAGCGCAGCCCCGCATTCCTCCTGCTCTTCGGCATAATCAACGACCAGATCCAGGCTTCCTTCCCGCAGCTTTTCCTGCAGCTTTTTTTTGCCGGTGGGGTTGATCCGCTCCCCAACAATCAGAAAAGGGGAATCCAGATCAAAGGAAACACATTTCCTCTCTGATGTGAGATACCGGACGCCGCAGCCGGATCCCTCACTTCTTCTCCGGCTCGCCATCAGCCCGGCCCCCCGCCCCTTAAGGTCGTCTGCGATTGCCCTGATATAGGAGGGAGACGTGCCGCAGCATCCGCCGACTATGGACGCCCCTGCAAGAACCAGGCTGCGCATTCCCTCCGTAAAGGCTTTTTCATCCATATCATAGACCGTCTCGCCCTGTGCGTTCAGGGAGGGAAGGCCTGCGTTTGGCTTGGCAATCACGGGAACGGACACCACCTCCGCAATGGTTCCGATCAGGTCCGTCATCTGATCCGGCCCGGTGGAGCAATTGGCCCCGATGGCTGACGCCCCGAGCTTTTCCAGAACGACGGCGGCCGTCTTTGCATCCGTCCCGTACAGTGTCTTCCCGTCCCCCTCAAAGGTAAGGGTGACGATTACGGGGAGCTGGCAGACCTCCTTTGCCGCAATCAAAGCGGCCCGGGTCTCCTGCAGGCTCATCATGGTCTCCACCGCAATCAGATCCACGCCCGCCTCGCAGGTGATGCGGATCTGTTCCCGGTACACGGAAACCAGTTCCTCAAAATCCATCTTTCCCATGGGGGCGAGCTGTTCCCCGGTCATGGTCAGATCCGCGGCCACATACGCCCTTCCTCCTGCGGCTTCCCTCGAGAGCGCCACAAGCTCCCTGTTTATCCTTACCACTTCATCCTGAAGTCCGTATTCCTTTAATTTTATTCGGTTGGCCGTAAAAGTAGGCGCATAAATAATGTCGCTCCCGGCCTCCACATACTCTCTCTGAAGCCCTGTAAAGATATCCCTGTGCTCCAGAATCCACTTTTCCGGACATGCGCCGGCGGGCATCCCTCTCTTTATCAGGTTCGATCCCGTGGCCCCGTCCAGAAAGACCAGTCTGTTTTCTGTGAGTTTCTTAAATTCCGCACGATTCATAATGATTCCTCTGAAGGTTCCTGTTGAATTTTACTTGCTTTTCCATGTTAACATAATTTTATTAAAACTACAATCATTGACTTCATTTTGCATCTATGATAACTTTAATACAGGTTTTTGACAAATCAGGGAGGAACCATTTTGAAGCTTCTTAAGAGAAAGAGGAAACTTTCCATCCGGATAGGGATTATCCTGTCCTGTCTTTTCCTGGCCATCCTGCCCCTTGCAGGCTGTAAGGAGCGGGAAGATCTGAATATCTACCGGGCAAATATGGAACAGTTTTTTGAAAATGTGAAGAATTTCAACGCTTCCATCAATGCGCTTGATCCCGAATCCGAGACCGCTGTTTCCGATCTCCTTGGACTGCTGGATTCCATGCAGCAGTGCTTTTCCGAGATGGCCGGCTGGGAAGTCCCGGAGGATTTTGCGGGCGTGGAACAGCTTGCGGATGAAGCGGACGAATACATGTCGGAAGCGGTCTCTCTCTACCATCAGGCCTTTGAGGGAGAGACTTACAGCGCGGCCCTTGCGGATGCCGCCAAGCAGAATTACGACCGCGCCAACCAGCGCATCCAGTACATACTCTCCATCCTGCACGGGGAAATCCCGGAATCCATATTCAGTTATGAACAGCCGGCACAGGAGCAGTAAGATGAAAAAAACCGCTTAAGAAACTCTCTTAAGCGGCCTTTTTTTACTTTAAGATGCGGATCTTCCCGATCAGCGGCACTTCCTTCTCTTCCTGGTTGATTGCCGCAATCAATCCCAGAATCCAGCATACCAGCATGAAGACTCCCCAGACCCATCCGATACAGGGGATCACGGAAAGCAGGGAAAACAAAAGAATTACCAGGGCCTGGTTAATGTGGAACTTAGCCCCTTCCTTGTCTCCCGCACAGATCGCAATAATCAGCCCGATCCATGTAAGATATGCCACGATACTTGTTGTTTTAGCGTCCATAGTTCAATTTCCCTCCTCAGGTCAGCATTCCTTTTGTTATCCCGGCCAGCTTAAAAAACCACTGCAGCAGTATGACCGCTGCGGCGCCATAGACATAATAAGGAATCTGAATTTCTTTCGTGTTCAATGATTTCGTAATATGTTTTCTGAAAAAATACAATCCCATGAAATGAATATATGCGAGCACTCCGTAAAGCACTGCCGGATGATGGAAAAAGCTCTTTCCGATCTCGCCCGAAAACAGATAATAAAACGCCCTCGTACCTCCGCAGCCCGGACAGGGAATTCCGCTTATTCTTTTGAGAGAACAGGCAAGATATCCCCCATACTCTTCGTAGCCGTATCCTGCGAACCAGAAACCAAAGGCAATAAACGGAATCCATGCGGCCTTTCCGATCCGATAAAAAACCGTATCCGCCCTGACTCTCATTTCCGACACTCATCCATAGCAAAACGCCGCAAAGCGGCGCATGAACGCTTAATAGTAGGCAAGCTCATTGATCAGATCCATAAACATGCCGGATCCGCCGATCAATATGAAGATGACCCAGATGAAAATGCCGATTCCTCCGGTAACGATTCCGGCAATGGCCATGCCTTTTCCCTCATACTTGCCGCTCAGGCACACGATTCCCAGCACTACCGCAGCAACCCCAAGGACCAGGCTGAAAAGACTGAAACAGCAGCAAATCAGGGAAAGAATACCGCATACCATGGATGCGATGGCAAACCCGATGTTGCCGTTTGAAGACGTATCATTTGCCTCCGACGCATTGTTGCTTGAGTAATACCTGTTCTGGGAGGATTCAAAGCCGCCCGAGGAATAAGTCCCCTCATCCGCTCCATAATTAATCTGAATCTCATCCGGAACCGGCTTTTTCTCTTCGTTTACAATCTCGGCTTCCACCTTTTCATAAACAGGCGCCGCCTGCTCTGCGCTGAAGACCGGATCGTCCTTTCCGTACGCCGGAACATCCTCCTTCGCCTTTTCAAGCTTCGCACCGCAGTTGCTGCAAAACTTAAAGGTGTCCGGATTCCTGGCGCCGCACTGACCGCAATAAATCACATTGTTTTCTTCGCTCATTTTCATTCCCTTTTCTGTTAAAATGTATTATCAGATCCATACACAGATCATTCAAGGAATATTGTATGATAATTACGGTCAAATGTCAATTCTTCTGTGAACAGGAAAACGCCCGTTTCTCCTATTCCCTCCCCCGCACCCTCTTGCGGTAGCTTCCCGGCGTTTCCTGATAAATCTTCTGAAAGGCGGCGTTAAACATCCGGATGTCCCCGAACCCGACCTTTTCCGCAATCTCATAAGTCTTCATGTCGGTGGAAAGAAGCATGGAAAGCGAGGCCTCGATCCGGATACGATTTACATAATCCTTGAAGTTCTCACCCGTATTTTTCTTAAAAAAGCTGCTGAAATAATAAGGGTTCATATGAACCTCCTGCGCCAGCACATTCAGCGAGAGGTTTTCCATGTAGTGCCTGTCTATGTATTCCTTTGCCTTTATAATATCCCTCCTGTCACCGTTTACGGCAGCCGTGCGAACTGCATCCAGATACCGCTCAAATTCCCGTTCAAACAGCTCCTCCATTTCCCCGTAGTTCTCACAGGCTCTGCCTCTTTCCAGAAGTTCCTTTATCTGGGGCCTGCATCCGGGCAGGTCAAAGGCGTTGCACTTCTCCTCCATAAAGCGGACGGCCGTACAGAAATAGAAGCAGGCATCCTCCCTCTTCCCCTCGGAGAGCGAAAGAACCACTCTCCCGTACTGTCTGCCGATCTCCTTCATCTGCTCTTCGCTTTGTCCAACGGCGGCATCAAAAAGCTTCTGCCGCAGATCGCCGAGACGATCCGCATCCCCTCTTGCGGCAAACACCTTCTCATGCAAATCGATCACCGGAACCGGCATCTTATCCGCAAAAAACAGATAACCCCCTCTTTGAAGACAGCGTTCGAACATGGATGGAATCCCGCTCATGGAGAACACCGCGTCCCCGATGACAAAAAACGCGGTATGCCCCGTGGCATTGAAAGATTTTTCCCAGACCGCCTCCACCTCCCGGCGTATCTCATCCCGCTCCTTTCCCTTGAGAATCATGGCGATTTTGTCATTTTTCCGGAACACGATCCCTTTGCCGGTCTCGCTTAAGTATTCTTCCAGGAGGCTGAACAGGGAAAAATGGATCAGCCTTTTCATCGGCTCGTCCTCTCCCCTGTGATAAAGAATATCCGCATAGACCGGAACATATCCCGTGTCCTGGTTTTCCATGAGAAGCCCGTAATTGACCCCGCCGGCCGCTGCCGTCTCCTCTGTGCGGATCCTTTCCGCCTCTTCTTCCCCCCGGATCTGAGATATTGCCTTTTCCACGGCCCGCAGCAGCTCCTCCCGGATCACCGGCTTTAGCAGATATTCCACGGCTCCGTATTTCAGGGCATCCTTGGCATACTCAAAATCCTGAAAGCCGCTGATAAAGATGACGGAGACATGATTTTCCATGGCGCGGCATTCCTTCAGAATCTCCACGCCCGACATCTGCGGCATGGAAATGTCCAGAAGCGCTATGTCCGGCTTATCCCGCACCAGCGCCTCTAACGCCCTGCGTCCGTCCTCATACTCTCCCACGATCTCAATTCCCATCCTTCGCCAGTCCAGCAGCTTTCGGATTCCTCTCATGATGACAGGCTCGTCATCCGCCAATATCATTCGAATCATATCAGGCCCCATCCTTTTCCATCATCTTCTGCAGAGGGAGCAGTATCCTTACCATGGTTCCCACTGCCGGCGTACTGGTAATGCGTATTCCAAACTCTTCTCCGTACAGAAAGCGGATTCTGTCATGAACATTCTTCAATCCGATGCTCTGCCAGTTATATTCGTTCTTAACCCCCGGCTCGTCGCTCTCAAAAAGCCTCATGATTCCGGCAACCGCTTCCTCATCCATTCCCACGCCGTTATCCATCACCGTAATTTCCAGCTTCCCCTCGTGGATGGCTGTCTCAATCATGATACAGCCCTTTCCCTTTTTGGGCTTGATTCCGTGAACATAGGCATTCTCCACAATCGGCTGCAGGGTCAGCCTGGGAATCTGGATCTTTGAACCTCCCGGCGCATTCACCGTCAGCTGGACCTTGCCTCCCACCCTGCAATTGAGCAGATAGACGTATTTTCCCACAATGTCGATTTCCTTTTCCAGAGGCACCATGTCCTGCACGGGGCCGATCAGATAGTGGATCTGCTCCGAGAGAGCCTCGATCATCTCCGGCACTTTTTCCGCCCCCTGATCCTCCAGAGCCGTCATGCGGATAATTTCCAGCGTATTATACAGAAAATGCGGGTAAATCTGAGATTTGAGCGCCGTCAGCTCCGCCTCGCTTTGCTTGATCTGGGCCACATAGGACTTGTTGATATAGGTTTTCAGCGCACTGCTCATCTGGTTGAAGCGCTTCGACAACACCCCGATCTCATCTTTGGAACGGATTGCCAGCTCAATGTCAAAATTACCCGTCTCGATCAGGGACATCTGATCCATCATCTCGTGCATGGGGCGGATCAGCCGTCTCGAAAAGTAGAAGGAGCCTGCAAGAAGCGCCAGAACCGATAATGCCACGAAAAAGTACATCATCTGCTGCATCCTGCGGATATCTCCGAAGGCAGTCTGCGCATCCAGGGAGACGATCACGGAAAGCCCATAGGCATTTTCCGGCGTGCGGATCACAAACCGGTCCTTATCGGCCTCAATATCGGCAAGCTCCGCCGCGGCATTTCGTCCGGTCCGATTCTCCAGGTTGCTGTAGAAGCAGTCATTTTCCTCATTGACCACATAAAAAGCCTCGTTTCCGGTAAACTCCACACTGCGGAAAATCCCCTCCAGCCTTTTCAGATCCACGTCGATAAAAATCGTCCCCACATAGGGCGTGTTGCCCACCGGCCCTCTCAGATCAAAATAATTGCGGGCTGCCGTAAAGACCATCTCCGGCGTCCCGTAAAAATATGCCGTGGTATGGGGCGGCGCAAGGATCAGCTTCTTTGCGCTTTTATCCAGATTCTCATAGGATACATCCGTTTCGAACAGCTCCGGATCCAGGAAAAAGGTATTGTAAACGCTGTAGTGGAAGGACTGCTTTTCGCCTTCTCCATCCTGTGCGATCACATGGACTCCGCTGATATAGGAGTCCACGCTCTGGATATACTGCAAAAACTGCCCCATATCCCTTTTGCGCTCCTCTTCCATGGTATCCGGCGCATAACCTTCCCCGAACAGAATCTGCCTGAAATGGTCGAAGGACAGATAGCTCGACTGCGCTCCATGGGAATCAAAGTTATAAAAATACGGCATTTTCGATATGGTATTGTAGGAATCCAGCATGGATTCTATGCTGGAGGCCACGTATCCGGCCGCCTGCTCATACTGTCCCCGCAGCGCAAGTGAGTAATCCCGTATCATCTTATTTGCGATAAAGGTTGCCAGCACGGCCATAGGCAAAAGCCCCAACAATACAATTGTCAGGGCAAATTTCTGATAGAGACTGAAACTCCTTAAGCCTTTCAACTTTCTCACTGCCTTCCTCCCCTTGCTTTTCTGCCAAAATCATATCAGATTTACAGGGAAAAAACAATTATCCTTTCGCAGCTCCCGCCGTAATTCCCTTTACAAAATACTTCTGGAACATACAGAAGATGATCAGGGCCGGCACGATGGAAATCACCGTTCCCGCAAACACAATATCCCATCTGGCCGTATACTGTCCCACAAAGCCCGCAATCTCCACCGTGATGGTCTTTGCCTTTCCGCTGGGAAGAACCAGGTAAGGCATAAGATAGTCGTTCCAGATTCCCAGCCCGTTTAAGATCACCATGGATCCGGTGCAGGGCCCCAGCAGCGGGAAGGTCACCTTCCAGAAGGTCTGAAAGGGCGTACAACCGTCGATCATGGCCGCCTCCTCGATCTCCAGGGGCACTCCCTTCAAAAAGCTGCAGTAAAGAAGCGCACCGAATGCAATCGAGCCCGCAATATAGCTCACGATGGGGCCTGCCATGTTTCCGAACAGATGAAGCATGCGCATCTCCTTGAACAGAGGAAACATGTATAAATGGAAGGGAATCATCATCCCCGCCAGAAAATAGGTGTAGATCAGGGCTGTGGTACGGCTCTGCCTTCTCTCAATTCCATAGGCCGCCATGGGTACGATAAATACGATCAGCACCTCTGACACCACGGTCAGGAAAATGGAGTGCAGGATCGCCGTCAGGAAATCCGACTGTTCAAACAAATCCTTAAAATTCTGCACATACAGACTCCTGGGGAAGCTGATCGGACTCTTCAGGATATCGCCGTTACTCTTAAAGGCCGACATCAAAGCGAACAGCACCGGATAGATAAAGAGAAAAGCGAGCAGTATGGTCGCTGCAAACAAAACTATGGTACCGGGTTTTATCTTTTTCTGCGCTCTTTCCATCACATCTGCACCTCCCTGCTTCTCAGGAATTTCTGCTGAATGGTATTCAGCACGATAATAATAAACAACAGCATGATGCCTACCGCCGTTCCAAAGCCCTGTCTGCCCTCGTTAAATCCCACCTTGTACAGCAGGTAAACCAGCGTTTCGGATGTGAAGCCCGGGCCGCCGTCCGTCATCACGTTGATCTGGTCAAAGACCTTCAGGCCGTTGATCAGGGACAGGGTAAAGTTGATGGTAAAGGCTCCGGATATCAGCGGAACCGTGATGGACTTAAACCGCTGCCAGGGGCTCGCCCCGTCAATCTGCGCCGCCTCAATCAACTCCGGGGACACGCTCTGTAAGGACGCCAGATAAATAATCATGTAATACCCCGCCCCTTTCCAGATCAGAACCACGCCGATCATCAGAAGCGTCAGGGCGCTGTTTCCCAGCCAGTCCTGCTTCAACCCGTCAAGGCCAAGATTTCCAAGAACCGCATTGAAGGTTCCGAAATTGTAGTTATACATGATCTTCCAGATAAAACCGGAGACAATGCCGCTGATCAGAACCGGGATATAAAAAGCGCTTCTGAAAAAATTCTTTCCCCACCTTACATTATCCACGATCAGCGCAAGGCCAAGAGCTATGGAGTTTTCAAAGATGGAGATAAAAACCGTGAGGATCACCGTGTTTTTCAGAGCGTTTCCGAAACGGGCGCTGGTGAAGATCTCCTTATAGTTGGCCAGGCCGATAAATTTCACCGTCGGGCTGATGCCGTCCCAGGACGTAAAGCTGTAATACACACTGGATATTGTGGGAACAATGATAAACAGTGTAAAAAAGAGAAATGCCGGAGCAATGAAGGCAAATGCCGTGGTATCAAACTTTCTTTTCTTTTTTGCCGATGTGTTCAAAGTAACCGCCCTCCTTATTTCCTGTAAAATGATTTTCTGTAAAGTGGGGGATCCCGGCACTGCCCATGCAGCCCGGGATCCCTGCCGTACTTTACTGTCCGTTATTCAATTCCGACTCCGGTGATGGGGTTGAAGCTCTGCATGCTCACCTGCCAGGTCTTGTTCAGCTCTTCGCAGGCGGAATCAATGTCCCTGGTTCCCTGCAGCACCTCGATCAGTGTCTTGTAGGTAAAGTTCCTGAAATCCGGAGGAAGCTCGTTCTCCCCCACTCTGCCGTTCCACATGGGCGCAAGGTCGTCAGCCGTGGCATTGGCATCAATCACTTCCTGGAATACGTCAAGGACATCCAGATCAGGCGTTTCCACCGTAGAAGGGATCGCGCTTAAGGTCTCGCAGTATACCTTGTAATTGTCCGGCTGGAAGAAAAATCTGATAAATTCCTCTGCCGCCGCTTTCTTATCAGGATCTTTTGCGGATTCTGCGGAAATTGCGAGCCCGCCTACCCCGCCGCCTCCAACAAGGCGGGTCTTGCCGTCGGGACTGGGAACCGCAAACCATCCCATCTCAAATTCCGGATCCGCCTGCGCGATCTGCGAAAACATATGAGTGCCGGAGTACATCATGGCCGCCATGTCATTTACCAGGAAGGTAGTGATCTGTGCGTCCGGCGTGGATGCCCAGCCGTCCTGCGCATACTGCATGATGGTCTGGAGTTCTTCAAATGTAGCCTTAAAAGTCTCATCCGAAAAATCCTTGCTTCCCTCATAACAATGTTTGATAAAATCCGCATCCTGGCTCAGCACCTGATCGTTGTAAGCCTTGTGGAACCAGAAGCCCATGTGCCAGATATCCTGTCCGCCCACTACAAGCGGCGCCATATCGCCCTTGTCCGCAATCTTCTGGCACAGATCGATAAACTCCTCATAGGTCGCAGGCTCCGTCCAGCCGTTTTCGTCAAAATAGGTCTTGTTATAAATGATCCCGTTGGTATTTTCCCCTCCAAAGGGAGCCGTATAGACTTTTCCGTCAAACGCCGTGGTGGTCCGGAAAAGAGATACGATATCATCCGGCAGGGGCTCAAGCTTTCCGGCCCTCACATACATAGCCGTGTCTCTCATCTCCATCACATCCGGGAACTCTCCCACACTGTCCTTGGTCTTGATGAATTCGCTGTAGGCGCCGCCGTTTCCTGGCTCAATCGTCACCGTGATGTCCGGGTAGGTCTCGTTAAACTTGTTCACAATCTCATTCATGGAAGCCTTCGCCCCCTCGTCGCCGTCCGCAAAGATGAAGGTCAGCTCTGTAGGTGCGGAAACGATAGAACCGGTATCTTCCGCTCCGTCATCCGCCGCCTCTTCCTGGGACGCTTGCGCAGTGTCCGCATTCTCCGCACCATCTGCCGCAGCCTGGTTTTCTGTCCCGCTATCCGCCGCATCCGTCTTTGTATCCGCCGGTGTGCTGTCTGTATTTCCACCGCATCCTGTCAGAGCCGCCGCTATCATTGCCCCTGACAGAACTGCCGCCAGTACCTTCTTTTTCATATCCTGATTCCTCCATTACTCTCATTATTTTGTCCGGTTGGCCTTCCGTTTCTGTAACTGTATCATAGCAATTCCGGGAAAAGAAAAAAATGCACTTTTTATAGTTCCAAGTGCATTTTTTTAAGAACCTATTTTTCCTTTACCTCAAAATAATCAAAATCCGCATATTTTCCGAACCCGGTCAGATCCTGACAGCAGATCCCGATCATGGCCCCCGTAAACCAGCCCTCGTCGCAGGCCTCATCCGAGAGAAAGCCCGCGTTTACGGACGGACCAATCCTTTCCATCCTCTGTTCGGAGTATCCATAATAAAACTGTGCATAATTCCCGCTGATCTCAAGGCTTAAATATACCGCCTGGTTTTCCCCGATGGGCAGATAGTCTGTCAGATACTCGTATTTTTTGTTCTCCGCCCGAAGGAGCGTGATACATTTCCCGATCTCCTCATCCCTGGATACATGGAGATACAGGTAATTGTCCGTATCGTACAGAAAGATCAGTCCCGCCATCTGCTTGAACACATCCGGCTCAAACTCCATACAGGCGGACGCCGTCATATGGTACTGTGTCATCCTTCTTGCGATCAATGTCTGGGAAAACCTGGAGGAAAGCCCGCTTCTCCCGTACATCCGAAGCCATCCCGGACGCTCCCTCAGGGAAAGGTAATGCTCATCCATGGGAATCCGAAGAGACTGATAGTCCAGATCCAGCGCATCGGCGTCAAAGTCGTCTCTGACCAGCTTATGGCAGGATGCAGACTCCCCCGGATTCTCCGGCGCCTCCACTTCCTCTTTCGGCACGTTCGTTCCATCCTCCAAAACCAGCCAGTCATCCTCCCTCCAGCGCATCTTCTGGATGGCCGTCTCCCTTCCGATCATGTAGCGGCGGCTTCCCGGAAAGCGTTTTGCGTCCTTCGGATTGCGATCCTCACAGGCCCGCGCGCACAGATGGACGGCGTACCATTCGCCCTCCTTTGTCTCCACCAGGTCGCAGTGGCCGCTCTTCTGCAGCAAAAGCTCCTCGTGATGCCTGCTGGTCAGGATCGAATAAGCCTCATCATCGCTCTCTCTTTGCATGAAATCCGCCCGGAACATTTCGTAGGGGCCCCATACGCTCTTTGCGCGCAGAATGGACTGTCCGTGGGCCTCCCCGGTTCCCGTGTCCGCCGCAAACAGATAGTACCAGTCTTTCCTCTTAAAGATGTGCGGCCCTTCCAGAAAGATTTTATCCGCCTGGTAGATGTCCCTTACCGGACCTGTCATTTGCTTTTTTTCCGGATCAAACTCCTGCAGCAGGAGACGTCCCGCATACTTTTTGGGAACACGGTGGTCCGTCACCATGCTGACCATGTACTTGCGTCCGTCCTCATCATGGAACAGAGACGGGTCAAAGCCAAAATTGTTGAGGGGCACCGGCTCCGACCAGGGGCCGTGAATGTTATCCGCCGTCACCAGATAGTTTTCCGTGTCGTACATATTGCAGTAAAAAGCTTTCACAATCGTGTACACCAGATAAAAGGTTCCCTGATCGTAGGTAAGACAGGGCGCCCAGATTCCCTGGGAGGCTCCAACGCCCCGCAGATCCAGCTGGGACATGCGGTTTAAGGGATATTCGATCAGCTCCCAGTTCTTCAAATCCTTCGAATGATGCAGTCTCACCCCCGGCCACCACTCAAAGGTGGAGGTGGCAATATAGTAGTCGTCCTCCACCCGGACAATGGACGGATCCGGATGGAAGCCCCGCAAAATGGGATTTTTTATTTTATCGTTCATATACGCTCCTCTTTGTCTGTATCTTTCTCCACAAAAATTTCGCTTTTCAAAACGCTGCAGCCCTCCAAATAATAGTCCTTCCTTTCATCCGGCCTTACGGATGAGAACCGCAGGTTGGACAGATAAAGTTCTCTTACGTTCCGGATATCCAGAAACGCCGCCCTGCTCCAGTCAGGATAATAATTCTCCGAGGTTTCCTCATCCGGATGGATAAGGCCGTCCAGCACCTGCGGATAGCTTTCCGGAATGTCAGCCTTCCTTACCCCGCCGATACTGCGATACCGGATATTCTCCATTGTAATCCCTCTGATCGGATGGTTCTTTTCCGCATCAATCCGGATTCCCTCAAACCTTGGCTCTCCCATAATATCGTCGCCAAACCGCAAATGCACCTTCTCCATCTCCGCGGAATCCACGGCTGTGATATTGGAAAAGCTTATGTTTTCCATCTCTCCGATTTCCGGCATCTCTTCCAGTTCCAGGGAACTCCCGTAATCGTCTTTCTTGAAACGATTGTTCAGGATCACAAAGATTGGGCGGGACACATCCCTCATCACCACGTTTTGAATGGAGATATCGGAAATTCTGCCACCCTCCGTGCACTCGATCTTGATTCCCTCGCGCCACACTCTCTCCATGGTGCAATTGCTGATCACCACATTGTAAATATCTCCTATAGATTTGAGCCCGATTCGCACCGCAGCGCACAAGGGACAAAACGAACAGCCGCTGATATGAATGTCTCTCACCGGATACTCTCTGCTGCTGGATTGCAGGCACAGATTATCGTCCGTTCCCGAAATGCTGCAGCCTTCCACAAACACATGGGAACAGCCGTCAAAATCCAGCCCGTCGCCATTATAGCGTTTATCGTTAAAAATGCGCACACCACTTATCCAAATATGGGAAGAATCCAGAAAAGCCGCTGTCCAGGCAGCCGACTGATACAGTCCGACCTGGTCGATCCGGATATTTCTGCATCGCAGAAAGCGGATCATCATGGGCCTGTAGATATCCCCCTCATTAGGAAAAGCCTCCGCATTTCCGTTAATTTCTCCCATCCCGGTAATCCGGATATTTTCCTGATCCCTGGCAAAGAGAAAGCATCGATCCAGCGCCTGCTCATTGCGGTATCTGTTGTGATGCGTGTCTTTTGCGTAATCCCGAATATCCGGGCTTGCTTTCAGAACAGCGCCGGAGGAAAGCTCGAGCGTCACGTTGCTTTTCAGAAAAAGGGTACCGCTGACATAGCTTCCGGACGGGAAGTATACGGTTCCGCCTCCTGACCGGCCGCAAAGGTCAATCGCTTTCTGAATAACCGAAGTGTTGACGGTCATCCCATCTCCCAGCGCTCCCTGACTGATTACATCAATTTTCATTCCATGTCCTCCTTACCATAACAGGATCCCCCTTCCCGTCAGCTTATAGAGCGCCTCGATAAAGTAATAGTCCGCATACACCATGGTAAAATGATGATCCGTGCTGTGATAGGCTCCGGAACAGTTCTGTACAATGGCATCGCACTCTTTTCCCCATTCCGCCCTGGTCTGCGCAATGGCTTTTAAAATTTTTACCGCAGAGCGGACATACATCTGCTTTTCCAGCTCCGGCACATGCCTGGCAATCTCCAGGAGTCCGCCCGCAATCACGCAGGCTCCGCAGGAATCCTCCCATGCGGGCTGCGGCGGCTGTCTGAAATCCACGGGAATAATCCCGTCTTCCGGCAGATTGGCCATACAATAATGGGCGCAGCGCTTCGCCGCATCCAGATATTCCTGCTTTCCCGTATGGGTATAGCTGTTGGCAAAGCCGTACACCGCCCAGCCCTGGCCTCTGGTCCAGGACGAGCCTTCCCCGTAGCCCTGGCCGCCGTAGCTTTTTACCCTCTCACCGGTCTCCGGGTCAAACTCCACAATATGACAGACCGAACCGTCGGGACGGATAAAATTTTTGAGCACCGTGTCCGCATGGCGCATGGCAATCTGCCTGAACCGGGGATCTTCGCTCTCCTGCGATGCCCAGTACAGCAGCGAGATATTGAACATGCAGTCAATGATGGCCCATCCTCTGGTATCGCTCCCCTCTACCTGGTTCCAGGCCCGGATAAAGTTTCCTGCCGGATTGAACCGTCCTGCCAGGAGATTCGCCCCGTGCATGGCAAGCCTTTTTGCATCCTCATTCCCGGTAAGCCGCCAGTCGGCCACCGCTGTTGGCACGAGCATAAATCCCACGTCATGATGCAGTCCATAATACATGTCAAAGCACTTTTCCATTTTCCGCTCCGACACCCTGGCAATCTGCGCATATCGCTCTTCCTTCGTATCCTGATACAGAAGCCACATGATTCCGCCCCAGAATCCGTTTGTCCACCAGTTGATGCCGTCGTCCACTCTCCATGTTCTGTTTTCATCGGAACGGTCGTCATAATCGCCTCTCTCATCCGTGGTATAGGGAATTTTATCCCTGTTCTTTTCACTGACCCATTCCATTTTCTCCCGCACCTTTTGCAGAACGCTTTCCGCCCATGCCCTGTAATCTTCCATTTTCGCTTCTCCTGTTCTTCTTCGATTTTTTTCCGCAAACCGGTCAGCCTTTACCCGCCCATGCTGTTGCAAAGATGTAACAGTGAAGACAAAGGCTGAACTGTTACGCAAAGATGTTAAAATCATCATAAACGTTTGACAGCTCCCGGACAATGGCTTACAATGCAATCAACTGACATAATCTGCTTTTTTATGAAAGGAAAACACTCGCCATGATCACCATTAACAGCTGCGGCCACGATTCCCACCATCCAGTCCCATGCAATATTGAGCACAGGGATGGTCTGCCTGACTATCTTATTCTGCTCATCAAACGGGAGTCCTGGATGGTATTGGAGAACAGACTCTGCCCGGTGCATCCCAATGCCCTGATCCTTTTTCCGCCGCACACTTATATTCACTATGGCTGTGATACGGCCGGGTATAACGACGACTGGATTCATTTCGAGACAGACGGGGAAGATCTTGCATTTTTTCAGGGATTAGGGCTTCCCCTGTGCCGGATCCTATATCCCTTTGATTTTCACAGATTGTCAGAATATGTGCGGATGATGTCCGATCTCTATCATTCATCCTCCGCCCACAAAGAAGAAATGCTGAACTCTTTCATGCATATTTTTTTGTATTCCCTGCAGGAGGAATCGGAAAAAAAGATGGCATCCGCCATCTGTCAGAAATACTATCCGGAATTTTCCAGGCTGCGTACCCAGATCTACAACGATCCGGCAGCAGCCCGGACGGTTCCCCGGCTCGCCGCCTCCTTGTGCCTCAGTCTCTCCTATTTTCAACACTTATATAAGCAGTTCTTTGGCATCTCCTGCCAGCAGGACATGATAGAAGCCCGACTCAAGCTCGCAAAATACTACCTGACAAACAGCAGTATGAGCGTAAGCGCTCTCGCGCTCTTCTGCGGCTATGAAAACGATCTGCACTTCATGCGGCAGTTCAAGAAGTTTACGGGGATGACACCTACCGAATATCGCAGATTGTATATAAGGCGTCTTCCTTCACTGTAATTCCTCCGGAATCCACCACAGACCGTCATTGTTATCAGCCATATATGTCTTAAACTCATCCGAATGGTAAGCCTCCACAATCGCCTGCGCCCATGCGGCATCCCTGTTTTCTTCCTTCACCACGACCTGAAGCACTAAATGATCCTGTATATCTTCGTTGGCCAAAGCCGTGGACGCATCAATTCCTGCGTTGTAGACCACGCTTCCCGTAATTGCCACATAGTCAAAGTCCTCAATGGCGGCAGGAATCGTCAGACTTTTCATTTCCGTAAATTCGATATGGTATGGGTTTTCAACGATGTCGTCCTGTGTTACGGCGGAAGGATCAACATTCTCTGCCAGTGTAATCCAGCCGATCTTCTGAAGCATCATGTAGCAGCGCGCCGTATTGGACGCGTCATTGGGAACGGCAACCTTTGCCCCTTCGCTGATCTCGTCAAGCGACGCATGATTGACTGAGTAAACACCGGCCGGCACCGTCGGAATAGGACTGATCGGTACCAGATCCGCATCATAATTCACATTAAAATTTTCGGCATATGCCGTGTGCTGTTCTACATTCACATCCACATCTCCGTCATTGAGAGCGACATCAGCCGTCTGTAGATCGGAAAAATCAATTCCCCTCAGGGTATACCCCTGCTTTTCCAGAATCGGAATAATGGCTTCTTCAAAGAGCTCCGTGTAAGGTCCCTGAGATTTTCCATAGATGATCTCTGTCTTTTCTTCCGCAACGGAAGCTGTTTCCTTTCCGGGTAAAGACGTCTCTTCCGAAGCGGATACGGTTTCTTTTGTGTCACTGCCGACCTGTCCTGCGCTTGCGCATGCCGCAAGACCAAGCGCCGTCGTCAGAGTTAAAATTCCGGTAAATAATTTTTTCATAATAATCGTTCTCCTCTCGTTTATCGATGTTGTCTTAACTTTCCGGCAATTCTGTTTCCCGTTAACTGCAAAAGCTGTACCAGAACCACCAGGATCACCACCGTAAGTATCATAAGCGGCGTATTCATCTTCTCATATCCATAAGTAAGCGCCAGATCTCCCACACCGCCTCCGCCGACATATCCGGCCATGGCGGAGGCGCCCAGAAGTCCGATCGTTCCGGTAGTCAGTGCCAGAATAATGGAACCCAGCGTCTCCGGAATCAGAAAATAACGGATCACCTGCCACAGATTTGCCCCCATTGCCTGCGCCGCTTCCAGAATACCGGGGGTAACTTCCAGAAGACTGTTTTCAATCAGTCTCGCCAGATAAGGACTGATATAGATGACAAGCGGCACCAGCGCCGCCGTACTGCCAATCGTCGTTCCAACGACGGCGCGGGTGAGCGGCATAAGCGTCACCAGCAGGATGACAAAGGGGATACTTCGCACAATGTTAATGTAAAAGCTCACGATATTGTATAATACAGGGTGTTCCGCCAGTCCGCCCTTACGGCATATCACCAGAATCAGCGCCAGGGCAAGCCCGATCAGAGTTCCAATCAACAATGACCAGCCTACCATGTAAAGTGTCTGGCCTCCGTTCAGAAAGAGCCTCTCTATCGTGATATTAAATATTTTTATTTTTAAATATTCCTTCATCCGATCACCTCCAGCCGTTCTCTCAAAACACCGTTTTCTTCCATCTTCCGTTCTGCTCTTTGAATGCTTTCCTCAGAGCCGATCAGCTGCAGGATAAAGACACACATAACACTGTCCTGCAGCTCCTGTACCGCCGCTCCCAGGATATTTACCACGATGCCGTCCACCCGGCATATTTCAGAGATAACAGGCCTTTTTACACTTTTACCGATAAATTTTAGCCGATTAATGTGAAAATGCTCTTTCTGCTCCCTCACAAGACTGATGATGCTCTCGGGAATCTGGTCATTTACCACGGTTTGAACAAAGCGTCTGGCTATTACCGTCCTTGGAGCGCCAAATACATCAAGCACATCCCCGTTTTCCACAATCCGCCCGTTTTCCATTACAGCCACTTTATTACAGATCATCTGAACGACCTGCATCTGATGTGTGATCAAAAGGACGGTCACTCCCATTTCCCGATTAATCTTTTTTAGGAGTCTCAGAATGGATTCCGTTGTCTGCGGATCCAGAGCGCTGGTCGCCTCATCGCAGAGCAAAAGCTGCGGGGAGGTCGTCAGAGCCCTTGCAATTCCCACCCGCTGTTTCTGACCTCCGGAAAGCTGGCTCACATAGGTATCCCTTTTGTCCTCCAGCTCCACGAACGCAAGCACCTGTGCCACACGCTGCTCAATCTGTTCCTTCGATGCCTTTTCCAGAATCAGCGGCAGCGCAATGTTGTGATAGACTGTTTTCGATTCCAGAAGATTAAACTGCTGAAATACCATGCCGATCTTTCTGCGCAATGTCCTGAGCTCACATTTCTTCAATTTTTCAAGATTTTGGTCATAAACGGTCACGATTCCGCTATCCGCCCGTTCCAGACCGTTTACCAGGCGGATCAGTGTGGATTTTCCTGCCCCCGAGTATCCGATAATGCCATAAATGTCTCCCTGCCGTACATGGAGGCTTACATCAGATAGCGCATGAACCTCTTTGTCTTTTCCCGAGAATGTTTTACTTACATGCTCAATACGAATCAATTTTTCCCCTCCACGAACAAAAGCGTTAATTTCTCCCAATAGCGGCGAAACCAAGTTCCAGATCACTGATGATATCATCAATATGCTCTGTTCCAATGGAAAGCCGTATCGTATTGGGCCGTATGCCCTGATCCAGCAGCTCTTCCCCGGAAAGCTGGGAATGGGTCGTCGTTGCCGGATGAATCACCAGACTCTTAACGTCCGCCACGTTCGCCAGCAGAGAGAATATACGCAGGTTGTCAATAAAAGCGTGGGCTTGCTTCTGCCCTCCTCTGATCTCAAAAGTGAAGATGGAAGCGCCCCCGTTAGGAAAATACTTTTCATACAATGCATGATCCGGATGATCCGCAAGAGAGGGATGATTCACCTTCTCTACCAGAGGATGCTTTGCCAGATATTCCACCACCTTCTTTGTGTTTTCCGCATGACGCTCCAGCCGGAGGGAAAGCGTTTCCACTCCCTGCAGCAGAAGAAAGGCGTTGAAGGGAGAAATTGCGGCGCCGGTGTCCCGCAGCAGGATTGCCCGCACATAGGTAACAAACGCCGCCGGGCCTGCCGCATCCACAAAGGAAACTCCGTGATAGCTTGGATTGGCATCCGCAATGTTCGGATATTTCCCGCTGGCCTTCCAGTCAAACCTGCCGGAATCCACAATAATTCCTCCAAGCGTCGTCCCGTGCCCGCCAATGAACTTTGTGGCGGAGTGTACGACGATATCGGCCCCGTGCTCAATCGGTCTGATCAGATACGGCGTACCGAAGGTATTGTCAATGACCAGCGGCAGACCGTGTTTGTGAGCGATTTTTGCAATCGCATCAATGTCCGGTATGTCACTGTTCGGATTGCCAAGCGTTTCCAGATAGATTGCTCTGGTATCACTCTGTATGGCCGATTCCACCTCCCGCAGGTCATGGGCATCCACAAACGTGGTTGAAATACCGTAATGACGCAGCGTATGCTCCAGCAGATTGTAGCTTCCTCCGTAGATCGTCTTCTGGGAAACAATGTGACCGCCGTCCGCAGCCAGAGCCTCAATCGTATAGGCGATGGCCGCCGCACCGGATGCAAGCGCAAGAGCTGCCACCCCTCCCTCCAAAGCGGCCAGCCTCTTTTCCAGAACGTCCTGTGTCGAGTTAGTCAGCCTTCCGTATATGTTACCGGCATCCGCCAGGCCAAAACGGGCGGCCGCATGGGCGGAATTGCGGAACACATAGGAAGTTGTCTGGTAAATTGGCACGGCTCTGGAATCAGTGGCCGGATCAGGCTGTTCCTGTCCTACATGAAGCTGAAGGGTCTCAAATCTGTATTTGCTCATATTTTTTCCTCTTTTCTGTGTAAAATTATTAAATATTATCCTCTCAATGAATCCGAGCTGCTACGGATTGTAGCATCATTGCTTCCGCGGTCTTTCGCATAAAAAAACCGGGGCTTACGCAAGCTCCCGGGCAAATGGCTTATGACACAAAAATTCAATCAGGTGTCATATAAAGGTGCAAAGAAACGCATGTCAAAGCACCTGGCCAAAATACACGCCCGGCAGAAAAACATTTGACAGCAACACATGATAAAACTCCCGACATAAATATTCTGAAATGTCATTTCATCATCCTCCTTCCCAAAATAGTGTTCTCAGATCCATTTCGTACACTATACACCCATTTACATAGTATGTCAATAGGTATTTAGCAGTTTATTTTATTAAGATCTGAACAATTTTTCTGTTGATGCCCCATTCACCCAGTGTTAAAATGGGTAAATAGAAAGGAGGTGGATTTGTGATCTCGACAAAAGGAAGATATGCTCTGCGTGTAATGATTGATCTGGCAACGCAGGCATCGGATGATTATATTCCCCTGAAAGAAATCGCAGAAAGGCAGGAAATTTCAGAAAAATATCTTCAACAGATTGTAAAGCTCTTAGTGGAACACCATATGCTGATCGGTATCAGCGGCAAGGGCGGCGGCTATAAGCTGACCCGCAGGCCCGAAGATTATCCGGTCGGTGAGATTCTGGAAATCATGGAGGGAACTCTGGCAGTTGTTGCCTGTCTGGCATCTGAAACAAGCCCGTGTGAACGCCGTTCGCAATGCAACACCCTGCCCATGTGGAAGAAGTTTGATCAGATCGTTCATAATTTTTTCTTCCACATCTCAATCGCAGATCTGGTTAACGGAACAATCCCAGATTTCCTATAAAAAAGTACCGCAACCCTTAAAGATTGCGGTACTTTCAAGCCTTTCGGCGTTTTCAATTCAAAGGATATATTTAGAACTTCCCGGCGTCCGCAGCTTCCTGCACGGCAACTGCCACGGCAACGGTAGCGCCAACCATGGGATTGTTGCCCATTCCGATCAGGCCCATCATCTCAACATGGGCGGGAACGGATGAGGAACCCGCAAACTGTGCGTCGGAATGCATACGTCCGAGAGTATCCGTGAAACCATAGGATGCAGGACCTGCAGCCATATTGTCGGGATGGAGCGTACGTCCCGTACCGCCGCCTGATGCAACGGAGAAATACTTCTTTCCGGCCTCTGTTCTCTCTTTCTTGTATGTACCTGCAACGGGGTGCTGGAATCTGGTAGGATTGGTAGAATTTCCGGTGATGGAAACATCCACATTTTCTTTCCACATGATCGCAACGCCTTCCGGAACGGAATTCGCGCCGTAGCAGTTAACCTTTGCGCGCAGACCCTCGGAGTAAGGCTTGCGGAAAACTTCCTTTACGGTGTTGGTGTAAGGATCATACTCGGTCTCAACAAAGGTGAATCCGTTGATTCTGGAAATGATCTTCGCCGCATCCTTTCCAAGACCGTTCAGGATAACGCGCAGAGGTTTCTGGCGAACCTTGTTTGCCTTCTCAGCGATACCGATTGCGCCCTCTGCGGCTGCGAAGGACTCGTGACCTGCCAGGAAAGCGAAGCAGTCCGTATCTTCTTCCAGAAGCATTTTGCCAAGATTACCATGGCCAAGTCCAACCTTACGGGTATCTGCCACGGAACCGGGGATACAGAATGCCTGCAGTCCCTCGCCGATGGCTGCGGCAGCCTCGGAAGCCTTTCTGCAGCCTTTCTTTATTGCGATAGCGGCGCCTACGGTGTAAGCCCAGCAGGCGTTCTCAAAGCAGATGGGCTGGATCTTCTTAACCTGATCGTAAACGTTAAGCCCTGCGTCCTTCGTGATTTTATCAGCCTCTTCAATAGAAGAAATGCCGTAAGAGTTTAAAACAGAAGTGATTTTATCAATTCTTCTTTCATATGATTCAAATAATGCCATTTTATCATTCCTCCTATTCTTATTCTTTTCTCGGGTCGATGATCTTAACAGCATCATCTACACGGCCATACTGTCCGCATGATTTCTCATATGCAGTTGTAGGGTCATCACCCTTCTTGATGAAGTCGGTCATCTTGCCAAGGTTGACAAACTTATAACCGATAATCTCATTGTCCGCATCAAGAGCAATGCCTGTCACATAGCCTTCCGCCATTTCCAGATAACGGGGACCTTTCTTCAAAGTACCGTACATGGTACCAACCTGGCTTCTGAGACCCTTGCCAAGATCCTCAAGTCCTGCGCCCACGGGAAGACCGTCCTCGGAGAATGCGCTCTGGGAACGTCCGTAAACGATCTGCAGGAACAATTCCCTCATTGCCGTATTAATCGCATCACATACGAGGTCCGTATTTAATGCTTCCATAACAGTTAAGCCGGGAAGGATTTCGGCAGCCATAGCCGCAGAATGGGTCATACCGGAACATCCGATGGTTTCCACCAGCGCTTCCTGGATAATACCCTCTTTCACATTCAGCGTTAACTTGCAGGCACCCTGCTGAGGCGCACACCAGCCCACACCATGCGTCAAACCGGAAATGTCTTCCACTTTTTTTGCCTGAACCCATTTTGCTTCTTCGGGAATCGGCGCACAGCCATGATGAACACCCTGTGCAACTGTACACATTTCTTCAACTTCTTTTGAATAAATCATGTGAAAACTCCTTTCAATATGTAGATATTTTTTAACGTTTCTACACAACTGCTACCGTGTTATATTTTCGCATAAATTGCATAAAAAATCCAGCACTTTTAAAACAAAAATCAATGTTTTTTGACGATTTCACCCTGTTTCTTGTAAATGCTTCCCTCAGGAACGTATCCCCGTACCATGGAGGTAGGATAAACGTTGGAATTTCTCCCGATCACGGTGCCCGGATTCAGGACGCTGTTGCATCCGACTTCCACATGGTCCCCCAGCATGGCGCCAAACTTTTTCAGTCCCGTCTCGATCTTTTCCTGCCCGTTCTTTACCACCACAAGGGTCTTGTCGCTCTTTACGTTGGAAGTGATGGAGCCAGCCCCCATATGGGCCTTAAAGCCGAGAATGCTGTCGCCCACATAGTTGTAATGAGGAACCTGCACCTTGTTAAAAAGAATCACGTTTTTCAGCTCCGTGGAATTTCCCACCACGGCGCCCGCTCCCACGATGGCATTGCCCCGGATAAACGCACAGTGACGGATCTCGGCCTCCTCGTCGATAATGGCAGGGCCGTTAATGAAAGCCGAGGGAGCCACGGTTGCGGAATTGGCGATCCACACATGCTCTTTTACCTCCGTAAACCGGTCTTTCGGGAGCTTCTCTCCCAGCTCAAGAATAAAACCGCTGATCCGGGAAAGAAGTTCCCAGGGGTACTGTGCCCGGCCCATAAGTTCGGCCGCAATGGTCTCATCCAAATTGTAAAGGTTGCTGATTTTAAACTGATCCATACTGTTTCTCCTTTAATTCATTATATTGACTAATACTTCCAGCGCTTCATATTCTTTTCAAATTTCTCCATATATGCCTGCTTCAACTCTTCTGTGGTAATCCCGTAGCAAAGCATTACGTCATTGTAGTACATAAGCACATCCGCCATTTCTTCAATCAAATCTTTTCTCAGCTTCTCATCCGTAGCTGCGTTCCGCCCGCCGTTCTTCTTGACAATATCAATAACTTCGCCAATCTCTCCAACCATCCAAAGCAGTTTGTTCGCTCCTGTTTCCGGACAGATCGGCTCCCATCTGTTCTTATATTTATCCTGCAGGGCTCTCTGCATTTCCTGCATTTCATTGACGCCAAAATCAGCCATTCTGCTTTCCTCCGTAAAATCCATTGCTCAGTTTCCGTACAATTATAGCTATTTTTTATAGTTTTGGGCCGCCGCATGAAACTGTCGGTTTAAGGCAGCCTGATTGCTCAGCTGCTTTACGATATTGGTCCTTCGCCTCACAAAATCATCCAGCTTTTTCATATACTCCTCCTGCGTGATGGTTCCCTCGGCCACCATGGTAAGCCCCTTTTCCCAGCTGGCCGTGAGCGCCGGGTCGAGCAGAGGCCGGATGGAGCTGCTTACCACCTCATAGATCATTTCCCCCATCAGCGTGGGCGTGATCACCTGCGTCTTCTTGTTCAGGGCAAGATACTGGATATTCACAAGCTTTTTCAGGATCTCCGCCCGGGTGGCGCTGGTTCCGATTCCGCTTCCCTTGATCTGCGAGCGCAGTTCCTCGTCCTCGATAAACTGCCCGGCATTTTCCATGGTCAGAATCATGGTTCCGGAATTGTAACGTTTGGGCGGGGAAGTTTCCCCCTCCTTGATGGAGAACCGGCCAAGGGGAAGCTTCATGCCCTTTCGCATTTTGTTCAGCGCCTCCATAAATTCCCTGTCGATTCCCGTCTCGGCAAGCTCCTGATTCTCAAAAGCGTCTCCTTCCCCCTGACCTTCCTTTTCCGGCTTTGCATTTTCTCCTCCGCCAGGCGCATTTACTCTCCTCTGGGAAAAGGAAAAACGGCTGGCCGCAAGGTATCCCTCCTCCTCCAGCACCTTAAATCCCGCAAAAAACTTTTCTCCCTTTACGCCGAGGACAAGATTGATTTTTCGGTATATGGCCGCAGGATAAAAAATACTCAAAAAACGCCTTGCTATGATTTCATAAACCTTTGCCGCCGTCGGGGTCAGGGACCGCAGGTTTCCAAGCCCCTGTCCGGTGGGAACAATGGCATAGTGGTCCGTAATCTGCTTATCATTGACGTATCTGGTCTTTGCAATCTGCTGATAGGTTCCCGTCTCGAGCACATGCTGCGCCTCTTCCCTGACTGTCTCCCAGCCGGCAAGCCCCTTCAGATTCCTGGAAATCTCCTTGGATACCGCCGTGGAGAGAACCCGGGCATCCGTTCTCGGATAGGTTGTCATCTTCTTCTCGTAGAGCTCCTGGGCAATCCGCAGGGTCTCGTCCGGGCTGATCTTGAAAAGCCTGGAGCAATCGTTCTGAAGCTCTGCCAGATTATACAGAAGCGGCGGGTTCTTCGTCTCTTTTTTCTTTTCCACGGATTCCACAACCGCATCCTCCAGGGGCGCCTGGGTCAGGAAATCAATGAGCTTCTGGGCGCTTTCCTTTTCCTTGAAGCCGTTTTCCTTGTAGAGCAGGGGCGAGGAAGCGTATCTGCTCCCTTCTACGGCCTTCCACTCAAAATCAAAGCTTCTTCCACAGAGCTGCTCCTTGAGAAGGACACGATAAAAAGGGGTCTTCACAAACCCCCTGATCTCACGCTCCCTGTTCACAACCATTCCCAGCACACAGGTCATAACGCGCCCAACAGATACCACGGCCCGATCCGCCTTCAGATAAGACTTGATACTGTTCCCGTACTTTAAGGTGAGCACTCTGGAAAAATTGATTCCCATCAGATAATCTTCCTTGGCCCGCAGATAAGCGGCGGCGCAGAGATTGTCATATTCCGAAAGATCCTTTGCCTCCCGGATCCCCCGTTTGATCTCCTCCTCTGTCTGGGAATCAATCCAAACCCTTCTTCTGGTCTTTCCCTTTACCCCCGCCTGGCGCTCCACCAGACGGTAAATGTATTCCCCCTCCCGTCCGGAGTCCGTGCACACATAGATGGTATCCACATCCTCACGGGTGAGCAGGCCGCTGACGATCTGAAACTGCTTCTTAACGCTTTCAATCACTTCATATTTAAACTCATGGGGAATAAAGGGGATGGTCTCCAAAGACCACCTCTTATACTTCTCATCATAGACTTCGGGATAACTCATTGTGACAAGATGCCCCACGCACCATGTCACAATGGCATCCGCAGATTCCATATATCCATCTCGGTTATTGGCCTTTAATTGAAGTACTCTGGCGAATTCCCTGGCGACGCTGGGTTTTTCCGCTATAAATAAATTTTTTCCCATGTTACTCTTTTCTGGAAATATATCCCTGGGCCTTCAAAAGCTCCGCACAGAGCACGGCGCCTCCTGCCGCTCCTCTTACGGTATTGTGTGAGAGCCCCACAAATTTCCAGTCATACACCATGTCCCTGCGAAGCCGTCCCACGCTGATTCCCATACCGCCTTCAAAATCCACGTCAAGACTTACCTGAGGCCTGTTGTCCTCCTCCAGGTACTGGATAAACTGCTTCGGTGCGCTGGGAAGCGCAAGCTTTTGGGGAATCCCCTGAAAGCTTACCAGCTTTTCAATGAGCTCCTCTTTTGCGGGATCCTTTCGGAACTTCACAAACACAGCCGCCGTATGGCCGTTGAGAACGGGCACACGGATGCACTGACAGGTGATAACCGGAGACTGTGCGGGCACAATCACGCCGTCTTTGATCTCACCCCAGATCCGAAGCGGCTCCTTCTCGCTCTTTTCCTCTTCGCCTCCGATATAGGGTATGATATTCTCCACCATTTCCGGCCAGTCCTTAAAGGTTTTTCCCGCACCTGAGATCGCCTGATAGGTGGTTGCCACCACCTCGTAAGGCTCGAATTCCTTCCATGCCGTGAGAACCGGTGCATAACTCTGAATGGAACAGTTGGGCTTTACCGCAACAAACCCTCTTCGGGTTCCGAGTCTCTTCTTCTGAAACGTAATTACCTCAAAATGCTCCGGGTTGATTTCCGGAACCACCATGGGAACGTCCGGCGTCCATCTGTGGGCTGAATTATTGGAGACCACAGGGGTTTCGGTCCTTGCATAATCCTCCTCGATCTTCCTGATCTCCTCCTTTGTCATATCCACGGCGCTGAACACGAAATCCACCTCGGCGGCAACCTTTTCCACCTCGTTTACGTTCATTACCCGGATCTCTTTTACTGCCTCCGGCATGGGAGTCGTCATCTTCCAGCGCTCTCCCACGGCTTCCTCATAAGTTTTTCCCGCAGAACGGGGACTTGCCGCAATGGTGGTCACCTCAAACCAGGGATGATTCTCCAGCAAAGCGATAAATCTCTGTCCCACCATGCCGGTGCCGCCTAAAATACCTACTTTCAGTTTTTCATTCATTTGTAATCTGTTCTCCTTTCCCAGAATACGAATCCTTGCATTTTGAACTTATCTGTTCACGGCCTTCAAGGGATTTCAGGAATTCCCTGCTTTTGCGAATCACATCTTCCATGGCCGCACACCCGGGCGCTCCCACGGTCAGCCGCTTTTCCACGCAGGTCTTAAGACTTATGGCCTCGTAGATATCAGCCTCAAACACGGGACTGATTTCCTTGAGCTCCTCCAGAGACAACGCATCTATGGAAGTGTTTTTTTCCAGACAGTGTAGCACAAGTCTTCCGATAATTCCATGGGCATCCCGGAAAGGCACGCCACGGTTTACCAGATAATCCGCCGCATCCGTTGCGTTTGTGAATCCCCGCATAGCGCTCTGTTCCATGACCTTATGATTGAATCTCATGGTGGATAGCATGCCGTCAAACAGAATCAGACAGTTTTTTACCGTGTCAATGGCGTCAAAGGCGACTTCCTTATCCTCCTGCATATCCTTATTATATGCCAAAGGAAGCCCCTTCATGGTAGTGAGAAGGCTCATCAGGGCTCCGTAGACGCGGCCTGTCTTTCCTCTTACCAGTTCCGCAATATCCGGGTTTTTTTTCTGGGGCATGATGCTGCTTCCGGTGGAAAACGCATCGTCGATTTCCACAAAACGGTATTCATTCGAATTCCAGATAATAATTTCCTCCGAAAAACGGCTCAGATGCATCATGATCGTGGACAGGGCCGCAAGGAACTCGATGAGATAATCCCTGTCCGCCACGGAATCCATGCTGTTAAGCGTCGGCCCTTCAAAGCCCATGAGGCCGGAGGTATAGTCCCGGTCCAGCGGATAAGTGGTTCCCGCAAAGGCTCCCGAGCCTAAAGGACAATAATTCATTCTCTTGTAAATATCCCCAAGCCGCAGCACGTCCCTCTTAAACATTTCGAAGTACGCCCCCATGTGATGGGCCAGCGTGGTGGGCTGTGCCTTCTGAAGATGGGTGAAGCCCGGCATGTAGGTGGTGAGATTCTCTTCCATGATTTTCAGAAGGGTTGCCAGAAGCTCTCTCAGGCATTCCCGTATATTCTGAACTTCAAGTCTGGTATAAAGCTTCATATCAAGGGCCACCTGGTCGTTCCTGCTGCGGCCCGTGTGGAGTTTTTTGCCCGCCTCACCGATTCGCCGGGTCAGAACGGCCTCCACAAAGCTGTGAATATCTTCATATTCTTCTGTAATGGCAAGCTTCCCTTCCTCCACGTCCCTGCGGATCCCGGCAAGCCCCTGCGTGATGGAATCCCTCTCCTCTTCCGTGAGGATTCCCTGCTTCTCCAGCATGGCCACATGCGCCATACTGCCTTCTATATCCTGTGCAAACAGACGTCTGTCAAAGGTGATGGATGCGTTGAAATCATACACCAGCTGATCCGTCTGCTTTGTAAATCGTCCGCCCCACAACTGAGCCATGCTGATTACCTCCGGTTCTGAAATCTGAAATTGATACTACCACATTTTTTTCCCCTTTTCAATCTTTTACAGGAAAGTATTTGCATCAGATTTCACACCAAAATTCCAGAAAATCATAAACTAAAGTATATGAAATTGGAGGGATAATTATGAATCAGCCTATTTTGACCTGCCGGAATGTATGTTTTTCCTATCATAGTCTCAGCGGCGAAACACAGGCCTTGCGTAATATATCATTTCAGATAAGGGAAGGAGAATTTGTTGCCGTCGTGGGTCCCAGCGGCTGTGGCAAATCCACTCTCCTGTCTCTGATCTGCGGCCTTTGTAAGCCGCAGTCCGGCGAAATCCTCATGCCGGATCACACAAAGGCAAGGATTGGCTATATGCTCCAGCAGGACCATCTCTTCGAATGGCGTACCATACTGAAAAATATCCTGCTTGGCCCCGAGATCAATGGAACGCTCACCAGGGCAAAGGAAGAGCTTGCCTTAAAGCTTCTTAATGACTATGGACTTTATAAATTTAAGGATAAAAAGCCGGGAGAGCTCTCAGGAGGCATGCGCCAGAGAGCAGCCCTGATCCGGACCATGGTAATGGAGCCGGAGCTTCTTCTTTTGGATGAGCCGTTCAGCGCCCTGGATTATCAGAGCCGTCTTATAGTTTCCGGCGATATCGGACGGATCATCAAGGACGCCAGAATCACGGCCCTTCTCATCACTCATGACCTGTCGGAGGCCATCTCCCTGTCGGACAGAATCATCGTACTCTCAAAGCGTCCTGCGACCATAAAAAGACAGATTGATATCTCGCTGAGCCTTACGGACGACTCTCTTTTGGCTGCCAGGAATGCGCCGGAATTTAAGGACTACTTTTCATTGCTTTGGAAGGAGATTTCAGATGAATACGAATCAAAAACCTGTACCTGAGGAAATGTCACCTGCACAGAGGCTTTATATAAAAAAGCACAGACAACATCATCATTTCATCACCATAATGAGGTTTCTCGTGCTGTTTCTTTTTTTGCTGGTCTGGGAGCTTGCCGCCCGTTTCCGCCTGATCGACACCTTTTTCTTCAGCAGTCCGTCTCTTGTGGCCTCCTATTTCCTGGAAATGCTTAAGGACGGCTCCTTTGCTGCAAACACGGGAATTACGGTAATGGAGACGCTTGTGAGCTTTTTCCTCATCACCCTGATCAGCCTGCTTGCCGCCACCGTCCTGTGGTACTCAAGGACTCTGTCCGAGATCTTCGAGCCTTATCTGGTGGTGCTAAACAGCCTTCCAAAGTCCGCTCTCGCACCGCTTTTTATCGTATGGCTTGGCACCGGGATCGACACCATCATCGTTGCCGGGATTTCCGTTGCGCTGTTCGGATCCATAATCAGCCTGTACACCGTGTTCAAGTCCACCCCCGAGGAAAAGCTGAAGCTCATCTATACCCTTGGAGGAGGCCGTTTTACCGCCCTTACAAAGGTGGTGCTTCCGTCTTCCATCCCGGCCATTTTGAGCAACATGAAGGTCAATGTCGGCCTTGCCCTTGTGGGCGTTATCATCGGCGAGTTTCTTGCCGCAAGAAGAGGGCTTGGATATCTGATTATTTATGGCTCTCAGGTCTTCCAGCTCAACATGGTGATAACCTCCATTATCATCCTGTGCGTGATCGCCATGGGGCTTTATCAAGGGATCCAATATCTGGAACACCTTTATAAAAAGAAAAAATAGGGAGCTGAAATCCAGTTCCCTATTTTTAATCCTAAACTATATCCAAGTACATCCCCTTTGCCATTAGTGATGCCTGATAGTCCTTTTCGTCGATCTGCCGCAGGACAGCGGATACGGTATCGGACAGCTCCTTTTCTTTTGTGCCCTGTACCTTAAACTCCATGATAACAGCATCATCCCTGGATGCTTTCCTTGGCTCTAACATAACATCATACCTGCCAAAGCCGCTCTCCCGGTTGGAGGTGATAACGTACTTGTCCGACAGCTCCGCCATCAGCCCCAACACGAAACTGCGGTAAAAGCGCTCCGGATCCGCCGTCCCGAAAGGCTTTTTCCCGACATCAAAGAAGCTAAAGGTGGCAAGGGCCACACGGTTCATGTCAGCATTCATGGCCTCCGCATCACCCAGCAGCAATGCTTGTAGGAAGCCGTTGTAAGACACAGAAGAGCCGGCAAACCAACTACCAATTCCTTGATGCTGATATGGTGAAGCAATCAGGATTTCTTCTAACGTATACCCGATAATATCATCATACTGTTTAAAATAGCCCATTGCAAAGCCGATGACATTTCCCCCATTTTATAAAATCAAAGAATAGGCATCTTCCATGCAGACTACCTGGTTTATCCGTCTTTGGGCCTTTTCGATCGTCCAACATCCATCTTCGCAGTTGTTATAGTAATCTAAACAAACAGGAAATTCCGAAAAGGGAGTTTACTTTTGAACGAAAAACTTGAATTTGTTACTGCTCCAGACATTATCAGTAAAATGGACTTCCAACGTTCTCCAACCAGAAGGGACTTCGTACCCCACCCATCCCCGCATTCTTTTTCCTGACGCAATGGAACCGTCAAGCTGGTTCTGGTCATTTTCAAGCAAAGCCGTTAACGATGAATTCGCCGCATAATCATCCGCATAAGCCTCAAAACTAAGCATACTGCTTATTGCAAGATCGGAATCAGAATTATTTACAATCTCAAATTCCACCAAAACAAATACATTACCGCTTGCCGGAGAATTCCATTCTGATCCGGCGCTTTCCTTATAGTTCGTCATGGTAACCTGAATGTCATTCATCTCTGCCGTTTCCATTAATCCAAAAGTATCCTTTGAGGATTCTCCGCTTTGCGTATCTGCCTGCTGAGTTGTGGTTCTTCCATTTGAAGATGCAGTAACTGCCTTTGGCTTTTCGCTGCCAGAGCCAATAATAACCATTATTATAAAAAAACACCACAAAAATGTAATAATCAACGCTATAACCGAACAAATCTTTTTCTTTCCATCTTTTATGCACAAATCAATTATAGCTAATATAGTACCTACAAATGATAAACAGCCAAAAAACGAAAAGATAAGCGCCGCAATACTTAATCCGGATGGCCCGGACGAAACCGGCTTATTTTTCATCCCCAAATCCGTGTTTTGATTTTCTCTGTAGGCTCCCTGATTCTGAACCGATTTCTGATTTGATTGTGACTGGTTTTGTCTTGTCTGAGAACCTGTGTTCCCCAACTCTCTCTCCTTTAGTTCTCTCAGACGCTCTTTCCTTGCCGCTTCTGAATTATCTACCCCTTCCACCAAAGCGACCTCACAAATCGGACATTTACCGGTTCTGCTACTCATAAACTCTCTTCCGCATTTTGGACAAACCTTTGACATTTGTACTTCCCCCTCCTGAATAATTATATTTATTCTAACACATTCACCTCTCTGCTTCATTATCTTTTTCACGAAATCGAGAGGTCGGTGGATATAGGAATTTACTTTTTCAAATGGTGCGGATTTCCATATGCGGGCCTGCACACAAAAAAAGCAATCAAACAAATGTCTGATTACCTTTTTATAAAATTGCCAAAAACCGGCATCTATGAGTTTACAAAGAGCTGGAAAAGGGACTTGAACCCTCGACCTACTGATTACGAATCAGTTGCGCTACCAACTGCGCTATTCCAGCTTGTTTCACAACAAAATCATTATACCCGCAACAAACGCATTTGGCAAGTACTATTTTCATATTTTGCGAAAAACTTGTTACTGCCTGTCCAGATGCACATCCATCTGAGGAAACGGAATCCGGATTCCGGCATCATCCAGCGCATATTTGATCTCCTCTGTCAAACGCCACTTCGTCTCCCAGAAATCCTCCTTTTTTGCCCATCCTCTCACGGTAAGAAGCACGGAGCTGTCGGCAAAGCTGTCCACGAACACTCTCATATCCTCTTCCTGTAAAATGCCGGGTTCGCCGCACAGCACCTGAAGGAGGATATCCTTTGCCCTGCGGATATCCTCCTCATAGGCTATGCCGATCGGAATGTCGATTCTTCTCTTATCGCACTGCGTATAATTCGTGATGCATCCCCCCGCAAGAGTCCCGTTGGGAAGCACGACGGCCTTATTATCCGGCGTGACCAGATGCGTGTAAAAGACGTCAATGGTATCCACCGTGCCCTCGTTACCCTGGCCGTCCCGGATATAATCTCCTATGGTAAAGGGCTTTAAAATCAGAATCAGAACTCCCCCGGCCAGATTGCTAAGGCTCCCCTGGAGCGCAAGGCCGATAGCCACGCTTGCAGAGCCAAGGAGCGCTATAATGCTGGCGGCATCCACTCCCATCCAGGAGGCGATCAGGATAACCAGCAGGAAATAGAGACCGTATTTCACAAAGGAATCGATAAACCGCACTGCGCTCTCATCCACCCTGCCGCGTTTTAAAGCCTTTCTCAGGATGCTGCGGACCAGTCTGATCATCTGTATCCCGATCAGAAGCACCAGAAAAGCCAGGACAATGCGGATTCCAAGCCGGAACGCCTTCTCCGGCAGCTCTTCCAAAAACTTTTCTATGATTCCGCGATCCACATATTCCATATCACTCATAGGGATATTCACCACCTATCTTCCCTTTTTGAGGGACTTTAGTTCTTCCTCCGCCTGCCTTGCCCTTTCCAGTGAGGTGGCTGCCAGCTCTTCGGCCAAAGCCGCCTTTTCCCTGGCTTCTTCCAAAGCCTTCTGGGCTGCCAGAACTTCCTCCCTCGCCTGGGCCGCCTGCTCTTCCGCCAGCCTTGCCTGTTCCTTTGCCTCCTTCTCGGCCTTTCGCTTCTCAATCTCCAGCCTTTCCCTTCTGGTATAAGGAACATAGGAATAAATTACCAGGGACAAAGGCGCTATCGTTACCGTGAGCGAGCATTCCCTGCCGTCCGCCTCCTCTTCCCTGGCGGCCTTTGCCCGGGTCTGAGGACTGCTCTTTCCTCCATAGATCTTGTTATCCGTATTGATCAGTTCCTTGTACTTTCCCTCGTAAGGCACGCCTATGGTAAATTCCTGTTCTGCCCCCGCAAAATTGGCCACCACCAGCAGCGTGTCCTCCACACGTTCACCCTTACGCACAAAGGCAAGCATACATTTTTCAGGAGAAATGCAGTTGATCCACTCAAATCCCTCCGGGGAGGTGTCCTTCTCATACAGAGCCGGCTTTTCTCTGTACAGGAAATTCAGATCCTTTACCAGCTGATTGATCCCCTTATGTTCCCTGTGCTGCAAAAGCCCCCACTCCACCTGTCTGGTCTCGTCAAACTCCTTAAACTCCGCAATATCCTGTCCCATAAACAGCAGTTTTTTGCCGGGATGGGTCATAAGATACCCATAGGTCAGCCGCAGGTTTGCAAACTTGTCCTCAATCACGCCCGGCATCTTGCCGATCATAGTGGACTTTCCGTGTACGACCTCGTCATGAGAAAACACGGACATAAAGTTTTCACTGTACGCATAAATCATACTGAAAGTGAGCTCGTTGTGATGGTGGGCCCTGAAATACGGGTCATAACCGATATAAGTCAGATAATCATTCATAAGCCCCATATTCCACTTCATGTCAAAACCAAGACCGTCCTGCTCGAGATCGCCCGTGATCTTGGGCCATGCGGTGGACTCCTCCGCAATCATGTAAACACCGGGATTGCGTTTTTTCATGATGGAGTTGAGATGCTTGAGAAATTCCATGGCCTCCAGATTTTCATGGCCTCCGTAAATATTTGCGACCCACTCCCCGTCCTTCTTTCCATAGTCCAGATACAGCATGGAGGCCACCGCATCCATCCGGATGCCGTCCACATGGTATTTTTCCACCCAATACAAAGCATTGGAGATCAGATAATTGGCCACCTGAGGCCTCCCGTAATTATAGATCAGGGTACCCCAGTGCGGGTGCGAGCCCTGCCTTGGATCCAGATGCTCGTACAGACAGGTGCCGTCAAACCGGGAAAGCCCGTAGATATCCCTTGGAAAATGGGCGGGAACCCAGTCCAGGATCACTCCGATTCCTGCCTGGTGCAGCGTATCCACGAAATACATGAAATCCTCGGCCGTCCCGTATCTGGCCGTAGGCGCATAATAACCAATCACCTGATACCCCCAGGAAGCGTCAAGGGGATGCTCCATCACCGGCATCAGCTCCACATGCGTATATCCCATTTCTTTGATATAGTCCGCAACAGCCGGGGCAAGCTTGCGGTAATTCATATATTCTCCCGTCTCCTCATCCCGCAGGAAAGACCCGAGATACATCTCGTAAACACTGACCGGGACATCCCTTCCCTGCCGCTTGCGCCTGCCGCTCATCCACTCGCCATCTCCCCATTCATAGGAGAGATCCCGCACAACGGAAGCGGAATCGGGGCGGAGCTGCTGGCCGAAGGCATAGGGATCCGCTTTGAGACAGAGAATATCCCCTTTTGACTTAATCTCATATTTATAGCAGTCCCCCGGCTTCACGTCCGGAATAAAGAGCTCAAAAACACCGCTTTCCGGATTTCTTCGCATCTGATGGATTCTTCCGTCCCAATGGTTAAAATCGCCAACCACGCTCACCCGCACCGCATTGGGCGCCCACACGGCAAAAGCGGTTCCCTCTGTCCTTTCGATTGTCATAGGATGTGCGCCAAGCTTTTCATAGGACTCATAAAAAATACCTGCGTTCAGCCTGTCCACATCCTGTTTATCCAGACCAGGAGTATAGCGGTACGCATCCTTGAACCTTTCCGTAACGCCTTCCGCAAAGTGAACCTCATACTCGTAATCCTCCGAAGTCCTGCCGGGCAGCAGGCAGGCAAAAAATCCCGCCTCATCCATTCGCTCCATCTTCCTGCCCTTATTTCCCTTAAGGATCAGCTGTACGGATTCCGCCTCAGGAAAAAAGGCCTGAAATAACGTGCCGCCGCTCACGCTGCGGGGGCCGAGCACCTCATGGGGATTGTCCTCCTCGGAATAAATAATCCCTTCTATCCGCGGCCAGTTCATCAGTTTATACAGCTTATTATCCATAGGAATCTCCTCCGTTTTTCCTCGATTTATGTATCTTTAGAATTATTTTATCAAAGATATCTATACAGCACAAGCATGAAGTGATATATTACATAGTAAAAACAGTTCACACGTCAATCCGGCCGGGAGCATGAACTGTGACGATCAACAGAAAAGGATGTGAGGCCAATGTATGAAACATTAAATTCCAAAGATTTTGATTTTCTGAGCGAGGATGACAAGGATCTCCTGAACCGGATCAGTGCCTACTCCGCCAGGGTCATCGGGGAAGTGGAACCCGGAGAAGTGCGTATTTCCCAGCAGCTCGAGGTTCTAAAACCCGTCATGCAGGAAATCGCTGACGAAAAAAAGATACCCCTGGAGGATATCTTCATCAAGTATATGGATCTTGCAAGCCTGGTTCTCGCAAAGAAAGACCAGCAGTTCAAGGCGGATACCAAGGACTTTGACCTCTTTTGAGCCAAACAGCGTTCAAAGAAAACGCCGGAAAAATCCGGAAGAAAAAGTTCCTCTGGGGCGTACTGCGAGTAGAGGAAAATCTCCTCTACTCGGCTGTCCCAAATGCCCTGCATCAATTTATTTTACCACTCTTACCCGGAACACGCCCTTGATCGACTGAAGCTTTTCAATCATTTCCTCCCTGGCAGGCTGTTCCAGATCCAGCATCGTGTACGCCACCTCGCCCTTTGACTTGTTTGTCATATCCGTGATATTAATCCCCTCATCGCCAAAGCATGCCGTAAACTTGGTAATCATATTTGCAATATTTTTGTGGAATATGGCCACACGCCCCGCCTGGGTGCACACTCCCATATCGCAGTTCGGATAGTTGACGCTGTTGACAATATTGCCGTTTTTGAGATAATTCATCATTTCCTTTACCGCCATTTTGGCGCAGTTATCCTCAGACTCGGAAGTGGACGCACCGAGATGGGGAATCACGATACAGCCTTCCTGGCCCGCCGTAACCGGATTGGGGAAATCCGTCACATACTTGCGGATCTTTCCCGCCTTAATTCCCTCAATTACATCCTCCTCCTTCACCAGAAGATCTCTTGCGAAGTTTAAGAGGATCACGCCGTCCTTCATCCGGTCGATTGCCTGGCTGTCGATCATTCCCTTCGTGGAGTCCAGAAGAGGCACATGGATGGTGATAATGTCGCACTGCTCATAGATGTCTTCCACATTCAGCACATGCTTCACATCCCGGCTCAGATTCCAGGCCGCATCCACGGAAACATAAGGGTCATAGCCATATACCTCCATCCCCATATACTTCGCCACATTGGCAACCTTTACGCCAATTGCCCCGAGACCGATAATCCCAAGCTTTTTATCCTGCACTTCCGTGCCGGCAAACTTCTTTTTCTCCTTCTCCGTGGCTTTGGCGATATCCGGATCATCCTTTGCGGACTTGGCCCAGTTGATTCCTCCCACAATATCCCGGCAGGCCAGAAGCATGCCTGCGATCACAAGCTCCTTTACTCCGTTGGCATTTGCTCCCGGCGTGTTGAATACCACGATTCCCTTTTCCGCACATCTCTCAAGCGGAATGTTGTTGTATCCCGCACCCGCCCTGGCGACGGCCAGCAGATTGTCGGAAAGCTCCATGTCGTGCATGGCTGCGCTTCTCACAAGAATGCCCTGGGCCTCTTCCACGGCCTTTGTCTGTTCAAATTCCTCCGTGAACTTTTCAAGCCCCACCTGTGCGATGGGATTGAGACAATAATATTTAAACATTTTCGGCTGTTCTCCTTTCAAATTCCCGCATAAACTCCACCAGCTTCTCTACGCCTTCGATTGGCATTGCGTTATAGATGCTGGCTCGCATGCCGCCTACCGACCTGTGCCCCTTGAGATTCTCAAAGCCCGCTTCTTTGGCTTCCTTTACGAATCTGGCATCCAGCTGCTCGTCTCCCGTCACAAAGGGAACGTTCATCAGAGAGCGGTCCTGCCTTCGCACCGTTCCCTTAAAGAGCCTGCTCTCATCCAGAAAATCGTAAAGAATCTTCGCCTTCTTTTCATTGTACTGCTTCATGGCCTCAAGGCCGCCCTGCTTCTTCAGCCACTTGAACACCTTACCGCAGATATAAATTCCATAGGCGGGAGGCGTGTTGTAAAGGGACTGTGCGTCCGCATGAATCTTGTACTTCATCATGGTAGGCGTCCCGGGCAGCGTATCCTCCGTGATCAGATCCTCCCGGATGATCACAATCACAACTCCCGCAGGTCCGATATTCTTCTGAACCCCGCCATAGATCACGCCGTATCTGGACACATCCACCGGCTCCGACAAAAAGCAGGAGGACACGTCCGCCACCAGCGTATGCCCCTTGGTGTCCGGCAGCGTCTTAAACTTCGTTCCGTATATGGTATTGTTCTCACAGATATAGACATAATCCGCATCCTCCGGGATCGGAAGATCCGAACAGTCCGGGATATAGGAAAAAGTCTCATCCGCTGAGGAGGCAACCTCCACAGCCTCACCGTAAAGCTTTGCCTCCTGGTAAGCCTTCTTTGCCCACTGGCCGGTCACAATGTACGCAGCCTTCCTGTTCTTCATCAGATTCATGGGAATCATGGCAAACTGCAAACTCGCGCCTCCCTGCAAAAACAGCACCTTATAATTGTCAGGGATCTTCATAAGGTCACGAAGATCTGCCTCCGCTTCCTTGATAATGGTATCATAAACCTTGGAACGATGGCTCATCTCCATCACGGACATTCCGCAACCCCTGTAATCTGACATTTCCTGCGCAGCTTCTTTCAATACTTCCTCGGGTAAGACTGCGGGACCCGCTGAAAAGTTGTAAACTCTGGACACTTTATCTTCCTCCTGCCTGGGGTATTTCCCCCAAAATCATTTCAAACTATTGTAAACCGATTTAACGCTTTAGTCAACTGCCCTGTTAAAATACCGCATCAGAAAAAACTCACTCAGTAAAACATGATACAGGGCGTACCGACTTCCACCATCTCGTAAAGCCTGGAGACCTCGTCATGGGGCGTGTTGATGCAGCCATGGGAGCCATTCCTCTTATAAATTTCACCGCCATACGTGCTCCTCCAGGAAGCGTCGTGAATCCCGATATTTCCGCACACAGGAATCCAGTATTTCACAAAGGATGCATAATCCGGCCCCCGCAGCGTCCGGTTCCGCTGTTTGGCGTAGACATAATTTGTGCCGCTGGGGGTTCCCCTTCTTAAAGAAGTATTTCCTGTCACAACCGGCGTTTCGATCACAAGCTCTCCCTCCACATAGTAATAGAGCATCTGCTGCGTCATATCCACCTCGATATAAGTGTCCCCGATATCGTCAAGTCCCTGCGCCTTCGCCTGCTGGCTGTATGCCGGCGTATGTACCTCTCTTTTTCGCTTCTGAAACGCATCCAGAAGATATTCCTTCTCCGCCTCCGTATCGATCTTGTTGCCGTAGATACCGCCCTCCACCTTGACAATATCCCCTCTGGTGGAATGAAAATCCCTGGCCGCTCCCACCGTATCATACCGACCTGCCAGCTCATCCACAAAAGCGAAAACCTTTTCCTCGTCTATGCAGAGCTTTCCATCCGGATCCAGCGCAAAATTTCCACTCTCGTCAAGCCGGATAAACCCGCTGGCCGTCCCGGAATCCACAGGAACCTCTTCCTCGCCGAACCGGTATACAATCCCGCAGTCCTGCCACTTTGAAACCTGTTCCCACAGCCGAAGCGTATCCTCCATCTCCTGGGTAAGGGGAAGATCTCTGTAGCAGCCCTGCGCTCTCAAATCCAGTTCGGGCTCCATGGTCTCAAACGCATTCTGAATCAGCTCTTTCGCCAGGGCAGTGTCAAACACATCTTGCCGCTCGTTTACCAGGTAATACCCCTCTTCCCCTTTTTGGATCTCGATCTTCAGATCTGAATCCGGGGGATCTGTCAGAATTCCAAAGCTCTCCAGCTTATCCTCAAACAGTTTTTTATCATAGGACACCGCAGGGGAAATCTCCTTTTCCCCGTGGGTTCCGATCAGATTGTCAATCCACAGATAAGGATTCTGCCTTTGCAGATACTTCTCCAAAGGCTCTTGAAAGGTAGCGGAGAAATTCACGTCCGAAGGCAGAATGGTATAAAATCTTCCGTCTCCCATGGAGATGGCAAGCCCTCCGTACCCGCACTGGGAAAGGAGCGCCTCATTTGCCTCGCTGACGCTCTTTCCCGTACAGTAAATACCGTTGATCCATGTCCCGTAGCTGAATCCTCCGCTGTAATATCTGGAAAGTGCCAGGTACATGGCAAACAGCGAGACCAGTATCACGCAGGCGGCTATGACGCAGCCTTTAACAAATGCTTTCTTTTTCATCTTAACCGTTATTTTCTAAATCCGTCGCATCAAACGCCTCGCTGATGGGCGCACCTGCAGGCACCATGGGGAATACCTTGTCGTCCTCTGGGATCACACACTCAATCACCACCGGCTTTTTCAAATCCACAGCCCACTGAATGGCATCGGCGGCCTCCTCCCTCTTCGTAACCCTAATGGCCTCACAGCCAAGTCCCTTTGCAACCATGCAAAAGTCCACGCTGTCGTTTAACACGGTCTGGGAATACCTCTTTCCATAGAAAAGAGTCTGCCACTGTCTCACCATTCCCAGTACATGGTTATTGATGACCACCTGGATAATCGGTATCTCATAACGGCTGGCCGTCGCCAGCTCGTTCATGTTCATGCGGAAGCACCCATCCCCGGCAATGTTGATGCATACCTTGTCCGGTCTTCCCGTTTTTGCCCCGATACAGGCTCCCAGCCCATAGCCCATGGTGCCCAGCCCGCCTGAGGAAAGGAAGGTTCTCGGCTCGGAATATTTGTAGTACTGCGCCGCCCACATCTGATGCTGTCCCACATCCGTGGTGATAACAGCCTCTCCCTTGGTGATCCGGTCGATCTCCTCCATGATATAGGGACAGGATAACCCGTTTGGATCGTAATTCAACGGATATTTCTCCTTTAACTCCTTTATATGCGAGATCCATTCGGGATGTTCCAGCCTGGGCAGCTCTGCGTTTATTTTCTCGAGTATTTCCTTTAAATCACCTACCACGCTGGCATCGGAATGAATGTTCTTATTAATCTCGGCAGCGTCAATATCAATGTGAAGCACTTTGGCCCCGGAAGCGAATCTGGAAGCGTTTCCCACAACCCGGTCTGAAAACCTTGCGCCAAGGGCAATGAGAAGATCACAGTCATTCACGCCGAAGTTGGAAGCCTTGGTTCCGTGCATACCGATCATACCGGTATAATACTCGCTATGTCCGTCCATGACGCCCTTACCCATCAGTGTGTCGCACACCGGGGCGTCAATCCGACCGGACAGCTCCCTCACCTCCCGGAAGGCTCCCGAGATCACTGCGCCTCCGCCCACGTAAATATAAGGCTTTTGAGCCTTTTTGATCAGCTCCACCGCCCTCTTGATATCCTCCCCGGTATATTTGCACACCGTTGTTACGGGCTCGGGCATTTTTCTTTCATACTCCCAGATATTTGCGGTCACGTCCTTGGTGATATCCACAAGGACAGGACCGGGCCGGCCGGATCTTGCAATGGAAAAGGCTCTGCGCAGGGTATCCGCCAGAATGGAGACATCCTTCACGATATAGCCGTGCTTAGTGATCGGCATGGTCACTCCCGCAATATCCACCTCCTGGAAGGAATCCTTTCCAAGGAGCGGCAGATTCACATTGCAGGTGATCGCAACCATGGGGACGGAATCCATATAGGCCGTTGCGATTCCTGTCACAAGATTGGTCGCCCCCGGCCCGCTGGTGGCAAGGCACACGCCAACCTTTCCGGTAGCCCTGGCGTATCCGTCCGCCGCATGGGCGGCTCCCTGCTCGTGGGAGGTCAGAATATGCCGGATCTCCTCACTGTGTTGATACAAAGCGTCATATACATTTAAAATCGTCCCTCCCGGATAGCCGAAGACGGTGTCCACTCCCTGTTCCTTCAGACATTCCACAACGATTTGCGCACCTGTCAGCTGCATAAACTCTCTCCTCCTTACCTCTGTTTACTTTCCCTGAAATCCTTTGGGAATCTCCAGAATGGCTCCCCGGTTTCCACTGGTCACAAGCTCCCTGTACCTGGAAAGATAGCCGCCTGTGACTTTGGGCTGTCTTGGCTGCCATTTTGTCCTTCTCGCCTCCATCTCTTCATCCGAAATTTTGACCTCGAGCTTCATCTGAGGAATATCGATTCGGATCATATCCCCCTCCTCCACCAGTGCGATGGGACCGCCCACGGCGGCCTCCGGAGATACATGACCGATGGATGCGCCTCTGGACGCACCGGAGAAGCGTCCGTCCGTGATCAGGGCCACGCTGGAGCCCAGCCCCATTCCCGCAATGGCCGAGGTCGGGTTCAGCATTTCCCGCATACCGGGTCCGCCTTTAGGCCCCTCATAGCGGATTACCACCACGTCGCCGGCCACGATCTTTCCGCCCTTTATGGCCTCGATGGCATCCTCCTCACAGTCAAAGACTCTTGCCGGCCCTTCGTGAACCATCATTTCCTCCACCACTGCGGAGCGCTTCACCACACTTCCGTCCGGGGCAAGATTTCCCTTCAGAACCGCAAGTCCGCCCGTTGCCGAGTAGGGGTTGTCAAGAGGGCGTATCACCTGCGGATCCCTGTTTACCGCACCCTCGATACACTCCCCGATGGTCTTTCCGCTGACCGTCAGACATCCCAGATTAAGAAGCCCCGCATCGGCCAGCTCCTTCATCACCGCATAAACGCCGCCCGCCTCGTTCAAATCTTCCATATAGGTCGGGCCTGCCGGCGCCAGATGGCAGAGATTTGGCGTCTTTGCACTGATCTCGTTGGCAAAGGCGATATCAAAATCAAAGCCTACCTCGTGGGCGATTGCCGGAAGATGCAGCATGGAATTGGTGGAGCATCCCAGGGCCATATCCACGGTAAGGGCATTTAAGATCGCATCTTTTGTCATGATATCCCTGGGACAGATGTTCTTCCGGTACATCTCCATCACCGCCATGCCGGCATGCTTTGCCAGCTTAATCCTCTCGGAATATACGGCCGGTATGGTTCCGTTTCCTCCAAGCCCCATTCCCAGAGCCTCTGTCAGGCAGTTCATGGAATTCGCCGTGTACATGCCGGAACAGGAACCGCAGGTAGGGCACACCTTTTCCTCAAACTCTCTCACTTCCTCCTCGGTCATTGTCCCTGCCGCATGGGAGCCTACCGCCTCAAACATGGAGGACAGGCTTCTCTTCTGCCCCTTCACACGTCCCGCAAGCATGGGCCCTCCGGACACGAATACCGTGGGCACGTTGATTCTGGCTGCCGCCATCAAAAGGCCCGGCACGTTTTTGTCACAGTTCGGAACCATTACAAGCGCATCAAACTGGTGGGCCAGCGCCATACATTCCGTGGAATCCGCAATCAGATCTCTTGTTACCAGAGAATATTTCATTCCCACATGGCCCATGGCAATTCCGTCGCACACCGCAATGGCGGGAAACACCACGGGAACGCCGCCCGCCTCGGCAACGCCAAGCTTTACCGCTTCCACAATCTTGTCAAGATTCATATGTCCGGGAACAATCTCATTGTAGGAGCTGACAATGCCCACCATGGGCTTTTGCATCTCCTCCCGGGTAAATCCAAGGGCGTTGAACAGGCTTCTGTGAGGAGCCTGCTGTATACCTGCTTTTACATGATCACTTCTCATTCTTCTTACTCCTTCCGCTTATCTTGTTTAAGAATTGGAAACGGCAGCTATCTGCCGCTTCGCCTGTATAACACAAAGCTTTCATTTTCATAGACAGGCTCCATGGAGTCCTCCATATAATCCCACGGAATCGTGTCATAATAATGATAGAATTCCCACACCATCTCCTCAAAGCCGGGATCCAGCATTCTTTTATCCAAAAGAACCAGCTCAGCTCCCTCGATCTGCGTATTTTCACAGGTGATATCATACAAAAACTTCATCAGATACTGCTGGGTGCAGTCCGTCACGCACAGGTTCTGCGCCTGGTCAATCCCGCCGTGGGAGAGGGCGTCCTGAATCTCGTATTCCCGCATACTGTACTGGTTCTGGTATCCCCGAAATCCAAAGCAGAAGAAGGCCAGCGCAAGGGAAAGTAAAATTCCAAGAGCCCCTGCCCTGTCTTTGTCAAACTGCTGCAAGATAAGGACCAGCAGAAAACAAAGCAACACGCCGCCGTAAGCAAACACCCGGTAATAGGGAAGCGCGCACTGCAGGATCAAAAAGACCGGCGTCAGTACGATCCCGCAAAGCAGGAACAGAAAAAGCAGCAGCGAATCTCCCTGCCCCGCTCTCATCCCTTTTCTGATTTTGCTAAAGAGGAACAGGGCTCCGAACGCAAACACCCCTGCGGTCACAAGGGAAAGGCCGTCGTAATACCAGTTAAACAGGTTCAGAATCCATTCTCCGAAACGCCCCAAAAAGCCCGCCCTCTCCACACTCTGAATATAAGGAGTGGCAAGCATATAATCCATTCCTGTCCCTATCGCCTTCAAGGGCGCCTTTAAAATCACTTCCACATGACCCATTCCAAAAAATCCGCTCCCCTCCTCCTTTACCAGAAGATTGGAGCCGATGGCAAGCCAGATGATCCCATACAGTCCAAGGGTCATGACGGCCGCCGCAAGGCTGGCTCCCACAAGGCCGGCCAGCTTTCGCAGGGAAGGGCATCCGCACGGCTCCCTTTTCTCTTTTCGCTCCAGAAGCCCCTGATAGAGGAGATAAATGCCTCCCGCAGTACAGACCGGAAGCACCCAGTATACATCGCTGGTAAGGGTGTAAAGCCCCAGCACCAGGGAAAGGGCAAACAGCACATAATAACGCCGCCCGGCCTTTTCCTTCCCGCAAATCCTTATCAGGCTGAAAAAGGACAGCAGATAACAGGTGATCCCAAGCGTATAGCCCCTGCCCTGCACCGCAAGCTGGTTAACCAGGTTCATGGACAAATAAAACAGTACCGCCGCAAGGGACAGGCCTCTTTTCAGATAACGCCTCCCTATGCCAAACAGAAGCGCCAGATTGGCCAGAGCGCACAGAAAGCTCACTCCCCGAAGTCCGATATAGGGATTCCCAAGACAGTTAAGAACGCCAGACAGCACCGAGTAGCCTACATGATTGTTGGGCAGGGGCCAGTGAATCGCCGCATAGACCGGCCCTCTGCTGATAAAAAAATAGTAGGTATAAAGCTCGTCATACCAGGGGGTCAGGGCAAACATCCGGTAAAGATAGTACAGGGTCATACAGACCATCAAAAGAAGAAAACCCGCCTTTTCAGGATCGTTTCGGATCCTCTCAAATCTACTTGATCTCATCTGCCAGTAAATCACCCATCTGCCTGCAGCCTACGAGGGTGCAGCCTGTCACATCCCCGCCCTTTGGCATAATATCCGCCGTACGGTATCCCCTGTTCAAAATCGTCTTGACCGCCTGTTCCACGGCGTCCGCCTCCGCATCCAGATCAAAGCTATAGCGCAGCATCATGGCGGCGGAAAGAATCGTCGCAATGGGGTTTGCCATATCCTTACCTGCGATATCCGGAGCGGAACCATGGCTTGGCTCATACAGGCCGAACTTTGTGTCGTTCAGGGAAGCGCTGGCCAGCATACCGATGGAACCTGTCACCATGCTGGCCTCATCAGACAAAATATCGCCGAACATATTTTCCGTGAGAATCACATCGAACTGCGCCGGGTCTTTCACCAGCTGCATGGCACAGTTGTCCACCAGCATGTGTTCCAGGGTCACGCCGGGATAATCTGCGGCAACCTCCTCCACCACTTTTCTCCACAGTCTCGAGGAATCCAGAACATTCGCCTTGTCAACGCTTGTCACCTTTCCTCTGCGCTTTTTTGCAATCTCAAATCCTTTTATCGCAATCCTGCGGATCTCGTTCTCGTCATAGATCAGCGTATCGATGGCCTTACGCACGCCGTTTTCCTCCACCGTACGGCGTTCCCCAAAATACAGACCTCCGGTGAGTTCCCGCATGATCAGCATGTCAAATCCGGCGTCGCTGATCTCCTTCTTTAGGGGACAGGCATCCGCAAGCTCGCCATAGAGCACGGCGGGACGCAGATTTGCAAAAAGATTCAGCTCCTTGCGGATTTTCAAAAGCCCGGCCTCCGGCCTTTTCTCCGGCGGCAGCTGATACCAGGGAGAGGTTGTGGTATTTCCCCCGATGGAGCCCATAAGGACCGCATCCGCCGCCCTGGCCTTTGCAACCGTCTCGTCCGTAAGGGGAATTCCGTGTACGTCAATGGAAGCTCCTCCCATGAGAAGATCCTCGTAAACAATTTCGTGACCAAAGACGGACGCCGTCTTTGCAAGCACCTTTTTGGCCTCCGCCACGATTTCCGGGCCGATTCCGTCTCCCGGAATGCAGGCAATATTCAGTCTCATAGACAGTTCCTCCTAATCCTTTTCTTTATGTTAAAATAAGGCGCTTCTCAGCGCCTTATCTCCAAACATCCTCCGCTATTCTGCGTCCGTTTTTTCTACCTGTGCAATGGCAGATTTCTGCATGGGAATACGGCAGTTTTTATTGTTACCAAACTCTACGATCACATCATCATCCGTAATGTCAATGACAGTCCCATAAAAACCGCTGTTCGTCAAAACGCTGTCTCCAATTTCCAAGGTAGACAGCATGGCGGCTATCTTCTTCTGCTCCTTCTTCTGGGGTCTGATCATTATGAAATACATAAAACCGAATATGAGAACCAGATAAATTATCATAATGATACCGCCGCCGGCTGCCGTTCCCGTGGCAGCTGCATCCGCTGTTAACAAAATACCCATTTAATTTCCTCCTGAATAAAGTGATTTGCTGCATGAGCCAGTCTACAGAATATAATACACAATCCGACCGCTAAAAACAAGCCTTTTCTGAATTTTCTCCCAGGTCCCCTCTTTGCCGCTTCCTTTTATATGCCCTGTTTCGTCCGTCCGGCTCCCATGCCCTCCAGCTTTCTCTTCTTGTAGGCGGCAAAGGTGCCCGCATCAAGAGCCTCCCGAATTTCCGTCATCATCCTGTTGTAAAAATACAGATTATGCAGAACACAAAGCCGCATGCCGAGCATCTCCTTTGCCTTTAAAAGGTGCCGGATATAGGCCCTGGAATACCGTCTGCAGGCAGGACACTGACATCCCTCCTCAATGGGCCGCTGGTCCAGCTCATATTTGGCGTTAAAGAGATTGATTTTGCCCTGGTTGGTATAGAGATGGCCATGTCTGCCGTTTCTGGAGGGATACACGCAGTCAAAGAAATCCACGCCCCTCTCCACGCCCTCCAGAATATTGGCCGGAGTCCCGACTCCCATCAGATATGTGGGCTTATCCTCGGGAAGGTACGGCACCGTCTCCTCCAGGACGTGGTACATCTCCTCGTGGGTCTCCCCTACGGCAAGTCCTCCGATGGCATAGCCATCCAGGGAAAGCTCTGCAATCCGCTTCGCATGCTCTCTGCGGATATCGTCAAAAACCGCTCCCTGATTGATTCCGAACAGCAACTGATCCCTGTTGATGGTTTCCTCTAAGGAATTGAGCCTTCTCATCTCCTTCTGGCAGCGCACAAGCCATCGGTAGGTCCGATCCACGGAAGCCTGCACATAAGTCCTCTCCGCACGGCTTGAGGGACACTCGTCAAAAGCCATGGCAATGGTGGAGGCAAGATTCGACTGAATCCGCATGCTCTCCTCCGGCCCCATAAAGATCTTGCGCCCGTCAATATGGGAATTAAAATACACGCCCTCCTCTTTAATCTTCCGCATGCCCGCCAGGGAAAACACCTGAAATCCGCCGGAGTCCGTGAGAATGGGCCTGTCCCAGGACATAAACCGGTGAAGTCCTCCGAGGCTTCTGATCACTTCATCCCCGGGCCTTACATGCAGATGATAAGTATTTGACAGCTCCACCTGTGTGTCAATCTGCTCCAAATCCTGTGTGGAAACCGCACCCTTGATAGCGGCAACGGTTCCCACGTTCATAAATACAGGGGTCTGAATGGTTCCGTGAACCGTGGTCAGCTCTCCCCTCTTTGCTCTTCCCTCTTTTTTGATAATCCGATACATAACCGCTCCTTTTCATAATGTATTTATGATAACACAAATACAGGTTTTGTAAACTCTTTCCCCTTATTTTGCGGAAATTTGGCCGGTTTTCTTGCGGCGGCCTCGTTTTTCCGCTATAATCAATTCGACATTATTTATTGATGGAAAGGAAGATTACAACTATGGCTGGTTCCACATTCGGCACCCTATTTAAGATAACCACATGGGGCGAGTCCCACGGGAAAGCCCTTGGCGTCGTCATTGACGGCGCTCCGGCAGGACTGCCCCTTGACGAGCAGGATATTCAGAGTTTTCTGGACCGCAGGAAGCCCGGGCAGAGCAGGATCGCAACCCCAAGGAAAGAGAGCGATCTGGTACAGATCCTCTCCGGCATCTTTGACGGAAAAACCACCGGAACTCCCATTTCGCTTCTTGTTCCCAACACCTCCCAAAAGTCCTCGGACTACGGCGAAATCGCTTCTTACTACAGACCAGGACATGCGGATTACACCTTTGACGCCAAATATGGGTTTCGGGATTACCGGGGAGGCGGGCGCTCCTCAGGAAGGGAGACCATAGGCCGTGTGGCGGCCGGGGCCGTGGCTTCCAAAATTCTGGGCCGGATGGGTATCGCCCTCACCGCCTATACCCGCTCTATCGGCCCCATAGAAGCGGATTTATCCCATTTTGACCGTTCTGCCATCCTGTCCACTCCCACCTGCATGCCGGATCCCGCAGCTGACGAACTGGCCTGCGCTTATCTGAAGGAGTGTATGACGGAAAAGGATTCCTCGGGCGGCGTGGTGGAGTGTATCATTTCCGGAATGCCTGCCGGGGTGGGGGATCCCGTGTTCGAAAAACTGGATGCCAACCTGTCAAAGGCAATCATGTCCATAGGTGCCGTAAAGGCAGTGGAAATCGGCGACGGGCTGCGCGCCGCTGCGGCAAAGGGATCCGAAAACAACGACGCTTTCCACATGGAGGACGAAAAAATCGTCAAGAAGACCAATCACAGCGGCGGGATCCTGGGAGGAATCAGCGACGGCTCCCCGATTCTGCTTCGCGCCTTTTTCAAGCCAACCCCCTCCATCTTCAGGAAGCAGGAGACCGTAAACAAAGCAGGTGAAAATATTACGGTGGAAATCAAAGGACGCCATGATCCCGTCATTGTTCCAAGGGCCGTGGTGGTGGTGGAATCCATGGCCGCTCTCGCCGTCCTCGACGCCTGTATGATAAATATGAGCTCCCGCCTGGAGTATCTGACGGATTTCTATTCTCAGAAAAAGTAGACAAAGCAAAAGTGATACAACCACTGTTTCATGCCATGGCTGTATCACCTTTCTTTTATGACAGGATCCCGTCCAGGGTTTCCAGAAGCTTATCGATATCAATGGGCTTTGCAATGTGGCCGTTCATTCCGTTTTTGAGAGCCTCCTGCTTATCCTCCTCGAAGGCATTTGCCGTCATGGCAAGAATCGGGATGGACGCCAGCTCCTTATTCTCCAGCGCACGTATCTTTCTGGTCGCCTCATAGCCATTCATCACCGGCATCTGAACATCCATGAGCACTACCTGATAATAGCCCGGTTCCGAATTTTTCACCATATCCAAAGCCAGCTGTCCGTTCCCCGCAATCTCAGTGGTAAATCCCGCATCCTGCAGAATCGCAACCGCGATTTCCTGATTCAGTTCATTATCTTCCGTCAGAAGAATGCGTCCGGAACGGATTTTGAACCCGCCTGTCCCGCTCTCTTCCTTCAGCTCCTTATCCGCATTGATGACGGAGTGCAGGCAGCTGCGCAGCTCTGACAAAAACAGCGGCTTACTACAGAACGCCACAATACCGGCTTCCCTGGCCTCATCCTCAATATCGGACCAGTCATATGCCGTAAGGACAATCATCGGTGCGTTTCCGCCGGTCTCCTTGCGGATCCTTCTTGCGACCTCCACGCCGTTCATGTCGGGAAGCAGCCAGTCTATTATGTATACGCTGTAATTATCGTCCCTCATGGAGGCCTGACGGGTGCGCAGCACGGCTTCCTTTCCTGACAACGTCCATTCCGCACGCATACCAAGCTGCCCCAGCATATAGGAAACGCTGTCACAGGAATTGAAATCGTCATCCACAACCAGCGCCCTGCAGTTTTTCAGCTCCGGAATATCCAGGATCTCTCTTTCCCCGCTGCTCAGACGGAAGGTAAAGCAGACGGTAAACTCCGTCCCTTCTCCCTGTTTGCTCTTCACCTCAATCGTTCCGTTCATCATATCCACAATATTCTTGGTGATGGCCATTCCCAGGCCCGTCCCGGGAATTCCGCTGATCGTGGTGCTTTTTTCCCTCTCAAAGGGTTCAAAAATATGTGCTACAAATTCCTGGCTCATACCGATACCATTGTCCCGGATACTGAACTCGTAATTCGCATATCCGGCCGGCGCCCCGCCCTTTTCCGTGATACGCAGGCTCACGATCCCCCCTGCCTGCGTATATTTGACGGAATTGCTCAGCAGATTCAGCAGAACCTGATTCAGCCGCAGCTTGTCGCAGTACACCTCCTCGTCCAGAACATCCACTGCGTCGATATACAGTTCCAACTGCTTTGTGTGAATGTCCGCCTGGAGAATGTTCCTCAGCCCGTGCAGGACATCCGGCAGGCTGCACGGCTTTTCGTCCAGATGGATTTTGCCGCTCTCTATACGGCTCATATCCAGAACATCATTGATCAGGCTCAGGAGATGGTTTCCGGAGGTCATAATCTTTCCCAGATACTCTTCCACCTGTTCCCTGCGCTCAATATGATTGATAGCCAGAGATGTAAAGCCCACAATTGCATTCATGGGCGTCCGGATATCGTGGGACATATTGGAGAGAAATACGCTCTTGGCCTTGTTTGCCCGGTTCGCCTGCATAAGCGCATCCTCCAGCAGGCTTTTTTTCTCCATCTCTCCGCGGATCTCCTCGTCCACACTGCGAAAGCCGATCACCGTGCCGCAGTTGCCATCCTCCGTGTTAACCCTCACGGCCTTAATCTGATAATATTTGATTTCGCCATCCTTACGCATCCGGTAATTGACGTAATGCATCTTCTTTTCCGCCAGCTTGCTTTTCAGCCAGTCGCAGGAAGCCATCTGCCGCAGCATCTGCCTGTCTTCCTCATCCACGAAACTGTCTATGTAGCATTCCATCCCTTCCTCAAAGGACAATTCACCGCTAAAGGAAGTCGCAAACATCTCTCCGGCACCGCCGTCATTGCGGATGGCAAAGCCCTTCCCCGTATCCAGGTCAAAAAAGCAGACAAAACTGTAGTCGATTCCCAGAGCCTGAATCAGCTCCATCTGACGCCGCTCGTTCCTTTTTTCCTGAAGCTTCTGTTCCGTATAATCCAGAAGAAAACGCTGATAAATCAGTTCGCCGTTTTCCATAAGAAGCTTGACATTTCCCATAATATGCAGAATCTTTCCATCCTTATGCTGCACGCGGTACTCCACGCTTACGCTGTCGCCCTCTTCCTTCAGTTCCAGAATACGGTTTTTCAGTTTTTCCTTGTCCTCCCCGACAACAGAAGAGGCCACAAGCGCAAAGCCTTCGGATATCAGCTCTTCCCTGGATTCATACCCCAGAATCTTAAGAGCCGCCCGGTTCACGCTGAGGATCTTTTTTCCGTCCAGGCTGTGACGCATGACCCCGCAGTCCAGATTGGTAAAAATCGTCTCAAGCGTATCGTTTTTCTGGATAATCTCCTCCTCATACTCCCGTTCCTTGGTCACGTCAATGGCCACGCCAACCGTGCCCATCACGCTGCCGTCAAGATCGTACAGGGGAGACTTGTAGGTGGTTAGCAGCTTCGTCCCGTCCCCGGTCTTGACCAGCTCCTCGGACACAAAGGTCCTTTTGTTTTTCATAACCTCGTTTTCAGATTCGATACAGGCGGGATCGTCATGCTCCACGTTCCAGATATAGGCATGACCCCGTCCCTCCACATCTTCCTTGGTTTTGTTGACCGTCCTGCAGAAACTGTCATTGACCTTCTCATGAATTCCCGACTTATCCTTGTACCAGACAAGGCTTGGTATATTGTTGATCGTAGCCTCCAGATAGTGGCTGGTCTGCCAGAAATCCTTACTCATCTTAAAGGTTTCCAGCCACCTGCGGAAACGAAATTCAGCCGCCGCATCCGACATGGGAAGAAGCCAGACATCCCGGATCTCCCCCAGACTCTCTTCCAGCATTGCCATCTGCTCACTGCCGGCCAAAACAATGAGCTCTGCCTCTTTTCTTTTTCCGGAAATCAACTCCTGCATCGCTTCTTTTACATCCAAATCCCGCAAATTGGCCAGGATCACATCCGCCTCCCCGGCCAGTTTGGCCGAAGGCCTGTCACTTCCCGAAAATTCATGGATAAAATGGTCAAACGGAGCTATCTTTTTGATAATCTCAAACACACCGTCCGGTTGACCCGCTAAGTAGAAATGGATATGACAATGATACATGACTATTTCTCCCTTGTGTTTAGAAAATTAACAGCACTGCAAAACATTTGAGCTGCCACAGACATATGCAGTATAATTATACTAAAAACAATCGGCAGTGTAAACTCCTTTTATTCAGAAACAAGGGCAGAAACAGAGGCATACAACATGGTTGTATGCCTCTTAATTTACTCAATATTTTGTCACTTTCCGTTTTCCTGTTTCAGCTTATGGAAGATAATGCAGTTCGGCTGATTCACCTTCATCTCCCTTCCGTTCATGACAATAATCTTCTTGTCCATATCCACCGTAAAAAACGTCATGGTATTCGTCTCGTGATTCAGGGAAACCAGATGCCGGTTATCCGGAAACAGTATGGCATCCTTGGGATAATCGCCGCTGATGGGAAGGCACAGCATCTTGGTAAGCAACCCGCTCTCCTGGTCTATGGAATAGAGGGTGACGCTGTTGTCTCCCGCATTGGAGCTGCACAGATATTTGAAATCTTCCGAAATATTCAGTGCGCTCGCCGCCGATCCGCCCGCATGGTAATCGTTTAAGGTAGAAATTGTCTGGATCTTTTCAAATTCAGGGCTTCCGTGCTTTTCTTCGATATAATAATGGTACACGTCAATATAGTTTTTCAGCTCGTGCACAATATACATATATTCGCCGTTTTGGGAAAATTTCAAATGTCTCGGGGCGGATTCCTGTTCGCTTCTTATGATATCCACCTGGCGCAGCTTGCCCGTGACATGATTCAGCCCGTAAATAACCACATGATCCATTCCGAGATCTGCGGCGCACAGAAACTTGTTATCTCTTGTCATCTTGACACAGTTGATATGGGGACGAAAATTGCGCTCCGCAATGCTTCCAAGACCCTTGTGGAAAATCTCATCCGTAATCTCCCCGATAGTGCCGTCCCCATTCACACGAAGTGCGGTAAGCTTGGCATCATGGTATCCCGCCACAAAAAGAAATTTATCCTCGTAATCCGTGGATAAATAGCATCCTCTCATCCCGTTGATTGAAGCATGGTTTAAAACCTTGAGGCTTCCGTCCGACTGGATCTCGTAAGATTCCACACCGAAGTCCGTGATGGAATACAGAAACTTCTGGTTGTGCGATACCGTCACATAGGAAGAATTGGTAATTTCAACCTGATCCTTCTCTATCAGTCTTCCATTCTCCATATCCACGTCATAAATACGGATTCCGTAGCTGCTCTTGTTTCCGGAGGTGTAAGTGGATACGTACGCAACATATTTGTCCTTGTTCATTCTTCTACCCTTCCTCGCATTTCATGAAACCTATAAAACCGTTCAGCTACAGTATAACACATGCCCGGAAACTTGTTAAGCAATTTATTTCTTCTTATTATTTTCGATAATACTGTAAACCAGACATCCTCCAAGGGAGAGCCCCACGATTCCGATAAAAATAATTTCCTGAATTCCCATTTTGCATTCCTCCGTTTTGTTTTTTATCATTAATCTATCATTCCCGCAGGATATTTCAAGAAATCCGCCGTTTTCTTGATGACTTCTTAGCAAGGTATTTACACCTTCTTGACACAGCGGCTTTCAAAATCGTTTTTCTGCGAAATCACATATTGACATCCGCTGAATTCTATGTATAATTAGTGCTTGAGGCTGTTTAGTGTTAGTAAACTTTCAGTTTATTATTTCTTTGTTTCAAAACCGGGAAGGAAGGCGCCGTTTTCATGAAAATAGGCTATAAAATAAAAGATCTCCGAATTCAGAAAAACCTGACGCAGGAGGAGCTTGCGGATCGCTGCGAGCTGTCAAAGGGTTTCATCTCACAGCTTGAGAGAGACTTGACCTCCCCCTCCATCGCCACGCTAATCGATATTCTGCAATGCCTTGGGACTGACTTAAAGGAATTTTTCAACGATTCGGTTGAGGAACAGATCGCCTTTCGGGAAGCGGACTACTTTGAGAAGATTGATGAGGAGCTCAAGAACAAGGTGGAATGGATTATTCCCAACGCCCAGAAAAACATGATGGAGCCCATACGGCTCTCTCTTTCCCCCGGAGGCTCCACCTACCCGGATAATCCCCACGAGGGCGAGGAGTTCGGCTATGTGCTCTCCGGAAGCATCCGCCTTATGCTTGGCAAACGCGCCATAAGGGTTAAAAAGGGCGAATCTTTCTATTTTACCGCAAATACCACCCATTACATTAAGGCCAACGAAAAAACAGGAGCTGTTCTGATCTGGGTAAGCACCCCTCCCAGCTTCTGAGCCCTTCAAAATGCAAAGGCAGGAGGTTTTTCCATGAACAAAATTTTAATTGACTTGCAGCATATCAACAAATCCTTTGACGGCCAGCTGGTGCTGGAGGATTTGAACCTCTATATCCGGGAAAATGAATTTCTGACCCTTCTCGGTCCAAGCGGCTGCGGCAAAACCACTACCCTGCGCATTTTAGGAGGTTTTGAGACGCCGGACCAGGGATGCGTTATCTTTGATGGAAAAGACATTACAAAAATGCCGCCCAACAAGCGTCAGCTCAATACCGTCTTCCAGAAATACGCACTGTTCACTCATATGTCCATTGCGGAAAACATTGCCTTTGGCCTGAAAATAAAAAATAAGAGCAAGGATTACATAAAGGACAAAATCAGGTATGCGCTTAAGCTGGTGAACCTGGAGGGTTATGAAAACCGCAGTCCCGATTCCTTAAGCGGCGGCCAGCAGCAAAGGATCGCCATCGCAAGAGCTATCGTCAACGAGCCCAAGGTGCTTCTTCTCGATGAGCCCTTGGGAGCCCTTGACCTGAAACTGCGCCAGGATATGCAGTATGAGCTGATACGCCTTAAGAATGAACTGGGTATCACCTCTATCTATGTGACTCACGACCAGGAGGAAGCGCTTACCATGTCCGATACCATCGTGGTCATGAACCAGGGCTATATCCAGCAGATCGGCTCCCCCGAAAAGATATACAATGAGCCGGAAAACGCCTTTGTTGCGGATTTTATCGGTGACAGCAATATTTTCAACGCCATCATGGTGGAGGATAAGCTGGTGGAAATTCTCGGTACCCGTTTTCCCTGTGTGGATACGGGTTTTGGGAGGAATAAGCCTGTGGACGCCGTGATCCGGCCGGAGGACGTAATCCTCTCTTCCCCCGAAAAAGGCCGTCTGGAAGGCGTCGTCACCCACCTGATTTTTAAAGGCGTGCACTACGAAATGGAAGTGACTGCCGCAGGCTTTGAATGGCTGGTACATTCCACCAGCATGTTCCCGGTGGGAACACGCGTGGGGATTCATGTGGATCCTTACAACATCCAGATCATGAATAAGCCCGCTTCCGAGGATGAGGAGGCCGTAAAGATTGATGAATAAGACAAAGAAGAAAATGCTCGGCATCCCCTATTTTGCCTGGTCCGCCATTTTTATCGTGGTTCCTCTGTGCATGGTGTTTTACTATGGCCTTACCGACGCAGGCGGAGCCTTTACGCTGGAAAATATCCTTTCCATCGCCTCGCCGGAGCACAGCAAGGCGTTATGGCTCGCCCTTTTGCTCTCCCTTGCCGCCACGGTCATCTGTCTGCTGCTTGCCTATCCGCTGGCCATGATTTTGAACGGAAAGAAAAAGAATCAGCACAGCTTTATTGTGCTCATCTTCATTCTTCCCATGTGGATGAATTTTCTGCTGCGTACTCTGGCCTGGCAGACTCTGCTTGAAAAAACAGGAGTGATCAACAGCATCCTGTCCTTTTGGGGCCTGCCTTCCCTGAATATCATCAATACGCCGTATGCCATCATACTTGGCATGGTTTACAATTTTCTGCCCTTTATGGTGCTGCCCATATATAATGCCCTCTCCAAGATCGATCCGGACGTGATCCATGCGGCGAGGGATTTGGGGGCAGACAGCGTGCAGGTTTTCCTTCGGATCACCCTGCCGCTTACTCTTCCCGGCATCATAAGCGGCATTACCATGGTATTCATTCCCGCTCTCACCACTTTCGTGATCAGCAACCTTCTTGGAGGCAGCAAGATCCTCCTGATTGGAAACGTGGTGGAGCAGGAATTCACCCAGGCGGCTAACTGGCATCTTGGCAGCGGGCTTTCCATTGTCCTTATGCTGTTTATTCTGGTAAACATGGTTATTTCCGCTGTTTTTGACCGGGAAGGGGAGGGTTCTGTCCTATGAAAAATGCGGCAAAAAGAATTTACGTTTTCCTTATTTTTGTTTTTTTGTACGCCCCCATCGCCACCCTGATTGTCCTGTCTTTCAATGCAAGCAGAACCCGGGCAAAGTGGGGCGGTTTCACCCTGAAATGGTACGAAGCCCTGTTTCACAACAGAGATATCCTGCAGGCGCTTTTCAACACGCTGCTGATTGCGCTGATTGCTTCCGTTACCGCCACGGTTATCGGAACCATCGCCTGCATTGCCATCGTAAATATGAAAAGGCGTTCCCGTACCTTCGTTATGGGGATCACGAATATCCCCATGCTGAATGCGGACATTGTCACGGGAATTTCCCTGATGCTGCTCTTTATCAGCTTTGGATTTCGTTTTGGGATGGGAACCATTCTGCTCTCCCACATCACTTTCTGTATCCCTTATGTGATCCTGAGCGTTATGCCGAGAATGAGCCATTTAAACCAGAGCGTCTATGAGGCGGCTCTGGATCTGGGAGCAGGACCCCTGTATGGATTTTTCAGAGTGGTTTTTCCGGAGCTGCTACCCGGCATTCTCTCCGGCCTTCTCATGGCTTTCACCATGTCCCTGGATGATTTTATTATCACCCACTTTACCAAGGGGGCCGGCGTGGATACCCTGTCCACCAAAATCTACACGGAAGTAAAAAAAGGCATTAAGCCGGAAATGTATGCGCTGTCCGCCCTTATCTTTATCACGGTTCTTGTTCTTCTTCTGCTGGTAAACCGGGCGCCCGACGACAATAACAATCGGAAAGGAAGCAAACTATGAAAAAAACAACCCATTTTCACCACACACTGCACACAGTAATTCTCTTCTGGATCGTCTGCACGCTATGCCTTGTTTCTCCTCTCCTCCTTACAGGCTGCGGCAGCCAGGGTTCCAAAGAAGGCGGCGAGGTAATCGTCTATAACTGGGGCGAATATATCGATCCCGAGACGATCGACCGGTTCGAGGAGGAAACCGGTATCAAGGTAATCTATGATGAATTTGAGACAAATGAAATCATGTATCCCAAGTTGGAGGCCGGAGCCGCCGCCTATGACGTGATCTGCCCCTCGGATTATATGATTCAGAAGATGATCGAAAACGATCTTCTGGCAGAGATCAATTTCGACAACATTCCCAATAGTAAAAATATCGGCCAGCAGTACTTCGAACAGTCCAGGCAGTTTGATCCGGAAAACAAATATTCCGTTCCCTACTGCTTTGGAACCGTGGGGATTCTCTACAACAAGACCATGGTGGACGAGACGGTTGACAGCTGGTCCATTCTCTGGGACGAAAAATATGCGGACAATATTCTCATGCAGGATTCCGTCAGGGACGCCTTCATGGTGGCTCTCAAGCTGAACGGTTTTTCCATGAACACCCTGGATGAAAACGAGCTTGCCGCCGCAAGGGATGCTCTGATCGCCCAAAAGCCTCTGGTTCAGGCCTATGTGATCGATCAGGTCCGTGACAAGATGATCGGAGGCGAGGCGGCCCTTGGCGTAATCTACTCCGGAGAGGCCATTTACACGCAGAGGGAAAATCCGGATTTGGAATATGCGGTTCCCAGAGAAGGCACCAACGTCTGGATCGATTCCTGGGTGATCGCAAAGAACGCCCCTAACAAGGAAAATGCGGAAAGATTCATTGACTTTATGTGCCGGGAAGATATCGCCCTTATGAACTTTGAGTATATCACCTACTCCACGCCAAACGTTGCTGCCAGGGAACTGATTGAGGATGAGGAGATCCGCAATTCCAAAATCGCTTTCCCGGATTTGGATCAGTACGAAAATTTGGAAACCTTCCAGTATTTAGGGGCGGATGGGGATGCGCTGTATAACGCTCTCTGGAAAGAGGTAAAATCAGAGTGATCTATGTACATGCGGGAACGCATATGGGAAAGAAGTCCCGTTCATAAAGAAAACCCCGGAAAAACTACTTCCAGGGTTTTCTTTTTCGTATGGTAAACGTGTCTTAATTTTGCGTATTCAATACCTGATCCATATAGCGGAAGCCTCCGAATCCGTTCTCATCCATCAGCATAGTCACATCCGTTCCCGCCGGAATATTCAGCACATACGCATTTCCTTTGAAAACGTAATTTACGGTGAGAGACACATCCTTTCTGGCCTGGAGCGCCTCAAAAACTGCCCGGTTAAAGCTTGTCCAGATTTTGGTATCAACAACGACTTCCGGCTGTTTTGCATTCAAGATGGAATTGGCCGTCTCTTCCAAGAAAGTGGCATATGCGGAATTGGCAACCGCCTCATACTTTAAAATTTCCCCGCATTTTACACATTTCAGAGCCGTAACGGCATCGCTGGCCGCTGTCGCATCACTGACCGAGGTGCTTTCCGCTACATGACTGCAGGAAGGCTTGTCATCATCTGAATCTTCTTCGGGATCCTCTGGCTTCTGGGGCTGCCCCGGCTTCTCAGGCTGATCCGGATCCTCAGGCTGGTCTGGATTCTCTGGTTGATCCGGGTTCTCGGGCTGGTCTGGATTCTCAGGCTGATCCGGATTCTCTGGTTGATCCGGATTCTCTGGTTGATCCGGGTTCTCGGGCTGGTCTGGATTCTCAGGCTGATCCGGATTCTCTGGTTGATCCGGGTTATCAGGCTGGATCAGCGGCAGATAAGTGGATTCAATATCCTCAGCAGAGATATAGCCTGTATTATAGGCGCAAATCTTATCATCCGCATTAACCATGACTATCAAAGGGGTAGGTGTTGAGATTTCATTGAAAAGCAACTGCGTATATTTCCATGTAAAATTGTTTATGGACATCGTAATCTCCGAAGCAAAGGCAATTGTCCCCTCCGGGCAATATTGATCCCGAAATGCCTTTACATCATCCACGGAAGCACAGTTCATTTCAAAAGCACAGACATCAATTTCCCCACTCTTGATCCACTCACTGGAAGAAATACTCGCTAAAGCACGTTCGCAATTGGAACATCCAAGCTTAAAGAAAATAACAAGCTTGGGTTTTCCCTCACTTTGGGTGGATACGGTTCCGCCATCAATTCCGTCAAACGTACCGCTTAAATTTTCAGTGCCCTCCGGCACCTCGGCTGCAGCCACAGGCAAAGCCGGAAACATTGGCAGTACCAGCATCAGCGCTGTCAACAGGCCTAAAATTCTCTTCTTCATACTTTTTTCCTTTCTGATCTGAATCTTAAAATAATATTAATAAATGTATGAGAAGTATACATGATATCCGGCACATTGTAAAGCTTTTTTATTGTTTTGTTTTTCTGAATAGGAAAATTGCACTAAAGATATCCGCACAGAAAACAAACTGCAGGATCCCGTGAAGAACCATTTCCGCAGTAGAAATCAAACCCTGCGCATGGCTGCGTTTCACGGCAGATATTCCCACAAATCCGCTCAGGAGGATGGATGCGCCGTCCAAAATCATTAAGAGGAAAGAAATTCCAATGGTAAAGATGGTAAGCATGCACACAAGGCCCGCCGCAAAGATAAAAAGATAGGCCGGTATCTGTACAAGCTTTATGAGCAGATTAATTCTGGCCAGCTCTGCCGCATCCCGCCGGCAGGCGAGATGATGAATACAGGCTGTGACTGCGCTTAGCAAGGCAAGCAGCCAGAAAAGGCAGAGAAAGAAAAGACCCAGATAGATATTATTCTGAAAAAGATATTTCATCAAGGGCGGGTGCAGGAGCGCACACAGCAAAAATCCAATTGCATATGGAAAAAGGATGATAAAAAGGTATGGCAGCAGCTTTCTCACAAGAATCACCTCTTCAATGTCAGTTCCGGGTGCGGCGTTTACTGCCGCACCTGTCCGTTTCCCCGAATTACATATTTGTATGAGGTCAGCTCCTTAAGCCCCATGGGCCCTCTTGCGTGAAGCTTCTGGGTGCTGATGCCGATCTCCGCACCGAATCCGAACTCAAAGCCGTCCGTGAATCTTGTGGATGCGTTTGCATAGGCGCAGGCGCTGTCCACCTCGTTTAAGAACCGGCAGATATTTTCCTCGTTTTCTGAGAGGATAGCGTCCGAATGCCCGGTGTTGTATCGGTTAATATGGGCGATGGCTTCCTCCAGGGACTGAACGGTTTTGATGGAAATCATATAGTCAAGATATTCTTTTCCGTAATCCTCCCGCATGGCAGGCTGGCAGTCAATCACCTCGCAGGCAGCCTCATCCCCCCGGATTTCCACATTCTTTTCTTTCAGCGCCTTTGCCAGTTCTGGAAGAAACGCTTCCCGCACCGCCTCGTGGATCACCAGGGACTCGCAGGCATTGCACACGCCGATTCTTTGTGTTTTTGCGTTTAAGATAATGGGAACGGCCCTGGTAAGATCCGCATATTCATCCACATAAATATGGCAGTTTCCTGTTCCCGTCTCAATTACCGGTATGGTGCTGTTCTCAACCACGCTCCGGATCAGGCCGGCGCCGCCCCTTGGAATCAGGACATCCACATATTCCTTCATCCGCATAAATTCCCTGGTTGCGCTTCTGTCAGTGGTTTCAATAAGTTGAATCGCTTCTCTGTCCGCACCCGATCCGGCAAGCGCCTTTCGAATCACCTCCGCAATGGCACGGTTAGAATGGATGGCATCGCTTCCGCCCTTCAAAATCACGGCATTTCCGCTCTTAAAGCACAGACCAAAGGCATCCGCCGTCACATTGGGCCTGGACTCATAGATGATCCCTATGACTCCAAGCGGCACTCGTCTCTTCTCAATCACAAGACCGTTTGGGCGCTCAAAGCGCTCCAGCACCTCTCCCACGGGATCCGGAAGAGCGGCGATCTGTAAGAGCCCCTGCGCCATGGCCTTTATCCGGTCCTCTGAAAGCCGGAGCCTGTCCAAAAGGCCGCTGTGCATCCCCTTCTCCTGCCCGTTTCTGATATCCATCGCATTTTCCTTAAGGATCGTTTCCTGATTTGCGATTAGCGCCTCTGCCACCGCTTCGAGAGCCCTGTTTTTTTCCTCCGCACAGAGCTTTTGTACCTCATATTTCGCCTGCGCCGCCGTGCGGCACAATTCCTCCAATGACTTCATTTCCAAACTTCCCCCTTCCTCATCAGCTGATAAACCGGCTATCGGATCACCGCCTCCTGTGTCACTATCATATCCACTCTCTCGTCATGCGCCTCCACGGGGACCGCCCTTGCGATCTGGCATTCGAAAGCAAGGCCGATCCTGGCAAGAAGCGGGAAGCGGCGAAGAAACCTGTCGTAAAATCCTTTTCCATACCCCATACGCCCAAGGCTTCTGTCATAGACCGATCCGGGAAGCAGCAGAATGCATTTATTTTTCTCATAGAGCTCCCCGGTAAATTTCGTTTCTTCCCGGGCCTGCGGCTCCCGGATTCCCTGATAGCCGGGCCGCAGGTCGCCGAGGGAGTGGATCTCGTAAAACTCGATATCAAAACCCTCCACCCTGGGAGCAAACACTCTTTTCCCATTCTCCGAGAGCAGGATTTCCTCCACCAGGCCGGTTGTCATCACTTCGGAGCGGTAATCCAGATACACAAGCACAATCGAAGCCTCCTGAAACTTGCGCTCCCCTTTCAGGTTCTTCCAGATGCGCATGCTCCCCGCAAGACGCTCGCTCTTTGTCATCCGGTCTCTTTTGGAAAGATATCTGTCCCGTAATGCCTGTTTTCCTGCGCTCCTGTTTTCCATCACATTTCCTCCCTGGCATCCTGTAAGCTCTGTCTCTGCAGGCTGCATTCCTCTTGTTTATGTATCGCTTCTCTCCACAATCTGTCCCGCCACGGCCTCCGCAACCCGGATCCCGTCCATTGCCGCAGAGGTAATTCCGCCCGCATAACCCGCACCCTCCCCGCAGGGGAAAATCCCCTTTATGGTTGACTGCAGGCCTTCATCCCGGAGAATTCGGACCGGGGATGAGGTGCGGCTCTCAACTCCTGCCAGCAGCGCATTCTCATCATCAAAGCCCTTTATCATCCCTCCAAACTGCTCCACTCCCTCCACCAGGGCCCGGTTCAGGCAGGATGGCAGGATATCGTGAACATTGGCAAAACGCCATTTCCCTTTTGTGGAAGGCTGAAAGTCCTCTGGAATCTCTCCCCGCAGGCCACTGAAAGATTCCGGATCCTTCGCATCGCATCCAAGCACAGCGCGCCTGAAATTCCCGTACCGCTCCACCGGTATCTCTCCCTCTCCTGCAAGGTATGCCCTTCTCTCCAGGCTTCTCTGAAACGCAATCCCGGCAAGGGGATGAGCGCTTCCGTAGTCGTCCGGGGTTACGGAGACGACGATGGCGCTGTTTGCGTTTGGCCCGCTGCGGTCACTGTAGCTCATTCCGTTTACCGCAAGATTCCCTTCCTCTGAAGAAGCGTTCACCACGTATCCGCCGGGGCACATACAGAAGGAGTAGACGCCTCTCCCATCCTTTGTCTGTGCCGTCACCTTGTAGGGGGCATTTCCAAGCTCATCCACCCTCTTTCGTCCGTATTGTGAAAGGTTGATCAGTTCCTGGGGATGCTCCATGCGAAGACCCACCGCAAAAGGCTTTGCCTCCATGGCAACTCCCATATCATAGAGTGTGAAAAACGTATCTCTTGCGCTGTGCCCTGGCGCCAGGACCACATATTCCGTCTCAAAGCGCCTGTCCCCGCTGACAAGAACCGCTTTCACCCGGTTATCCTCCACCGCAAAACCCACGACCTTTGCCTGATAGAAAATCTCCCCGCCGCAAGAGAGAATGCGGTTTCTCATATTTACGATAATCGTGGAAAGCACATCCGTGCCAAGGTGCGGCTTATGGTCGTAGAGGATCTCCTTTGGAGCGCCCTCATGCACCAGTATGGACAGAACCTTTCTGTTCCTTCCATATTTATCCTTCACAAGGGTATTGAGCTTCCCGTCCGAAAAGGTTCCGGCCCCTCCCTCTCCGAACTGAACGTTGGATTCCGTATCCAGCCTTCCGCTCTCAAAGAAAGCGTCCACATCCCTGCGCCGCTCTTCCACGGGTTTTCCCCGCTCCAGAAGAATGGGCCGGAACCCTGCCGCCGCCAGCATATACCCGCAAAAAAGCCCTGCCGGTCCTGTCCCGATTATGACAGGGCGTATCCCTCCTTGGTAACCGGATACCCGGAAGCGGTATTCCTCTTCCTCACAGACAGACACCTGCTTTTTGTCACAGCGCCGGTACACATCCTTTTGATTTTTTACTCGCACATCCACTATGTAATTAAAAAACAGCTCCGGCTTCCTGCGGGCATCTACGGAGCGCCTTATAATCCGAATCTCCTGTACCTGCTGTGTCCGCAAAGCTTTCCATACCTTTTTTTCCAGATCCTCTCTGGTATGCCCTACCGGAAGCTTCAGTTGATTAATCCTCAGCATCCTTCTCCCCCTCCGGAACCTTTCCTTGCCGCACTGCGGCCTGCGATATAACCGCTGGTCCATGCCCACTGCAGATTGTAGCCTCCGCACTTTCCATCCACATCCAAAAGCTCTCCCGTAAGATAAAGCCCCGGCCTCTTTCGGGACTGCAATTCCATGTCCACCTCCGAAAAGTCCACCCCTCCGGCGCAAACCTGCGCGCTTTCCATGCCGTTTGTCCCGCTGACCGGTATGGTAAGTCCCTGATAATCCCACATCAATCTCTGGATCCCGGAAAAGCCAAGCTCTGCCACCCGGTCTCCGGGGCGAAAGCCCTCCTTACGGATCAGTGCGAAATTCACTTTTTTGTTGGCGATTCCCAGAAGGAAGTCCTCCAGCGTATTTTCCCTCATGGCCTCGAACCGCTGGCGGAACAGGTATTCGAATGCCTTTTTCTCATAATCCGGAAAAAAGTTGATCTTCACCGCCACTTTTTTCCCTTCCATAAGCCCGTAAGCAGCCGTGCGGCTGAACTGAAAAACAGGAATTCCGGATATCCCCGTCTCTGTAAACTGCACCTCGCCCGCCTCCCGGGAAACCTCCTTCTCATCTATGTACAGCGCCGCATCCCCATGGGCCCTCACACCGGCCATTCCCTTAAGGAAGGCTTCCTTTGACCGCAGCTGCACCAGCCCCGGCGCAAGCGCATGGATTTTGTGACCGAACCGCTCTGCCATTGCAAAGCCGCTGTGCCCTCCCCCCTTTTTCTGGGATGCCGGACCTCCCGCAGAGAGGATCAGGCTGTCAAACCAGAAGCTTTCATTGTGGGCCTTTACCAGAAACTGTCCTCTTTTTCCATCATACAAGGGATCTTCCACCGCAGCCTGCGTGATCAGACTAACGTTTCTCTCCCGCAGAAGCTTTCGGAAAATATCAAGCACCGTGGATGCCTGCCCCGAACAGGGATAGAGATAACCGTTTCTGTTTCGCACCAGCATTCCGCCACTCTCAAAAAAGCTTACCGTATCCCACGTCGAAAATTTATCAAAAAAACTGCCGAGCTTTTCCGCATCATCGCAGTAATACTGCCCGGTATCAAAGGTAAGATTTCCCAGATTGCATTTTCCGTTCCCGGTAACCAGCAGCTTTTTTCCCACTCTGTCATTTTTCTCAAAAACCGTCACCTCCGCTCCGTAATCAGCGGCTGTCACCGCCGCCATCATGCCGGAGGCCCCGGCTCCAATAATTCCGACCTTCAAGGTTGCTCCCCCCTAATTTCCCCGGGCCTGTTATCCCGGGCACATCAGCTGGAATAAGATTCCAGAAAATCAAACAGTTCGTTTTCCGTCTCTATATATTTCATCACCATAATCTCATCCTGCAGCGTCTGAGGAAGAGATTCCATGCGAATTCCGGTGTTCATATAGATATGCGTGAGAGTCTTGTCGTACACCACCACATAGTGATTCTCGTTGATCAGAAAAAAACCCTCGTCCATTCTCTCATAGCTTTTCCTCACCACCACCCTTGCCGGTGAAAAGGACAAAAGTTCAATATAGGTGAATCCTTTTTCCTGGTCCGTCAAGGAAGGGCTTTCCCCGTATTCCTTAAGCTCCGCCTCAAGCTTCTGCCTTGTAAGGCCGATGTATTTGTCCGGGGTAATCTCTTCCTCCTCCACAGTCTCACCGCTCAGGGCGTCATAGGAAACCACCACATACCTGGTATCGGCAGTGATAATCGGTTCCTCCAGGTACCCTGCCTCCTGTACAGAATCCGGCGTTCCGGAAGGCTGAGGCTGAGGCTGGGGCTGCACTTCCCTGCGCAGGATCTCCCGCTTCTCAAACTGCCCCGGATAAAAAAATTCCTGAATCGCCATATTTGAGACAAAGCCAAAGCCAAACATGGCTGCGGGATAAATAAAAAACAAGCTGATACGTTTAACGAATTTCATACGATTCACCTTTACGACTGTGAGTATTTACCTATAAACAGTATCAGCCAAAAAATAAAATTCTATTCTTACATAAAATGCATCCAGCTCCCCAGACGAATCAGAATCCCACCCGCCATCGTATCTTCAAGCTCCTGCCTCGAGACAGCCCTTGTCACAATCATCAAAACCGCATACAGGATGATTCCCAGCGGCAAAGAGATTACAAGGGATATTGTGGTTCCTGCAAAGGAGGCGATCCCCTTGTTGAGCAGCATGGCGACAAGACCTGCAATTCCTGCGTCCACAATCAAAAAGGCCATCTCCTTCATCCGCTTCGGTCTGTACTGGATCAGCCTGGAAAGGATTGCGAACTCAGCGGCCGCAAGAATACCGAGAAATACGAGGTTTCCGATAATAACAGCCGTCACGGAAAGCTTCGTATTCCCAAGAAGAACCAGAAGGAGCGCTATATGGACCAGAAGTGCGGCAGCCTCACAGACAATTACATATTTCATTCTCCGAAGCCGCAGCAGCACATAGGAAAACAGGCCGGAAAAAACATGGAGCGCCACCGCCGCCCCTCCCCATATCAGGTATGACACCGAATCCGCATTATTTCCCTTAAAAATCAGATTCAACAGGTTTTCGGAAAAGACGGCAAGGAAAACAGCCACCGGGATGGAAAGCATGGCCGTTTGATGAATTACGATTTCCATCCGGTCCCTTGCCGGCCTGTATTCCTCATGTTCCATCAGGGCCGTAATTTTTCTGACAGGCTCCAGCCATGCGAAAGACAGCAATCCCCCTGCCAGTCCTACAAACACCATATACCTTCCATAATAACGCCCCCACAGAGCCACCGCATCCGCCGCCTTTGCCATCCGCATAAAAAAGCAGGCGTCAAGCAGCACGATTCCATAATAAAGCGCCTGATAGAGCCCATAGGGCACCCAGCCGCGCAGTAACAGATAAAGAATATGCCCAACGCCGTCCTGCGTCTTTTGAATATCCCGCAAAAGCTGCCTTTTCGCATTTCTGTGATACATGGCAAACAGCAAAAGCATATGAAAGAAGGCGAGAACGGATGCCGTGAGAATTCCGATCCCGGCGCCCATCGCTCCATATGCCGCCGCATAATCCGCATTCTGGCGCAGTGCCGCCACCTTTTGGCCGTACCCATACAGAGTTTTTGCCCCGATAAGACCGCCGATCATGAGAAACAGCATTTCCAGCATGCGGGAATGAGTCGTTGGAATGCGGGTGCCGTTCCCCTGAAAATATCCTCTAAAGGCCCCGGTCAGCATCTGAAAGATTACGGCGGGGGCAATGAAGCTCAGGGAAAGACCCGCAAGAGGCATTCTCACCGTGTTCTTTGCAAAAGCCCATCCCCCCGAAAACAAAGACAGGGCAAGGACACCGCCGGTGATCAGCCCAAGAAGCAGCGCTCCCCGCAGCACTCTGTCCGCATTTTTAAACTGCTCTCTCCGGATGCGGAAACGTACCAGAACGGTAACCGCTTCCGAAAGCCCTGTTGCCAGGACACATCCTGACAGAAAATAAATCTCGCTGGCAATGCTGAAATAGCCGATTCCCTTTTCTCCTATAATAAACTGTAATAAGATTCTGAAAATCAGGCTGCATAGATATACGAATATGCCGATTACGGCAAACAGGTCTTTTCTGGATGCAGCCTTCCTACTCTTCTTTGGTCCTCTCATAAATGCTCCCGTTTACATTTCTTCCCGTGTAATGGAAAGGTGCTGCAGCACCTCCTCCTGTTTCCTCTCCATGACTGCGGCCTTATCCTGCTGCATGTGATCGTAACCGCACAGATGCAGCAGGCTGTGCGCACAGAGAAAGGCAAATTCCCGCTTCGGGGAATGCCCGAATGCGTCCGCCTGCTCTGTCACTTTATCCGCTGAGATGATAATATCACCCAGAATCAGCTCTCCGCTTTCCGGGTCGAAGTAATCCGCCTGCGCCTTTTCCACGACCCCGAAATCCGATTCTCTCTCAAAGGGAATCATAGGAAAGGAAAGCACGTCCGTGGGTGCGTCAATCTGCCTGTACTGCCTGTTATATTCCCGAATCCCCGCATTGTCCGTAATCAGAAGATTCACCTGTGTCTCATAAGGGCAGCCCTCACTGTCAAGGATCCCCTTGGCCACCTCGTCAAACACCTCTTTTATATCAAAATCAAATCCGGCTCCCGCCTCGTTTTCAACGTAAGAACTCATAGTACATTTCTTCCTCCACCAGTACCTTTTTTATCTCTTCCAGCTCACACAGGGAAAGTCTGCAGTTTTTCAGCTCGCCGCTGTCAATCACCTTTTTGGAAATCATCTCCACCAGCTTCCCGTAATCCAGTTTCGCCCCGGCTTCCTCGGAAAAGAGGAAATCAATGGAGGAAACCACGGTATCGGCAAAAAGCAGAACCGCCCCTTCCTTTGAGACGATCCCTCTGTCATCCTGAAGGTATTCCCTCAGGATATCCTTCACCTTATCCGGGAAATCGTATTCCTGCACAACCCGCTGCGTATTCTCCCAGCTTGTCATGCCCTCCAGCATCCCGATTCTGTGATAATAGCCGGCTGCCTTCACCTCATCCTGATTCAGCGAGAGCCTTTCTGCCATTTTGTCACACAGATATGCCGTATGTATGGAATGAAAGTATTCCTCCCTCGAGCACTCCTTCAGCCTCTCCAGCAAAGGCCCCTCCGGATCGTTTAATCCCGCACAGGCATCCTTCCCCTCATACAGGATAAGACGGCAGAAAGCCTTCCACACCACAGCCAGCAGGGCGAGATACAGGACGCTCCCTCCCGCCAGGCCGAGAAGCGCACGGCCGTCCAGCACACCGCCTCTTATCAACACGATATCCATACAGGCAGTCAGAAAATGTAAGGCCAGCGAAATCCAGACCGGAAGAGCCACCCCCTGTCCCGCACGGGAAAAGACTAGGATACTCGAAAGCCCCCCGAGAAAATAGATGAGGAACAGATCCCCTCCCAAATTGGGTTCCGTCAGAACCGCGATAAGAAGCAGCGTACTGCCGGCACAAATCCCCACAATCCGATTGCCAAAAAGCATGAGCCCAATAAAAACCACCGGAAAAGGCCAGAAACCCTCCGGCAGAAAGGGAAAGAGAAGGCTCCCTGCCAGAAACAGGAAATAGATGCCGGTAAAACGCCCTGTTTTTTCCCCGTTATCAAATAAAAATCCGCCCCGGAGCCGTGAGAGCTCCATGGCAAATATGGTACAGCCGCAGGCCATCATGGTCAAAAGAACCGTCCGGGCCGTCTCCGGGCCGGAGAGATGGCAGAGAACAGCCGACAGCAAGGCGGCTCCTGCGCTTATCACAACTATCAGGACTTCCCCTGTCCTGCTACGAATGTTTTTTTCCATATGACGCTCTTGTGCTCCTGCGCTTTTCTCTGTAGTTTTCCTTTGCCTCGAAATCCTCATAGGCTTTCACAATTTTCTGGACCAGAGGATGCCTTACCACATCCCTGCTCGTCATATTGCAGAATTCAATCCCCTCTATATTGCGGAGGACTCTCTGCGCAACATCCAGCCCGGACTGCACCCCCGGCATCAGATCTTTTTGAGAGCCGTCCCCGGTGACGATCACCTTGGAGCCAAAGCCGATTCTCGTGAGAAACATCTTCATTTGGGCCGAGGTGGTATTCTGCGCCTCATCCAGAATAATGTAGGCATTGTCCAGAGTCCGGCCTCTCATATAGGCCAGTGGCGCCACCTCGATCAGTCCTTTTTCCATATTTTTCAGAAAGGTTTCCGCTCCCATGATCTGATGCAGGGCATCATAGAGAGGACGCAGATAAGGATCCACCTTGCTCTGGAGATCTCCGGGCAGAAAGCCCAGCTTCTCCCCCGCCTCAATGGCGGGCCTGGTCAGAATAATCCTCTCAACCTCCTGATTCTTAAAGGCCGTGATGGCCATTGCCATTGCCAGATAAGTCTTGCCCGTTCCCGCAGGGCCGAGCCCGAACACAATCATATTTTTGCGGATGGCGTCCACATAATTTTTCTGTCCTAAGGTCTTTGGCTTAATCGGCTTTCCCGCCATGGTATGGCAGATACAGTCCTTATCAATCGAAAGCAGCACGTCCTCGTTTTCTTCCATGCTCATCGTTATCGCATAATCCACAGTCTGTTCCCCTATCACATTTCCTCTCAGAGACAATTCCGTAAGCTCCGTCAAAACACTCAGCGCCCGGTCCACGGCTTTTTCCTGCCCGGAAATCATCACACTTCCGTTCCTGTCCACGATGGAAACCTTAAACTGCCTTTCCAGTTTTTTGATGTGCCCGTCAAACTGTCCGAATATATTCTGCATGTGCGATGCCGGCACAGCAGCCTCCTTTGAAATTTCTCCCATTACTCTTCCTGTCCGTCCTCCAAAGGTTTTTGTTCTATTTTTTGCGGGGTGCCGGTATTTTCCTCTGCGGTGAAATCCACCTGAAGGCTCCAGACGCCCTTATTTCTCTTTATTGTAACATCTTTTCCTGTAATTTGTACCCCCTTTTCTTCTAAAGATTGTATAAATTTTTGTACTTTTCCCTCAAATTTCTCCTTTATTTCATCCTTTGAGTAGATCCGCTTTTCCTTCACATACTCTCTCTTACTGATTTTCCCGAAATATACAGGCAGCTCATATCCGCCAAAAAGCGTAAGGCGCTCTTTCTCGTCCAGCACATCGAACGCTTCATAGCCGTTCCCAAAAATCGGGAACTGAATCTTTCGACTTCCGATAAGCAGATATCTTCTGCGCACCTCTCTGCCCGTATACACCTTCTTCTCATACGTCTCATTCAGCTGATCCGTCATCTGGTACCGGCACCGCAGCAGAACGTCGGCATCCGCCGTGCAGTACTCGTAATGCCTTACCGTGGTGTCCTCATTGTAAATGGGAATGCAGCCTTCCACAAGCACATCCCCCTTTTTTACCTCCGCACCCTCGCTGACTTTCGGTATGCCGCTCCTTGTGATGATTCCGATAACCGTTCCGTCTTTCCCGGCAACCAGATTGCTGCCTTCCTGCTCCGTTTTCAATAACGTATCCTTTGGCGTCTCCTGAATCAAATCGTTTTCCTTGACCTGTATGATCAGCCTTGTGCCGTTAATCTGTGCGGATGTCCATGTAACAAGATTGTACTCATTGCGGATGGCCTTTTCCAGTTCCTCGATATTTACCTCTTTTTTTTTCATCCCGGCCTCTATGCCGCTCTCGGAAAGGAAGTCAAGAAACACGTCGTCTGTCACATAGTGATTTCCCTGAATTTCAATATTCCAGATAAATCCCGCCATCCAGATCCAGAACACAAGGCTCCCGACAAGGCCTGCGGCAAAGATCTTTCTTTTTTTTATTCTTAAGGAAAGAAAAGGCAGTCCATAACGCCCGGTTATGACCACCCTTGTCCCCGTCTTTCTGGTAATGGATTTCAACTGATAAAAGCTTTTCAGGCTGATGCACATGGTATAGTAATCGCCATGATTCTTTATATCCCACAAAACAATATTGCGGTTTCCGCACAGATTGATAAAGCGTTCTGCGGAAAATCCCCACACCTTGATGGAAAGATATCCCCTCCAATACCGGATTGCCTGTAACATCCGCCACCTCCCAATATTTTCTCACGGGTTGTTCTCACAGAAAGCGTACGCTGTCGATACACCCGCAGATTTTCATGTCTTCATTGGTATAATAGGCTATGTTCAGTCTTTTTCCCTTCAGCTCGATCTTGCAGTTTCTTCCCTGAAGAAGGATCAGCTCGTTTGAATATTCCAGTATCCCCTTATAGTTTTCCACAAAGATATCCGTATTTCCGGTCACGGTGATAATCGAGGCTCCCAGCAAGGAGTCCTTTGGGAGCTTCAGTGATTCCACCACCAGTTCCTTTCCTCTGTTCAGTTGCGTCCTTGGATTGTTTTTTAGTTTTCTCATCATACCATACTATATGATGCGAGGGCTTTTCCTATACCTGTTTTAGCACACCGAGAATCACCGGTCCTTCCTTGCGTTTGCTCTCTGAAATCTCATAGGCTGACAGGAGCCTTTCTAAGCCGGCCCTGCACTGCTCCTTCCCGTTCGCATGAATATAGGCCAAGGGCTCGCCCTTTTTGACAAAATCTCCCACCTTCTTCTCAAGAACGATTCCCACGGACAAATCGATACTGCTTTCCTTCGTCTGCCTTCCGCCCCCGAGAATCAGGGAGCAGATTCCCACCTCATCACAGGTAATGCGGTGGACAAAGCCGTCCTTTGGCGATTCCACGGGTACAATAAGAGATGCCTTCGGCAAAAGCTCCGGATGATAAACCATTTCCCCGTTTCCGCCCTGGGCGTTTACAAACTCCGAAAGCTTGGCAAGCGCGCTTCCATCCTCAATCACTTTTTCCAGCATGTCCCTGGCCTTCCCTTCCTCTTGGGCAATCCCAGCTGCAAGGAGCATACAGCCGCCAAGGCTCATGCACAGCTGCGTAAAGTCATTAGGCCCCTTCCCCCTAAGCGTTGCAATGGCTTCCTTTACCTCCAAGGCGTTTCCCACCGCCCGGCCAAGAGGCTGATCCATATCCGAGACCACCGCCATCATCCTTCGTCCCGCATTCGTTCCGATTGCCATCATTTCCTCTGCCAGCGCAAAAGCGTCCGCCCTCTCTTTCATAAAGGCGCCGCTTCCCGTCTTTACGTCAAGCACAATGGCATCCGCCCCTGACGCAAGCTTTTTGCTCATGATAGACGAGGCGATCAGGGACATATTGTCCACGGTGGCCGTCACATCCCGCAGCGCATACAGAAGCTTATCCGCAGGCGCAAGATCCCTGGTCTGGCCCATAATCGCTACCCCGATATCATTCACATTCCGTATGAATTTCTCCGTGGGAATGTCCGTGGAAAATCCCGCAAAGCTCTCCAACTTGTCGATGGTCCCTCCCGTATGGCCCAGACCCCTTCCGCTCATCTTCGCAATCCGGGCTCCGCAGGCCGCCACCATGGGCGCAAGGGCAAGGGTGGTCTTGTCGCCCACACCGCCCGTGCTGTGCTTATCCACCTTGATTCCCTGAATTCCCGACAGATCAAGCATCTCGCCGCTCTCGGCCATGGACATGGTAAGCCAGAGGGTTTCCTTCTCATTCATGCCCCGGAAATAGATCGCCATCATCAGGGCGGATACCTGGTAATCGGGAATCTCTCCTCTTACATAGCCGTCGATGATGAATCGGATTTCTTCCTCAGACAGCGCACCGCCATTTCTTTTTTTCATGATCAGGTCATACATCCTCATGACAATTCCTCCCTTCATCCTTCAAATCGGGTTATTTGTGATAGGGCTCATTCGCATTAATCCGGAAGCCCCTGTAAATCTGCTCAAGAAGAATGACCCGCATCAGCTGGTGCGGAAAGGTCATATCTGAAAAGCTCACCGCATCATCGGCCAGCCCCGTCACGGTTTTTGACAGTCCGAGAGAACCGCCGATTATAAACTGAATATGGCTTTTCCCGCCAAGCGCCAGCGCATTGACCCGCCTGGCAAAAGCGGGAGAATCCATCTTCTTTCCGCCAATTTCCAGTGTCCAGACAAAGGCGTCCTCTCTGATATGTTTTACGATCCTGGAAGCCTCCTTTTCCCTGATCTGCTCTTCCAAGGCAGCACTTGCCCCCTCGGGGGTTTTTTCGTCCAAAACCTCCACGATTTCCAGCCTGCAGTATCGCCCAAGTCGTTTTTCATACTCGGCGCAGGCATCCCGAAAAAATTTTTCCTTAAGCTTTCCCACACAGATCACCGTGATCTTCACGTTTCCTCTCCCTCTTCCTCAAAGATCTCCGGATAGATCTCGTCGATGAGGCGGTCTAAATAAGCCTCGTCCAAATTCACGAACTGATTCTGTATCATGGTTTTGATCTTCTCAAACCGCCCGAAATATTTCAGCTCTTTCGCCGCATTTTCCTCAAAGGACAAAAGCTGGTCAATCTCGCCGCTCCTTATGTTTTCGGCGCACCATCTCCTAATCTCCTGCGTCAGATTATTTTCACTGCGTGCCTTTCCTGCAAGTATTCTGGAATTTCTCATGGAGAGAACGCCCATGATGATAAAAAGAAGAAATAAAACCCCCATCACGCCGCTGATCATATACTTATTGGTCATGGCTAGGGGAAGCCGGATCACATCGAAAAAGACCAGAAGCACGGCGATAAGTCCTGCGCTCCCAACCAGCAACAGCGTATAGGCAGAGCTTCGGTTCTCCTTTGCCCTCTCCTCGTTATTCACATACACGCCTGTGTATGCGATTTTCTTTGCGGCCCCTTGCCCTTGCTCGCCAGCTTTGCCGAAATCCTCTTCCCAGGCTTCATCGGAAGCTTCTCCCTCGGCGAAAGCAGGGATTCCACCGCCGGAAACTGCCCCTTCCCCAGAAGGCTCTTTTTGCGTTTCCTGTTCCGGAAGGCTATCGGCCAGCTCGCAGCCGCAATCCGCACAGACTGTAATTCCATCAACATACTCGCATTTACATTTCGGACACCATGCCATATCCCATACCTCTCTTCAGTAGTAATACTATCTATAGAATACTACGAATTGCAGGATTATTCCACTAATTTTTGTAAGCGGAGATCAGGCACCGCACCCCGATATTCCTGTTTTCCGAAGGGCTAAGCCAGATATAGTTGTCCGGATTGCGGTCCTCCACCAAAACCGGTCTTCTCCCCTTCAGGTCCTTGTTCTCATTCTGATAAATCCAGGATCCGCCGGACGCATTCCCGTACCATTCCTTCACGTTCCCGTCGCTGTAGAGATTGGTGAGATAAAACTCCCCGTCGACCAGCCCCTCTTTATAGGTTCCGATCAGATTCGTGTTGTAGCCCACATTCTCCTCAAAAAGCTCCGTATTATAATCGTAGTGCTCCGACCCCTCTCCGTCCGGAAGATCGTTTTTGAAGGAACCTGTGTACTGATGGTACGTGTAAATATCCTTATTGTCCTGGGTCACATGAAAATGGTAATGGATCCAGGTACCGTTTCCGTTTCTCGCCCCGTTCATCCACTGCCCGTAATAGTACTGATTGTCCGCATAAACCGCAATTCCGGTGCCGTTGGGACGTCCGTTTCCATCCAAGTCCCCGTAATAGTAAAAATCCTTTGTTCCTCGAAGCCGCCAGCTCATGGCCATAAAACGCTCGAGACCCGCAAGATCATCCAGAGCCTTCTGGTTGTTGTCCGCCCAGTAAGTCATCATCTCCTTAAGCTGCTCATCCTTGTCAAAGGTAACCTTGTCATAATTCACCCTGTTGTATTCCATCACTCCCTGGCCGTGCTGTACATCCTGTCCGGAAACCGTTCCCCCGCCCGCATCTGCGGCCTGTCCTGATACGTTTTTCTGACCGGTGGCCTGACCCTTATCCGCCTCCCCGGGCTGTGACGCTGCGCCATCCTCTGGCTCCCCGTCGTTTTGCTCCTGTGGAACCAGCAGATTTGCCGCACTCATGGCGTCCTCAGATTCCGGCGATTCCTCTCTCTTTTCCGTAAGGTTGCTGTCCGCATATTCCTTAATGCTCTCCTGCAGCTCCTCATTGTCCCTCTTCAAGGCGGCGTTTTTGATCCCGCTCACAAGCAAGGTAATTGCAAGAATAAGGATAATCAGCACAAAGGGAATCACCGTGATCAGTATTTTTGCCTTTTCCTCTTTCTTCATAATCTCTCCATCCCATCCTTCAGATCCTAATTTCTTCTTTTACTTTAATGGAAATAAATTAATTTCCGGCACAGAATTTATTAATTTTTTCTTATTTTCCGCTCTGCTTCCGTCTCTCCCAGGGACCGGACAGAAACGGGCTGTGAAAAATGGAAGAAAGAAAGCTCCATTTCTCACAGCCTCTCTTTTACCCGGTCACGCAGCTTGCAAGCGCCCCGCTCTTATCGGTTCGTCAGATACTCGTCAATTCCCTTTGCCGCAGCCTTGCCTGCGCCCATGGCGAGAATCACCGTGGCCGCTCCCGTAACGGCATCGCCTCCGGCGTAAACGCCCTCCTTGCTGGTTTTCCCGAATTCCTCGTCCGCAACGATGCATTTCCACTTATTGACCTCAAGGCCTTCTGTGGTGGATGAAATCAGAGGATTCGGCGAGGTTCCCAGGGACATGATAACCGTATCCACATCAATAGTGAACTCCGAGCCCTCCACCGGCGCAGGACGTCTTCTTCCGGACTCATCTGGCTCCCCGAGCTCCATCCGGATACAGGTCATTCCCGTGACCCACCCCTTTTCGTCAGCGAGGATCTCGACCGGATTGGTGAGCAGGTCAAAAATAATTCCCTCCTCCTTCGCATGATGAACCTCCTCCACCCTGGCGGGAAGCTCTTCCTCGCTTCTGCGGTATACGATATGTACCTCAGCGCCAAGACGCAGGGCCGTCCTTGCGGCATCCATCGCCACATTGCCGCCGCCTACCACGGCGACCTTTTTGCCTCTCATAATGGGCGTGGAGGAATTCTCGTCAAAAGCCTTCATCAGGTTGCTTCTGGTCAGATATTCGTTGGCTGAAAACACGCCGTTCGCCTGCTCTCCGGGAATTCCCATAAATTTGGGAAGTCCTGCCCCGGAACCGATAAACACGGCGTCAAAGCCTTCCTCCTCAAGCAGCTCGTCAATAGTGACGGATTTGCCGACCACCACGTTTGTCTCGATTTTCACTCCAAGGGATTTGACGTTTTCGATCTCTTTTGCCACCACCCTTGTCTTGGGAAGCCTGAATTCCGGGATTCCATACACAAGCACGCCGCCCGGCTCATGTAGGGCTTCGAAAATGGTCACGTCATAGCCCAGCCTTGCCAGATCCCCCGCACAGGTAAGCCCTGCGGGGCCGGAGCCGATCACGGCCACCCTCTTTCCGTTTTTCGTCCCGCATCCTGCTGGCTTTATCCCGTTTTCCATGGCCCAATCCGCCACAAAACGCTCCAGTTTTCCGATGGATATGGGCTCGCCCTTGATTCCCCGAATACATTTTCCCTCGCACTGGCTCTCCTGAGGGCACACGCGCCCGCACACGGCCGGAAGGGCGGAAGATTTGCTGATCACCTGGTAAGCGGCCTCCACGTCTCCCTCCTTTACCTTCTCGATAAATCCGGGAATGTCAATGGCGACAGGACAGCCCTTGACACACTGCGCATTTTTGCAGTTGATGCATCTTGCCGCCTCCTCCATGGCCTCCTCTTTGTTGTATCCCAGGCAGACCTCCTCAAAATTGGCCGCTCTCTGGCTGGCATCCTGCTCTCTGACAGGTACTTTCTTCAATACGTCCATTAGTCATTCCCTCCGCAATTTCCACATCCGCCGTGATGGGTTTCTCCTTCTTTTGCCGCAAGCATCGCTCTTCCCTCCGCTGTCTTATAGATCTGCTGGCGCTGCATGGCCTCGTCAAAATTCACCTGATGGCCGTCGAATTCAGGCCCGTCCACGCAGGCGAATTTCACTTTTCCTCCAACCGTCACCCTGCAGGCCCCGCACATCCCCGTTCCGTCTACCATAATCGGGTTCAGGCTGACGACCGTTGGAAGATCCAGCTCCCTGGTAAGCCTGCACACAAACTTCATCATGATCATCGGGCCAATGGCGATACACAGATCATAACGCTTTCCCTCATTGACCAGATCCGTGATCGTCTGTGTCACCATGCCGCTCCTGCCATAGGAACCGTCGTCCGTGGTCACATAGAGGTTTCCGGCAACGGCCTCCATCTCCTTTTCCAGGATCAGAAGGTTTTTCGTCTTGGCTCCAATGATCACATCCGCCTCCACGCCCTTTTCCCTCAGCCATTTTACCTGAGGATACACAGGTGCGGTTCCAACACCTCCGGCCACAAACAGGATTTTCTTCTGCTTAAGGGCGGAAATCTCCTCATGAACCAGTTCGGAGGGGCAGCCAAGAGGTCCCACGAAATCGTGGAACGAATCGCCGGCCTTCAAATGAGCCATTATCTCGGTTCCCGCTCCCACCACCTGGAATACGATCGTGACGGTTCCCTCCTGTCTGTCATAATCACAGATCGTAAGGGGAATCCGCTCGGAATCCCTGTTTGTCCTTACAATCACAAACTGCCCCGGCTCGCAGGCTTTGGCAACTCTTTTCGCTTCCACCACCATCAGATATATATTGGCGGTAAGTTCTTTTGCTTCTAATATTCTGTACATTTTCCTATCCTTTCTTTTCGTCATCCAGAGGAATCAGGCCCTCCTGTCCCCGTTCATCATAGACAAGACGGTTCGGATCGCCTGTGTATACTTCGACGGCATACATTCTCTCCTGCCGGGTGCGGCTTCCATTGGTATCCTCATAATATTCATTGAATACATAATAATAGGTTTGGTTTAGTTCCACAATAGAATTATACTGGAAAATATATTTTCCGGCAACTCCCTGGGCATGGCCTTCCATGTCCGTAAGCACCTTCCTCTTAACCAGCGCCCTGGTCACATTGGCAGAGGCCGCCTCCAGCGTAATATTGGTTTCAAAGGCAAACTCATAGCTGCGGCTTACCGTCTCGCTGCACACTCCCTCATCGGATATGACCGTGAATTTAAAATTGCTGATTCCCAGGGGAAGCTCAATGGGGCCGGTATATTTCAGACTGCCCGTATTTGGCTCCGTGCCGTCCGTGGTATAATAGACGATCTCCGACTCCTGGCTGATCACCTCAATCTTTACCGGTGCCGTATATTTGCCGGAAAACAGCAGTACCTGCGGCGGATCCGGCACTGCAAGATTAATTTCATACCAGTTTCTTACCACTTTGCTTTCAATTCCGTAATCATTGACAAAAAGAGCGTTTACCTGATAGGTTCCCGATTCCAGGAAAATCGGCGCCGTGTATACCCGGCTCTGCCTCGTCGGCGTGCTTCCGTCCAGCGTATAGTAAATACTGCCGGTGGTATTTGCGCTGAGCTTTAAGGGGATTACCTCGTCATAGCTGCCCTTAGCATAGCTGTACTCCGGTTCCAGGGCCAGATAATGCTGGAATCTGGCGGTAATCTCCTCATCCTTGCATTTTAAAAGCAGGTCGTTAATCTCCTCATATCTATTCTGTTCATCATAAATGGAGATAATGCTCTCATACGCCTTTACCAGATCTTCCGGCAAGTCCTCCAATGCATTTTTCTCGATCAGGTCGGTCAGAAGCTCCGCCGCCTTCTGCTTTTCCCCAAGCAGATAATAGTAATTTGCCTCCAAAAGCACGATTTTTGCATTATCCGGATCCAGCCCGGCCGCCTTGTCAAGGAGTCTCACGGCCTCCTGATATTCTCCCTGGCCGGCATATTCCCTGGCCTTTTTGATCTGATAAGAAACGGAATGGCTGATATACATAAACACCGTGATTGTGACTGCGCTCACCGTCATCAGCACAAATGTCACAAGCCGCACCAGCACCCATTTCCGCTCCTCCTCCGTAAAATTCTCTCCAAAGGGATCCTCCCCGAAAACATCTTCCTCAAAGAACGCTTGGGAATCCGTCTCTTTCAAAGGGAGGGCTTTTGAGACGGATTCCTCCGCTTTTTCTTCCGGAGACTTATCGTTTTCAATCTGTCCTGCCACAGTGGAAAGCGCTTCCGTGATACTGTTTTCGATCTCAGGCTCAAAATCAGGAACAATTCTAATCTCCATCCCGCATTTTTCACAATAAAGATGCCCCCGAAGCATCTCATGACCACAATTGGGACAATTCATAACTGTTCTTCTCCAAATAAAACGACTACAGCTGCAGATTCACAGATTCCAGGCAGTTATGAAGAAGCATGGCTATCGTCATGGGTCCCACTCCCCCCGGAACCGGAGTGATCGCACTGCAGACAGGCTCCACATCCTCGAAATTCACATCCCCGCAAAGCTTTCCGTCCGCACTGCGGTTAATTCCCACGTCAATGACAACCGCACCCTCCTTCACATATTCCCGCGTGATCATCTTGGGCTTTCCTACGGCCGCAATGAGAATGTCGGCCCTTCTGGTGACTTCTCTCAGATTCTCTGTCCTGGAATGGGCAATGGTGACCGTGGCATTCTCCCGCAGCATCAGAAGGGACATGGGCTTGCCCACGATATTGCTTCTGCCCAGAATCACGCATTCCCGTCCGGAAATCTCCACGCCGGAACGCCTGAGCAGCTGAATAATTCCCGCAGGAGTACAGGACACAAAACCTGGCTGGCCGATACACAAAGCCCCCACGTTCTGAGGATGAAAACCATCCACATCCTTTTTCGGATCAATGGCCCGGATCACCCTCTCCTCCCTGATATGGGCGGGAAGCGGGAGCTGCACCAGAATGCCGTTTACATCCGCTCTCCTGTTCAGCTCGTCAATCAGGCAAAGCAGCTCATCCTCGCCGGCATCTTCCGCAAGCTCATAGGAGAGCGACCGGATTCCAACGTATTCGCAGCCCTTCTTTTTGTTGTTCACATAGACCGTGGAGGCCGGATCCGCTCCAACCTGCACCACGGCAAGCGTAACCGGGATCCCCTTTTCCAAAAGCTCCCCGGCTCTGATGCGCAGTTCGTCCCTGATCTGTTTAGAAATCGCTTTACCGTCTATTATTTTTGCCATATACAGTCTCCTTTTGCCGCCGGAACTAAAACAGTCCCGTAATCGTTCCCTCTTTCACATCAATTCCGAACGCCGCAGGTTGTTTGGGCAGCCCCGGCATGGTCATCACCGCACCGGTCAAAACCACCACAAACCCTGCTCCTGCCGACACATAGGCCTCTCTCACATGGATCCTGAAGCCCGACGGCCTCCCGAGAAGGGCCGGCTCATCCGAAAGAGAATACTGGGTCTTTGCCATGCAGACAGGGAGATGGGAAAAGCCAAGATCCGCAAGCCGATCAAGCTGCTTTGATGCGGCGGCAGCATATTCCACGCCGTCCGCTCCATAGATTTCCCTCGCCACCGTCTCAATCTTTTCCCTGAGGGAAAGATCGTCCTTATACAAAACCTGAAAATGACTTTCCTTCGTTTCCAGGACATCCAGCACCTTCCTCGCAAGAGCGGTTCCACCCTCCCCGCCTTTTTCCCAGACCTGGGAGATGGCGAATTCACAGCCTCTTTCCTCACAGAACCGCTTTACAAAGGCGATTTCGCTCTCTGTATCCGTCACAAAGCTGTTCAGGGTTACCACAACAGGAACGCCGTATTTCTGCAGGTTTTCCATATGCTTTTCCAGGTTCACAATGCCCTTCTTCAAGGCATCCAGATTCTCCTTTGAAAGCTCGGCCTTCGGAAGGCCGCCATTGTATTTCAGCGCCCGCACCGTGGCCACAAGCACGACAACGTCCGGCCGAAGGCCCGCCATACGGCACTTGATATCAAAGAATTTCTCAGCCCCGAGATCCGCTCCGAAGCCCGCCTCCGTGATGACGTAGTCCGCCATCTTGAGTGCGGTCCTGGTAGCCCTTACGGAATTACAGCCGTGGGCAATATTGGCAAAGGGCCCGCCGTGCACAATGGCAGGCGTATGCTCCAGTGTCTGGATCAGGTTGGGCTTTAAGGCATCCTTTAAAAGAGCCGCCATTGCGCCCACGGCCTTTAGGTCAGAGGCCGTTATCGGCTCCCCCCTGTAATTGTAGGCCACCACCATTCTGCCAAGCCGTTCCTTGAGATCCTCCATATCTTCGGCAAGGCACAGAACCGCCATGATCTCGGATGCCACGGTGATGACGAAATGATCCTCCCTCACAAACCCGTCCGTCTTTGCCCCAAGTCCGATCACAATGTTGCGCAGCGCCCTGTCGTTCATGTCAAGACAGCGCTTCCACACAATATTCCTCGTGTCGATCTGCAGCTCGTTCCCCTGCTGGATATGGTTGTCGAGCATGGCGGCAAGAAGATTGTTTGCCGAGGTAATGGCGTGGAAATCCCCGGTAAAATGAAGATTCAGATCCTCCATGGGAACCACCTGGGCAAAGCCGCCCCCGGCCGCCCCGCCCTTTACGCCAAAACAGGGGCCAAGGGAGGGCTCCCGTAAGGCGATCACCGCTTTTTTCCCGAGAACTCCGAATGCCTGCCCAAGCCCGACGCTGGTAGTGGTCTTGCCCTCTCCTGCCGGAGTGGGATTGATGGCCGTGACTAGGATCAGCTTACCGTCCGGATTGTCCTTCATCTTTTCGATGGCTTCATCCGAAAGCTTCGCCTTGTACTTTCCGTACAGCTCCAGTTCATCCTCTGAAATCTGCAGGCTTTTTGCCACCTCTGTGATCGGCCAAAGTTCCGCCTCCTGCGCAATCTCAATATCTGTCTTCATACTTATCCCTCCACAAATCATTCTGATTCCACAAACTGTTCAAACTGCTCCTGGCTCATCAGCACCTTACGGGGCTTGGTTCCCTCTTCCACGCCCACGACCCCGGCCTCGCAGAGCTGATCCATAATTCTGGCCGCACGGTTAAAACCGATCTTGAATACCCTCTGAAGCATACCGATGGACGCCTTGTCCTTGTCAATGATAAATTTCCCGGCTTCCACGAAATACTCGTCCCTGGCGGATCCGCCCTCCGAAGCGGAGGCACCCGATACGCCGATACTGGATATCCTGGTCTGAATCTCTTCGCTGTAGACATTGCCCAGGGTCTGATTTTTCAAAAATTCCACCACGTCAAAGACTTCCTTGTCAGAGACAAACGCCCCCTGCACCCTGGCAGGTTTGCTGTAGCCCTGGGGGTAAAAGAGCATATCGCCCTTTCCAAGGAGCTTTTCCGCCCCAACCATATCGAGAATCGTCCGGGAATCCACGCCGCTGGAAACGCTGAAGGCGATCCGGCTTGGCATGTTGGCCTTGATCAATCCTGTAATGACATCCACGGAAGGGCGCTGGGTTGCGATAACCAGATGGATCCCGGCCGCCCTTGCAAGCTGGGCCAGACGGCAGATGGATTCCTCCACCTCCCCGGGGGCCACCATCATAAGATCCGCAAGCTCGTCCACTATGATGATGATCTGAGGCATCTTTGCAGGCGCCTGATCCCCTTCCTTCTTTTTGAGTTCCTCCACCTTTTTGTTGTAGCCCTTCAGATCCCTGACATTGAATTCCGCAAATTTCCGGTAACGGTCGTCCATCTCCGCAACGCCCCAGTGCAGTGCGGCAGCCGCCTTCTTGGGATCCGTCACCACGGGAATCAGAAGATGGGGAATCCCGTTGTAGACATTTAACTCCACCACCTTGGGATCCACCATGATCAGCTTCACGTCGTCCGGATGCGCCTTGTACAGAATGCTCATGATCAGCGTGTTGATGCAGACCGATTTTCCGGAACCGGTGGCTCCCGCTATGAGCACATGGGGCATTTTTGCGATATCCGTCACCACGGTCTTTCCCGCAATGTCCTTTCCCACCGCAAACGCAAGATTGGAGGAAAACTCCTTAAACTCCTTTGTCTCAAGAATATCCCGCAGGGCGACCGCCGAATTTTCCTTGTTTGGCACCTCGATACCGATAGCGGCTTTTCCCGGGATAGGCGCCTCCATGCGGATATCCGTGGCTGCAAGATTCAGCTTGATATCATCCGTAAGGCCCACGATCTTGCTCACCTTGACTCCCTGCTCCGGCTGCAGCTCATATCTTGTCACCGCAGGGCCCTGGCTGATATCCGTGATCTTCACCTTCACCCCGAAGGTCTGCAGCGTCTGCTGGAGCTTCTGGGCCGTCTCCTTAAGCTCTTTTGTGGAATCCCCCGATTTCTTTTCTCCCTTTATGAGTTTGCTGATGGGAGGAAACATATATTTTTTGGGGACATTGCTCTTGATTTCCTTATGTAGTGCGTCACTATCCTGCAGCTTTGCTTTTGGCTTATCTGCCGAAAGCTCCCTGGTCCCCTTTTCTTCCCGGCTGGCCGCCTGCGCCTGCAGATCCTCCTCCTGTCCGGGAATTTCATCAAAAGCGGCAGCCTCTTCCTGCGCCTCCTGCGGCGCTTCTTCCTCCTCAAACACGCCCGTAATCTCGCTCATGGCATCGCTGGAGGTGTCCGCATCGCTTCCGTAAACGCTGTTGATCCGTATTTTGTCAAAATCAAATTCCTCCTCCGGCTCAGGAATATCCGCATCGGGAAAGGCCACCGGCTCCTCTTTTGGTTCCATCTCTCCGGAATATCCGGGTTCCTCCAGATTAATTTCATGGATGTCATCCCTGCCTTTTTCCCTGCGCTCCTCCTGCCGGGACAGGGCCGTATCGATCATGACGCCGCTGACCTTTTTATCCATCCGAAGAATTTTCTCGTTTTCCAGCTCCTGTCTGCGCAGCTTATTCTGCTCCTCCAAAAGCCTTCGTTCCTCCTCCTGCTCCTGTCTTCTGATTCTGGCCCGCTCTCTTCGGTATTCGGCATCCTCCCTGGTTCGCTCATACACCATCCTTCCCCTGCTCTTTACGCCGGATACGAAGGATTTCTCGGTGAGTACCACAAGAGATACGATTCCCGCAACCAATATTGTTAAGACCGTCCCGATCATTCCGAGGAAATGATAGAGCAGATATGCCACGCTGCCCGCCACGATGCCGCCGCCGTTCTTCTCCCTGCTGCAGCTCGTATAAATCTCCCCAAGCTTATAGCTCTCGGCGGCGGACGGCTTTCCGGTAAACAGCTCGAAAATCACCCCCGCAATCAGGAAAAGCAGGGCGCCAGCCACCAGTTTTCTCGCCGCAATGAGGCTTCCGCTGTTGACCATCCCAAAGGCAAGCATCACGAACATGACAAGGGGCATCACATAAGCCGTTGTCCCGAAAACACCGAACAATATGCCGCTGACCACATTCCCAGCCACGCCGATAATTCCAAAATTGCATAAGAACAGAAATACGGACACGGCAAGCATGACGATCAGAAAAATTTCATCTCTGATCGCCGTATCCATTGGTTCCGTATTTCTTGTATTCCGTTTGCCGCCTGCATTTTTTCTCTGATAAGACCTGCCGGAGTTGCTCCTCTTGCCTGATGAAGCGTTTCTCCCGCCGGCTGCGCTCTTTTTTGTCTGTGCCATACACGTGGGCTCCTTTGGTACTTTCTGACGTACCACATAATCTTATACAGTATAGCATTGAAATGCCATCTTGTCATCTACGAGATTTACTTCTTTTTTTCAGGCTTTCCACTTTTCTTCTTTTTATCGATCAGGGTATGCAGCTTTGACATGGCCTGCCGGATCCCGCCGGTTTCGTTGATAATACCTTCCTCCACCGCCTCCTGCCCCACAAGAATCGTTCCCACGTCCTTGGTCAGCATTCCGGTCTCCATCATCAGCTCCTCGAAGCGCTCCTGGTCGATCCCGCAGTGTGCGCACACAAATCCCGTGATTCTGTCCTGTATCTGTTTGAAATAATCGAAGGTCTGGGGGACTCCGATCACCATGCCGTTCATACGGACCGGATGGATGACCATGGTTCCGGTTGGCACAATATAAGAATAATCCGTACTGACCGCAATGGGCACCCCGATGGAATGGCTTCCTCCAAGCACAAGGGACACCGTCGGCTTGCTTAAGGATGCGATCATCTCCGCAATCGCAAGTCCCGCCTCCACGTCGCCGCCCATGGTGTTAAGCAGTACCAGGACGCCGTCAATGTCCTTGCTGTCCTCAATGGCGGCAAGCTGCGGCAGGATATGCTCGTACTTGGTGGTCTTAGAATTGCTTCCCAGATTGTCATGCCCCTCCACTTCTCCGATAATCGTGATCAGATGAATATTATTCTGCCTGCCGTTCTTATCAAGAGTGACCTGTCCCGTCTCCTCGATTCTTTCGCTTCTATGCTTCTCTTCTTCCACTTTTTTTCCCGACATACGTTCACCTCATATAAAAAATTCCGATTGGTCTTTTTTAGTATGTTTTTCATTTGCTTTTTTATGCGGGAAAAATAAAATCTAAATGTCAAAATCGTCCGTTTCGCCGATCTCCACGTCAAAATCATCCGCCCTGTAAAAATCATCCGATTTGACAAAACTGCTTACCTTGTCGAAATCGTCCGCCTTCTTTTGATCGCCGGAGAGATCCAGCTGAAATTCCATGGTCCTCTTCTGGTGTTTTTTGGGGAGAGGAAGGGGATTTTCGATATAATGGATCTTCCTCTCCGCACCCTCCTGCTCCTGCCGAACGTCATCCGCCGTCTTTGCCTCTTCCGTTTCCTGCTTGCTCTCCATGATCTCTTCCTGTGCGCTCTCCCTCTCTGCGGCCGTCCCCTCCTTCTCAAGCCGCGTTTCTCTTACGGAACGGATCACCGCTCCTGCCAGAAGGGTGGCAAGGAGCCAGATGGGAAGCCAGGTATCCATGTCCTGCCATCTTCCCTCCTCGTACCGGATCAGACTGTTTCCCCATCCATACAGCGTTTCCCAAAAAGAAAGGCCGGATAGATCTGTATATCTTGCCAGCTCAAAGCCTGCGCCCAGCGCCATACCTGCCGCAAAGGACAGAAGCTTCTTTAAGCGGTGGTTTTCCGAAAACAAAAGCAGCAACAGCAGACAGAACCCGAGCCCATGCCAGATGCAGGCCACGCCTGCGAAAAGACCCGCCGCGAACACGCAAAGCCAGCCATCCTTTCTGCTTAAAAGCCCCAGCAGCAGACAGATAAGGGACCATGCGAAAAGATAAAAATTTTCAGGGGATACCACAAAAACGCCGGAGGCGGACCAGGGCAGAACTGCAAATGAAAACAGAGAAAGCAGCGCCGCCGCTTTCCCGAAAAAAATACGATATCCAAAATACAGAAGCAAGATGGAGATGGCCTGCAGGGCCATATGGCAGCAGGCCGTCATCTCCATCCGGTTCCCGGTAAACCGAAGAAGCGCCGAAAGCGCCGTACAATAGGCATAGGACACTCCCGACGCAAACACCGTCCCCGCCTCTTTTTCCTGAATCATGGACGCCTGATAATACCCGTAATCGTCCGTGACCGGCGTCTGGCCGCAGTTCAGATAATTGAACCGCACAAAAAACAAAAACGCAAGGCAAAGAAGCACGAGCACAGTCTCTCCGAGCAGCTCCGGTAAATTATTCGTCCCAGTTGTGGTATACCGCCTGTACATCATCATCCTCATCCAGCAAATCCAGAATCCGATTCAGATTCTTCACCGCCGTCTCATCTGTCAACTCTACATAGTTCTGAGGTATCATGGTAACTTCCGCCGACACAAAGTCAATCTTCTGATCCTGCAGCGCCTTTGCCACCCCTTCAAAGGAATCCGGATCCGTGAGGATCTCATAGCTGTCCTCCTCTTCTGAAAAGTCCTCCGCCCCTGCGTCCAGCGCATACATCATCAGCTCGTCCGCATCCCCCTCGTATTCCTCTTTGTCAATAATGATCTGCCCCTTTTTGTCAAACATAAAGGACACGCAGCCGGGCGTTCCCACGTTTCCGTTGCCTTTTGTGAATGCGTTCCTCACATTAGCCGCCGTGCGGTTCTGGTTATCCGTAAGGGCGTCCACGATAATCGCTATCCCGTTCGGGCCGTAGCCTTCGTATGTAATGTACTTGTAATTGACGTTTCCCACGTCTCCCGCCGCTTTTTTGATTCCCCTGTCAATGGTGTCGTTCGGCATGTTGTTGGCCTTCGCCTTTGCGATGACCTGCGCCAGCTTGGAATTATTTGCGGGATCCGGGCCGCCCTCCTTCACCGCCACGGCAAGCTCCCTTCCGATAATGGTGAAAATCTTTCCTTTCGCCGCATCGTTTTTCTCTTTCTTGTGCTTTATATTTGCAAATTTTGAATGTCCTGACATATCGCTTTTCTCCTTTTCCTACTGATTATATTGTTTCTCTTCTGCGTCCCTTCCACAAGGCCTGGATACCAGGACATCCTTTATCATCCTGTTTTCCACCGTCAGAATCTTGAACTCATAGCCATCCACTTCAATGGAAAATTGCTCGTCCTGCTCCGGAATTTTATCCATCTTGGAGATCAGGAAACCGTTCAGGGTGTCAAAATCCTGCTCCCCAAAGGAAATCCCGAATTTTTCCTCCAGCTCCTCTAACCGGGTAACACCCTCCATGATATATTCGTCCGCATTTCCGGTGGCTTTTATGTGCGCCTCGTCCTCATCGTATTCATCCATGATGTTGCCCACGATCTCTTCCAGAATGTCCTCCATGGCAAGAAGCCCGGAGGTCTGTCCGTACTCGTCCACCACGATCACCATCTGCGTCTTGGTCTGCTGCATGGTTCGAAACAGCTTGTCAATATTTTTGGTCTCGGGCACAAACATGGCATCCCGCAAAAGGCCCTTGATCCTGCCAACCGGAAGCTCCGTATTCCCAGGCTGCCGGTAAGCGCGCATGGCATCCCTGAAATGGAGAATTCCGATAATATGGTCAATATTTTCGTCCAGAACGGGAAAACGGCTCTTGCTCTCGCTGAGCATGTAATCAATGGCCTCCGAGAGGGATATAGTCCTGTCAATGGCCACGATATTGCTCCGGTGGGTCATTATGTCCCTGGCCTCCTTGTCGCCCAGCTCAAAAATATTCGTGATCATCTCCGCTTCCGTCGCAAGCAGGACACCCTGCTCATGGCCCTCGTTGACCATGGATATGATCTCCTCCTCCGTCACATCCTCACAGTTGTTATCCATGTGGATTCCGAAAATCCGCAGGATGCCTTTGGAGGTAACCGATATCAGGCCCGTGATCGGGGAAAAGATCCCGGTCACAAAATAAATCGGATTGATACAGGCAAAAGACCACTTCCAGGCGTAGCGGATTCCCAGCTTCTTGGGAATCAGAACGCCAAACGTCAGCAATATGTACAGCAACAGGGCCCCTGAGAGCAAAAACGAAAGAACAGAGAGAACAACGGGATCCGGGCGGAGCCTTAAAATGCGTCCCATGACCTCCTGATCAAGCAGGGTACGGATATGCCTGCTCCAGACGCTCAGGAAAAAACCTCCCATCACCAGATTGATCAGCGTCACGACAAGCTGTACCGTATTGATATATTTTTCCGGACTCACGGCAATTGCATATAACCGTTTCGCCTTTTTGTTGTCTTCGTCCTGCGCCTTCTCGCCAAGCTCCTTGAGGTTCAGCTCCTTTACAGCCGCACCAAACCCGTAAAACAGCATATCGATCATTAAAAGTACTACAAAGATGGCCCAACTGGCCGTAGGCCCACCATCATCCATTTTTCCCATCTCCTTTTATCTAAAATGCAAAATATCATTGTAAAATATACCATTTCCTTCACCAGCCGTCAAGCTTTCCGGGCAAGATGCTTTATGTAGTGAGCCCGAGACTGACCATCAGCCCTTCATTTACCTCCCTCATAACCCTTTCGTCCAAATGACAGATTTTATCCTTAAGACGCTGCTTGTCAATGGTGCGCAGCTGCTCCAAAAGCACCACGGAGTCCTTTACCATATCATATCTTCCCGCACTCAGCTCTATATGAGTGGGGAGCTTCGCCTTGTTCATTTTTGAAGTAATGGCCGCACAGATCACGGTCGGACTGTGCCTGTTTCCCACGTCATTCTGTATAATCAGCACCGGCCTTACGCCTCCCTGCTCCGAACCTACCACCGGCCGCAGATCTGCATAATAAATATCCCCTCTTTTCATTTTCACACACCCTTCATTCCAACCGGATATTTTTAAATCTGTAAATAGTATAACCACATTGTCAGAGGGTATTCAGCCAGGCCTAAAAATCCCGGCAGTCGTCCTGCGTACAGAGGATTGCGCCGCCTTTTTGATAAATCCTGGGAATTCTTTTCCCAAGACAGCAGGCGATCTCATAGTTGAAGCGCCCGGAGAGCTCTCCCAACATTTCCATGGTGATCTCTTCCCCGCCGTCTCTCCCGATCAGAGTAACCGGATCCCCGAAGGATGCCTCCGGTATATCCGTGACATCCACCATAAACTGATCCATGCACACTCTCCCGAGAATTTTTGCCCGCTTTCCGGCAATCAGAACATATCCCTTACCGGAAAGCGCTCTGGGATAGCCGTCCCCGTAGCCTGCGGGAATGGTGGCAATCCGCATTTTCGAAGGTGCGGTGAAGGTTCCCCCGTAGCTGACCTCCTCTCCCGCCTCTATCTCCTTAATATGCACGATATGGCTGTAGAGGGAGAGAACCGGCCGCAGGGGAACAAGATCCCTTCTCACCTCATCCGAAGGCCACAGCCCGTACAGCGTAATCCCGGCCCTCACCATGTCCATGCCCGTCTGCGGCATCTCCACGATACCGGCGCTGTTTGCGCAATGGCACACCGGAATCCGGTACCCCATATCCTTCCGGATCCGCTCCGTAAATTCCTGAAAAAGGGCGAACTGACGACAAGCCGGCCCCTTGTCCTTTTCATCCGCCCTGGCAAAATGGGTGAAGATTCCCTCTACCCGGATTTCCGGAATGTCCAAAGCCTTCCTCACCAGGCTGAATCCCTCTTCGTCAGGTTTTACTCCGATCCGGTTCATCCCCGTGTCCACCTTGATGTGAATGTGCGCCCGCTTTTGCCTCTCCCCCGCTTTTCCTGCCGCGGCAAGCTCCTTTACCGCCCCCGCAAGCTCCTTGAGGGTCTGCGGCAGAAACACGGTAAACCTGACCTCCTCCTCGATCAGCCTTCTGTAGCTTTCGGGAAAGGTATAGCCCAGCACAAGGACGGGTTTTCTGATTCCCGCCCTGCGCAGCGCAAGGGCTTCCCCCGCCGTAGCCACCGCAAAGCCGAACAGGTAGTCCAGCGGCTCGAGCTCCCGTGCCAGGGGCACTGCCCCGTGCCCGTATCCGTCTGTTTTGACCACCGCCATTATCCGGGTCCGGGGGGCCAGGTTCGCTTTCATATTCTCCATGTTTTCCCTGGCCGCATCCAGATCCACCTTTGCACATATTCTCAGATAATCTTCCTGCAATCTCTATCCCTCCCTCACGTTAAAGACGTGACATATTTCCTCGATCAGATCCGACGCCGTCACGCTGTAGCGGTTTTTTGCCGCCGCAGCGGCATCCCCGCAGCTTCCGTGAAGGCAGATGCCAAGACAAGCCGCCTCGTAAGGGGCGAGCTTCTGAGCCAGAAGGCCCCCGATCATGCCCGCAAGCACGTCGCCGCTTCCCGCTGTCGCCATTCCGTCATTTCCGGTGAGATTCAGAAAAACCGGCCCGCTTTGTGCGGCGGCTGCCATGGTCACTGCATCCTTTCCCGCCACAATACAGCCAAAGCGCTGCGCAAGCTCTCTCACCGCCCTCTGCCTGTTCTGCTTATATTCCTCCATGGAAAGACCGGATAGCCTTGTGAATTCTCCCGGATGGGGCGTCAGGATAATCCTGCGCCGTTCATAGGCGCATACCGCATCCCGGAGCTTTTCCTTCTCCGCAATCAGATTCAGAGCGTCAGCATCCAGCACCATTGGCGGAAGATGGCCCTGTGCGCCGTCCGTCCCGTCTTTTTGCCTTCTGCGGGTAAGCGCCTGCAGGATCAGTTCTTCGGCCGCCTTTCCCTTTCCCATTCCCGGCCCCGCCACAATCACGTCCGCCCAGGAGAGCGTCTCCTCCACCTTTTCCGGATCTGCAAGCCCCCTGTAGGTGTACAGCATGGCCTCCGGAAGCGCTCTCTGTATGATCCCCCGGTTTGTATCCGGCGTTATGATCTTCACCATGCCGGCTCCCGTCCGCAGAACGCTCCTTCCGCACAGAACGGCGGCCCCCGCCATGTCTTTACTGCCCGCGATCAGGGCAACCCTGCCGAAAACTCCCTTGTGCCCCGCCGGATCCCTCTGCGGAAGGAGCTCTCGCAGCTCCTGTCCGTAAAAGGAAAAGCAGGAGGGCTGCTTTAGGGAAAACGCGCGCCTGTCAAGGCCGATTCCCCGGACAAAAAGCTTCCCGGCCGCCTCTCTTCCGGGGTACAGGTAATGTCCGAGCTTTGCGTATTCAAAGGTTACGGTGATGTCCGCCTGTACGCAGCAGCCCAAAATTCCGCCCGTATCTGCGCATACGCCGGAGGGAATATCCACACTGGCTACCAGGGCGCCTTTTTTCCCAAGGCCGTTGATCTCGTCCACCGCCCTTTTGTACACCCCGGCAACCTCCCTGGACAAGCCGGTCCCGAAGAGTCCGTCTATGACAATATCATATTCCGCTTCCGGCAATTTGCGCAGAATGGAAAACCCGTATTTTCGAAGAACGGACACCTGCTTTCTCGTCTCCCGGCTCATCTTCCTGCAGTCCCCCGGCATGTAAAAGCATACCTCGGCACCTCTCTGCGCCAGAATCCTTCCCACAGCAAGGGCGTCCCCTCCGTTGTTTCCCGTTCCCGCCACTGCCAGGATGCGGGTATTTTTTTTCCTGTACCGCATCAGGACATCCGCCATCTCCATGGCTGCCCGCTCCATGAGAAGAAGGGAGGAGATCCCTACTTTTTCCAAGACAAAATTTTCGTAGCATTTCATTTCTTCGGCTGTGACAATATACTGCATAAAACCTCCTTTCCGGGTGATAGGCGTTAAAATGTCAAATGCGCCATATCCCCCTCAGGCGATGGCGCACCGTTTCTCTCCATGTTTGGCTTCTAATTTTCTTTGTTCAGATATGCCATGTCGAATATATCGATCACATCCACCCCAAAAATATTGTGCATGTAGGTGTACAGCTCCTGGTTCACCTGCTCCTGCTCCTGTTTCCGGATCAGGCGCTCCTTCAGCTCGGTGCGCATCTCCGAAATCCATCTTGCGTTCTCGTCTATATCCGCTCTGTTTTTTTTGAGGACATCGTAGCAGATCTCCATGGTCTTAAGCATCAGCTCCCTGTTGACCTGATCCATTTTCCCCGGAAGCTCCAGAATCTCGTCCTCATATTCCGTAAGTTTTTCGTTGCATTCGACGATCAGACGCTTATTGTCACTCACCTTATTTTCCGCCCGCTTGTTCTTTCCGCTGGCAGCGTCCTCCGCAAGCTCCATGATTTCATCCATCAGCTTCTTTTTCAGCGCCTTGATCTTGCGGATCTCCGTCCTTGCCTTTCCCTGCCGCTTGAGCAGCTCATTAAGCTCCTCCTGAAGCTTTGCAACCTGTCTGTCAGGTTCTACCTTTCCAACCAGCTGATGCCACTGGTTATCCAGCGTCAGTATCGGAATCTTCTTGCCTTCAAGCGCTTTCTCAAATTTCTTATCCGATTTTGACATATGGCCTGCCTCCCATCCTTTATCCAATCTTTATCAATTCATACCGTCCTGTTCATAGCTGATAATATTATAGGTAAGCTTCATCAGGCTGTCGGACAGATGCACGTTTTCCACCTGGATATGTTCGGGAACATTCAGATCTACATGGGCGAAATTCCAAATCCCCTTGATCCCGTCCCTCACCAGCTGCTCCGCCACCTCCACGGCGCTGGTCTTTGGAATGGTCAGCACTGCAATATCGATATTGTTTTCCCTGACAAAATCCGTCAGCTCCTCCATTGGCCTTACCGCCATATCCCGTATTTTCTTCCCGTACAGGGCCGGGTTGTTGTCAAACATCCCTTTAAACAGAAAGCCCCTGCGTTCAAAATTCATGTAATTGGCGAGAGCCTGTCCCAGATTTCCCGCTCCGATTATAATCAGATGGTGCTCCTTTCCAAGACCAAGGATCTTGCCGATCTCTTCGTAAAGGTATTCTACCTTGTAACCGTAACCCTGCTGTCCGAAACCGCCAAAATTGTTGAAATCCTGACGGATCTGGGAAGCCGTCACCTTCATAATATCGCTCAACTCCTGGGATGAGACCCGCTCGATTCCCTCGTCCTTCAATTCGCCAAGATACCGGAAATATCTTGGCAGGCGGCTGATGACTGCCTGTGAAATCTCTTTACTTTCCACTGTTCTATCCTCTGAAAATCACTACATATTCTTTCTTATCATAGCGCAACAAAAAAAATATGTCAATCGGTTCGCTCATCCAATAACCGCATTGACAGAAACGGTTTCAACCGTTAAACTGTTACATGAATCGGGCGCACACGCCCCGGAAAGGATGTAAAATCATGATTTTATCCTGTCAGAATCTAACGAAATCATTTAATGAAAAGTGTATCCTTCGCAATGTTTCTTTTCATATTGAAGATTATGAGAAAGCCGCTATCGTCGGCATCAACGGTGCGGGCAAGACCACTCTCCTGCGCATTATCATGGGGGAGCAGGCCGCGGACGACGGTAACGTCGCCTTCGCAAAAGGAAAGAGTCTTGGCTACCTTGCCCAGAACGAGGCGGTAAACGGCAGCAACACCATATACGACGAGCTGCTTTACGTAAAGCAGGACGTTATTACCATGGAGCGGCAGATCCGCGAAAGCGAGCTTTCCATGAAAACCGCTCAGGGAGCGGAACTTGAACGCCTTATGGATCAATACGCCCGACTCACCCACGCCTTCGAGGCGGCAGGGGGCTATGCCTACAAAAGCGAGATTACCGGCGTTCTCAAGGGGCTTGGGTTTGACGAAGATGAGTTTGGAAAATCCATTTCCACTCTGTCAGGAGGGCAGAAGACACGGGTGGCCCTGGGAAAGCTTCTTCTGCAAAAGCCGGATCTCATCATACTGGACGAGCCCACCAACCACCTGGATCTGAATTCCATCGCCTGGCTGGAAACCTATCTTCTGAATTACAGGGGCGCTGTAATCCTGGTATCCCACGACCGGTATTTCCTTGACCGGATCGCCGGAAAGATCATTGAGATCGATCAGACCAGGGCGACCACTTTTTCGGGAAATTACTCCGATTATGCTGCAAAAAAGGAACAGCTTCGGATCGCCGCCTGGAATGCCTACATGAACCAGCAGCAGGAAATCCGGCACCAGGAGGCCGTGATTGAAAAGCTCAGAAGCTTTAACCGGGAAAAGTCCATAAAACGGGCCGAGAGCCGGGAAAAAATGCTGGACAAGATGGAGGTTCTCGAAAAGCCCACCGAAGCCCGCACCGATATCCACATGAAGCTTGTCCCCAAATTCCAGAGCGGAAAGGATGTTCTTGCCATAGAAGGGCTCTCCAAGGCCTTTGGCAGCAACCGGCTTTTCTCGGACATCCATATGGATATCAAGAGGGGGGAGCATGTTGCCATCATCGGGGATAACGGGACCGGAAAGACCACGATCTTAAAGATCATCAACGGGCTGCTTATGGCGGATTCGGGACGGATCGTTCTTGGAAGCAACGTACATATCGGCTACTATGACCAGGAACACCATGTCCTGCACCCCGAAAAGACACTGTTTGAAGAGATTTCCGACGCCTACCCCGCTCTCACCAACACGGAGATCCGCAATACCCTTGCAGCCTTCCTCTTCACCGGAGACGACGTTTATAAGCTGATCCGGGATTTAAGCGGCGGCGAGCGGGGACGTCTCTCCCTTGCCAAGCTCATGCTCTCGGAATCCAACTTTCTGATTCTGGACGAGCCTACCAACCACCTGGATATCACCTCCAAGGAAATTCTGGAGGATGCGCTGAATTCCTACGAGGGCACGATCCTGTACGTGTCCCATGACCGGTATTTTATCAACCGGACCGCCACAAGGATTCTGGATCTTACAGGCCGCACGCTCATCGAATATCTGGGAAACTATGACTACTATCTGGAAAAAAGGCAGACTCTGGAACAGAACTTCCTTCCCCCCTGCGAATCCGCTTCCAAACCGGAAGCGGCTGTCTCAGAGGGAAAGCTGGACTGGCAGAGCAAAAAGGAGGAGCAGGCCAAAATCCGCAAAAGGGAAAATGATCTGAAAAAATGCGAGGCAAAAATAAGCGATCTGGAAACCGAGCTTTCCGCTATCGATAAGGAAATGGAAAAGCCGGAGATTGCAACGGATGTGGCAAAGCTCCAGGAGCTGACGAAAAGGCAGAACGAAATCAACAGCCAGCTGGCCGGGCTGTATGAGCTTTGGGAAAGCCTTGCCGAATAATCGTTATAAAAAATAGGGGCTGCACGGCCATTTGGCATGCAGCCCTTTCTCTGTTAATGTTAAAGCGTCTCAAAAGTCTCCCTGATCGCCCTGATAAAATCGAGACTGTTTAAAATCACCGGATTCTTACAGGTAGAGATCAGAGACAGGCTCTTTGTCATCTTTCCGTCCTCCACGGTCTTGATGCAGGCTCTCTCCAGCCTGTCGGCAAACGCCGCAAGCTCCGGGATCCCGTCCAGCTCTCCTCTCTTGCGAAGCGCCCCGGTCCATGCGAAAATTGTCGCTATGGAATTGGTGGAGGTCTCCTCTCCCTTTAAATGTTTATAGTAGTGGCGCTGCACGGTTCCATGCGCCGCCTCATATTCGTAGACTCCGCTGGGGGATACCAGAACGGATGTCATCATGGAGAGGTCTCCGTAGGCCGTTGCCACCATATCGGACATCACGTCGCCGTCATAGTTCTTGCAGGCCCAGATAAAACCTCCCTCGGAGCGGATTACCCTGGCTACCGCGTCATCAATCAGCGTGTAGAAATACTCGATTCCCAGCTGCTCAAACTTTTCCTTATAATCCGCATCATAAATCTCCTGGAAAATGTCCTTAAACGTATGGTCATACTTTTTGGAGATGGTATCCTTGGTCGCAAACCACAGGTCCTGTTTCGTGTCCACCGCATAATTAAAGCAGGCTCTCGCAAAGCTTGCGATGGACTTTTCTGTATTGTGGATTCCCTGAAGGATTCCTGCGCCGTCAAAGTTATGGATGAGCTCACGGATTTCGCTGCCATCCTCCGCCGTGTAAACCAGCTCCGCCTTTCCCTTTCCGGGTACCTTGATCTCCACATTCTTATACACGTCCCCATAGGCGTGACGCGCAATGGTGATCGGCTTCGTCCAGTTCGCCACATAGGGGACAATCCCCCGGATCAGAATGGGGGAACGGAACACGGTTCCGTCCAGAATGGCACGGATGGTCCCGTTCGGGCTTTTCCACATTTCCTTTAAATCATATTCTTTCATACGGGCCGCATTGGGGGTGATGGTTGCGCACTTTACAGCCACCCCGTATTTTTTCGCGGCCTCGGCGCTGTCCACCGTCACCTGGTCGTCCGTCTCGTTGCGGTGTGCGAGCCCCAGGTCATAATACTCTGTGTTGAGATCAATATAGGGAAGAAGGAGCTCGTCCTTGATCATCTTCCACAGAATCCTTGTCATCTCATCCCCGTCCATCTCCACCAGAGGGGTCGTCATTTTGATTTTTTCCATTGCGCTGTCTTTCCTTTCTTAATCCTCTTTTTTGTAAATATCATACCATCCGTTCTTTACTATATTATCATAAGCGTTCTCCATGTGTACAGTGGCAGCCTGCTGCGCCTTAACGGAATCCCCCGCCTTGATGGCCTCCATGATTTTCCGGTGCTCCTCATTGGACGCAATTCCCCTCTCCTTCGTGGAAAGGGTTTTTTTCCGGATCCGAATCACATACTGGTGAAAATCCTGCAGGAGATTTTCCAGCATTTTGGAATCGCAGGCCTCGTACAAAATATGGTGAAAACGGTTGTCCAGCTCCGCCATCTGCTCCATATGTCCCTTGGATGCATGGAAACTTGCAAGATATACGTTTTCCTCCAGCTCCTCCAGCTGTTCCGGCGTGATATTCTGTGTGGCAAGTCTGGCACACATCCCCTCCAGAGAGGAACGGATCATATAGATATCCTTCACATCCTTGGCCGTGATGCCGGTGACATAAGCTCCTTTATTCGGAACAATCTGAATCAGACCTTCCAGCTCCAGCTGCCGGAAGGCCTCCCTCACCGGGGTTCTGGACACGCCCAGCTCTTCCCCGATGGCCACCTCCCTCAGCTCTTCATTCTCCTTATATTTTCCACTTAAAATATCCTCCCTGAGCCTGTGAAATACCCGTCCCCTCAGGGAATATTTATCCGTCACTTCTTTTTTCAAATCAAAACCGCCCATTGCACCTTCTGTCCGCCTTTCCGGGTTTTAGCCGATACTGGTCTTCAGCAGCCTGCAGGCATTCGAAATCTGCTCCAAAAGCTCTGAGTCCGTGAGTACCGTGACACGCCCCTCCTCATACTGCTGATCCACCCATTTCTTTACCTCAGCCACCACAGGACTGGACTTATCCACCTGCCTGCCGTCCTTTAAACCAAAATATGTATTGATCCAGTGGGCAATTCCCGCAAGTCCCGAGGTATTGGAAACCGCACACAGAACCGGCCGGTTCAGAAACTTTTCAGTATCAAAAATATTATAGATCTCCTCATTCTTTAAAAGCCCGTCCGCATGGATCCCCGCTCTTGTCACATTGAAGTTCTTTCCCACAAAGGGTGTCCTTTCCGGAATGTGATACCCGATTTCCTTCTCATAGTACTCGGCCAGCTCTGTGATCACCGTTGTATCCATGCCGTTCAGATCCCCTTTCAGCTGTGCGTATTCAAACACCATGGCCTCAAGAGGCGTGTTTCCCGTGCGCTCGCCAATCCCGAACAGGGAGGTGTTCACCCCGGAGCAGCCGTATAACCATGCCGTGGTGGAGTTTACCACCGCCTTGTAGAAGTCGTTGTGCCCATGCCACTCGATCAGCTCGTGCGGCACGCCGGCATGGGTGTGCAGCGCATAGATGATCCCCTGCACGCTTCTTGGGATCACGGCTCCCGGGTAATTCACGCCATAGCCCATGGTATCGCAGGCCCGGACCTTGATGGGAATCTGATATTCCTCCATCAGCTTCATCAGCTCCAGACAGAAAGGCACCACATAGCCGTAGATATCCGCCCTGGTGATGTCCTCCAGATGGCACCTGACACTGATCCCCTCTTCCAGACAGTCCCGCACCACGCTCAAATAGTGCTCCATAGCCTGTCTTCTCGTCATCTTGAGTTTGAGAAAAATATGGTAGTCAGAGCAGCTCACCAGAATGCCCGTCTCCTTCATCCCGATCTCTTTCACCAGTTTGAAATCTTCCTTGCTGGCGCGGATCCAGCTGGTCACCTCCGGAAACCGATAGCCCCGCTCCATACATTTGTAAACCGCATCCCGGTCCTTCTTGCTGTAAAGAAAAAACTCGCTGGCGCGGATCATGCCGTTCGGGCCTCCCAGCCTGTGCATGTAATCATAGATCCTTACAATCTGTTCCGTGGAGTAAGGCGCTCTGGACTGCTGCCCGTCCCGGAAGGTCGTGTCCGTGATCCAGATCTCTTTTGGCATGTTGTGGGGAACGATCCTGTCGTTAAAGGGGATCTTTGGAACCTCCGAGTAGGGGAACATATTTCGAAACACGTTGGGCTTATGCACATCATCCAGAATGTACATATGCTCCTCGATCTCCAGCAAATTGTTTTTGGTATTTAAAGATACCGGCCTGTCTGCGAAATAATCGTTTTCTGTCGCCATCGCCAATCTCCTCCCTATGTATCATAGCTTCTGTATAATTGTATACATCAGAACATCTTATGTCAATAAGGAATTTACCTGAATCATTCCCCAGCCCTGTTTGCACCAGGGTTCCCCGAGGTCCCTTGCCGTATACAGAAGCTTTCTCTTGATCTGGTCATTGGTATAAAAGGGATATTTCTGCAAAAGCAGCGCCACGGCCCCGGACACGATGGGTGTGGCCATGGAGGTTCCGCTTTTTTCCACATAGGCGTTCCGGTACCGCCATCCTCTTTTCTCAATAAAGGCATTGCAGGAGACGATATCCGTTCCCGGCGCCACAATATCCGGCTTCTTGATCTCGTAAGGGCTTGGGCCTCTTCCGGAATAACTCTCACACAGATGTTCCCTGTTTCCAAAATAGCCTCCCTCGTTGCAGCCCACGGTAATCACCTGCTTTCTTGCTCCGATGGGCGAGATCGTCATTGGCTTCGGACCGTTATTTCCAGCGGCGCAGACCACGGTAAGTCCCATCTCCCACGCCTCGTCCACAAGGTCAAGAACTTTTTTCATCCGGTCTTTTTCCGCTCCCTCGCCCATCCCAATGGAAATATTCAGGATGCGGATATCGTATTTCTGCCTGTTCTCAAGAACCCACCTGATTCCTCCCGCCATGTTCTCAATAATACCGTCCCCCTTATAATCCAGAACCTTGCCCACGATCAGCCTGCTTTGCGGCGCAATTCCCTTGTATTTTCCCTCCGAAAGCCTTCCACTGCCGCACATGCAGCCCGCCACATGGGTTCCGTGGCCGCTGTCGTCATAGATATTTCTCTTTCCGTTTACAAAATCCCGAAACGCAATAATTCTATCTTCAAAATCCGGATGCAAGGCTATTCCCTCTGGCGTTCCGCAAATGTCAAAAGTCCGGTTCTTTCCATATAATTTCCATCCTTCCGTCTTCCACGGGGATCTCCCTGATCCACTGCGCCGCAAGCTCGCCGGTCAGTGCGTCAAGCCCAAGATAAGATAAAATAGCACAAAGCCCTCTCTCCTTTTTTGCCTCCTTCTGCAGCTTTTCCAGATCCTCCTGCGTCCTGGCAAGCGCACCTTCAAGCTCTCCTGCCTTTTGGTCAAAATTCCTCTCCCGCCTTTTCAGATCCTCAACCTCATCAGACAGCCCCGCAAATCGCTCATAAACCGCCAGCTTTTCTCTCCGTATCCCGGCAAGTTCCCTGCGGATGCCTTCCTTTTTCTTTTTCCGTACAGCCAGCTGTCCTGCAATCTCCTGGTTCCTCTTTTCCCATACGGAATCGAGATCCAGCACTTCTGCGGCCTTTTTCCGGATTTCTCCCAGCACATAGCTCTCCGCAAAGGCTCCGTCCAGCCTTTTACCGCATTGCCTTGCACCGCTGCCGCAAAACTCACAGCAAAAATAGAAATTCTTTGTTTTTCGTATGCGCAGGTTTCGCTTACATGCGGCACACACCAGCTTTCCCGTGAGAGGATGTTTTCTGCCGGTGCCTGCCGTTCTCCTGCCGCCTCTCCTCTCCCAGATCTTATGAAACATTTCCCGGCTGATCAGCGGCTCATGATGGTTGCGGAAAACCTTCCACTCCTCTCTCGGCTTTAAACGGTTTTTCCCTCCCGCCGTTTCCTTCTCATATTTCCCATACGCCATATCCCCCACATAGACCTGATTCTCCAGGATATGGCTGACCCCGGGGCTGCTCCACAAAAAGCTTCCGCCCTTTGGCTCCCTGTAAAAAGCCCCCTCCTCTTTCCGAAAAGCGGCAGGCGTCTTTACCCCTTCCTCATTGAACCGTCTTGCAATCTGCAAAGAACTCATCCCTTCATAGGCCATCGCAAAAATGCGCCGGACGATTTGCGCCTCCTTCTCCTCTATGATCAGGCTGTGCTTATCCTCCGGCGCCTTCCGATAGCCAAAGGGCACGCCTGCACTGACAAACTGCCCTTCCTTTTTCTTCACTGCAAGAGATGCCTTTACCTTCACGGAAAGATCCTTGCTGTAGAGATCGTACAGAAGATTCTTGAAGGGAATGTCTATCCCTTCCATCCCCCCTGCACGGCCGCTGTCATAATCATCATTTACGGAAATGAAGCGTATCCCCATAAAAGGAAAGATCTGGTCCAGACAGGTTCCAAGCTCGATGTAATCTCTCGAAAGCCGCGAGAAGTCCTTGACCACGATGCAGTCGACGGCCAGCTTTCTGACCGCCTTAAAAAGGGCCGTAACACCCGGTCTCTCGAAAGCTGACGTTAGATAACGATACTTTTGAAAACACTGGAAAATCAAGGTTTTTCGAGCGACGGACAAGCAGGGTATTGTACTAAAAACTGAATACGACGCAGAAGCGGCGTTTCTTACTCTCTACATGGGAGAACAGGAACGCCGCTTTTTTCATGCCCTTTGTTACGCAGTAGGGGCAGAAAAAGCCTTGCTACAAGCGGTTTTCCGGGCGCGTATCTGGCGCGGAAAGGGATTTATACCTTATCCCCCGAAACCGCGCTTCTACTGCGT
>Ga0137308_100201_pt1 | contig 111307 bp, 99 predicted proteins | sample Inofrocosms_June_FD_97181 | JGI IMG/M metagenome (GOLD analysis project Ga0137308, IMG submission 97181) | Mouse cecal microbial communities from Vienna, Austria - N-Acetylneuraminic and N-Acetylglucosamine D2O microcosms_June | ecosystem: Host-associated > Mammals > Digestive system > Large... | reverse complement strand
GGTACTCTTAAATTTCAATAAGCGCATTGTGTAGTCAGCGGGATTACTGTTTGTCCCATCTGGGTAAATGGCACGAAAACTTTCAGTTGTCAAACATACACCATAAGAGTCTTTGCTCATAATTCTTACAGTGTTATTCATAAACCCCGATATTGTATATGATATTCCACTCCCATCCGGCATAGTGATAACAATTTGCTCTCCAATTTCTAAATGCAGCATATTTTTTGCATTATTTGTTACCAATGCTTCGTTTTCGTTTGCGGGAAATGTACCTATGTCCAATGAAGTGAAAATTTCTGTAACAGCACTTTCATCACTGCCGCATATCACTACATTTTTCCCCGACAAAGTATAGCCTTGCCCACCTCGATAATTAAAAACCCCATAATCAGCTGCGGCAGCTACTTCTGGGCGGGAAGCTATTAAATTTGCATCTTCATCACTTATGTTTCTTATTCCAATATGCCAATTTCCGTTTTCCTGTTGTGCCTGCAAAATCTGTCCTCTGATAAACATATCTGCCATACCGAAAATAGCCGTTACCAGAAAGACCGCCAACAAAATACAAATAATAGACATACGATTTTGCTTTTTGTGTACTTTTGCAGAAATAGGAACAAGGTCAAGATAACTTTTCATCCGCATTACCTCCCAAGTCTGCCAGTACGCCGTCTATGACACGCAATACACGGTCAACCATAGAAGTAAGGCTGTTGTTGTGCGTAATCATAAGAATTGTCTGTTGGTAATGTCTGGATGCTTTTGTCAGCAAATCAATAACATCCTGGCTATTTTTGCTATCCAGATTGCCTGTCGGCTCGTCCGCAAGAATTAACTTTGGCTTTGTAATCAATGCCCTGCCAATAGCGGCACGCTGTTGCTGACCGCCAGAAAGCTGGCTTGGCAAATGGTTTCTTCGGTCTGTTAAGCCAAGCAATTCTAATATTTCTTCTACATCAGAGGCTTTCGGTTTGCGGTAATCCAAAAGAAGCGGAAACACTATATTCTGTTCAACCGTCAATTCAGATACAAGCTGAAAAGACTGGAAAATAAATCCTATATTTCTCCTTCTGAAAATCGTACGTTCTTCTTCTTTCATCGTAAAAAGATTATTTCCGTCCATCGCAATCACGCCAGAAGTAGGAACATCTAATGCACCAATGCAGTTTAGCAGCGTGCTTTTTCCAGAACCAGATTCACCAACGACAGCAACAAATTCTCCTTTTTCCAGAGAAAAAGACACATCTTTTAAGGCATCAACCTTTACCGCACCCGTTCCGTATGTTTTGCATAATTTTTGTACTTTCAATATTTCCATATATTTAAGTACCTCCTTTCTCGATAAAGGATAACACCCCGGTCTTACAAACAGATGAATTTGACCTTACGATTATGTAAGGAAAGACAATGTAAAAGTTGTTCCCTGTAACCGTTCACTTTGGACAGAAAGAATACCACCTTGTCCCTCAACAACCGCCTTTGCTAATGGCAGTCCAAGTCCAATCCCCTGACTGTCTGAAGTGTTTTTGCTTCGGTAAAACCTCTTAAATATGTGGTGTATATCCTCTTGGGCGATACCGTGTCCGTTATCTGTAATAAATATTCTAATCATAGCAGGAGTCCGCTCCCACGATATAGTGATTTTCCCTCCAGCATCTGTATGGTCAAGTGCGTTTTTGACAATATTGCCAATGGCTTCGCCCGTCCACTCAATATCGCAATAAAGCATTTGTTCCAAGTCGCCATTTATCACAATTTCTTTTTTTTCATTGTTTGCCCGTGTTGTCAATTCGCTGATTGCGTGACTGAGAATATCCGGGATACTGTAATTGGATTTTTCAAAATAGATGCTACCTGCATCTATTCTTGTGATTTTCAGTATTGATTGAATAAGCTGCTCAATTCTTTTTAATGCAGTTCCTGACTTTAAGGAAAATTCTCTGACTGTTTCGGGGTTATCTGGTTCATTCTCAATAATTTCCTGATACATCACGAGTGCTGATAGGGGCGTTTTTAATTGATGGGATATATCAGAAATTGTATTTTTAAGAAACTCTTTTGTCTTTTGTTCCGTATTATTTTTTGCTTGAAGCATAGTAGCCAGTTGGTCAACAGAAGCTAAGAGCTGATAAATATTTCCCTCATTGGATTGCGGCAGGTGAACAGTATAGTTTCCATCTATATAGTCCTTAATGATGTTTTCTGATTTCTTATACAGTCTTTCCCTGTGATACAAAAACAGCATTGTACCCAAAAACAGTAGCAGCGTCCATAGAAATAACATCACAAACAGAGATATCAGTGTTGTATTTTTAACAATAGAAACATAAGGTAAGTTTTCTATATCTGTGTTGTTTGAAAGACCAATTCCGGCTAAAAACTTATTTCCTGTAGTGTCTGTTTCCGTATTCATTAAGGCTGTTGCAATTACTTCCTTTGAAACTCCTTCTTCCAGTAAAGAAGTTGCAATCGCATTATCGTGTGTTAGAAACATTTCTTTTGCAGCCGCCGTTTGCGTATCTATCACTGTTAAGACTATCAGAAAAAGCAGAGGAACAAGGGCAGCAATGAAAATGCAATACCAACGGTTATACTTATCATGTAACAGGCTCATTCGTCCACCTCTTTCCACTGATAGCCAAATCCTCGGACTGTCAATAAATGCTCTGGATGTGATGGGTCTGTTTCTACTTTTTCACGCAGCCGCCGCACATAGACGGAAAGGGTGTTGTTGTCTACATAATCTCCTGTGCTGTCCCATAGCTCGTCTAAAATAATATCTCTTGTTATGATACGGTTTGCATTCTTTACCAACAGGCATATTAAACGGTATTCTGCGGCTGTAAGTTCTAATGTCTTTCCCTTTAACAAGACACGGCTGCCTAAAAGGTCTATCTTAATATCCCCACATTCCATAACTGTTCCTGTTCCTTGATTTGACAATCCTGCCCGCCGCAGCAACGCCCGGATGCGTGAACATAGCTCGCCCAGCTTAAACGGCTTTGTTATGTAGTCATCACCACCGCAATCCAGACCACGGATAATGCTGACTTCTTCATCGGAAGCTGTCAGAAAAATAACCGGTATCTGGCTTCCGTTCTTTCGTACCTTTTCACATATCTCAAAACCTGTTCCGTCTGGCAATGTGACATCAAGAATAAGCATATCATATTTTTCTATCTCTGGTAAATAAGCCAAGGTTTCCTGCACGAAACGGACAAAATCGACATCAAAGCCATTTTTCTTTAGCGAATATTGCAGTCCGTCTATCAAACTTACATCATCTTCTAATAATAAAATTTTATTCTTCATAATCCGTTACCTTTCTCCGTTTATCAACGGGCTTTTTTGCCACTTTGGGAATAAGCCATACATGGTTGATATTCATCGTGCCATCAATACGGTTTTCCTTACATAACCGTTGTACCCACCGAAGTGATACATTCCATTTTTCTGCGGCTTCCTGTGCAGTCATATATTCAAACATTTTTTACCTCCTGCTGTGTATTGTATATACATTATAGCCGTTTAAACGAATTATATCAATCACTCAAATATGAACTTTCCGAAAAGAAAAGCGACAGAACTAAAGTTGCTGCCGCCTCTCTGAATTATAAAAGTGCAACTGTCAACCATGCACTGCCATATGTGGGAGAAATGGGGAATCATTTATGACTTGCACAGAAGCATACAAGGGAGCATATCACATATACATTTAACACCTTTTGCGAGTTGTCATTCGCTATGTGGCTATCAACGCATAGCGTGACAGGGATAAACGACGGCAAAGGGAAATATCTTTTGAATACCTCACAGAGGAAAAGTTTTATCCGTTCAGTACATCAGATAAATATTTTACAGACCCCTACAAGCAATACCCGGTTATGATATGCGGTCAGAGGGTTATCCTCACAAACGTGGAGCTTGCCGAAGCCTGTCCTCTCTGTCGGAGAAAAAGAGGGAAATCATCTGCCTTTACTTTTTTGGGCGTTACACATAGCAGGAAACCGGAGAACTAAACGGACGCTGCCGAAGTACGGCGTGGCATCACATACACAGTGCCTTGTAAATGCTGCAAAAAACAACGTTATCAGAAAAAGAAGTATTTTCACAAGCAAAGAGATTTTATGTTTCGTGGAAAACAAAATAATATTGAGTATAAGCGATATAATACAAATGGCTACATCAAGAAAAAAGTTAATCCAGAGTACCATTCTATACTTTTCACCAAATAGTCCTAACAAAAAAAAAGCAAAAACAAATATTCCATAGTTTACACATAACCAAACAATATTTTTTTTAATTTAATTTCATCTTTTCCATCCTAATTTCCTTTCTTTACTGTTCGTAATTAGGGATAACAATATAACCTTTCTGTTTTCTATACAGCAGAGAAACAGCTATTACAAATACAGAAAATAGATTACCACCCTGCTTATTAAAAAGAATGAGTAAATCACGCAAAAAATCTGCGTAATTTACTCATTCTTTTTTAAAGTCCCCAAATTACAATACTGTTATCAAAAAGCAAAGGAGAATAAAAGAAATGGCTACATTATTGGAAGCGAAAAACGTAACTAAAATTTATGCAAAATCACAGCGCCCAAGCCTTAATAAAGTATCGTTCAGCGTAACGGACGGCGAATTTATCGCCATTATGGGGGCTTCCGGCTCAGGAAAGACCACATTGCTTAATGTTCTTTCTACGATTGATACACCCACGAGCGGCAGCATTACACTAAATGGTATCAATCTTAAAAATCTGACTGATTCCAAAGCAGCGGATTTCCGCAGGGATAATCTGGGTTTTATTTTTCAAGAATATCTGCTGTTAGACAGCCTTACTATTTTTGAGAATATCGCTGTTCCACTGACTTTACAGAAACTCCAACCGAAAAAAATAGAAAACATGATACGGAGTCTGGCAGAAACATTTGGTATTGACGCACAGTTAGATAAATATCCAAGTGAGCTTTCAGGCGGGCAAAGGCAGCGTGCTTCTGCTCTAAGGGCTATTGTGAAACGTCCAAGCATTTTATTTGCAGACGAACCGACTGGGGCATTGGATTCAAGTTCCGCAACAGATTTGCTGAACACTTTAAAGGAATCAAACGAAAGTATCCATACTACGATACTAATGGTCACACATGATGCTTATGCTGCAAGTTTTGCCGGCCGCATCCTGATTTTTAAAGACGGCTGCATCATTCAGGAATTATTGAAACAAAATGCTGACAGGCGTGCATTCTATGAATCCATTGCACATGAAATAGCAAAATTAGACACAGAAAGGTAGGAAAGTACCCATGAACCATTTATCTATGGCACTTAAGAACCTAAAAAATAATTTCTCTTTTTATGCCCTCTATTTATTATCCATTTCCTTTGTGATTACTATTTTTTTTGCATTCACTTCATTTTCCATGAATAAAATTATGCTTGAAAAAATATCAGGTGACGGACGGGTAGAAACCATGTGCAGCACGATTTCTGTATTCCTTATGGCATTCGTTATTTTTTATATGTCATATTCTAACCGTTTCTTTCTACGTCGGCGCACAAAGGAATTAGGTATTTATGCATTATTAGGATACCGGAAATCCACGATACTATCCCTGCTTACAGTAGAAAATCTGCTCTCCTGTTTCGGGGCTTTCGTAACCGGAATCCTTTTGGGTGGTCTATTTCATAAAGGCATTGTGTTTGGCATTACAGAATTACTGGACTTGACAGTCAACAATTCAGAAATACCGTTTTTTAACCTGAATGCCATGATAAAGACAGCATGTTTTGTTTTTGCTATTATTATCATATTATCGCTGTCCAACAGCAAATTTCTTTTTAAATCTTCCCTTATGGATTTAGTGCGGTTTGAAAAAAGTGCGGAAAAGCAGACAAAATTCCATGCCGTTCCTTCCATAACCGGGTTTGTATCTGTCATTTTAGGATACTGTATTGCCCTTGACATCCTACGGGGCGAAAAATCTGTCTGGTTTTCAGCCGGGTTTTATGCTGTTGGAATGTTTACATTTACACTTATCCTTTTTGGGACAGTGCTTTTTATCGCATCTTTTCTCCCTTATGCGGTACAGACTGGCAAGAAAAACAAGAAGAAATTTTATACGGAAACAAGAATCATTACTTCACCAGGTTTTATATACCGGATGCGCTCCAATTCAAAAACGCTGATCATGCTCACATTACTGTCAGCCGCAACTCTGACTGTTTCAAGCGTTATGGCTCTCACTCTGTATTATCCGATTGCAGCAATATCCCGCATTGCGCCGTCAGAAATCGAATGCCATATTGAAAATGAAAGCGATCTGTCCGCAATCATGGAGATAGTGAACAAATATTCATCTGGAGATGATATTACATTCCTACAGACCAATATCTATAAAGTTACTTCTACTGCCAGACAGCTTCCCATGGAATATAGTGCCGGGACTTTCAAGGGAGATGCTGGCAACGAAAAAATTCTTCGGAATGCAGGTTTTGAATGTATATCATATTCTGACTATACCGCCATTCTGAAAGCGCAGGGACGGCAAAAGGCTTTGGAGCAATTTACAGCACTAAACAACAATGAGTGTATTTTTGTAAGATACCAGCCGGCTTCCGGCAAGGACGAAACAGGCAGCACTTATCCACTGCTCATAAACAATACTGAAATACCTGTCACTGTGACTATGACCACATTAGATAATCCTATTTCATTTGCGAACAGTGTTGGTACTTTAATTGTAAGTGACAGTTTATACAAAATGATATCTGAAAATGCTGCTCCCGAAACAAAAGTCTTAAGTATAAATGGAAGTTCCATAACAGGTAACGAAGAACTATTCCAGGCTTTGTCTGCATATTTGGATAAAAGCCCTTACCTACAGGGCAATTCCCACAGAATACATGAAGTGGTTTCCCTAAACAGCTCTACTTTCCTGTTGATAGGCTTTCTTGTGGTATTATTCTTTATAGCAACAGGAAGCATCCTGTATTTTAATAATATTTCAGCGATAGCCGATTCAAAATCCGATTACGATATCCTTACAAAAATGGGATATACGAACAGGACGATTAAAAAAATTATCAGGAAACAGGCAATCACATTTTTTAGCATTCCGTTCCTGTCCGGACTGACAGACTGTATCTTTGCCACATTAGTATATAAAACAGCGCTTATGCAGAACCTTTTGGCGGACAGCATTGTTTTATACGCCCCTACGATATTAGCTATTGCGCTGACACTAATCATTTACATGATTTATTACTGTATGACTGTCCATACCTGCTGTAAAATGGTTTTGGAAAAATAAAGATTATGCGAAAATGCTGCCTCTTAATCATCCGGCATTTTCGCAAGCTATATGCAAGGCTATCGGAATCATGTATAAATTTTAGTTGTATGCACACAGATAAATGATATAATTTAAGCATGGATAAGGAGGCGAAAATATGAAGCATATTATCTTTAAGCTTTTGCTTTTTATAAACTCCACCCTGTTTATAATATATATGGGGGTGGAAATAAATATTCAGATGCCATGCAGTATCAGCAAAATCGTATCATTATTCCTGTCATCATTGATGCTGGCAGACGCTACTTATGTAAGTTCCTGCAACATCAGAGATAATAAAGCTATCTCTTTGTTTTGCGGTCTGCTGGCATTGGACGGTTGGTATATGCTCCTTTCCGTTTCGGACAACACTATAGCAGATATTGTTTTTTATGCCTTAAGTCCGGTTATATGGTGCATTTTTATCAATTTCATACTCATGTTTTTATTTCAGGGGAGCGGTTATAAATTCAAAAAAGCAACAATCTTCTGCCTGACTGGAACCTGTATCTGCTCCCTAATTGGCATTTTAATATCAGACAATGTGTTTGCTTTGTTGTATGGCATCCAGTTTTTGGTAAGCTGGCTTTGCTTCGTTTTTGTTGTTGCTTACCATAGAAAAAGAACTGCTTTTGTCCTTAAATCAGAATGGAAATCCAGTCTGTTCTCTCTTGTGATAATAATCATTTTATTCATTGCATACTGTCTTACCACAATGGGAATAACAGGAAATCTTTCAAACTTTGGAGTGTATATCCCTGTCCTGCTGTTCTCCATGAGTATTCATGGTATTATACTGAAAGAGCATCACAGTTTTCCATTGTCAGCCATATTCAGCAGATTTCAGTTAATGTTAATCCTGCTTTCCGGTGTTACCATTTGTGGTCTGATTACAATGACTCTGGGTATCGGCTGGTTATCCTTCCTTCTTATGTTGGACGCTATGTTTGTATTTATCTATATCTGCAATATTATACTGGATTTTAATTTAAGGCAGGGAGGAGGCAACATGGTTATGGAAAGCAAATACAATGCTGCATTAGCACGGTTACATCAGGAAGAGCAGATAAATCTTGAATTTTCAAACTTTCTTCATGACAATATACTTCAAGACCTGCTTTCCATAAAAAATATGATGCATAAATCAACAAGACCTGATATACAGAAAATAATCACAGAAACTCTTGATAGTATGAATATCTATATCCGTGAGCAGATGCAGAATTATCATCCTGTATTACTGTCAAAACTTACTATAAAAGAGAATTATCAAAATTTGCTTGCATATATTGCACAGTCGTTTCCTGAACGCCGTGCCAGTATTGTTTTTGACTGTTCAGACGCTTTATTTTTAGTCCCGCCATATGATATTTTCATATACCGGCTTTTGAAAGAACTCGTCACGAATGTTTATAAACACTCTACGGGAGATAAAGCATGGATAACGCTTACACAGGATAATGGAATAATAGTATTATGCGTAAAGGATAATGGGAGTGCTGATACCGGCAGCCTCACCTATGCAGATTCATCAAAACACAGAGGTCTTGCATTAATCACTGACCATGTGCAAAGCATGGACGGCACTGTAAGTATAACCCAAAATTTCCCACATGGAATCTGCGTCTGTATCAATCTGCCAATGAAAGGAGATGCTTCTTATCAATATTTTATTAGTCGATGACCATGTTCTATTTTCCAAAAGTCTGGAAATTGCATTATCAGACTACCCGGAAATAAAAAACTTTAAAAGTATCAATGATATTTCCCTATTGGATAAATTCATTGAAGAAGACGCCCCAGACATCCTGCTCATGGATATCAATTTAAAAAATATAACATCGGAAGACGGTTTGGAATTAGCAAAGCAGATATTATCCAATTACCCAGAGCAAAAAATTGTTATCCTGTCCGGATACAATCTTCCAGTATACCATAACGAAGCCAAAAAAATCGGAGCAAAAGGATTTATCAACAAGAATACAGAACCAGAAATGCTGATAGCTTTTCTTTCACAGATAATGCAGGGAAAATTTATCTTCAACGGTTCAGTTCCGTTTTTAGAAGAATTAACTGACTGTGAAAAACAGATTTTGCAGCTTATAGCTAACGGCAGGAAGCGGAAAGAGATTGCAGGCACGCTTTATATCAGCGAGCGTACCCTCTCCAATCATTTACAACATATATTTGAAAAACTTGATGTTTCCTCCTCTGTCGAAGCTGTAACCAAGGCGATTCAATTAGGATATCTCCCGCCGGTTTGTTAATTTCTCATCAAATAAACAAATCATCAAAAGCTGCATCATGGAAATGTGCTTAACTGGCTGCATATGGGTCAATGCCCTCCATACGATAACTTATGATGATTTAGGGAAAGATACTCAAAATACGATAAATTATGAACTCCCCAAAAAACGCAAAAAACCCCTGAAAATACCAATTTCATGGTATTTCCAGGAGTTTGTAAATTATTTTCATCCAGAAATTTACTGCCCCATCTGTGCTGCAACTTCTGCCGCAAAATCTTCTTCTTTCTTTTCAAGCCCTTCGCCTGTTTCAAAACGTACAAATTTCTTTATATCAATCTGGCATCCCTCAGCCTTAGCAACATTCTGGATATATGTTTTAACATTTTCTTTATTTTCAGCTTTAACATATTCCTGTTCTAACAGGCATACCTCTTTTAATTCTTTATTAAGGCGTCCTGTAATCATCTTTTCAATAATATCATCAGGCTTGCCTTCATTCTTAGGGTCATTCTTTGCCTGTGTAAGCAGTATTCCTTTTTCATGCTCTTTGTATTCTTCGTCTACATCATCTGAAGAAAGATACTTTGGATTTAATGCTGCAATCTGCATTGCTATATTCTTAAGACATTCCTTAACACCATCACTTGCAGAATCTGTACCAGCTTCTACTAATACACCAATCTTCCCGCCTGCATGGATATATGGGACAATTATGCCATCAGTTGATATCCTTTCAAAACGGCGGATATTCATGTTTTCACCAATAACAGCTACCATAGATTTTAACTTATCATCTACAGTCATGCTTGTATCTGCTGCCCAAGGCTCTGCAAGGAAAGCTTCAATATCTGCTGCACCAGAAGTCTTTACCTGTGCTGCAACTTCTGCAACATATTCCTGGAACTTCTCATTCTTGGCAACAAAATCTGTTTCACTATTTACTTCTACGATAGAAGCTATCTTTCCATCTGCATCAACATCAACTGCTACAATACCCTCTGCTGCAATGCGTCCTGCTTTTTTAATAGCTTTGGAAAGACCGTTTTCACGTAACCACTCTGCTGCCTTTTCCATATCACCATCTGTATTTGAAAGCGCCTTCTTGCAGTCCATCATCCCAGCGCCGGAAATTTCCCTTAACTCTTTAACCTGTGAAGCTGTAATTGCCATTTTAATTTCCTCCATATTTATAAAAAAATATCCCGTTATTCTGCTTCTGCCATTTCATCGTCTGTCATAGAAACACCCTGGTTAGCTTCAATAACAGCATCTGCCATTTTAGAAACTATAAGTTTTACTGCCCTTATAGCATCATCATTGCCAGGAATTACATAATCAAGTTCTTCTGGGTCACAGTTAGTATCTGCAATTCCAATAATAGAAATACCTAATGTATGTGCTTCCTGTATACAGATTCTTTCTTTCTTAGGGTCAACAACAAAGATAGCATCTGGAAGTTTCTTCATTTCTTTGATACCGCCAAGGTTTTTTTCAAGCTTATCCCATTCTTTCTTAAGGACAATAACTTCTTTCTTAGGCAGTACATCAAATGTACCATCTTCTGACATTGCTTCAATAGCTTTTAATCTCTTGATACGGGTCTGGATTGTTTTAAAGTTTGTAAGCATGCCGCCTAGCCATCTCTCATTAACATAGAACATGCCACAGCGCTCTGCTTCTGTCCTGATAGAATCCTGTGCCTGCTTCTTTGTACCTACAAAAAGGATTGTACCACCATCTGCCACAATATTTTTAACAGCATTATATGCTTCGTCTACTTTACCTACAGACTTCTGTAAGTCAATAATATAAATGCCATTGCGCTCTGTGTAGATGTACTCAGCCATTTTAGGGTTCCATCTTTTTGTCTGGTGTCCAAAGTGAACACCTGCTTCAAGTAACTGTTTCATCGAAATAACGCTCATAATAATACCTCCATGGTTTTTCTTCTTCCATATGCTTCCAAACGTATGACCAGTGACGTGGCGTTACTACGTCAAGGCACCATATACGAAATCCGCATACGTGATTGATTAATTTGTTCTTTTTATATCTGCGCATCCTTATTGTATCCAGGAATACTTGATTACTTTACCATATAATCCATATATTTGCAAGGATTTTTATTTCCATTTATATTCTATTTACACATCTGGCACAAAATAAAAGAAAGGTTTGTCAATGTGTTACTATAAGTCCTGTATTCCTGCTGCCTGTATATTCTGCGCCGTCTTCTGTACTTGTCCTGAATGGTGCAGCAGGTATACCATTTGCGCCAAATAATGTTACTTCACTGTAATTAGTCCAGCAGTATCTTGCATATAAAGGGGCTTTCACTTTATCTGACTCCAGTATTACACTATTACCTGATATTACAGCATCTGCAGGATAATATTTCTTGTCTGCACCTGCTATTTCAAATCCTTTTTCTTCTTCTGCCTTACATTTTAACCCTGTTTCTGCATATTTAAACATAATATGCATTTTTCTGCCATCAACAAAATATGAACTATATACAGGTCCATATACCTCTTCTTCACCTGCACCCCCATATACATGGTACATTGCCTGTAACATAAGCCTTTCACCTACTGGCTCTTTGTCCACAGGATGTATATTATTATATTCCCCACAGTCAAGTATAACTGCAATTCCTGTATTCTTTACAGTTTCATAAAGCTTCATCTGTGCTTCACGTATAAATGGCCAGTTCTGGTAATCTGGTTCGCCATCACTTCTAAACATTGGAAGCTGCACTAGCATAAATGGAAGTTTGTTATCTTTCCAGTCATGTCTCCACTGTCTTACAAGTGTAGAAAGCAGTTCATAATAGATATATGGCTTATGGTCATCCTCCTCACCCTGGTAATATAAGAAACCTGCAAGTGTATATGGCATAACCCTTTTAAGCATTGATTCATACAAGCCAGCTGGACGGTTCACACTGTGTGGCCCTACAGGACCAGGATATCTGTTTTCTCCAAAAAGGCTGGTTGCCTCCTCCCATGTAGGATTTGGCGATGTAGCATAATAATTACTTACATTCTTATCAAACTCTGCCTGGTATATAGTGTATTCTTCCATTTCCTTAAGATATTCCTCAAAATCCTGGTTCTCTATTATTTCATCATATTCTTTAAGGTAAGAAGCAATGCGGTTATCCTGTCCAAGAAACTCCCTGCTTATCCAGCATGATGCTGACGTGCCGCCCCAGTTGCATCCTATTATACCAACAGTAACACCAAGCTTTTCAGACAATTTATTTGCAAAATGGTATGCTACAGCAGACCATCTCCCACATGTGCCAGGAGACAGTTTGTCCCAGGAACTCTCTGCCTCTGCCTGGTATAACTCCTCACCTTCCCAGCATACTTTAGGCACATAATAGAACCTTACATTGTCCCCAGAAGCATTTTGCACTATACTGCTGCCATCTTTGCTGTTCTGCAGTTCAAGTTCCATATTGGACTGTCCGCCTGCAAGCCATACTTCCCCAGCCATAATATCATTATACTGGAGGATGTCCCCTCCGCTTTTTACAGTCATTGTATAAGGTCCGCCCGCCTGCATTGGCGGCAGATAAAGACTCCATTTTCCATTAATTGTCCCTGTTTCCACAATACAGCCATTTATTTCTACAGTAACTTTATCCCCGTCTGACTCACCCCATACTGCAATATTTTTATTTCTCTGCAGTACCATGCTGTCACTAAATACTACTGGCATTTTAAGCATAAATTTCCCTCCTTGATATTATTATAGAAACTGCCATACCTGGGAACTCCAGATATGGCAGCATTTACAATTACATAACTCATCAGAATACAAGAACTGTAACAGAATGTGCAGGCAGTATAACCTGTACTTTCTGCTCATTTACAGCAAGCCTGCATTCACAAGGTTTTACTAATTCCTCTTCCTTTGTATTTACATTAGCAGTATCTACAAACTCTTTACCAGCTGTAAGAAGTATTGCTTTTGCGTCATATACCTGCTTGTATCCGTCTATAAATATATCCATTTTCTTAGATACATCAGACGCATTTACAAGCTTTGCATAAAGATGTTCTTCATCTTTTGTTACAGAATGGAACACCGCCCTGTTGTACGCTTCCAGTTTATATTCAAGTTTTATACTGTCAAAACCTGCACCATCAGTATATGAACAACAAAGATGTTTCCCATCATCACCACCATAATTAACTGTAAATGTATATGTAACACCATTCTTTAATTCTTCATAATTACATTCACGCAGGTTTCCAGCTGTTACACTAGAAGAATAATCTCCAAGGGTGTAACCTTCAACTCCCTGTTTAAATACCCTTATTCCTGTCTGTGCACTATTCATATTTACAGCATACTCTATTACGTCTTTTTTTGAAATATCTTCTATCTCTGTAAGGCCTGTACCTATAAAGATACCACCATTTCCGCTAATGCGTTCTGCTTTTACAGTGACAGTATAGTCCTTCCATAATTCTTCAAGTATATAAATACCATTTAAGCCCTTTGCAGATGGAGTAATAATAATTCCTTCGCCCTCTTTTACAGTATAACCCTCTGCTTTTGGAAGCACTTTCCATCTGTCAGAAATACCTTCTGCAAAATTTTCTGCAAACAATACAGAATTATCAATATTGGATATAACATTTATTTCCCTTACAAGCACTTCTGCATTGCCAGCAGCAATCTCAATACCGCCATGAGGGCGCAAATCTAACCTTACTCCTTTCTCATAAAGGGTAAATGTTGTTTCAACTACCTTTTTGCCAAGGTTCTCTGCAAACATCTGCTGTACATAATAGTTTGGTGTAAGCCATACCGAATCATTGTCAAACCAGATAGCATCTGGTGTCCAGCGGTAAGTTCCATCTAAAAGTACCTTATTAAACAATGGTGCTGTTGCTGCAAGCCTTACAACATCAGAATTATTCTCAAACCCTGTCATAACTGCTGCTTCTGCAATAGCTCCTGCAAGTGTATTTTTATCAGTTGAAGCATATTCACCCACAAATACTTTAGATGTTTCACTTTCATTTAAAGTACCATCTGCATTATATGCACGGTAATAATAGTTATAACGGTCTGCATTTTCAAGTAAATAATTATTGGAACGGTAATAATGTTCATCTGCAATAGTTTCCATATAGTTACTTTCACGCCCGTACCATTTTACTTCTTTAGCAAAACTTTTTTCACCATCTGTAAATACAACTGTTGCTCCATCTGTTTCCAGGTTGCCGCTCAAGAATTTCCAGCCATACCTGTAAGCGTCATCATCTGCCTGCGCACCAACTGTAGATATAATTGTTAAGTCATAACCAGGATAATTTTTCTCCATATAACTGTCAATAGCATATTTGAATTCTGCAAAACTTGCGAAGAATTCTTCACCCCAGTTCTCATTGCCAACACCTAGCAGATGCAATGCAAATGGCTCTTCATGTCCCATATCTTTACGGAGTTCTGCCCATTCATTGCCATCAAAATCAGTGCTTATTGCAAAATCAATTAAATCAGTGAAATTCCTTATATATTTATCCTGTAAACTGCCTCCTGCAGGATTGACATAATCAGAACGGGCCTGGCACAGTACACCACATGCCATAACTGGAAGCGGCAGTGCCCCAAGGTCTTCTGCAAGCTGGAAATATTCCATATAACCAAGACCCATTGTCATCATATAACCCCAGACATTGTAATTCTCTTTGCGGTATTCAACAGCACCCACTGAATCCTTCCAGTCATATACATTATCCCATATATATGACCCCTCTGAAATACATCCTCCTGGAAAACGCAGGAATGACGGATGCAAGTTTTTCATAGCCTCTACCATGTCACGGCGCAGCCTGTAGTTAGGGTTGCCGAGAAAGTTTGTATGTGCTGTAGCAGAACCTTTTTCCTCTGATGCTCCCCAGACATTTTCAGGCATAAGGGAAACCATTCCGACAGACACTCTTCCTATAAATTCTATCCTAAGCTGTGCATAGCCAGTTTTAGAAGCTGTCATCTTATATTTTTCTCTTCTGCCATATTTCTTCCACTCATTTTTCCTGACTGGTATAATTATAGAACTGGCTACAGGCATGTCATTTTCATCTACAAGGCTTATCTTTAACCCTGCACCTTTCTGCCTGCCACCATCTTTCTTGCATGCAGACTTCGCCCATACTGTAAAACCGTACTCTTCCTCTTCTTTTAAATAAATAGAAAGAGTAAGCCCCGCATCACAAAAACCACGGTTATATATTACTGTCCCATCTTCTGCTGTAATATAATGTTCATTAGTACCAGGATTTGTAATTCCAAGATGTTCATTTAACCCATGTTCATCTTCTACTGTTATCTTATCCAAGTCACCAAACCAGTACCACAAAGACATATGTCTTTTACCTGTAGATTTTCCATCAGCACCTGAAGAAGCGTCATATGTACAATATTCAAATGCCTCAAATGAACGGTTGCACACAAGCTCTGCATAAAGCCCGCCATCTGCCGCATTGTTAATATCTTCATAAAATAAACCATAAAGTGTATCACTTATATTGGAAGTTTCCTTATCTGCATGTATAGTCATTGTATAAGGTGCTGTAATCTTTGGTATTACATTTACATAAGACTCTGACCTGAGTTCATGGCACCCTACAGATAAAACTGCTGTAAGCTTAATATAGACAGGTTTTGTAAATTCACCAAGTTTCCCTTCAGAAGAAAGTACATCTTCCCTCTCTGATTCCCAGCGTACCTTTACTTTGCCACCCATATAGCTTGATGGCAGCTCTATATCTTCTGTAATAATCTTATCAGGCTTTAAAAGGTAATTCTCATATACCATTTTAAGAATATCTTCATCAGATATAGTTTCACATACTATATCTACTATCTCAGATTCTGAAAGTACCCTGTTATATATACGGAAATCTGTGATAGACATATTTCCGTCTGGGTCAGCACCAAACTGTGAATGTCCTATATAGTTATTTACATAAGTATCTTCTTCTTTAATCCCTGCAAACCATTCACGCAGACGTTTATAATTGCCGCTTGATGTCTGGCTTATAGAACCGTTTGCAATTACTGAGCCATTTACATAAAGCACTGGGCCAGCACTGCTTAAAGTACCATTCTTAGTGCCATGTACAACAAGTGCTACATGTGTCCATGTATTTACAGGAAAAGCCCTGCCCGGGTCAGCTGGAAGGTCTGAACCAGCAAAACAGCTTGCACGCAGGTTTCTTGTCATAAATATATAAGGGCCTGTATCTGATTTACCAAAGTCAAATATACGTTCCCATGCACCAGTTTCTTTGCCAAGATTCATCCAGAATGTAACACACATCCCGTCCTCATCACTTGCATTACTTAAAATATTTTCAGGAAGCCTTAAAAATGAGGTTCCATAAAAGCCATCACCATAAATACAGACTGCCTTGCGTCCATTAACTTCTTTTATGGCAGGTGGGTTCACGCCACACACAGAAGCATTGTTATTGTTGCCAGAACTGTCTTTTCCAACATCTCCTGCATCATCAAAACGGTACCATGCCGCCATATCTTTAAAAACCGACATACTGCATCTCCTTTTCATAATTGTGTTGTAAAAAGTAAATTATTTTACAAAAACTTAAACAACTCTTATCTTACCACACTTTGCCATAAGTTCCAAGTACCTATATTTTATTTTTTAATAATATTCCTGGTAGTTTTTTCCATATTTTGGTTTATTATAGAAGAATCCTCTTCATTGCCTGTCAATTCTTCACTTACCCCTTCTGTTGCATCTTTTTTCAGCACAATTTTTAATGTCATAAGTATAAGCTTTATATCTGTCCACATAGAATAGTTAGATATATAAAATAAATCAAGCTTAAGCTTGTCATATGGCGTAGTATTGTACTTCCCATATACCTGGGCATAACCTGTAAGACCTGCCTTAACCCTTGTACGGAATGCAAACTCTGGTATTTCTTTGCAGTATTCTTCCATAATCTCTGGTCTTTCAGGTCTTGGTCCTGCAAATGACATGTCACCTTTTAATATATTAAACAGCTGTGGCAGTTCATCTATACGTGTTGCCCTTATTATACGTCCTACTGGTGTAATCCTGTCATCATTTTCCCTTGCAAGCTTTGCAATACCATCACTCTCTGCATCTACTACCATGCTTCTGAATTTATATATTTCAAATTTCCTGTCATGCCTGGTAAGCCGTACTTGTTTATACAATACAGGTCCCCCATCATAAAGTTTAACAGCAACAGCTGTTATAAGCATTACTGGTGACGTAATTATAAATGCTGGGACTGCAAGCATAAGGTCAAGTGCACGTTTTGCCAGAAGCTGGTCAAAACTTAAAGTATACCCTTTAGACAACATAAATGGTGTATCAAATATGTGTATCCTGTCAGCTCCCATAAGTATAATATCAGAAATTTTTGGCACTACATAAGCCCTTACTTTATTGGCATAACAGTATTTTAATATATCATTTCTTTCTACTGCAGAAATATCACCAATAATAACTGCCTGGAAATCTTTCATCTTGCGGGCAATTACTTCAATTCCCTCACTAATATTTACAGAATCATATATTGCATACTTATCACGTCTTGTTTCTACCTTATTTACAAGACCTTCTGCTGGCCTGTCACCATATATAAGAAGTATTTTCCATGGCTGGAAAATATTATTATATAAATTTGTCACTATATAAGTAAATAACGCTGATATTGCCATCTGGACCAGCATAATAACAAAAAGCACAACAGGATTTACAAATCTGAAAGCAAGCAGTGATATTACAATGTATATTACAATATTTGTAAGAAAAAGGCTTAAATACTGTGACAGTATAACTTCTACTTTTCTTAACTGCCCAATTTTAAACCCTCCATACATATTTGAAAAAAACAAAAGAATAACAGCATATAACGCAATAAGAACATAATTACCTTTACGGTAAAATTTTACTAAATACATAGTATGGAAATAATATCCATACCAGGCATAAGCAAATATTGCCGCCATAAGCATTATATTAATTAATGATACTATAAAAAGTATAATCTTCTTGTAAGGATCATAATTCTTCATCACTAACCTCACTTATCCATAGTAATTATTTTAATATATACCAAGTCTTAAAAGTATTTTAAAAATCTTATTATCAAGCTCTCTCTGCCTGTAAATCTTTCCTGTATTTACAAGCCTTCTCCTTATATGCCCGTCTTTTTTACCTTTTATAAACATTACAAGGAGTCTCTTTTTACCTGTTGGCATTGCCATCCCTTTATATCCTTTGCCAAAAACACGCCAGAACTCTGCTGCCTGCCTGCTGGAGCTATACGCATCTTTCCTGAATTTATTTAACCTGTATTTAATCTCTGCCAGCCTGTCTGTATTCTTGCCAACTGTGTTGCCTCCATGCTGGCGGTAATAAATATATGAATTTTCATCATAATATATCCTTCCAAAACATGAAGACACCAGATAAAGCCATCTGTCATGCATTGTGGTATATTCTGGAAACCTGTCTGCCACCATAACCCTTAACTTGTTATTAAATACAGTAGTACATCCTGTTACAATATTTTCTATTAATGCATTGCCAAAACCTGGCCTCATATCTGGATGGCTTACCTTTAATTCAAGATGTTCCAGGTTTTCATCAACAAACGACGGACGGCAGCAGTATAAAACAGGTCTGTCTGTTAATGTTTCCTGTTCTTTATATATCTGCCTTATTCTTTTTATACCTGTTCCCATCTTTGATGGCAGCCAGTAATCGTCCTGGTCTGCAAGTGCATAATAGTCTGCATTATCTGCTTTCACCATTAAATCAAAAAAACTTTGTATAACACCTAAATTATTACCCTGGTACCATCTTACCTTATCCGGATACTTCCTGGTGTACTCTTCCAAAATCTCCTGTGTGCCATCCGAAGAACCATCATCACGTATCACCAGGCTGAAAACCACTGTCCCATCTTTTTCACAGTCCTGGGCCATTATAGACTCCAGCTGTTCCCTTAAATATTTTTTACCATTATATACTGACATCAATATCTGAAGCTTTTCCACTTTTCCATGCTCCTTACTTGTTTATTCTATGTTTCTGCATAAGCTTGTCAAGTCCCTGGTTCTTTATATTTGCTATAGATTTAAAAATATGTTCATTAGCAAGGCGTTCTGCCTTTTCCTCGTCTTTATCTTTTACTGACTGCAATATCGCCTTATGTTCCCTGCCTGCCATGCTTGCACGCTCTTGTGAAGACAGTGTGTTCTTTCTTACACGCTCAACATAATGGTGGTAGTCTGAAAGTATATGTTCTAGTATTTTGCTGCCACATGCTTTATACATGGCATGGTGGAACCTGTTATCAAGTTCAAATATCTGCTCCCAGTGTTCTTTTTTTATATGAAATTCACTTAAATATATTATTTCTTCTAAATCTTCAATCTGTGCAGCAGTAATATTTTCACATGCCCATTTTGCACAAAGACCTTCAAGATATGAACGTATAACATATATATCATATATATCTTTGGAAGTAATGCCATTCACATACGCACCCTTATTTGGTATAATTGAAACAAGCCCCTCAAGTTCAAGCTGTCTTAAAGCTTCCCTTACAGGAGTACGCGAAACTCCCATTTCTTTGCTTATTGCAGCTTCCCTGAGCTCATATTTCTCAGGATAGTCACCTGATAGTATATCCTCCCTTATTTTATTAAATACCTTGCCACGCAAGGAATACCTGTCCATAATTTCCTTATTTCCACTATAATTATCCATTTCTCCACTATCTCCATAATGTTACTATTATTCCATATAACTGGATTTATAATTAATCTATTGCATACATTGTATACATTGGTACAATTAATGTCAAATCTTTTCTCCTTTTAATACACAAGATATTTATATATTAAAAAATGGAGCAACTCCAATAAAATTATTGTTGTTTCTTTTTATATTTTATGTATAATATTTATGTACAGGCACAAAACTAATTTACTATACAGGAGGTTAAACATGGCTGTATATACCAATTTAAACAAAAATCTAAAAAAGAATGAAAAGAAGGTTTCCATTTCAATAATATTGCCCATTATAGCAGTATTAGCAGTAATCCCATTGATTACATACAAATACGAATACTATACACATCTTGAAACATTTGACTGGTACAGGGGAAACCCCCAAGCAGCTGATTTCTTCCTGCATTACAAAACAATAGCATTAATAATTGTTTCAATATATATGGTACTTGCCATTATATACATGGTATGGGGTGAAGAAAGAAAATTTGTCTGGGACAAAAAGTTTATACCACTTGCAGTATATGCAGTTATAACACTGGTCTCAGCCATTGCATCCAAAAATTCATATTTTTCATTTAATGGTATATATGAACAGTTTGAACCAGTATGGATACTTATGGGATACGCTGTTATTGCATACTACTGCTTTTATGTACTGCGTGATGAAACAACAGTAAAACATACTATACGATGGTTTATAGCTGGCATATCAGTAATGGCTGCACTTGGTTTAAGCCAGGTATTCAAATGTGATTTCCTGCGTTCAGACCTTGGTATGAAACTTATTACACCACCACCACATGAAAAGCTGGCTTTTAACTTTGAACTTGGACGTTCATACCTTACATTGTATAACCCTAACTATGTGGGATATTATGCTACATTAATTGTACCATTGCTTATAGCACTGGTATTTACCACCAAAAAATTGTGGCACCGCATAGGTTACGCTTTCCTTGCTGCTTCACTTGTACTTATACTTTTCTCATCACAGTCACGTGCAGGCATAGTTACAATAATTATTTCACTCTTCATTATGCTTCTGTGCATGCGTAAAGTATTTATTAAAAACTGGAAAATAACTGTTGTTGCAATAGCAGTATTTATAATAGGATTTATTGGTATTAACATGGCAAACCAGAATATCCTTTTCACACGTATGAAGTCCATGTTTTCAACAGCTGACGAAGTCCATGCATTAAAAAGCATACTTACTAATGATGATAATGTAACTATAAATTATAATGATGCTTCACTTATATTTAAGACAAGCCTTGATGAAACTGGTGCTGATGTTTTTGAATTGTCAGATGGAAGTGGTGCTATTGTAAATTATGCACTGTCAGAAGATAATACAGCTTATGTAATACAAGATGAACGTTTTCCTTTTACATTTGCACCTGTAAGGACTGAGGGATTTAATGGCTTTGAGATTACAATAGAAGGGAAACAGTGGTATTTTTCAAACCTTATGAAAGAAAATGACACATCATATTATGTACTTGGCAATTCCATGTCATTATTTAAACTTACTGAACAGGAGAAATCAATAAGTTTTCTTGAGAACCATTACCATTTTGCAAATATGCGTGGATATATATGGGCACGTACAATACCATTATTAAAAGAATATTTCCTGCTTGGTTCAGGTCCAGATACATTTGTAATTGCATTTCCAAACCACGACCTGGTTGGATTATATAATTCAGGACACGAAAATGAAACTATTACCAAGCCACACTGTATGTACCTGCAGACAGCAGTACAGACTGGAGTACCTTCACTTATTGCACTCCTTGTATTCTATATATGGTATCTTATAAGCAGTATAAAATTATACTGGAAACACAGTTATGAAGGATATATGCCTAAAATAGGCGTTGCCATATTTGCCAGCTGTATAGGTTACATGATACTTGCACTGACAAATGATTCATGTGTAACAACATCACCAATATTCTATGCTTTAATTGGCATGGGACTTGGAATAAATTATAACCTTAAAAAAGAGCAAAGAAAAAATGCGTCCAGTTAAATGGACGCATCTGCTTTTGTGTTACTGGCGTACGGACCAATAACAAACATATGCCTGCACTATCGTAAGCCCGGCTGCCTGGCAAGTGTACGGCCATGCCAGGAATTCCCGCCTGTAACATTGCAAAACATATGTGTGGTTAATAATACTACCAATACCTATTATCCATAGCATTCTGCTGGTTAATAATATATTTACCAGTATTCTGCTACCGATAAATATAACAAACTTATTTTAGCATATATTTACTATTTTTGCATTAGTTTCTTAAAATTTTTTTTAAAAGGAGTTATAATTTTATGGCCAGCAAAACAGTTCCAAATAAAATCTGCTTTATCATATGTTATAATAATACAGAATACTTAAACGAAGCAATATTATATTTACAGCAGCTTGTTGTACCAGAAGGATATATTACTGACCTTTTATGTATAGAAGAGGCAGGTTCCATGGCAGAGGGATACCAGGCAGGCATGGAAGAAAGTGACGCTAAATATAAAGTATATATGCACCAGGATGTATTTATATTAAATAAATTATTTCTGGAAGATACAATAAATATATTTACACGCCATCCAGAAACTGGCATGCTCGGAATGGTAGGTACTAAACAGCTTCCTAAAAGTGCAGTTATGTGGGAAACTAAAGAACGTATTGGCGCCCTAAGGGGATGTACACTTGATACATCTGATGACTTCTTTGACATACAAAACTGGCAGGATGATATTTCATATGTAATGGCGGTAGACGGGCTTTTAATAATGACACAGTATGATGTACCATGGCGGTGTGATATATTTAAAGGATGGGACTTTTATGATGTATCCCAGTCATTTGAATTCAGGCGTGCTGGTTATAAAATAGCCGTACCTTGCCAGAAGACGCCATGGGTAATGCATGACTGTGGATACTTAAATATGGCACGCTATAACGAAGCACGCCAGATATTTATAAAAGAATACAATAGTGAATTCTAAATGGAGGACATATGAACCAGAATACAGAATATAAAGACTGGGATAAGACACTCTGCTATCTTGTAGACAATGGGTGTTTTGATGATGCACGTAAAATTGCATATACATATATAAAGCAATACCAGGCTGATGAAACATTTGTTATACTATTTATACTGTTCCAGATAAGTGATGCAGAAAATTCTGCTGGAGAATACAATATATTCTCTTCACCTGCCAGTGGTACAACAGAAGCTCTTATAAAGCATTATACACAGATTAAATTCTGCCTGAGACGCTATGAATATGACATGCCAGAAGAAGCTCTTGAGGAAGCTTTTGGATACTTTATAGAAAATAAAGTTTCTGTAAATGCACTATACAGGATATCACAGTTCGCATGTGTTAATACAGCATATGTATATAAACGCCTCGCACAAGCTTTCAGAAACAAAGGCATGGATGCACAGGCAGATGTATTTGAAAATCTTTAATGAAAGGCATGGCCAGACAATATGAAAATATTATTTCCACATTGGAAAAGCTTTGGTGTAGAAGATATAACTGAAGCATTTGAAAACCTTGGACATACTGTTATCCAGTATGAAAATGAACCAGATAATTACCGTATCAGCCCAAAATACAAATCTGGATTAAAAAAATACATACGGAGTGAAGGCATTGATTTAGTATTTACTTCAAATTATTTTCCTGTAATTTCAGATGCATGTAATGACACAAAGATTATATATATATCATGGTGCTATGACAACCCGCTTGTACTTACATATTCACAAACAATATTTAACCCATGCAACAGGATATTTATATTTGATTCACAGATGGTATATGACCTTAATGCACTTGGCGCAGATAATGTATATTATATGCCTATGGCAGTTAATGAAAAGAGACTTGCCAGTATGTCCGCAACCGCTGCACAAAGGGAAATTGTAAAGGCAGATGTATCATTTGTAGGTTCTCTGTATACAGAAAAACATACACTATATGACAGGATGGTTAAACTTGACGATTATACACGTGGCTACCTTGAAGGGGTAATGGCTTCGCAAATGCTTGTATATGGATATTCATTTGTAGAAGAAACCTTATCTCCTTGCATTATAGAGAACATGCAGAAGGCTATGCCGCTTGAAACTAATACAGGAGGCATGGAAACAGTTGCATATACATATGCAAACTATTTTCTTTTAAGAAAAATAACACAGACTGAAAGAACAGAAATATTAGACGGGCTTAGCAAACGGCTTCCAGATATAATTACATCTGATGGCAGAAAAGCCATGCCAGTTAAACTCTATACCCCGCAGGAAACCCCATTCCTGCCAGATGTAAAAAATATGGGCACAATACATTATATGCATGAAATGCCACTTGTCTTCCAGAACAGCAAAATAAACCTTAATATTACACTGCGCAGTATTAAAAATGGTATACCTCTCCGTGCAATAGATATAATGGGTGCTGGCGGTTTTCTTCTTACCAACTACCAGAACGACTTTGGCCTTCACTTTACAGATGGGAAAGATTTTGCCAGTTATTCAGATAGGGAAGATTTATATAATAAAGTTGAATATTACCTTAAACATGAAGATGAACGCAAAGAAATTGCTGAAAATGGGTGCAAAGAAGTAAGAGCAAACCATACATATGAAAAAAGGCTTGCTGAAATGCTTGAAATTGCACAATAAAAATAGCAACATCCCTGTTTAACCTCATTAAGTAAGCCCTTTAAAATACACGCTTCTTAAGCGGCGGGTTTAGGACTTACTTAGTCTGACAGGAGTTCAAGCTCCTGCCAGACTGCCGCAAAGCGGCTATGAGGTTGGTTTGTTATTGGGCAAGTAGCGAAGCGGATTGCGAATATCCGCTTGACTGCAGACAAAATGCCCGCCATCTATATAGACGGCGGGTATCCTGAATCTGGTATATACATACTTCCAGAAATTATACTCCTAAAAGCTTTGTTACCATATCTTCCTGTTGTACCCTCTGCTGTGTAAGTGCAAAGTAATTATACTGCTGCATAACCTGCTCTTTCTTCTTCTCACTTACATACTGCTGGACATCCATATCTTCCAGCTTACTATAAGAAGAAGTAAGGTTTTCAGAAGAAAGATTACCTACACCTATACTGTAACTAAGGGCACTGCTCTGTGCTCCAAGTGAAGACCTTGCGTCATTAACCTTTTTAATAGCATCATCAAGTTTTGAAATATCAAACTTTCCTGTAACACTATAATCTGCAATACCCAGTGATTCCAAAGTTGCGTCTGTCGTATGTATTGACAGCCCGCCACCCTGAGGATTGAGTGCAAGGTTCATATCAGCCATGCTTCCATCCAGAAGGTTCTTTGTATTAAACTGTGTATTCTTAGCTACATCTGTAATATGCTGCTTTAACTGGTCAATCTCTTTCTGCATGCTCCGCCTGTCTGAATCAGAATAAATAGCTGAGTTAGAAGCCTGGAGGCTTAACTCCCTCATACGCTGCAGGCTGTCTGAAATTTGTGAAAGGGCACCATCTGCTACATTAATAAGACTCTGCCCATCTTCACCATTCCTTGAACCCTGGTCATAACCCTTTATCTGTGACAGATGCTTTTCGGCAATAGCTGCACCAGCTGGATCATCAGTTACTTTCTTTCTTAAAGATGCATTATAATTATTATAGTCGTAACTGTTTGATGATGAAATAGCAATACTCATATAAATCCCCCCTTCCATGTTTACATTTTATGGATATATATATTATAAACAAGAAAAAAGAAAACTTCAAGTAAAAAATTGGATTTACCTGCCATCTTTCAGCACTTATTATACTTAGACAACAACTGCCTTAAAAGTACCAAATCCACAGGCTTTATAAGCTGTTCATCCATACCTGCTTCCCTGCATTTTAATATATCATCCTTAAACACATTGCCAGTCATTGCAAACACTGGAACATCCAAAGCATCAGGTCTGTCTAGTGAACGTATAATTTTTGTTGCTTCTATGCCATTCATTACTGGCATGGTTACATCCATTAAAATAACATTATAAAAATTTATCCCAGACCTTTCAAAAGCTTTTACGGCACTTTCCCCATCTGTTTCCATAAATGTGTGTGCACCTCTCTGCTCTAACAAATCACAGATTATCTCAGCGTTTATATCACTATCATCTACCACAAGTATATTTTTACCAGTAAAATCTACTTCTGTGCTGTTTTTTGCTTTATCTGTACAAGAATTGTCTATATCAAATGTAATAGTAACCTGGAATGTAGTACCTGAATCTTTCACACTTTTAACTTTGATTTCACCACCAAGCATATCTGTAAATTGCTTTACAATTGCCATTCCAAGACCGTTACCCTCATATTTTATACCATCATTATACTTTTCCCTTGAAAAAGGCTCAAATATCTCTTCTATAAATTCCTCTGACATACCTATGCCTGTATCAGAAATTATAAAGCAATATGTAACACTTTCATTATCATACCGTACCTCTTCTGCACTAAAATAAATTGTACCTCCATCAGGTGTATATTTAAGGGAGTTTGAAAATAAGTTAATTAACACCTGTTTAAGGCGCAGTTCATCACCACATACTTTCACTACTGGCAACCCCGTATAACTGCTTACAAATTTAATCTGCCTGTTACATAACAATTCATCAAAAATACAAATACATTTTCTAATAAACTTTGTTATGTTAAATGGCTTATCTTCACGTTCAAATCTTCCTTCGCCATACTTAATTATATCAAGGATATTATCTACCAGTGAAAGCAGATATTCAGAAGAATCCTTAATCCTGTTAAGACAGTCCCCAGTCTTTCCTTTACCATCAATGTCCCTAAGGGCAATATCAGCCATTCCTGCAATACCTGTAACTGGTATACGTATATCATGTAAAATATATGCCAGAAACCGGCTTTTTCCAATGTTTATACCGTCCTTACTGTCTTTCCCGTCCTCCAATAAATAATCCTGCCCGTTCCTATTCATTATCTTTTGGCCCTCCACATTCCAGTAGTTAGTTATTTATTGGACTCTCTACCAGATAATAAAATCCAGAAAAAGTGCAAATCAAAATATGGCAAAAGACAAACCAGATGGATATTTGCAATCTACAATGCCTGCCTGTTTTAATATATACTGGTTCCTCACAGTTTTACCTGCACTATCCTGTTTTTACTAAAATCAATTATTTATCTGTTTTACTTTTATACAGCTCTCTCCTCCTTCATTACATTACATTTTACCTTACGGGGGAATTTTTTCAACATAAACTTCATAATTGGAACAAATAATAACATAATTGGAAACTATTACAGCCAGATATGTAAAAGTCCTTATATTTTTCATAATACATTATAAATAATATTTTACACATGTTTACTGGCAGCGCATGAACTGTTCCCTTGCATTATTATATCTTGCCTTTGAAACATTTATCTTAATCCCATTATATAATTCAGCAGAATATCTTGTTATACTCTCAACATATTTCATATTTACCAGATAACTTTTATGAACCCTGCAGAAACCATATCCTGCAAGTTTCTCTTCAACATTATCAAGTTTATCATATACAGAATACTTTTCTGGTCTGTCTAATATATGGAAAAACAGCCTGTGCAGGTTACTTTCAATATAAATAATTTTATCTAATGGGACTTTTAGCTCACCTTCAATAAATCCAAATGTATGTTTAGAACAAGCTAAATGTTCACGTAATACAGAATTTATATTTTCAAAATAATTTAATTTCCTGGTGATTGTCTCCAGACATTCTTTTAATTCCCTTTTCAAAGATTCACTGCTTTTTAATAAATATCTTGTAGCACCAACTTTATACCCTTCCAAAGCATATGATATAAATGATGTTACAAAAACAATAAATACTTCCTCTGTATATTCCCTTATTTTTTCTGCAGTCTTTATTCCATCTATGCCAGGCATATTAATATCAAGTAAAATTATATTATAACCTGCAACCTGTTCCCCTTTTGTAAGAAGTTCATTACCAGACTGGAAGAAGTCAGTTTCACATACACAATTTATACTATACATAATATCATTTACCAGACCATATTCATATTGCCTGAAATCCTCATTATCATCACATATGGCAATCCGTATCATTATTACCCCTCCTGGCTAACTATCCAGTGAATTGTGAAGGATTTATATACCTTTTTCAAGTTCATATACATAAACGGCGTAAAAGTATACATAAATGATATAACTATAATCCCCGGAATACCAAAAAGCAGCGCATCTGCGCCGCTTTTATAATATTATTGTTCCACACGTGGAAATGCCAGTATAACCTTAAATAAATCACCATCCACATGCAGTTTCAAACTCCCTCCCATAAGTTCTGCCAGGTTTTGCGCTATTGAAAGCCCAAGCCCGCTTCCTTCTGTATGGCGTGATGAATCACCACGCACAAACCTTTCCAGCAGCTCATCACTTGATATATTTAACTGGTAGCCAGAAGTGTTGCGGAATATAATTGTAACTTCTTTTTCTGTTGCTTCAATGTTAATATAAACTCTTGTGCCAGGCTGCCCATACTTACAGATATTATTCATAAGATTGTCAAATATCCTCCATATATGCCTGTTATCTGCCATAATAAATATATTTTCCAAAGACTGGTCTATTACCAGGCTAAGTTCCTTGCTGTTTAATTTCTCTTCAAACTCCCCAATAGTCTGGGTAAGCAGTATATTTATATCACACAGTTCCAGTTCCACAGCAATATTTCCAGTTGATGCCTTTGATGCTTCCATTAAATCTTCAATAAGCTTTTTAAGCCTTGCTGACTGGCGCTCCAGCACCTCAATATATTCCTGTGCCTTTGGCTGTGTTATCTCTTCCTTTTTTAATAAATCAACATAATTAATAATTGAAGTAAGAGGTGTTTTTATATCATGTGAAACATTTGTAATAAGTTCCGTTTTAAAACGTTCACTTTTTATCCTCTCATTTACTGCTGATGCCATTCCTTCGCCTATCTGGTTAAGATAAGCACCATGTTTTTTAAATTCCCAGTACATTTTTGAAATGTCTGCCTGGCTTTCAAGGTTTCCTTCTGCCATTTTTCTTGCATGCTCCTGTAAAACCTCCATCTGGTATACAATTTTTAATACAAAGAAATCAAATGCTGCACATATTGCTGCAGCAACAAAAAATACACCTGCTTCTCCACTTAATATAAATCCAGATAATATAAATAAGTCTGCCATCATAAGTAATAAAGATGTTTTTATAAACAATGACATATTTTCACCTGCTTTATGGCATATATCTTTTAAAGGCTCCCATATACTTTTACATATCCTGTAGATATAATTTAAAACTGTATATTTAAAAAATATTTTTGCACCTGCACGGCAGCTGGTTTCAAGACATAATATTATAAAAATAAAAATGCATGTCATAATCCAGATTACTGAAATTATACATATAACCAGCAGGAATTTAAGCCCGGAAGCATACCAGATAAGTTCTGGCAGCAATGATATACCCATAAAAATATCTAAAATAAACAACCCGGCTGCAATATAAAAATATATTAAATATGGTATATGGTGTAATAAATTCCCTCTTACAATATCACTATCTGAACATATATACCTGCTATAGCAGCAGAATATAAGCAACACTACAAATACTATTGCAGAAATTACAGCTATAATAATTACTGTATAACGCATATCAAACAGAAATTTAATAAATCTCTTTTGTGAAAAAAACAAATCATTTTTTTCCTTGTCAAGTGGTGAAACAACATTCGTTAAAATAGCATATACATTATTATGTGTATTATTTTTTAATTCATATGATATAACAACATCAATATAATCAAGACTTGTATAGCCACCAGAATTTTCTACATAAGCGCCTGCATCTTCTAATTTGCATGAATAATCATTTTTTTCATACTCCCAGTTAAATATCTTTATTCCTTTGCTTGGTTTTCCTTCTTTAATTATTTCTGGCACAAAAGAAATTCCATTAATTACCGTAGTCTGCCATTGCTGGTATTTAGAAGTGTCTAAAACTAAATTGTACAGCCACCTGCAACGGTAAAAAAGCTTGCCATCCTTACCAGTTACTAAATCATATGTCACATAATCCCTTGTACTTGAAATATATCCTTCCCTTTTAAGTAATTTATAATCTTTATTATTTAATACAGCAGCAGATATTTCAATAACTTTTGCAGGAAAAGCATAATTATCTGTTTCAAAATAAAATATTCCATTCTGGTAAAACAGCCTGTACACATATTCTTTATATGAATCGTACCCATCAAATACAGGATGCTGACCTCCATCATCTAAAAGGCTTCTTATAATGCCAATTGGCTGGTTTATAACAGGTTCTTCTTCATAATATATTTTATAATCCTTATAATAAAATTCATCTGTTTCTTCTGTAATAATATCCATATTTGTATAAACAATATTATCTTTATTATTAATTATTTCCATATTTGCTTTGCTGTTTATATCTTCATTGGGATTTATACCTTTTACAATTAAATACCGTAGGTTTGAATCCTCCATACAGCCAGGCGCATCTTGTTCCATCATATTTTCAAAAATATACCTTGAATACAATCCAGACAAATTTTTCTGCCCGTTATCTATACAGTCTTTCAGGCTGTTATCATATATTCCTGTAGAAGATGCCAATACTATCCCTGTTATAGAAATAACGCATATACAGCCAGCAACTGTTGTTAAAAATATTAAAATATACCTAAAAAAATTCGATACTATTTTTTTCATTTATTAATCTCCACTTCTTTTGTTTTTATTATATATTATTTTCCAAATATTGGTTATAAGCTTTTACAACCAGATAATGTTATTTACTGCCACCATCTTCCATTTTATATCCTCTGCCCCATACAGCAATAAGATACCTAGGATTAGCAGGGTCATATTCAATCTTTTCCCTTAAATGCCTTATATGCACTGCTACTGTATTTTCTGTGCCAAATGGTTCACCTTTCCATACTTTCTGGTATATTTTCTGTGGTGAAAATGCCTCTCCTGGGTTCTGCATAAGGAACTTCAATATATCATATTCTGTTTTTGTAAGCTGTACAAGTTCACCATCAAGGGTAACTTCTTTTGCCTTGTCATTAAGTGAAATGCCACCCATTACAAGCACTTTATCATGCGTATTGCCTCCTCCCAGCTTTAAGTACCTTCTAAGCTGTGATTTCACTCTTGCCTGGAGCTCAACAGGGTTAAATGGTTTTGTCACATAATCATCAGCACCAATATTAAGACCTAATATCTTATCAGCATCCTCCCCCTTGGCAGTAAGAAAAATTACAGGTACATTACTTATTTCCCTGATTTTTGAAATTGTTTCAATTCCATCCATTCCTGGCATCATTATATCCAGCAATACAAGATGAATTTCCTCATGGGACAATATATCAACTGCTTCCTTTCCATTGTACGCTTTGTATGTTTTATATCCGTCCGACTTTAAATATATCTCAAGCGCAGAAACAATATCCCTTTCATCATCACAAATTAAAATATGGTGCATCCTTTATCCAAGCCTTTCCCTTGTATAATAATTATACAAGTAATAATAGTTTAGTAACTTAATTAATATTGTATGAAAATTAAGATTAAGTTTCAATATAGAAAAAGGTTAAGATTTGTTTAAATTTTAAGATTTTTACAGTAAAGAATTTATGGGAATTCAAGCTTTTTGTGTTGCTATTTTGTTACTAAGTAAATTTTATTACATTTAACTATAAATAACTATATTGGACTTAAAAATATCACCTGTAAAAATAAAAAGGATGTCATGTTTGTTATGTGACATCCATTTTATATTCAATAATAATCACTATCTTTAGATAATATCTGCCATTTCTTATATGTACAACATTCATGTCTTTTGCTCATTGAACCAGAACATACACTACTAAACTGGTTGATGGATACTGGTGTCAATACCCTTCAATGGGCTTACTCCATTTCTACCCTGCCCTTCTGGAAGCTCCTGTTTATAAGGGTTTGAAGGGTGCGTTTTCTCCAAGATTTTTGAAATTGTTACAAAAGTGTTACATTTTGCCTGTTTTTTGGTTTTTCTGAATTTTGGTAATTACTTATGGTATATTTTATCATATTTTCCTGGTATATGCCAGGACTTTTTTAGCATCAGGGTTGCCTTTCAAGATAGTGTAACTTTACTTGGGGAATTTTTAGAAAAAAATGGAAAAGAGACACCCCTTTGTAGTATAATATAATCACCGAAAAAATACAAAGAAAGAAGATGCCCCTATGAATAACAGTATACAGTATTTTTTGGAAAATGGAATACCTAAATTAGAAAAAACTAAAAAAGATTTTTTTACTAACCCAGTGTGTTTTGATGAATATATAGAAAATGTGAAAAATATAGTATTGGATTTTGGATGCCATATAATCTCTGAAGCACTGGAAGAATGCAATACATTACTGGAAGAAAACATGAAAAGGGTTATATACTGGCATATTAAAGACCGCCACCAGAAAAATATAATGTCACCTGTGGGTATGCTGTCTTTTATACGCACAAGGTTTAAAAACAAGGAAACAAAAGAAACAGTATATCTTTTGGACAGGATTCCTAGGCTTGGTGCACATGCCCGTATGAGTGATGGTGTAAAGGCATCCATTCTTGAAGAAGCAGTACAGACAAGTTATGAAAAAGCTGGCAGGAAAGCCTGCCCAGGGGAATGTGTGTCTAGGGAAACTGTGATGCGCCATGTATGCAGGATGGAAATACCAGCAAAAAGCATGGAAGCGCCTGCAGAAAAAAGGATACTAGAAATTTGTATATTGAAGCAGATGAAGATCATGCTTCCTTACAGTTTCATAAGAAAAAAGGGGATATAAAGCGTTTTAAGGGGCATGCGGACAACAACCAGATTGTTAAGCTTGTATATGTACATGAAGGGTATAAAGATAGTGATACGAAGAGGAGAGAATTAAAAAATGTGGTATATTTTGGCGGTCTTTACCGTAATAAAGATAATGAAAAACATGGGAGAAAAAACACAGAAAAACAAATGGGAAATATATAGAAGCATTACGTGCAAGCATAAGCAGCCAGATATCTGCAAAAGTATTTTTTAATGCATCCATTGCTGGATTGTGTTAAAACAAAAAATGTAAAAAATAATATTTTGTCTGTTGGAAATGATTATTTAATATTATGCCATAAGTTATATATATTAATGTATCAAAAAGCTCTAAAATACATATATATTGCCATATACCCAAGTAAAGTTACACTATCCATTTTTCAAGAACCTCTTGTAAATTTTTATCTGATTGGATAAAATTATTTTGTAAATCCATGACAATCCTCTTTTCTGTAAAAAAGTTTCAGGCAGAATTATTTTACACCAAAAAGAGGATTTGTCATGGATTTTTTTGTAATTTCTTTTACTAATTTTCCTTTAAATCATATTTTTTAGGCAAATTTTTCTTAAGTTCGCACTTATGGGGTATTGTCTCCAGTGTCTTCCTTCTCATACCCAAAAAGGATGTCAGAGCCATTCCTGTAATACCTTCCACCTGTTAAGGCTTCATTTACAAAAGCAGCATGAAGCGGTCCATATTTTTTTACCAGCTTTTTAAATCCTTCAATGTCCATGGTTTCCCCCCCCTTTACTTTAATATATGTATTCCAGCAGGTTTTCTTACTATTGTATATAAAAAATACATGACAGAATCTAAACAATGGTCTCACTGTTTGACAGGTTTATCTTCACCCCGCTCCGCTGCCTTCTCAAGGATTTTGCATTTATTCTGTAATTGTTCCCTTTTTATTGCAAGTGCAGCAACAGGGTCACTATGTTTTCCATGCCCTCCAGGAATAACATCTGCTGCTTGTCCTGGTACTGTGCCATCATTGTGTCCAAGCCATTCTTTCCATTCCTTATACTGCAAGCAGAAATATACTAATTCCCTGTACCTCCTGTCACTTATACCATATTTATCCTCATTAATTTTTCTGCCCATGCATACCTCCGTTTTGCTTATTTATATTTAAAGCATATTATTACAGACTATCTTTCATTACATCCTCATAAATAAGGCATCCCCTGCACCTCTTGGGTTGCCTTTATGACTTACGTGTATATAAATGCTAACTTTTAAAAGTACCACCTGCCTTATTGTGTTTCCGTCTAATAAATATTAGACACCCCTGTGTTATCAATCTTCACTGGACGGATTTTCTATTATTTCTTTTAACTCATCTGTCAGAACTGCTGTACCATCTATTTTTGCCCTTTTAAAAATTTCTTCGTACTTTTTCAACCATACAGATGCATTATTTAAAACCTCATAGTCTTTCATGTTCATTGTGACTACTATTTTGCCTTTTTTGATTTTTCCATATGCCACAAAGCTGCCCTCCTTCATTTTCCACAAGTTATTAACAAGTTATCCACATCTGGTGTTTTGTCCAGTGCAAGGATTATGCTGTATATTTATTTTTTGCCAGAAGCATTTTTTCCAGGCTGTCAACATCCGCAGGGACATAGTCCCGTTGCTGGAAACTATTAAACTGGTTTGGTTTACTGCCAGGGCTGCTTTTATTCCTGTTGCCTTTATCTTCCATGCCCTCATAGTTGCCTTCAAGGACCTTAATAAAATTATTAGGGCGCACGAACCAATCAAAAGTTATAAACCATCCTTTCTGTACAGAACCGCAAAGAACAGAACTTTTTTTAATGTTTTCTATGGCTTCCAGGATTTTATCAATGTCATAAGAGCACACACGTGCCCTAAGCATATCAAAGCGTTTTGTACCATGGTTAATGCTAATTACAGGTTTTACCCCATATGCTGCCAGCTGGTTCCAGTGTTCCGCAACACGTTGGACGTCAGTCCGACGAACAGTATCGTTAGATACTGTTAAATTGACATCTGGGTTTATATCTGTGTTTATATATGGTAATGTTGTTTCATTCTGGAACAGGGTTGTTTCATTTTGAAATGCATTATTTCCAGAACCAGCATTGCTTTCTGGCTGGCAGGCTTCTGTTCCATTTAATAAAAGTTCCCCCTTTTTTGTCAAAGTGTACCATTTAGTTTTATCACTTGCATCTTTGTTATAATTGCCTGCAAGAATTAGCCCAGCATCTTCCAGGTTATGTAACGCCCTGAATATAGTTGCCATTGATGCATATGGAAACAGCTTGGACAATGCTGTTATACTGTTGTATGTCCAGTAAAAACCATCATAAAAGTTTTTTTCATTAGCTTTGTTTTTAGCAACCCAGAAATTAATGTTCTCAAGAAGAACCGCTTCGAGCATCCCATATTTTGTTGCAACTTCCACGTTAAAACTATGGTTCATAACAACCGCCCCTTTCTTTAATATATTTTTTCTCTTTTATAAAACTTTTAACTTTGCCTGCACTTTTCTTTTGCCTGTTTTTTTAATAAAAATGTAAATTTTTTCTACAAAATATAAAAATACCCTTGAAATTTATGCGCATAATGCGTATAATAATTGTAAGGAGGTACAAAATATATGAGATTCCGGGAAATAGAAAAAATCATTTTAGCGGATGGATGGAAATACAAAAACTCAAAAGGTTCACATTGCCAGTACATACATCCATCAAAACCAGGCAAAATCACAATCCCCAAACACCCCGGAGACATTGCCCCACAAACAATTAAACAAATTCTTAAGCAGGCTGGGCTGTAAAGCCCGGTACTGCATACAATAAATAAAGGAGGCTCATATGAAATTAACTTACCCAGCATGTTTTTATCCTGATGAAGAAAAGGAAGGTGCTTATGCTGTAGTAGTCCCAGACCTTCCTGGATGTGTAAGCGGTGGCAGCACACTTGCAGAAGCCATCCTTATGGGTACTGATGCCGCTTCTGGATGGGTCCTTGATGAACTGGAGGACGGAAAGACAATCCCCCCTGCAAGCCTACTGGAGAACATTACCCCAGACCCTGGCGGTTTTGTAAGCATACTTGTACTGGATATGGATTCATATGCCGAAAAGTATGGTAAAAAGGCTGTAAGAAAAAACCTTACAATACCTGCCTGGCTCAATACTTTTGCAGAAAGTAATAATATAAATTTTTCACAAGTATTGCAGGATTCTTTAACAGCAATGTACCAGCAGCATATCTAGTCCAGCTTCCCAGCCTTGTACAAGGCTGGGAAAATTGTGCCCACCAACGTCTACCAGACCAATCCTCATTGTATGCCACTCTTCCATTTTCTTTGAATGTAATGCATTACTGGAAGAAAGTTTAAAAAGGAGGATGCACTGGCATGTAAAAGACCAAGGGATAAAAAGCAGCATGCCAGCTGTGGGCATGCTGTATTTTACACGCACAAGGTTTCAAAACAAGGAAACAAAAGAAACGGCGTACCTTTTGGACAGGATTCTGGGTCTTTTTCCACATGCCCATATGAGTGACGGTATGAAAGCAGCACTCCTTGAAAAAGCAGTACAGACAAGCTATGAAAAAGCAGGAAAGGAAGCCTGTCCTGGGGAATGTGTGTCCAGGGAAACAGTGATGTGTCATGTGCGCCGCCTGGAAATCCCAGCAAAAAGCCAGGAAGAGCCTGCTGTAAAAAAGGAAACCAGAATCCTGTATGTTGAGGCAGATGAAGATGTAAAGGCCATGCTGCTTTACAGTTCCAAAGGCATAGAAACACTTGGGGCAGAGTTTGTGCTGGACGGGTTTCATATACAGAAGTACATAAGAAGGATGGCACGCCTGGCAGGGGGTACAGAGGAAACAAGGGAAGAAAACAGGAAAAAAATACAGGGATGGCTGGAAGAAGGAAGCAGGAAAAAACTGGAGGGATGGATAAAATGGCACAGTTAAGGGTTTATTGGAAGAATGGTGGTGGCATGGACAGGCTTGTACAGTACCAGAATGAGAAAAAAATTAAAGAAAAAACAGAAGAAGAAATATGTTTTAGTGCAACAGAAATGATTACATTGGAAAAAAGCACAGAAAAGCAAACGGGAAATACATAGAAGCATTACGGGCAGGCATAAGTAACCAGATATCTGCAAAAATATTTTTTAATACAGCTATTGCTGGTTTATAGGGTTGTATATATTAATGTATCAAAAAATACTAAAATATATATACCCTGCCATGTACCCAAGTAAAGTTACACTATAGACACAGAAGCGACAAATGTTGCCAAGCTGATAGCCGTCACCAAAAAATATACACACATTGACGAGCTAACGCCTGAAATCTCAAATACCTTTGTGGATAAAACCGTAGTCCACGAATGCGAGAAAAAAGACGGGAAACGGACACAGGATATTGACATCTACTATTCCTATGTCGGGATTGTAGATATTCCAACGGATGAAGAAATGCGGGAAATGGAACGGGAATACGGAAAACGTACCAAACGTCAAACCGCCTAAATATAGGCGTGGCAGGAGAAAGTCTATGCTCCTGCCCATACATATCTATTTTTATCCTTATCTGGTATCAATCAAATCCTGATATGTAACATACATTGTTACCGCCCTCCTTCCTCTCTGGTCTGGAGGGCTTTTTAAGACCCTCTAAAAGTTACAGGAGAGGTAAAGCCGCCTTGGCTCTATGGTTTCCCACATTGACAATATATAACATTTTTCAAATCCTGGCAATTATTCCATGGTTTCATATTTTAACTGCATTTTACAGTGGTTTCTAATATTTCCATATATTTTTCCAGGTCTTCAATCTTTTTCTGTTGTCTTCTGTTTTCATTTTTTAAAAGCTGTCAGTTATATTTAAAGTAACTATATACATCAGTTATGACAGTTTCTTATTTGTTTTTTCCTGGAATTTTTCATTCTCAACTATAAAGCGCTCATGTATACCTTTACCTATAAGCCCTTTACTATCATATGCCTCTACTTTAAATACCAGTTTTCTTCCCTCTATTCCAATAAGTTCACTGTCACATGTAATTTTCATTCCAACAGGAGAAGAAGCAATATGCTCTATTTCCACTTTTGTACCAACACTTCCACACCCTTCATTTAAGTGTGGCATAACACTTATAAATGCTGTTTTCTCCATAAGTGCAAGCATTGCTGGTGTTGCAAATACATCCATTACACCACTCCCCATATTTTTAGCTGTAAGTTCCTGTGTTACAGTAATTTCCTGGTGTCCTTTTATTCCTGTTTCTAACATTTTAATCCTCCATTTCTAAAATTATATATCTTTTAACTTATTTTGCCAGCGTTGACAATACTAAACCCAGCCACATAACCATTAAGTTTGTCTAATTTCCAATGTTCATCCTTTAATACTCCATCCAGAATTTCGTGGCATGTTTATTTTAGATTTCCCAATTTTTTAAATTATACAAAGACTATATTCTCTGGCAAAATACTTGTGTATTAAAAAATGGTGAAACTCAAAATACTTATATATTGTCAATAAACAGCTCTTTAAAGTATGGAAGGCTGCATATCCAGTCACAAAATACATGCCATTCATCAAGTTTATGGTCTTTCCTTGCCTTATAGATTGATACTGCATTTTCATAAGAAAATGTACATGTCCTCATCTGGTTATAACTTTCTGGCAAAAGCTGTATAATACTATACCACAAATCTTTATCATTTGTCTTTATATAATCCTGGCGTATATTTTCAAGTGCCAGCAACAGGCTTTCCATATGTACCATAGCAGCAGGAACCATGTGGTCTGTACTAAAGTCACTTAATCCAAATGGCCTGCTGTGTATTTTATGCATTGTACTTGTAGAATTAGCTACAGTACCTACTTTGTATGTATCATATTCTTTCCACCAGTAAATTGGTGCTGTTATATCAACAGAAATAAAAACCTGCCTTATAAATTTACGGTGGTCACTGCCCGCATGGCAAAGTTTCTTTGCAAGTTTTAAATCATTTTCACCAAATATAAAATTGCCCTGCCCATCTATATAACTGTCATACCTGTCCCAGCTATTAAGTGGGTTTCTTGCACCACGCATGGCATTTTCAAAGTTCATTACACTTGTTCTTTCAAACTTAATCATATACCAGCCTCCAAATATCTATTCATCAAACTCTACAATTACATAATACCCTCTTTCATTATGTTCAACATTTTTTACAATACCATTGCTTGATTTAATCCTCTCATTAACTTTATAACAGCCAGACATTGCTACTGCAGGGTCAATTATATAACTATAGTTAAGTGCTGTCTTTTTTTCACTTACATGTACCTCGTCACCTGCTTTTACAAGCCCGGGACGCTCCATTTTAAAAGTTATTTCACGCATTTTATAACCAGCCTTTCAAATTTAGTATGGAGGATAATAATATCCCATATTGCAGCACATGCTTCCTCCCATACATATATTGCACACCATGTACATCATGCACATCCTTGTGCACATACTGCTTCCAGAACCAGCTGGAGTGCCATATGGGCTCTGCATGCTCTGGTACCACATCCCTCCTGATTCAAGCTGTTGTACAAGCTGTAAAAACTGTGGGTTCTGTGGTTCAAGTGCCACTGCCTGTTTTGCATGTTCCATTGCAAGAATATTATTGCCAATCCCAGCATTGGCTATTGCACTAAGATAATACCACTGGCCATTCTTTTCCTTAATCTGTGCGAGTACATTAAGTGCTTCCCTGTAATACCTGCTGTTTATATAATTGGCAGCTGCCTTTAAATGCATAACATTCTCATCCTGGTAAGAATAATCCTGTCCACCCATCCCTTGTCCTGTATAAGAATATCCTGTACCAAAACCGCCTGCATATCCTCCGTTAAAACTGCTTCCGCCATAAAAACCATTTTCTTTTTCATCCATTATCTGCTTATATGCCTGCTGTATCTCCTTAAAACGTTCCTCTGCCTGTACTTTATTGGGATTGTTAATATTAGCATCAGGATGGTATTTCCTGCTTAAATTCCTATATGCTCTTTTTATCTCATCGTAAGAAGCAGACCTGCTAATTCCAAGCACCTGGTATGGGTCATTCATATTTCTCTCCAATCTTATCAGGAAAAGTGTTTATTTTTTATACATTCATACCTGCACCAAACACCTGAATAAATAATATTTCTCAATATCCCAACATTCTGCACAACAGGAAGGCGTTCAAATGCTTTACCAGCTTCAGACATCATCATAAGCAATATCTTATATACCTCTTCATGCGTAATGCAGACATCCCTGGTGGCCAGAAACGGATTATAACAATTTTTCTTTTTATCCTCTTCCATATCTTCATATGCATCCATAAGATAAATAAACTTTCCAAGAAAATATCCCATTCTCCTTAAATCCCCTGCCCATTCATCATTATGGCACACAAAAATTCCAGCACAGATATCACCAAAACAGCCCGCTGTATAATCAATGCTGCTACAATTTCTTTTCTCAGCAGCAGCAAGCTTCTGAAGGCTTCTTTTGATGTTCTGTGCCTTATATGGGTATTTTTTTATTATTTTAAAGGCTTTATTCATAAGCAGCTTTCCATATCCTGCTTTCAAAATCTTATGTTCGTCTTTCCAGTCATCCATACATTTATAATATGCCAGCAGAATATTCATATCCGCTGCATATTTTGTATAAACTGACTGTTTAGACAAATGCTTATGTGCAGGATGTGCCACACATCTTATATTTTGTACTGAAATCTCTGGCTCATACAGGGCAGATAAAAGAATACATAAAAATGTCATATCATAAGTTAAAGACAACTGCCCTGTAAAACCATAGTTACTTCCAAGACAACTGCACAGCCCGCAGTAATAAGCCCTGTATTCCCTTAATTCACGCACTTTCAGCTCATCATTGCGGGGGATGACATAACCAAACAAATGCCTCAGCTCCTTTTTATAAATTCAGTATGGCACTTAGGGCAGGTAATTGCAATACGTCCTTTTCCTTTTGGCACCCTTATACTCTGCCTGCACTGCGGGCATTTGTAAATATGGTGTGTCTTGCGTTGCTGCATATGGCTTATCTGGCGTGCAATAAAGAATTTCACACCATTGTGGTATCTCATATACCTTTCATTTTCTGCATATCTTTTGTTATGGTTTCTTGACAGTATGCGGAAATAAGCATACATAATTGCAGCAACTGATAGTATATTTAACAAAAGATGCACAAAAGGAATTTTTATAAACATTTCAATAACAACCATTATAAGGGCACTAAAAACCAGAAAATTAGTAAACTGGTCAATACCATACCTGCCCTGCATAAATCTTGCTAATCTTTCTCTCATAAAATCCCTCATTTCTACACATATAATGCGTATGCCTGGATATACAGTACACTTAATTCTATATCTAATAATTGTAAAACATTTTTCAGAAAATACAATGTAGTAATTTATGAAAAATTATAAAATATCTATAAAATATAACAATTATAATTATATATTTTTTATAATTGCATTTTTATATTTTATGCAAACCTGACAAATATTACTGGTTATTTTGTACACTTGTACTACTATCTGTATTATTCCCTGCAGGTACAAACTCATATGAAGAAAGATAACTAATTCCATCTTCTGAAGGTTCATAAGACACTTTTATTGTATCACCTGCGTTAATCTTTATAAGCTGTTCATTATCCTCAAACCTCTGTTTATATACATTATGGCTGGTATCTTTAATATAAACAACTGTCCCGTCATCTGTATTTATAAATTGTATATCAGAAACGGTAATTACAGATGTTTCAGACTCTGTTTCTATACTGCCCGTAGAAGTCCCGCCTTTTGTTTTAAGAAGTTTTTTATAACTTGCAAATACCTCATTTTGTGTTGTAGCTGTTGCTACAATATTATACTGTTCAACATTTACCATTGCATACATTTTCACAAGACCGCCATCATCTTTAAGTATCATTATATAAGTAGGAATCCCTGCAACATTTATAAGGCTTGGAAATGCTGCATCATATCCTTTTTCCTGTACTTCACCCTCTGCTGCTGCCATTGCAGAATGTTCCTCTGCACCTGATACTTTATAATATTTTGCCTCTGATGTACGCTGGTTCATCATTACAAAACCTATATTTGACTGGTCACCATTTACAGATGTCACACCTGTATAAATCCATACGTCATCACCTATAATTTTATATCCAAAATCATCTGTAACCTGCCTGCAGTTCTTCTGGCCAAATACACTGTTAATAAAACCACCTGACAATGTACCAAACCAGTTATATTTATCACATAAAAGATGGCCATTGTACACATTATCAACCCATGAAGGTATATTATCTTTACTATAATAACTACATACCCCGTCTACAGGATTACACATAATAATACCATTTACATCCATTCCGCCAAACAGTCCAACACGTGCAGATACCGTAGGGCAGATATAGTATGGCTGCCCTTCATCATCAATTTCAAAATAATACCCAGATATTATTTTTGTTGGATATTTAAGCTGTACATGACGCATAAGGTTATAATTAAAATACGCAGAAGGGACATATTTCATCCCCTGTTCCAGTTCAACATATTCAGCGTTTGAATTAACCGGATTTACCTTTACATAACCTGGAATACCTTTATCCCTGTTATTCCACCATTTAAAGAAACTTGCATATTTCAGTGCAGATACTTTATATGGTGACTTTTGTATGCTTATCTGTGTATAATCCTTTTCTACTTCATACTGGCTTACAACTTCTGACAATGAACCAATCTTCCTGTTTCCAAAAATCCTTGCACTTTCTGTATCCATAAGAGCAAGGTCTGTTATCTGCTCTGTTTCTTCAAGGTCAGATGCAAAATCTTTGTTCTCCACTTTTATAAGTGATGCATATTTCTTTGCCCTTAATAAAGGTGAACTAATAATACTTCCAGCAACTGCTACAAGTACAAGGACTGCTGCAAACACCGCAAACATCTTACTTATAAATGGAAGATAATTAAAATTTTTTATTTTTTTATTTTTATCAAATTTATACCTGATACTGTTAATTGCAAATATCAGCCCAAGTATTATACATACTGCAACCGCCCCTGTCCAGAACGAGGATTTGTGTATATTTATTGCTGGGTAATTTATATAATAATATCCACCAATAAATATAAAAAATAAAATTAACAGTAACGCATATATTTTTTTCTTCATATCCAGCCTCCATGCTGTTTTTATTCCCTGACAGATGCCAGTAGTCCACGTTTCATTTCGTAATAAGCAGGTGTCATATCAAGATAATGTTTATGTGGATTTTCAAAACGCTGCTCTTCTACCCATATTTCATTATCCATCTGTTTTTTAACATACTCTGCAATTTCCTGCACACTCTTTTTTGTACCTGTAAACTTTCCACCATCAAATACCTGTTTCTGCAGGTTTACAAACCTGCATCCCTTAAAACTTCTTTTCTTCCATGGCTTAAGCGGGTCTATATAAGGTACTTCTGCCAAATCTTCAATAACTTCGTCATATTTTGCTATTATATCTGCTATTGCTTTATTATTTTCATCATAAACCCTGTAAATTTTCTTAAGCCCTGGATTAGTAATTTTCTCTATATTTTCAGAAACTTTTATCCTTGGCTCAAATATACCATTATTTTCTACAGCAGATATTTTGTATACCGCACCAAATACTGGCTCTGATTTAGATGTAATAAGCCTTTCACCAACACCAAAGCTGTCAATACATGCCCCTTGTGTAATAAGTGACTGTATTGTAAATTCATCAAGGCTGTTTGAGGCAACTATTATACAATCAGAAAGCCCTGCATCATCAAGCATTTTCCTTGCCTTTTTGGATAAATATGCAAGGTCACCGCTGTCGAGCCTTATGCCTTTAAGCCGTTTTCCCATTGGCTCAAGGACTTCTTTGGCTGTCCTTATTGCATTTGGTATGCCGCTTCTTAATACATCATATGTGTCTGCTAACAGTACTGTCATATCAGGATATGTTTCAGCATATTTTTTAAACGCAGTAAATTCATCTTGGTAAAACATCACCCAGCTATGCGCCATAGTCCCGCTTACTGGTATTCCAAACATCTGCCCTGCAAGTACAGTTGCTGTTGATGATGCCCCTCCAATAAATGCTGCCCTTGCACCATATACAGCAGCATCCATATTGTGTGCCCTGCGTGCACCAAAATCAGATACCAGCCTTTTTCCTGCTGCATAACATATCCTTCTTGTCTTGGTTGCTATAAGTGACTGGTGGTTTACTTCAAGAAGTATTGCCGTTTCTACAATTTGTGCATCAATTAATGGCGCAATAACTGTAATTACTGGTTCATCAGGATACATTACTGTCCCTTCTTCAAATGCATATATATCACCCTTAAATTTAAAATCTTTAAGATAATCCAGGAATTTTTCATCAAATATGCCAAGGCTTCGCAAATAAACGATATCTTCATTATCAAAATGAAGATTTTCAATATACTCTATAATCTGCTCCAGTCCTGCAAATATAGAAAAACCTCCTTTATCTGGATTATTACGGTAAAATACATCAAAAACTACTCTTGAACCTGTATCATCCCCTTCAAAATAGCCATTGCTCATTGTAAGTTCATATAAATCCATTACCATGCTTAAATTTCTTGCTTCATTCTGTGTTTTCATAAATCTGCCCCTTGTTTTTGCTATTGTACTGTCTGGATATGAAACAGACAATACAACATTATATGCTATATAATGCCATATACTGTAAAATTTGTAAAATAAATATGCTATAAACTATTTTATAAAGTTTTTATAAAACAGTTTATAAAAAAACTTGTAAAGTATAAAAGTAACTAAGGTTAAAATTTTGATAATTAATATTTAGTAATTAATTACTAATTAAAAATCAACTAATAACTAACCAATAACCGAATTTAACTTTTCTATTGCAGTATCAAGGTCAATTCCATGTATATTACACGCCTGTTCTAATGTTTCCCTAGCAGAAGAGGGGCATCTTATACAGCCAAGCCCCATCTCGTTAAATGCTTCTGCTGTTTCTGGGTGGTATTGTAATATAGCCCCGATTAATGAATACTTTGAAATAACCATAAAGATTGTCCTTTCTGTTTTTATAATATATTTGTATATTATCTTCTCCATACTATTCTCTATTCATTAGTATAATTATACTTAATTATATACAGACTTTCAAGATATAGATAACTCCCAGATATCTATAATTACTTTTACCAGTTATCTGGTAAAATATTTCCAATATTATAATTGTCCAGTAAATATACTTAAACATTATCTTTTCCAGAACCAATAACCAATACTAATAATTTATTTACTTTTTTACTTTCAAACATCAACTTAAAACAATATTATATTTTTGCAATATAAGGCATTTTACTACCAGCCAGGAAGTTGACTATAGCCAGCATATGGGATATAATTAAACAATATTTGTATATTAGAACAGTATTTACTATCTGCTCTAAAGTGATATTTAAGAAGTGGAGGAACCATAATGGCAGAGAAGAAAAATATTTTAACATATGAAGGCCTCAGGGCATTAGAAGAAGAGCTTCAGGACTTAAAGGTAAACAGACGTAAACAAGTTGCTGTGAAAATCAAAGAAGCAAGGGAACAAGGTGACTTATCAGAAAATGCAGAATATGATGCTGCTAAAGATGAGCAGCGTGACATTGAGCTCCGTATTGAAGAAATTGATAAAATCCTTAAAAATGCTGAAGTTGTTGATGAAGAAGATGTTGATTTAAACGCTATAAGCATAGGATGTACAGTTACATTAAGGGATATTGAATTTGATGAAGAAATGGAATATAAAATTGTAGGTTCTACAGAAGCCGACTGCTTAAATGGAAAGATTTCCAATGAATCACCTGTAGGCGTAGCACTTATAGGCTCAAAGGAAGGCGATAAAATAGAAATAGAAACACCTACAGGTGAAATGATTAAATATGAGATACTTGGTATAAAAAGAACAGCAGTAACAGAATAAACAAGAAAGGGGCATTTAAAAGTGGCAGGACAGCAGAAAAACCCCCAGACACAGGAGGAACTTGGAACTCTCCTCAAGGTCAGAAGGGAAAAACTAGAAAATTTACAGAATGAAGGAAAAAATCCTTTTGAAATAACTAAATATGATGTATCTATCCATTCACAGGATATTAAAGACAAATATGATGAACTTGAAGGACAGGAAGTTTCTATTGCAGGACGTATGATGTTTAAACGTGTAATGGGCAAAGCTTCTTTTTGCAATATCCAGGACCTTAAAGGAAATATCCAGTCATATGTAGCAAGAGATGATATTGGCGAAGACAGTTATAAAGATTTTAAAAAGTATGATATTGGAGATATACTTGGAATAAAAGGTATTGTATTTAAGACAAAAACAGGTGAAATCTCTGTACATGCCAGCGAAGTCACCCTTCTTTCCAAAAGCCTGCAGGTTCTTCCAGAGAAGCACCATGGGCTTACTGATACTGATATAAGATACCGCCAGAGATATGTTGACCTTATAATGAATCCAGATGTAAAAGATACTTTTATAAAGCGTTCCAAAGTTATAAGCAGCATACGCCGTTACCTTGATGCTGGCGGTTTTATGGAAGTTGAAACACCTATGCTTGTAACTAATGCAGGAGGTGCAGCAGCAAGACCATTTGATACACATTTTAACGCACTTGATGAAGACTTGCACTTACGTATTTCACTTGAGCTTTATTTAAAGCGCCTTATTGTAGGAGGTCTTGAAAAGGTATATGAGATAGGACGTGTATTCAGAAATGAAGGACTGGACACAAGGCATAACCCAGAGTTTACTCTTATGGAATTATACCAGGCTTATACTGATTACCATGGCATGATGGATTTAACAGAAAATTTATACCGCCATGTAGCAAAAGAAGTAACAGGTTCAGAAATATTAACTTATGGTGAACACACTATTGATTTATCAAAGCCTTTTGAACGCATTACAATGCTTGATGCAGTTAAAAAATATGCTGGTGTTGATTTTAATGAAATCCATTCAGCAGAAGAAGCAAAGAAAGCAGCAGATGAGCACCATATTGGATATGAAGAAAGACATGGAAAAGGTGATATACTTAACCTGTTCTTTGAAGAATATGTTGAGGAACATTTAATACAGCCTGTATTTATAATGGACCATCCTGTAGAAATATCACCCCTTACCAAGAAAAAGCCAGATAACCCGGATTACGTAGAACGTTTTGAATTCTTTATAAACGGGTGGGAAATGGCAAATGCTTATTCTGAGCTTAATGACCCTATAGACCAGCGTGCACGTTTTGAAGCACAGGAAGCAGCATTAGCTGCTGGTGATGAAGAAGCTAACCACACTGATGAAGACTTCCTTAATGCATTAAGTATTGGTATGCCTCCAACAGGCGGAATTGGCTTTGGTATTGACAGAATGGTAATGATAATGACAAACTCCCCAGCAATAAGGGATGTACTCTTATTCCCAACAATGAAAAGTTTAGATAAATAAAAATGCTTGCAAACCGCATAAATATGGTATTTCTTGAATAATAATAAAACAAAAACCCCAGCCCTTTTAACTTATCAAAGTTCCAGGATGGGGTTTTCTATATCTCTACACTATGTTTTTTATTCATCCGTTTTTTAATTTTGCTATCTGCCATCTTATAAATCCCTGCAATAACCCTGATACACAATAAAACTGGGTATATAACTGCAATTATAAGAATACTTGTATAAAGCTCCCTTTTAATATCACGTGCCCTTGCTGCATTTTCCCAGTATGGATATGCAACAGGCTGTATACCTGCCGTTTTATAGAAAAATTCCTTTAAATTATCAATTACATAAAAAAAATCTGTTCTTTCACTGTTTTCTACTATCACCATTTTACGGTTTTCTATACCAAGCTTCTCTTTTATAAGGTTTACAGCCCATTTCTTTACTGGGTCAGGCATTATGGTTTCATAACATGTAATTGGAACTTTATTTGTTTTTTCTTCTGTACCTGGTGTACCGCTGGTATTTGTAATTCCAGAACCGCCTGTTCCCATAGCTGCTGTATTATTACCTTGGTATTCCTTGCAGAAAGCACTATACGGCAGCCATGCACGGTTAATTTCCCCATATACCTCTTTTTCTTCTTTGGTCTGGGGAGTATCTACTACACCTGCCACATAATATGTATTGCCATTTATTTTAAATGGCATACCCGCTGCATTCTCACCGCCAAAAAGCTGCCATGCAAGCTCTTTATCAATTACAGCACGGTCTTTCATAACATCATTATCTGAATATGCAAAGCCAGACAGCCAGACCATCTGGTGGAAAAAGAAAAAATCCCCGCCTGTTGCTGTCACTTTTGCATTTGCTGTATTTTTTCCATTGGCCAGTTCCATAACACCTTCACTGCTAAAACAGTCTTTTAAAAGCCCCTCACTATTATCTTCCCTTTTTTCATTTGTAATAGAATTTTCCTGGAATGACATTTTTAAACCACTAACCAGTGTATTCCTGTCATTTTCTGTCCAGCCTTCTTCTGGGGACATATACACAGAAATATGTGCAAACTCCTGGCGGCCTGACTTCCAGCGTCTTGATGCATCAGATTCCCTCTCCTTCTTATTGGTTCCATTCAAAAGACAAAGACACACAAAGGCGGCAATAACACATAATGCAAAAGCTGCAAATCTTATTTTATTTTTTGTTCTACCTGAAAAAACTCTCATATAAATAACCATGCCCTTCCAGTATACACAGAATTATGGCTGCATGCAAAACATCTGCAATGCAGGCAAAACTTGTAGTGTAAAATTCCTGCTTTCCACACCATACCCTCTGTAAGCCAGGTACACCATCTTTACTGCTGTGCAAGACGTACATAATCACCCTTCTCAACAGCTTTTGAAGCAGTAGTAATAATACTTGCATAATTATCAAATCCAGCTGATACTGCTGACTGTGTTTCATTTTGTGCAAGAACTGTTACTTCTTCTCTTTTTGCAATATAACGGTTACCTACTGGGCTTGACTTTTCCTGTATTACCAGGACAAATTTGCCATCACTGTCCTCACGTATTGCACTTGTAGGCACTATGTAATCATAATTTGCTTTTCTCTCACCAACAGATATACTTAGTGAAGTACCATTTTCAATATTGCTGCCTGTAACATTAAAAACCAGAATCTTTCCAGCATTTGGGTTCTGTGAATCTGTCTTTATATTTGAAAGAACCACTTTTATATCATCATCCCATACATTTAATACAGTAGCATTATCACCACGCTTAACAAATTTACTCTGCTCCGTTGTCACAGGAATACTTATCTGGTAGCCATTCTCACTTGACTGTATATTTAGCAGGCTGTTTCCAGGGGTAGCATTTTCCCCTGCCTTTGCAGTTATATCAGATACTGTACCTGCAGTTTTTGCCTTGATTACTACATTTTTACGCTTCTTTTTAAGGCGGTTAATCTCTCTTTTTTTCATTTCTATTGATTCTGCTTTCTGCTCATTATCAAGAGCAGCTACCTGCATTTTAAGGTTATTATCACTTTGTTCCTTTGCAAGGTTTAGATAAAGGGTTTCTAGTGCCTTACGCTTTTCCTGTACGGTCTGGTTTAATGTATCAACTAAATTTTCATCTGCTTTCTGGTAAGCGCCTTCTTCTGCTTTAACATTTTCATAAGCTGCCTGCAGTTGTGAATAAGAATTGTCAAGCTTTGTCTTCTGGTTATCCAGCTTTAATTTTTTGCTTTTTAACGCTTTAATATTATCTTCTACTACTTTTATCTTTGTACTGTTATCATTTTTAACAGCGTTCTGTGCATCCTCAAGTTTGCGCTGTGCATCTTTTAATTTCTTCTGCGCAGCATAAAGCTCTGATTTCGCTGATGCAAGCTGTGACTCCCTGTTATCACTTAATGACTTTTCACTTTCTAGTGAACTTATTTCCCCTTTTATTTCTGTGATATTCTTCTCTTTATCTGCAATATCTCTTTTTAGCTGTTTTATCTTCTTATCACTTGATGCTGACGCATTTTTTTTAGCAGCTTCCAAATCCTTCTGTAAATCCTCAAGGTCTCTTTTCTTAGCATCTATCTGTGTAACCAGTACATTGTATTCCTGCCTGGCAACATTTAATTGCTCCCAGTACTGTTCTTTTGTTTCATCATCAGCATTATTGTATAAGTTGCCAAGTTCTGCAACCTCCAGGCTTGACTGGCTTGCCTTGATATTAAGGTTAGATATCTCTGCCTCAATATCACGTATGCTTTTATTTAAGCTTGTAATCTTATCATCTGTTGAATCTGATGTTTCAGCTTCTTTTAAATCATTTTTTAAATTATCAAGCTCTTTCTGCAAGGCATCGAGTTCTTTTCTTTTAGTCTTTAATTCCTCTTCAATAGCTTTAGATGTACGTTCATTCTCATACTGCTTTACCTTATCCTCAGCATCTTCAGTTTCTCTCTTTGCTGCTGTCACTGCAGCATTAAGTTCTGGCATGCTTCCGCTGTCCTCACCGCTAAGCTCTGCCTTTTCACTTTCAAGGCTTTCAATTTCAAGCTCAAGCTGTGAAATTTCATATGCTTTTGCTGATACTTCATCAGCTTTCTTTTGCATTGCCTTTTTAGCTTTGTCTACCTTTTTCTTAAGCTCTGCATACTCAGCTTTCTTTTTAATGTTTTCCTTTTTTGCATCTTCTATATCTTTAAGTGCCTTCTGTAAATCCCTCTTTGCATACTTTATTTCAAGTGAATTTACAGCATAGTCTGGAACAGCCATTTCAAGAAGTGCCTTTGCATAGTCATGGTTAAGTGTCATAAGGTCGGTCTTTGCCTGCTTAAGTGCATCTGCACTGCTTTCACCTGCAAGAACCAGCACAGCCTGCCCCTTTTTTACCTTATCCCCTTCTTTAACCAACACCTTTAAAATTTCCCTTTCTTTTTTGCAGTTCACAGCTACAGGTTCCCTTGCCTCAACATAGCCATCCCCACGTATCTTTGTAGTAAGAGTGCCTGATTCTGCATAGGCAGTTTCTACCTCTGCAAGAGAATAATTCATAATAGTATTGGAAAAAAATGTAAGCAAAAGCATAATTACCAAAAAGATAATAGCAATATTTTTAATCTTATCCTTACGCTTTTGATATTTCTTTATTAAATCCTGTTCTTTCATAAGAAATATTATCTCCTTCCCTTAACCTTTTAGTCCGCCAGAATATGAAATACCCTCTACCAGATATTCCTCTCCATATAAGAATATTAAAATTCCTGGAACCATATATATAGTTGCAACCGCAAATGCAAGGCTTATCTCACCTGAATTAATTTTTGAAAGAAAAACTGAAAGCGGATGCATATCTTCATTCTTAAGCAATATAAGTGGCTGTTCAACCATATTCCAATAATCAATAAATATAAGTATTGATACAGAAACCATTGCTCCCTTGCAAAGAGGTACACATATTTTTGAAAAAATCTGCCACTCTCCTGCACCATCAATCTTCGCCGCCTCTATAAGTGACTCTGGTATACGCCGCATAAATTTTGTAAACAGGAATACACTAAATGGAGAAGTCATTCCTGGCAGCCATATTGCCCACTTTGTATCAAGCAGCCCAAGCCAGTCTGTTACCAGGTAATTGGGTACAAGTGTCACCTGGTAAGGAAGAAGCATAAGAATAATATATACAAAAAATAAAATCTCCTTTATCCTTCCCTTAAATCTTGTAAAACTGTATGCTGCAAGTATTGCAATAATAACCTGTACTACAAGAATTGGCACTGTATATATCACTGTATTCCAAAATTTCAGCAAATACTCTGGACTATTTAAAAGCACCGTTGTAAACTGTTTAAAAGTAACCATATCAGGAATAAACTTAAGATTTACTTTTTCTGATATGTATCCTGCACTTTCTTTATCATTAAAAATCATCCCATAATTTGCCTTAATTTCCTGTGAGCTCATAAATGAATTGGCTATTGTAAGTACAGTAGGAAGCATGAAAAATACCGCCATTGCCAATGCAATTACAAATAATATAACAGATTTTTTATGCTGCTTTTTTTTCAGTTTAACTTTCTTTGACTTAAACTTAAAAGATTTAACCCTCAAAATCCTCACCTGCTTTACTTTCAATAAAAAATAAAATACCTATTACAATAATCATAAATACACACATTACAATAGCCGCTGATGACAATTTCTGGTAATCCAAAGATTCAAAAGTATTATTCATAAAATGCTGAAGCATATAAAGTGACTCATATGGATAGGCGCCTGACAAAAGATAAACTTCCCTGAACACCTTAAATGAATTCATAAGAGACAAAATTATTACAAATAACACAGTTGAATTTATGTATCTAAGCTTAATCCTGAAAAAAATTGTAAACTTTCCTGCTGCTTCAAGCTGTGCAACTTCTATAATATCCTTTGGGACACTTCCAAGTGCTGCCATAAATAAAATCATATTATAGCCTAAATTCTTCCAAAGGAACATACTTATAACAACAAGCATACTGTAATCAGACTTAAGCCAGTCAGTACCCTGGAATCCAAAAATTTCAAGCAGATTGTTCATAACTCCATGTGCATTAAAAATAACCTGCCATATAAGCACTACTGATGCTACAGGAACCATCATAGGACAAAGGAAAAACGTCCTGAACTGGCTTTGCCATGGTATATTGGCATCAAGCAGTACTGCCAGCATCAGGGAAAGCACTACTGCCAGCGGCACTGCAATTGCTGAAAAAAGAATACTGTTTTTTGCCGCCTGCAAAAAGGCATCATTTGAAAAGAGCATCTTAAAATTATCCAGTCCTGCAAAATTGCCATCAACAGGTCCGTCAACCAGTGAATAATAAATAATTACCATAAATGGAACTATCATAAATACCATAACACCTAAAAAACTTGGTGCAAGAAATACTCCTGATACCAGATGCTCTTTTATCTTACTTTTATTCCTAGACTTATTCTTCTTTTTTCTCTTTCTTTCCGTAATGCTGCCCCCTCCACCTGGTATCAAAAATTTCATAATAATCCTCCATGCCGGCTTTGGCGGCTCAAATAGTATAGCAGGACAAGCCTGCTTTAGAAAAATGCTGGTTTTGCATTTTTCCTGTGTGAAATTTAATATATCTTAGGTAGCTTTTTTTGCTGCCTTAGATATATTTTTCACACTATCCTGCCTGCAATTATATATTATTAAGAATTTTCACTGACATAAATTTTTACTCTGCTCTGTAAAATTTCTGCTGTTTCTTTTGCAGTTTTGTCACCTGCATAAAGTGCCTTTGTTTCTTCAGTGATTATTTCAGAAATATCATTAAAATATGTATCATAATTACTTTCTTTTCCAATTCTGCCAACAATAGTACGGAATAAATCCATATGGGCTTTTGTATATGGTTTTATATTTACTGTAAAACTATCTATTGTATATGAATCATCTATTGGTGTCACCTGTGTACCATCATCATCTTTATAAGCCTTAGTTGCCATAGCATACTCCATTTTCTTCTCCAGGGCATCTTTTCTTACAGGCAGACCATAACTTCCTGATGCTTGCTTCTGGAAGTCATATGCATAAAGCCTGCGCAGGAATTCCCATGCACCATCTTTGTCATCACAATTTTCCGAAATAGACAGGCACGCATCCACAGATGTCATTGATAATTTATTATTTCTATCTTTAGAAGGCTGGCTGATTACAGTATAACCACCCTGCTTCTTATATAATTTTTCATTAACCTGTATATCTGAAAAATCATATAAATACATATCACTTAATAATAATCTTCCACTATTTATAAGTTCACTTCTGTCTTCATTTTGCCATCCATTGGCATTCTGTTCCTTAATATACTGGTCAGTTGTCTGGAAATTCTTTGAAAACTCAAGCATATGTACAAATTCTTCGGAATCCAGGTTTACTTCACCTGTTTCAAAATCAATAAAATCCTTCATCTGTGAACTAAGCATATTTTGTATAAACCAGTCACTTGTCATACCCTGCATAAATACCCCGTTTTTTGGCATACTTTTATACTTCTCTTCCATTTCTTCATATGTCCAGCCCTCCATATCACCAAAAACCTTTTTAGAACCTACGAGTGCATTTACCGAAAACTGAGTAGGCATATAATATAATTTGCCATTATGTTCAATAGTATTTATTACAGAATCCACAAAATCTTCTTTCTTGATTTCATCATCCTTTTCAATAAAAGGATATAAGTCAGCAAGCATTCCTTTCTTAATATACATAGATTTAGATAACCCGCTTAATTCTATAATATCTGGTATATCACCTGATATTATATCAAGGTTCATCTGCTTCTGTGGGTCTTCATATGTATTATAGCTTTTTATTTCTATATGGTAATCTCCACTGCCTTTATTATATTTTAAGATTTCCTCTTTTAGTGGCTGGCTTAAATAATTTGCTGCCAGTGTAAGCCTTTTCTTTGGTTTAGCATCTGAATATTTCTTTTTATCAATACTTGCTATTTCAATATTTGAATATGAACTACCTTTTCCATCTGTATCATATTTAGATGAAGAACATATAACCGTTAAACTTCCGTCTTCCATAATCTTGAAGTCTGATATATCATTGCCATTAATATCAACATTTATCCAGTTAAATAAAAGTTCCATTTTATTTTTATTAATGTCACATTCATATATGCCATCTTCATTGCTTAAATATACAATTCCATCTTTACCCTGCTGTATATTCCTGATATTGTATATAATACGTCCGCCAAAATCAAAAGTCTTACCACTCTTGCCAGTGTCTGTATCAAACTCACAAACCTTCCCATTGGCCATAATATAAATTTTACCGCCATTTGCTGTAAAAATATTGTCAATATAATCATCTGTCCCAACCACATTTGCCAAGGAACCATCTTTATTAAAAGTATAAATCTTTTGTTCTGAAATAGTTATCAGCTTTTCATCTACATAAATCAAAGCATTGCCTAAATACAGCTCTTCATTCTTCTTAAGACCAGGCTTTAACTCTTTACGTCCAGATAAACTGCCGTCCTTATTAAGGTCTGATATATAATATTTTGTATTGCTTGCACCTGTTTTTTCATTATAATTATAAACAGAAGACAGCATATGCATATTGCCCTCTTCATCCATAAATAACTTGATTACAGATTCGTTTTCTTCTAAATCTTTAAGTTCAGCCATATCAAAATTTTTACTGTCAAAAGAACCTGTCATAAAGTAACTTATGGATTTTCCAGACTGTTTCTTTTCATTATATTCATAATGTGAACCCATCATATAAATATTGTCATCTTTTATACATGCCTGGCTTACATAATCAACTTCTACATTACCCAGGTCATTAAACTTTGGCTCATATATATACTCTGGCGTACTGTCTTTGCCAGAACCCTTGCCGCCACCTTTGCCACATGCAGTAAACAGCAATGACAATGTAAATACTGCCAGTGATACCCTGAACAACTTTCTAGTGCTATTTTTCACCATACTTTTCTTCACTCCTGCTATTTGTAAAATCTAACTGTTCAATTTCTTCTTTTTTTATAATTTTTCCACTGTCAGGAACTTCATAATATCCCATCTGCAATTATATACCATAAACTTGTTCTTTATCTGATATACTTAAATTATCCTGTATATTAAGAATTTTCACTGACATAAATTTTCACCCTGCTCTGCAGGATTTTTGCTGTTTCTTCTGCAGTCTTATCACCTGCAAAAAATGCTTTTGATTCTTCATTAATTATTTCGGAGATATCATTAAAATATGTATCATAATTATTTTCTTTTCCAATCCTGTCAACAATAGAACGGAACAAATCCATATGGGCTTTTGTATATGGCTTCAATTCTACTGTAAAATCATCCATTGAATATGTACTATCTGTTATAGGTGTTACCTGTGTACCATCATCATCTTTATATGCCTTAGTTGCCATAGCATACTCAATTTTCTTCTCCAAAACATCCTTTCTTACAGGGAAACCATAATTATCAGATATCTTTTTCTGGTATTCATATGTAAAAATACCACGCAGGAATTTCCAGGCACCATCTTTATCATTACATTTCTCTGAAATAGCCAGGCATGCATCTCCGCTGCCCATTGCCAGTTTATTATTCTTATCTTTAGAAGGCTGGCTGATTACAGTATAACCACCCTGTTTCTTATATAATTTTTCATTAATCTGGATATCTGAAAAATCATACAAAAACATCTCACTTAATAACAACCTGCCGCTATTTATAAGTTCAACCTTGCTTTCATTCTGCCATCCATTTGCTTCACGTTCCTTCATATATTGGTCACTTGTCTGGAAATTTTTTGAAAATTCAAGCATATTTATAAACTCTTCAGAATCAAGATTAACTTCACCTGTTTCAAAATCAATAAAATCTTTCATCTGTGAACCAAGCATATTATACATAAACCATTCTCTTGTCATATCCTGCATAAATACCCCGTTTTTGGGCATGCTTTTATATTTTTCTTCCATTTCTTCATATGTCCAGCTTTCCATATCACCAAAAACCTTTTTAGAACCTATAAGAACATTTACCGCAAATGAGGTTGGCATATAGTACAGTTTGCCATTATGTTCAATAGTATTTATTACAGAATCCACAAAATCTTCTTTCTTGATTTCATCATCCTTTTCAATAAAAGGATATAAGTCAGCAAGCATTCCTTTCTTAATATACATAGATTTAGATAACCCGCTTAATTCTATAATATCTGGTATATCACCTGATATTATATCAAGGTTCATCTGCTTCTGCGGGTCTTCATATGTATTATAGCTTTTTATTTCTATATGGTAATCTTCACTGCCTTTATTATATTTTAAAATTTCCTCTTTTAATGGCTGGCTTATATAACTTGCTGCCAGTGTAAGCCTTTTCTTTTGTCTTGCCTCACTATATTTCTTTTTATTAACACTTGCTATTTCAACACTTGAAGTAGAACCACCTTTTCCAGAATCATCATAATTAGATAAAGTGCTTAAAACAATTAAACTCCCATCTTCCATCATCTGGAAATCTAATATATTATTGCTGTTAATATCAACATTTATCCAGTTAAATAAAAGCTCAAGTTTATTTTTACTTAGGTCACATTCATATAAGCCATCATCATTATTCAAATACACAATTCCATCTTTGCCTTGTTTTACATTCTTGATATTGTATATAATACGGTCTCCTAAATCAATGGTTTCTCCAAAATTACCAGTATCTGTATCAAGCCCACAAATCCCATTATAATTCATAATATAGATTTTACCATTATTTGCTGTAAAAATACTATCAATATAATTATCTGATTCAGCTGTTTTTGCCAGTGAACCATCTTTATTAAAAATATAAATCTTCTGGTCTGAAAATGTTATTAGTTTTTCATCTTCATAAACCGCAGTACCTCCTAAATACAGTTCTTCATTTTTCTTAAGCCCAGGCTTTAGCTCCACATGTCCAGATAAACTTCCATCTTCTGCTAGTTCTGCCATATAATATTTTGTATTGCTTGCACCTGTTTTTTCATTATAATTATAAACGGAAGACAACATATAAATATTGCCCTCTTCATCCATAAATAATGTACTTGGTGTTTCATTTTCCTTAAGCCCTTTAATCTCAGCCATATCAATATTTTTGCTATCAACAGAACCTTTCATAAGATAATTTATAGATTTACCAGACTGTTTTTTTTCATTATATTCATAATGGGAGCCAGTCATATAAATATTGCCATCTTTTATACATGACTGGCTTACATAATCAACTCCTACAGTGCCCAGGTCATTAAACTTTGACTCATATATGTACTCTGGTGTGCTATCTTTACCAGAACTTTTTCCGTCACCTTTACCACATGACGTAAACAACAACACCAATACAAATAATGCCAATGATACTATAGAAAACTTTCTATTATTACTTTTTACCATACTTTCTTTCTCACCTGCTCCTTATAACATTTGCATACTTATGGTACAGAAAAATCACAGTTTTCTTCACATTTTCCCACAAAAATACTTGTACAGTAACTTGAATTAACGTATTTTATAGGGCTGCACATAAGTTTTTATTGCATTAACTATTATAATACTAAATATCCTGATATACCATTAAAAAGTTTTTAAGATATTCTTACAATTTCTTTACACATAAAGCTATCTGTACCAAAACAGTTTTTATCCATAGATTAAATATAAAAGGACTGCCGCACTAAGCATAAAACATACAATATATGGCATCTGTTAAAATTAATATCCGTTATATATTGTTATAGTTTTTCTTAATGCCGCAGCCCTTTTATTTAATAAGAATCTTGGACATTCTTGGATTAATGCCCGTTGCCACTACATCCGTGTTTGTCTTCACCACAACCCTCTCCATGATGGTGGCCATTATGATGGCTGCACTGTATATCAGGATTATAACTAAGTTTTCCTTCCAGAAATGCTTTTACTGCACTGTCTGCCTCTCCTGTAACACCACCATAAAGCTTTATTCCAGCTTCTTCAAGTGCTATCTTTGCACCATTTCCAATACCACCGCAGATTAAAATATCTGCTTTTATCCCGGCAAGTAAGCCTGCAAGGGCTCCATGCCCGCTTTCACCTGTATCCACAATCTGCTCATTGGCCACCTTGCCATCTTCGATATCATAAACCTTAAACTGTTCTGTATGTCCAAAATGCTGGAATACATTTCCATTTTCATAAGTAACTGCAACTTTCATATTATTTTCTCCTTTCATATTTACAATTTATACATTTTACTAAACAATAAAAAGTGTATTGTAACCTGCTTTAATCCTCTGCTGGTATCTTCTGGTCCATCTTCATAATATGGTTTATCAGCCAGTTAGCAAGAAAATCAACCAGGACATTAATATATTCCTGCTGGTTTTTATCCATATCTTCAAAATTAATCTCTTCTATCTTTTTAACAAACGACTGGTGCACACTCTGCTGGACTGCCAGTCCCTCATAATTAATGCTCTTCATATAGCGTTCTTCATCTTGGAAATGCTTTACTGTATAATCTTTAAGTTCTTCCACTATATCTATAATTGCATCATATTTATCATATACATAATCTTTCTGGTTAAGTGCATTTAAATCAGACAATATATCAAACAGACGGCTGTGTTCTTTATCTATAACATCTATGCCTGTATAATACTCTTTAGTAAACTTAAGCAGTACAGGATTATTATGTACTATTTTCATTTTCCCTATCAGGGTATCACTTGACAAAATATGTCTGTACAGCCACAAAGACAGATATTCCATCATATCATGCAAAATTCTTGCCCCTTTACTGGCATTTATATTTTCCAAATCAACACTATTTACCTTTGCAGTAAATTCTGCATGTTCCTTTATCTGGCGCAACAGTTCAGGGTCATGTATCTCCCTCATATAATTTTCTTCATGTGCAAAATGTGTTGCCGCATAATCTTTTAAATCCGCCATAAGTTTCCTGGCTGACTGCATAGTTTCTTCCACAGGCCTGTTTAAATCCGCAATAACCACTGAAATCCTGTTAATTGTTTCAAAAAGCTGGCGGTGTTCATTATCAACAATATTAATACCTGTCATACAGTCATCTGTAAAATAGTACATTTTATCAGCCCTTTCTTAATCTATAAAAATATTCTATCCGTACATTGTATACTATTCTACACAAATAATCCATATATTTATTTTTTAATCTACAAATTATATGGCTATGGCAATTCCAAAATTTTACCACCAGCAGCCACTTGCACTTGGATGGAATAATTTTAACCAGAATATGGAACATGCGTTATATTGCCATATGTCCAATATAAAAATTAAGACTTTATTTCCTTTGTTGATTCCCTGATTACAAGTTCCCCTGGAAGAACTATCTGTTTATTACCTCCATTTTTTTGTATTATATGGAACAATAAATCTACTGTTTCCTTTGCAATTTCTTCTACAGGCTGGCGTATTGTTGTAAGTGAAGGGTTATAATATTCACCTATCTCCAGTCCGTCAAACCCCGCAACCGAATAGTCCTCAGGAATTTTCTTTCCTGCTTCAGCAAGTGCCCTGCATGCACCGATTGCCATACTATCTGCTATTGCATACACAGCAGTAAAATCCTGTGTCCTGTTTAAAAGCTTCTTCATAAGCCGGTATCCTGTCTGTATCGAATAATTATCAGTATCTCCATCCATATGGCATACAAGCTGGCTGGCTGGTTCTATCCCATTGTCTATAAGTGCCTGCCTGTACCCTTCATACCGCAGCTTCCCAATACTGTAATCATCTATACCTGCGGCAAGTATCGCTATTTTTTTATGTCCAAGATGGCATAAATAATCTGCTATTTTATAACTTTCCCCATAATCATCTACTGTAACAAAAGACCATTCCGCATTCCCATTCCACTTGCCATCTTTTCCCTTTCCTGCAAGATACCCAGATGTACTAAGCACAAAAGGCACATCAAGCTGTCTGGTTTTATCCTCAGAATGTGTTACCATACCGCCAAGGAAAATAATACCTTTAAGCTTCTTTTCATTGGCAAGCTGTAATGCTACATTTAATTCATCTTCATTTTCTTCTACACGCTGTAATATAAAAGTATACTTCTTCTGTTGTGTTTCTTTTTCAATAATTTCTATCATCCTGCTGAAAAATGGGTTAGATATACCCTTTATAAGTACAGCAACCGACTTTGATTTTGTACGCTTCAGATTCCTTGCGCTGTTATTTGGAATATAATTATGTTCCTTTATTACCTGCAATATCATTTCTTTTGTTTCTGGATTAATGTCTGGATGGTTGTTAATAGCACGTGAAACTGTACTTACTCCTACCCCGCATACTTTTGCTATATCTTTTATTGTTTCCATATTATCCCCATTTCCTTACTGCTTTTTAAACTAGAAGCCTTTATGCAGAAGTCTTCTTTCTGCACTGCCACGGCCAATTTTGCGTTATTTATGATTTTGGCGAAAAGAAAACTGCCCATATATATGGACAGTCTTCTGACTTATTTTTTATCTTTTAGATTTATAATCCTGTTTCAATTATCCTGCCGTATATTACAGCCAGATTCCTAATCCTGTTTAAAATCCTATCACCAACAGAATTTTTTGTCAATCTCCACTCCCAATTATTCCCTAGTACAGAAGGTGTATTAATTCTTGCATTACTGCCAAGGTTAAGATAATCCTGCATTGGTATTATGCAGAGGTCCGCAACACTTGACATTGCAAGTGAAACCATATTCCATGAAATATTTTCTTCATTTATATCTGTCTTGTTAAAGTAATCCCGTATAAATATTTTACATTCCTCATCAATATCATTATACCATCCACGTGTTGTATTATTATCATGTGTACCAGTATATACAACACTATTGCTTGTGTGTGTATATGGAAGGTAATTAGAAGATTCCCTTGGGTCAAATGCAAGCTGTAATACCTTCATACCTGGAAATCCAGTGCTTTGTAAAAGTTCTTTTACAGAATCTGTTACAAAGCCAAGGTCTTCTGCAATGATATCAAGATGCCCAAGCTCCTTTTCTAAGGTTTCAAAAAGTTCCTTGCCAGGTCCTGGCATCCATGTCCCGTTCACTGCATCCTTATCACCATAAGGAATAGAATAATATTCATCAAATCCACGGAAATGGTCAATCCTTACTGTATCATAAAGTTTAAAACAATATGCAATCCTGTCTGTCCACCATTTATAACCAGTTTTCTTATGGTATTCCCAATTATACAGCGGGCTTCCCCAGAGCTGTCCTGTCTTTGAAAACCCGTCTGGAGGGCAGCCTGAAACTGCCGTTGGGATATTATCACTGTCAAACTGGTAAAGTTCTGGATGCGCCCATGTATCAGAACTGTCCAGTGCAACATAAATAGGGATATCACCAATTATTTTTATTCCATTATCATTAGCATATTTATGGAGCTTGTTCCACTGTTTATAAAACTGGAACTGCTGGAACTTATAAAAGTCTATTTCACCTGCAAGCTCCTTCTTTGCCCTGTAAATTGCCTCTTCATCCCTGTTACGGTATTCTAAAGGCCAGTTAATCCAGCTTTCACCGTTATTTTCCATTTTAATTGCCATATACAGGCAGTAGTCATCAAGCCATAAAGCATTTTCTTCAATAAATGCCTTATAATCTGCGCCACCTTTAAAATTATTAAATGCTTTTCTTAAAATAACCGCTCTTGCAGTATACAGCATGCCATAGTCAACACGGTCTTCTGCCTGCCCGTAGTCCAGTGAGTTACAGTCTTTTTCTGTAATTAACCCTTCGCTTGTGAGTGTCTCCAAGTCAATAAAATATGGATTACCAGCATAAGAAGAAAATGACTGGTATGGGGAATCCCCATAGCCGGTAGGGCCAAGTGGCAATATCTGCCAACAGCCCTGTCCTGCTTTTTTTAACTGGTCTACAAACTCATATGCTTCATGCGAGAAACAGCCTATACCATACTTTGAAGGCAATGCGGATACAGGTAATAAAATACCACATTCTCTCATAAAAATCCTCCAATATGGGATTACAGCTTAACCTTTGACAGCACCTGCTGCAACACCCTTGATAATATGTTTCTGGCAAAGCAGATATACTGTAACGATTGGTACAATAGCAAGAACTAACATTCCCATCATTGCCCCCATATCTACAGAGCCGTAACCACCCTTGAGGTACTGTACCGCAATAGGTATAGTCTGGTAATCACTCTTCAGTACAAGAAGTGGAAGCAGGTAGTCATTCCATACCCACATTGCATTAAGTATTGATACTGTAATTGCTGTAGGTTTAAGAATTGGAAATACTACTAAAAAGAATGTCTGTATTGGTGTACATCCATCAAGCATTGCTGCTTCTTCTAATGAGATAGGAATTGATTTTACAAAACCTGCAAACATAAATACTGCCTGGCCTGCACCAAATCCTACATATACAATTACAATTCCAATAGGATTGCCAAGGTTTAACATATCTGTAACCTTTGACAATGTAAACATTACCATCTGGAATGGAACAATCATTGCAAATACAAATAAATAATATAATACGGAAGAAAATTTGCTTTTTACCCTTGTAAGCCACCATGCTGTCATAGATGTAAGTACAACAATTAAGATTACTGACAGTACAGTGATAATTGCAGAGTTAAGTGCAGCTTTAAAAAATCCTGTTTTCGCAAGACCATCTATGTAGTTAGACAAACCTACAAAAGTTTCCCCATTAGGAAAAGCAAATGGAAGTTCACTAATATAGAGCTTGCTCTTAAAAGAGTTAAGTAAAACTAATACTATTGGGAAAAGGAATACAACTGCCAGTATAATAAATACTATAGTCATAATAATACTGGCTGTTTTTGAAACTTCCATTCCTTCTGCCATATCATTATTTTTCTTCTTTCCTGCCATTATTCTTCCACCTCCTTCTTTCTGGTGATATATAACTGCAGCATTGAAACTATACCTACAATTATAAAGAATACAACTGCTTTAGCCTGGCCTACACCTTCCCATCCATTCCTGTTATAGAATGTTGTATAAATATCAAGCGCAAGACCTGCTGTTTTCCTTGATGGTGCACCAGCTGTCAGTGCCAGGTTCTGGTCAAATAACTTAAATGCATTAGTAAGTGACAGGAAAAGGCAGATTGTTATAGAAGGCATTGCCATAGGGATAATAACCTTAAACATTGTCTGTGTCTTAGTTGCCCCATCAATTTTAGCTGCTTCAATTAATTCCCCTGGGATATTCTGTATTGCGGCAATATAAATAATCATCATATAACCAATTAACTGCCAGTTCATCAGTATAACCAAGCCCCAGAAACCATATTTTGCATCACTTGTTATTGTAACATCAAAATTTGCAAGAACCGCATTAATCATAAGCTGCCATATATAACCTAATACAATACCACCAATAAGGTTTGGCATGAAAAATGTTGTCCTGAAGAAATTAGTGCCTTTAATTCCCCTGGTAAGACCATATGCAATAGCAAACGCAATTATATTTATTGTTATAACAGATACTATTGTAAACTTTGTTGTAAACCCTAACGCATTTATAAAATCTGCGTTAGAAAATGCCCTTATATAGTTTGAAAAACCTACGAACCTTGCATTTGTAACTGTAGTAAATTTACAGAATGACAATACTATACCCATAATAAACGGAATTATAAAAAATACTGTAAATGCAAGTAATGTAGGAAGTACAAACACGGCAAAATATTTTTTATATGCCTTTTGCATAACACTCCTCATTTCTGCGCTGCCTAAGCTGCACAAGACCTGCGCCATGCAGCGCCCAGGCACAGACCTTGTTTAATTTACTTTATGCTTTGGTATTATTCAGCAATAGCTTCTTTCTCTGATTTCCACTCTGCTTTACAGTCTTCTACTACGTTATCCCATTCCTTATTTCCTGTGATATACTCTAAGAGTGATGCACCATAGTCATCTTTGAATGTCTGGCTTGGGAAGCTTGTAAAGTTCCATGATACAGAAGTTAAAGATTCATTATCCATATAACGTATTACTTCTTTTGCTAATGGGTCTGTTGGGTTATCAGCATCTTCAAATGTGTTAAATGGTGCAATAAATCCAAGTTCATTAGTTACAGCCTGTTTACCTTCGTCAGAATTGAATAACCATTCAACGAACTTAATTGTTTCTTCCTGGTCTTCTTTTGAAGCTTCACTGTTTACACTAAAGAAGTTCTCTGTACCAATGCAAAGTCCCTGGCTCTCTTCACCTGAGATACCTGTATAAATTGGAAGGAATTTAATCTTGTCTTCTTTTACAACGTTTCCGCTTACTTTCTTAATATCGCCCCATGCCCAGTTACCATTCTGTATCATTGCAACTTTACCAAGTGCAAATTCTGACATAGAATTTTCAACTGTCTTAGAACCTAACATAGAAGGCTTTGTACATGAATTATTTACATATAAATCTAAAATATTCTTATATTCCTGGTTATATTTAAATTCGATTTCCTGTTTGTCAGTTACACTGTCATCTTTGTATTCATAATAAACAGGAAGATTCATAAGATGTGTCTGCCATCTCCAGTCTTCACCAGGTGTAAATGATGTAGAAGCAAATACACCATCAATTCCTAAGTCATCTTTTCTTGCTGTCATGTCTTCAACAACTTCTTTTAATTTAGCAAAGTTATTAATTTCATCCATTGAAGCTGCTTTTGCACCATCTAATGCAAAATATTTATCCATAATTTCCTGGTTATAAATAATTCCATAACCTTCTACTACGTATGGTATACCATAAACACCATCACCATCTGTTACTGCCATATCTTTATCCTTTAACCATGAATACAGGTTAGTACCAGATAAATCCATACAATAATCTTTCCAGCTCTGGTATCCTACAGGTCCGTTAATCTGGAATAATGTAGGTGCATCTTTCTTAGCAATTTCAGATTTCAGTGTCTGCTCATATGTTCCAGATGCTGCTGTCTGTACTTTTACTTCAATTCCTGTCTGCTCTGTATACTTTGCAGCTATTGCTTTCCACTGGTCTGTCTGCTCTGGTTTAAAGCTTAAGTAGTACACACTTCCTTTTCCGTCTGCACTGCCTTCTTCTTTCTCACCACATCCTGTTACCACACCTGCAATCATTGTAGTTGCAAGTAATAAAGAAACTAATTTACGTCTTATCATTTTTCTTTTCCTCCTTCTTCTATGAAGCGTCATTTTGGTACCGTTCTCGGAAACGTACCCGGTAACGTTTCCGAATATGGGCTTATTATATATCCTGACGAATAAAAAAGCAATCCCTTTTTTATTTTTCGTCAAATTCAATATAAAATATACAAGTTTTTATGCAAAATACACAAGTTTTTTCTCAAAATACAATTTATACTTCTTTGTAATATAATATAATTTCCAGTTGCATATGCCATCATAACGCAAGCGTGCCCTATATAGAATTGTTTAATTGTTTAATAGAACATTGCGGCTTGCGTTATATTGCCATATGTACTATAAAAATATAACCAGCATTTATTCCAGGCTTTCCATCCATAGTTTTTTCTTAAATAAAATAATTGAAATTACCAGGCGTACACATTCTTCCAGTGACAGTAAAAAATATACATAAGGTATTTCAAGTTTTAATATAAATGCTCCCAGGCAGCTTAATGGCACCCCAAAAAGCCATGTGCCAATAAAGTCAATGCACATTATATAGCTTGTCTTACCTCCGCTCCTTATAATCCCCCCGCCCAGTATCATATTCTGTACTTTAACTGGTGAAACCAGTGCAAATACCACAAGTATATGGAATCCCATTTCTTTTACTTCTTGTTCTACATTATAAATATTAACATAACTTTTCCCTAATAAAATTAATAATATTGATAATAATACAGAACCATACAGTCCATAAAACATTAACTTTTTGGATTTTTTATACGCCATGTCATATTCCTTGTTACCAAGTGACTTTCCAATAATAATCCCTGCTGCCTGTGAAAGCCCGCTTAACGCACCTATAAGTAATGTCTGCACAGGTATTGTCAGTGTCATTGCAGCGCATGGCTTTGTACCAATATTTCCATAAACCGCTGTATAAATATTTTCTCCAAAACTCCAGAAAAATTCACAAATAATAACTGGGAATAAAATACTAATATATTGTTTCTTCCTTTCACCATTAAAACGCCACAAAAAAACAGGCTTTATCTTTTTTAATGTAACTTTTACCATAAAATAAAATGTTAAAATAAATGAAGCAGACTGTGAAACTACAGTTGCTACCGCTGCACCCTTTACACCCATTTCTGGCATACCAGCTTTTCCAAAAATTAAAATATAATTTAATAATGTATTTAGAATTACTGATATTATACTGGCATATAAAGGATATTTTGCTGTATCCAGGCAACGCATTAAAGTAGCACATATTGTACTGGCAGCAAGTGGCAGGTAAGATATTGAAATTATACGCAGGTATCCTGCAGCTATCTGCTTTGTAACACTATCTTTTGTATAAAAATGCATAATGTATTCTGGAAAAACAAGACACAATATACTAAATATTATTGAAAGTCCTGCTGCTATAAATAAATTTGAAAAAAAACTTCTGTTAACTTCTTTATCATTCTTTTGTCCTATATATTGTGAAACCATAATTCCTGTTGCTGCAGCAATAGCTGACAAAAGCACAGAGTACATTGATGAAAACTTTGCACCAAGCCCTACACCTGCAATACTGTTACTTCCAAGTTTTCCAATCATAAGCTGGTCAATTACTCCAAAAGATGACTGCAGCAATGACTGTAATGTGACTGGCAAGGCAATTCCTGCTACATTTTTATAAAAACTCTTCTTATTATCCATTATAGCCCTCCTATTTTCCTGACACTTGAACGTATAACAAGGTTTGCTGGAAGTATTACCGATGTCCTGTTATAAATACCTTGTTTCATTTCTATTAATATTTCTACTGCTATTTTTGCACGTTCCTTTTTATCCTGTTTTATTGTAGCCAGTGACGGATATATCCTTTTACACCAGAAACTATCATCAAATCCTATAACAGACATATCATTTGGTACATTTAACCCTTGTTCTTGTAGTTTATAAACCAGTTCTGCCGCATAAAAATCAGATACTGCAAAAACTGCTGTATATTGCAGTATCTTTGAAAAATTTTGTATGTAAAAAATATCCCTTTCTTCTTTTTTCTGTGGTATCTCCAAAAAATCTGCCTGTTTTCCTTCCATTCCTGCCCTGAACCCGTCAATACGCTCTCTATCCATGCAAATATAATTTACTATGGATTAAATTAGAAACTGTTGCTGTACTTAAACCAAGTTCTTCTGCAATATCAATTATCCTTACTCTTTCCTGTCTCATAATCCTGCCTCCTTAATATTCCAGGTATTTTTAATTTTAATAGAAACCTGCTGTATTTACAATAAGTTAAACACATAACCTGTTCTAAAAATAATGCTGTTTATTTAGTATATTTTCATAAAATCCAAGAACACATAAATATATAAACCAAGCCTGCCATATACTCTAACCATCCAGGCCAATAATATATAATTGCCAGAATATATTATCTGTGATATTATAACAGCAAATATCTATTATTTTATGGGGGTAATATATGGAAGCTTATTATAATGATAGACGTGGACGTTATGGGACTGGTGAAAGCTATGACTGGTTCTACCAGTATGATGCAGATATTAATGAACTTAATCTTTATACAAGTCCAGATGGTTTATGGACATATGATATTATAGAGCCCGGATATTCTTCTGGAATAGAGATTTTACGTTATAATGGTAATGAAACCAATATAATAGTACCATCAGTTATCGAGGGCAGGAATGTTATATCCCTTAACTCCACATTTGACGGTTTTTATGAACTGGAAAATATTGTTATACCAGAAGGTATAACATCTGTTGAAGGTGCTTTCTATGGATGTGAAGGGCTTAAAAATGTTACCCTTCCCAAAAGCCTTACAGATATGCCTTATGCTTTTAACTGCTGTTATTCACTTAAAGAAATTAATATCCCAGATAGTGTCAAAGATTTTTCAAATGCATTTCCAGGTACAATGCTTGAAAGTTTTATATTTCCACAAGGTACTAATGATATTTCCTCTTCTTTCTCTGGCAGCATGTATCTAAAAAAAGTAGTAATACCAGGGAGTGTAGAAATTTCTTATGAAGCCTTTGCTGACTGTGAAAACCTTACAGAAGTTACTTTAGAAAATGGAATTACAAGTATTGATGACTATGCCTTTTTCCACTGTACTTCACTTAAAGGTCTTACAATCCCTGGAAGTGTACATACATTTGGTGAATTATCTGTTGGATATATGGAAATAAGGGAATACACAGATTCTAATAAGACTGGATTTAGAATTAAAGGAAACTGTATTATTCCAGGGTTCTATATAAAAGGTGTAAAGGGTTCACCTGCAGAAGAATATGCCAGGGACAATGGTATTTCTTTTATTTCTCTATAACAAGAAAACTGGCATGTTTAAAATAACTAATACTCCATTATAGGCAGTTATTAATGATAATATCTGTCTATATGGAGTATTAACTGGATTTTTAAGGGTTCTCTTCATTAAATGGCTGCCAGGCTGAACCAAATTTAACATCTTTAAACAGCTCTGCCAGACCTGTTATCTGTTTTAACCTAAGTATTTCATCTTTATCCATTCCAAGGTGTTTTGATATCCATGCATCTGACCTGCCAAGTTCACACAGTTCTTTAATAATATTACTCATAAGGTCTACATTATGTGTACCACGTGCCCTGTTATGTCTTATAGTGCTTGCCATACGGTAATCAACTGGCTTATCTATAACTGACACTGGCAGCATGCCTCTTTCACGCTCATAAATATCAGGATAATCAAGCATTATCCTGTATCTGTGGAAACCATCAACAATTATATAAATATCTTCTGGTTTCTCATAATAACAGACAACAGGCATTGTATATCCATCCTCTTTAATACTGTCATACAACAGGCTAAGTTCAGGAGGAGCTACTGAATTTGGGTTATATGTATTAGGGACAACTTTCTCAACAGGCACAGCAATTACATTGTACACTGGACTCTTATATACCATATTTATCACCTACCTTAACATACTTTTGTTTAAGGAAGTCTACATTCCTCTTCTGTTCCCTTGAAAGACCAAATCCCATAAACCGGCAGATATGGTCATTCCGGAGAATACAATAACACATCCGTTTCCAGCTTGGAAGGTCTTTTGAAGACTTTATATCATCTGTATGGTCAGGTATTCTTTCCATAAAAATAATACGTGAATTTTTCATAACTGTATAATTGGAAATTCCATTGCGTTTTATTTTATATCCATGGTCAATAAGTTCCTGTATTGTTTCTTCTTCAAGCCCTCCGCCAGTTTTATGCCAGAACTCTATTGACGTGTTAAACTTCTTTATATAGTTATTCCGAAGCCGTGAAGGAAGCGTATCCAGCAGGAATTTAGTATAAGACTCCCATGTATGCCCTTTGGGAAGTGATAAATTTCTATATGCAAGTGCTTTTGTTTTTCCATAAATAGCGCCAAAATTAGCACCTCTGACACGTCCTATAAGCTTTGCCCATATCTCAGGGTCAATAACCCTGTACAAATTAAGGCTGTCTTTAGCATAATCATTAAACGGGGAAGCTACACGCATCTGGTCAGGTTTAAGCCCTGCCATATAATACATATCATAAAGACGGTTATATTCATAACCAAACAGATAATTGGCATGCCAGATATCACCTAACAGCCAGTCATACATAGGTGATGCTGTCCAGACATCTTTAAACTGCCTTGCTATCCAGCACTCCCCTTTATATCCATATTTCTTATACAATATACCACTGTAACGTTGTATAGATTCTTCTGCCCTTGTACCAAGCAGGCATACAGTTTTTTTATTGTTATGCGAAATTCTGTACCACCTGCTAAACTGTTTAGCAAGGTCTTCCTGGTGCATTTTATAACGGTAAGTGGTAATTGGGTTATTTTCCATGTTAATAACATAAGGATGTTGTGGCATAGGACGGACCCATGCATCTTTCTTGACATCATCCCACGGATACCAGAACATTTCATAACTGCTAAGTGCTGTCCTTGTAGCCATAGGAAGACATACCCAGTATAATTCTGCTTTATTTTCAAGCCTGGCAAATGTCTTCTCTACATATTCTGTAGTAACCGTATATTGTGCTTCAAAATCCTGGTGGAACACCCCAATCTTTTTATCTGGATAATACTTTTCCTGGAAATCAAGAACCAGGTTTAAAAGAGCACCACTGTCTTTCCCACCTGAAAAAGACACAAAAATATTATCAAACTCTTTAAAAATAAAATGCATTCTCTGTTGAAATGCGTCATAAACATTTTGTCCTGTATATTTTTTAACCATAATCATTCCTTCGTATATTGCAATATTTTATTATGTCAGTTAGTAATATTTCTATATTTTACCATATTTTCCATTTTAAGGTTTTTCAAAAAATAAGTCAACCTTTTGTTCTAAAATAAATGGTTATTAGCATTGTATATAAAGCTGGTATACTATATATTTATTATTGAATATGATAAAATAAAATTATATCTGCTTTAATTGATATATTAAGGATTTTTATAAAATATAATACCAAATAACACAGTATATAAACTTAACATTATATAAAATGTAATAATACAAGATTTAAATTTAATTCTAAAAGAAACAGATAATAAAAATATATTATATAAAAAAACAATATGTAAAAAATAATAATGGCATATAATGTATGTAATACATTAATAATATTCTATATAAATTAAAACTGCCTTTAATGTGTCAACAAAAACAACTGGCTGCTGCCAGAAATGCCAGGCAACAGCCAGTTAAACAATTTATTAAAAATGGGAACATTATTATAAAAACAATACAGGAATATGGTTAACCAGACAAACCATATTCTTTTAACAACTGTTTTAAATAATTGTTATCAGTTGTTACTTTTGAAATATCAGCTATCCTTCCATCCTCTGCAAGTTTAATAGAAAGCCTGGCCATAATTCCACCCCTTCACCATATCCATCTTCTCTTGCTTCTGCTCTTTACTCTGCAACCTCTGAAAAATAAACCGCCATATCTTCCATCTCCTTTTTATCTTTATTATCCATTAAATCAAATTCTATTCCATGCTTCTTAAATCTTTTGTCTCTAAATTTTCCAGTAAACATCAAAGAAATAAATTCTACAACAGAATCCATCCCGTCTTGTACTATTTTCTTTGATAAAATATCTTTATCTATACATATAAAGTATGAATTTAATAATTCAGTTACTGTATCCATTTTAATGGCATTCTTTGAATTAACATCTATTTGTTAGGAACTCACATTATTTAATTTATACTTCAACACCTTATTTGCTAAATTATCAGAATAGCTCAGCAAAGTAATCAAAACCATGCCTCTATCCCAAGACTTTCTATATAACTGCAAAGTTCTTCTGCCATTTCTTCTGCTTCTGGTATCCTCAAGTGCCCTGGTGTTCCATATCCATTACGTATAAAAAGATAGTGTGAAATCCTTTTATCATTTATCTGGTTTACCACCTCATCTATAGCATTATCCCATGCAATATCATGTTCTAAAAGAGTTGTACAACAAATAATATACGCTTCTGGATATTTTACCCGTAACCCATTCAAAAAAGCTTTATAATGTTCCCTCCAGGTATCTGCCATCTGCCCGTTATAATCCTCTTTCATATAATCATATGGATGGCTGTCGTTTTGTCCAAATGCAACAATAACTACATCAGGTGTATACTGTGTAAAATCCCATTCCATAATTTTGCCCAAAGCTTTATTATAGTGGATTTTATCCCATGCAGTTTCCATGCCAGTCTGGTCTGGCTCATTAAACCAGCCAGTTTTATCCATTAATGCAATCCCGCCCTGTGCAATATCATGCAGCTGTGCATTTAATCTTCTTGCAGTTATCCATGCATAAGAATACCAGCTGTTTGAATAACCACCATTATGTTCTGGGTCTTCCTTGCCTGTAAAATCTACAGCTTCTGAAATTTCACCTGCCGAAACAGAATCACCATAAACTTCTATTTTTCTTGATGGTTTTGCAGGCATATCAAGAAGCCTTCCACTGTCATCAATTTCAATTTTAATAATAGTTATTTCATGGCATGCATCCTGCCTCTTAAAAAATAATACTTCATGTTCATTATCTTCTGATGGTTCTACCTTAATGTCTAATGTAATACTTCCTTCCTTTGGAAGCAAAAGTGATAACTGCTTTCCGTCAATAATACATCCAAGATAATTATCCCAGTATGCATTGTTATTTTTCACGCAAATCTTTAATATATTTCCAGTAAACCTCATTCCTAAAGAAGTGCAAGGAAAAACAAAAACTGGTTCTTCTGGGTTGCTCCAGTCAATTCTTCCACTATATAAAAGTTTTTTATTATCTGGTTTTATTATCATTATTTTCTATCCTCCATAATTAACAATAATATAAATGATATACAATTTATTTCCATAGAAACAAAGCTTGTACACACTGCCGCCTTATATAGAATTTTTCTGAAATAATAGAATCTGTAATATTTTTATAAACATTTATTTTGCATTATTTATTTTTTCTTCTTTATTATGTTTTTTTGATATAAATTTTGAAAAATCATAAATTCCTGCTGCTGCAATAAAAGCAAAAAAAGGCAAATAATTTATTATATACCGGCTCCTTCCCTCAAAAAGCAGAGTAAACATAACACAGCCTAAAACTGACAGGCATATGGCAATCCCATTGTTTCCAAGCATTTTTACTGCACTCAATGGTGCAAAAACTATAAAACATAAAGTTAAAAACCAAATTCCTGTAATTACTCCCATAAAATCTATATGCTTTTTATTGTTTCCAGTGCCATTATCATAATAATATTCTCGGATAACTTTCTGGAAACTGCTGTCATTTAAAGAATAATCTTCAAGAAAAAAACCTCCTTCCTTTTGCCAGAAAAATGTACCATCTCCCAATACCCATATTCCTTTATAATATAAATGATTTATAAAACCTGCAATTCCAAAATCCTTTAATCTTTTTAATATTACTGACTGGCAATACTTATTTTTTTCTTTTTTAGTTTCATAATCACAAGTCTTAAAAACATCATCTGCACAATAAGCACCCAGACCACCATATGGTCTTTCACATAATCCCATCATAACAAAATGCGTTGCTGGCATTGAATTATTCTTTGTGAAATCATCTGGCAAAATAAAACTTCCAAGGGCAAAATTCAAAAAAAACATAAACCCTCCACCAATGAGCAGTGGTATAAATTTATCTTTTAATATACTTTTATTTTTATTGTATTTTTTAATCTTATTTTTTATATTGCTGTTCTTTATGAAAATAATATATTCATAAAGCTCCTTTAAGACAATAGCAATTAATACTATAATACATTGTGGTTTAAGATAATATCCCATAACAGAAAGCAGTCCAATGCCAGATGCAGCCAAAGTAGATTTTATCCCATATAATGAATTTTCTTTTAGTAATATATATAAATACATAATAGTAACAGGTATCCAGAGTGTTACAGTATCAGTATATGGAACAATAATCCAGCCACTAATGCCAATTAAAACAGTTACAAGCGCCACACTTATAATAGCAACCGTATATCCTTTTAATTTATATGCAATCTTATAAGTCATATATATTCCAAAATTAACAATCATCGTATTTACTATTACTACAAAAAAATACTGTCCTGGTGCCTGAAGACCTGATGCCAGTAACTGTAAAAAGTACATAAAATATGTAATTCCTACATTATTTGGATAAGTAAGAAGCGCCCAGTCTGAAACGGCATTTTCATCTGTATGCCATAAAACGGCATTATTCCATGAAGCACCCACGTCCCAGCCAATTTTCTGGTATATATTGGTTATAATAATTAACTGTATAGCAAAGAGTACAACAAAAAAAGCAATGCCCGTAATAGCACGGTGGTTGTACAAGAAAGAATATATATCACTTTCCTGTTCATCTTTTTTAAACTTTTTATATGTTAATGACACAAGTACAATAATTATAAATATAGCTAAAAACCAGCCTGTTGCAACTATCTGGTTAAAATAAGCTTTATTTACAGGATTATTATTAAATAATACATTGACAAATAACCCGCCCCAGAATATAATCCATATCCCCATAGGAATACGACACAGATTCTTTCTGGCAATTTCTGGTTTAAGACATACAATTCCAATTATAAATACCAGCAATAAAGAGAAAAAAAGAACTACACCTTTGCCCATAGGGACAATATCATACTTATATGTTGCGCAAAGTGCTTTACCAGGTAATGAAGTTCCTGCATTTACCTCTCCCCTTATATATAAAACATCACTTATCTCGTCATTTTCCATTAAATAAAAAGCTGGACATACAACAGTTTCATTTTCTACTGTCCCCTGAAAGTGTACAAAATATTTCTGGTTTGGTTTTAATATTACATCACCCATTTCTAAATGTAGCCATGAACCATCTGCAACAGAATCTACAGGTATTGCCGAAGAATAAATATACTGTCCAAGTTTGTCCTTAATATGATATTGTATTTCTTTCATAGATATTGTATTATTATAATCTGATATAAGTATATCCATACTATGAAGCCTTATTGGTTTATGAAAAAAAAGACTTTGTATAACAATATTATTATCAGAAACAGGTCCGGTGATTTCCCCGGTAATTTTATTTTCTTTTGTCTTAAGCCCTGTTTTTTCTTCAAATGGCAAGTTAAATAAATTTGTAATTAAAAAAAACAATACTATAAAACATATACCTGCTGTAAATATCCGCTTTACAGAAAAATCAAAGTAATTTTTTAATATCCTCATCATTTTTTCCTTTCCTTACAGTGACAGCCTGTTCCATTATCATATCAGTCATCTATTCTCACTCATTTTTTAGCTTTTGGCAGATAAAACTCCTGCTCTCCTTTTTATATAATAAATACATTTCTCTATACATTTGCAAAGGACATTTCAAGTTCACTTATAAATTTATTTGTAGCATTTCTTTTATCAAACTTCTGTGCAATATCCTCTGCCTCTTTATAATAATACTCTGCCATACTGCTGGTTTTATATATATTTTCTTCATTGTATAAAGGAAACCTTTTATCAAGTTCAAGCCTTATTGTATCCCTGCTTCTCTCCGTTTCTAATCCTTTAAAGAAACATGCTATATCCTTAAAAGCATAATACCGTTCATACAGGTTATTCTCTTCCTACCATTCCTTCCAATGTTTTTTATAAATACGCAGCCCTCTTCCTGTCCTGCTATGTACATAGGCACACATAAATGACGCATACTTGTTATACACCTTCATCTGGCTTTCAGAACGTTCAAGCATATATGCTGTTTCTGATGCTTTTTCATAATCACCATGTAAAATATAATATTTAAGATAACTCTTTCTTAATTTAAGAACAGAATCAGACCATTTGCTATTACAGTGGTAAGTGCCATCTTTAACTTTTTCTGCTAATTTATCTGCTTTCTCTTTCTCATTGTTAAAAAGATAATACTTTATCTCTCCAGTAACAGCACATGCTACACAGTCATATTTTTCCGCAGGGATTTTTTTTAACTTATGCAGAAACTTTGCTGCATTATCCAGGTCACCAATTTCAAGATAAAAGTCAAAGAACATCTGGTAAGCTTTCCTGGCAGTACGTCCATAGGCAAGCCAGCGTTTCATAAAATCATTGTGGAAGTTTATACAGTCTTCCATTGGAATCTGGTAAAAGCTTGTACATACATCCAGCAAGTATATATATTTATTAAGTGTATTTAAAATATTATTAGTACCTCCCTGGAAACTTACAGGGATTGTTCCAGGATATTTGTCTATAATTGCCAGAAGTTCTGGAAATACTGTAACTAAATCTAATTCATCTACAAACCAATAAGATTCTTCACACAGTTCTTCACGGAAAAATATCATATATGGAATATCATTATTTAAGTCTGCCTGGCTTACTGCGCTGCGTATTGCATCAGCCCTTGCTTTTCCATGCCCAATCCTTCTGTAATTATATACTAATGTTTCAGGGTTATATCCATTGTTATACATTAAACTCCTCCTTAATTAATTTGTACTACCAGGCATTTGCAAATGACATTTCCAGTTCTTTTATATATTTGTCTGTACCATTTCTTCTATCAAATTTCTCTGCAATTTTTTCTGCTCCTTTATAATAATAACTGCAAAGACTTCTTGTATTATATATATTACTCTCATTATATAAAGGAAATAAATTACCAGGTTTAAATTTAACAGAATCTTTTTGATTTTCAATTCCTTTAAAGAAACATGCTGCATTTTTAAATGCATAAAATTTATAACGTGGATTCTTTTCCTCTTCCCAGTCTTTCCAGTGTTTTTTATAAATACGAAGCCCCTGTCCTGGCCTTTTATATACATATGCACACATAACTGATGCCCATAGTGTAGTTTCTTTTTCAGGAATCCACTCATAATGCCTGTAGCCGCCATCAAAATAATGTTCCATTTTATGTGCAATTTCTGGTGTATTTTTATAATCACCATGCTGTATATAATATTCCAGGTAATAACTTATCACCTGCCGTGTTACAAGAAAATATCTGAAACTGCCATTTGCCTGTCCACGTAGAACGCCCTGGACTGCCAGCCCGTCTGCTTTTACTTTTTTATCATTTAAAAGATAATACTTGATTTTGGTATTAATATAAGCTCCCTTATGGTCATAAGATTCTATTTTCATTTCTTTAAGTTTATCCCAGATTTCTGCTGCCTTGTCCATATTGCCTGTTTCAAGGCAGAATTCAAGCTCCATCCTGTAAGGTTCCCTTTCACTATAACCATATTCAAGCCACCGCTTCCTGAAATCTGCCAGATATCTTTTACAATCTTCTAATGGAATATCATAAAAACCTGTACATGTTTCCAGAAACGTCTCATATGTCCATAATGCAGGTTCTATTGCATCTTTCTCATGTTTCTGGAAATGTACACGTTCTATATCTGGATACTTATCTATAAGTCCAAGGATTTCTGGATATGTTGAAATAGTATCCAAACCATCCGAATACCATTTTGATTCTTCGCATAACTCCTCACGGAAATACAACATATATGGTATATCTTTATGAAGGTCTGCTTGTTTTATGGCATTATAAATTATATTAATTAAATCTTTTCCATGTTCTGACATATGGTACATTACAATCTTTTCAGGGTTATATTCATTTTTATCCATTGTCTTCCCCTTTTCCAATATTATATCTGGCTTTATAATACAAGCAACTTTATCTGGTTACAGTAAAACAAATGACAGATATCCATTCCGTTAAAACAAAAATATAATATTACATTGCCTGTTTTTTATTATATTGTTCTTTATATTTTCCATAATCCTATTAATTTACCTTCTGTCAGTCCATTCCCTTTTCCATAAGTGATAATATATTTCTGTTTAAAATTCCAAGTTCATTGTGGTGCAATGGAAATCCACCAATCTGCATTGCCTGTATATACAATATTTCTACAAGAAGCTTAATATCCTGTTCATTTTCCTGTTGGGACAGCCTTTTTACCAATGGGTTCTCATAATTAAAATAAAGGATTGCTGCTGTATCATCACCAAGGTCTTCTGCAAATGCATCAAGCATATTATGGAACATTGAATCTGCGCTGGCACGTGCTGACATAATTTGTCTTTTAAATAAAGCCTTTTCATCAATAAGGTAAAATACTGGCTGGTTTGCTGGAGGGAAACGCTTTATCTCTGCACGGCAGTCATATTGTTTTAAAATACGGTCTGCATATCTTATAAAGTCAAATGTTTCATCCTGGTCATCAGGTGACAGGTCTTTCATTAAATCTTCTATATTCCAATCCTCTACTGCCATTACTTCAATATCATATACTTCTCCCAGCTGTCTTAAAATATCATATGAATACACATATGAAACATTTATAAGCATTTTATCCTGTGCAAAAAATAATTGTGAAAGCTGTTTATATTTAGATTCTGTAGGTGCATATATCAATGGTTCATTACTTGTCCTTAAAGTATATCCTGTACACATGCCTCTTGTTGTTTCAAATTCACACTGGTCTGCTATAATTTTAAAAAGTTTTGGGGATACAAGTGCAAGTGACATAAGTGACATCCTGTGTATTGAAAAGAACCTGTCAAACACTTCTGGCGTAGTTTCAGCCATTTCCTGTATATACTCTATCAGGCTGTCTTCTATAGACTCCCTTGCCTTTGATAATACTTCATCAATATAAAAACCTTCCCTTGAAGCAGTAGGGCGTAAATCCATAGCATTTACTATACATTTTGTAAAAACAGCCCAGTCTGGTATAAGGTTTTCCCCTTTTTCTGTAAGCAGCATATTTTTCAGGTAAATACGGTGTCCATTCTTTGCTGTAGGCTGTACTGCATAATTTACAATATAAGCCACACCTGATACATTGCCTTCTTCTGAATGGAATGGTACACAGTCAAAGAACTGCTGCCTTGTAGTATCTGCCATATCAGTCCCAGGTTCTGCAAACATCATATTTCCAAAAAGCATAAGTTCATTTTTATTTGTTTCCCTGCCTTCCCAAGGAAGATATACAGGGTTTATCTGCTCTTCCTGGCCATTCTGCCTTATTATAATTGGAAAAGGAAGTAACATTCCATAATAAATAACCAGTCTTTTTATAGTATCCTTTGTAAAATAATCTTCCTGGCCTGGTTTTGCAGATAATACAACCTGTGTGCCAGGGCTATCATTAAAGAAAGCAGCATCCTCACAGTTTGTTCCATGGTTAATTATATTATATGTACCATCTGGCTTGCCTCTCCACTCAAGTACAGGTGCATCTGGAGCACTGCATGATTTTGTATACATCCTTATTTCATCAGATACCATAAAACATGACAGCAGGCCAATTCCAAACCTGCCTATATAATCAGTGTGTATCCTGCCATTAGTTAAATTCCTTTTAGAGGATTCACCAATAATAGCAAGAAACTGGTGGATTTCAGCTTCTGTAAGCCCAAGCCCGTTATCTGTAAAAACCAGCCTGCTTCCTTCTTCTATATCAAGTGTAATACACCCGTCTGTGTCTATCCCTTTATTTTTTCTTGCGTTAATTGCATCAACACCATTTTGTAAAAGTTCCCTGATATATACATTAGGGCTGCTGTAAAGATGGTCAGATAAAATCTCAATCATGCCACCTAAATTAACTTTAAAACGAAAATCTTCCATTATTATGTATACTCCTTATTTCTATAATTTTATAACAATTCCTGCAGGCAGCTTATGCCTGTCTGTTAGCAATTTCTAATGATTTATTTAATTTTTTTATATAACTGTCTGCATTATTTCTCTTATCAAACTTTCTGGCAATATCTTCTGCTTTATTATAATAATAATTATATAAATCTTCTATATTATAGCTTTTGTCCTCATTATATAATGGGAAAGAATTATCTAAATCAAGCTTTGCCGTTTCCTTGCCGCCAAGTTTAATAACATGCCAGAAGCAGCAAGTATTCATCATTGACTCAAACAAATCCTGTGGTGTACGCCAGTCTTCTAATGTCCTCCAGTACTTTTTATATACCCTTAATGCCCTGCCTGGTTTTGTATGTGCATAACAGTTTATAATATTACCCCATATCTGGAATTCTTTTTTATCACTAATCCTGCGTTCAAGTATAAGTGCTATTTCTGTTGCCTTTTCAAATTCACAGTTATCCATATAATAATCAAAAAATAAAATCTTCATTCTAAGCCATGCAGACCAGTGGTCACCACATGTAAGCCTGAAATCTTCAATATCTGCTGAAAGTTTTGCTGCTTTTCTAAAATTACCATTTTTCAGATAAAATTCTATCTCTGTATTTCTTTCACATGCATGGCAGTCACTATTTCCATCCCTTGGTATTCTTTCAAAATTATGGAAAGCTTTATCTGCCTTTTCCTTATCCCAGTCATAAAAATAATAAAATGCCTTGTAATATGGCCTTAAATTATAACCATAGCTTTGGGAACGCTTCTTAAAATCTTCAAAAAATTTAATGCAGTCTTCCATTGGAATCTGGTAAAAGCTGGCACATTCTTCAACTACCCATTTATAAATCCATAATATATGGTCCAAAGCATTTTTATATCCAGCATCAAACTGTGTAGAAGGTATATCTGGATGTCTGTCTATTATTGATAACATCTCTGGAAATACCACCATCATTTCCATAGTATTGCCATAAAAACATGACTCAGCACATATCTCTTCACGGAAATATATCATAAATGGCAAATCATTGTTCTGGTCTGCCATCTCTATTGCTTGTCTTATAGCATCTGACTTGGCTTTTCCATGTGGAATTTCATTATAATGGTTCTTTATTTCTTCTGGGTTATAATCCATCTTATCCCTCCATTTTTATTTATTTCCAGATGCCCGTCGCTGTACTGGCAGCTGGCTATAAATACCATTTTAACATCTTTATTATACAATGTCTAACTTTTCACTTAATTCGTCCATATAGCTGCTGGCATTGTTTCTTTTATCAAATTTTATGGCAATATCTTCTGCCCTTTTATAATAATACTCAAATAAATCCTGTATTTTATAAACCTTTTCTTGATTGTACAATGGAAAAGAAGAATCAAACCCAATTTTTACAGTGTCTTTGTTACTTTCTTTTATGTATTTTTTCCAGAAACAACATATGTTGGAGACTTCATCAAATTCATCTGACGGGTTTGTGCTCTCCTGCCATCTTTTCCAATATTTTTTAAATATCCTTAATGCCCTGCCTGGCCTGGTAAATGCATAACATCTTAAAATCTCATCCCATGGCTGGCCTTCTGTTTTCTGGTTCATATTATGTTCAAGCAGATACGCTATTTCATCTGCTTCTTCATAATACCCTTTATCAATGTAATATCCCATAAAACTTTTTTTCATCCTTATCCATGCAGAATTGTCATTACCACATTTTAATTTAAAATTTTCAATATCTTCTGATAATTCCCTAGCTTTTCCAAAATTATCCTTATCCAGGTAAAAACTTATCTCTGTATTTCTGTCACATGCACGGCAGTTGCTGTTTCCATCTCTTGGGATTTTCTCATAATTATAGTAAGCCTCGTCTGATTTTTCATCATCAAAGTAGTAAAATCCATATAATAACCTGTAATATGGTTTTAAATTAAATCCATATCCAAGTGAACGTCTTTTAAAATCTTCAAAAAATTCCATACAGTCTTCCATTGGAATCTGGTAAAATGAAGAACACTGTCCAACTACCCATTTATATACCCATAATATATGCTCAAGCGCATTTTTAAAATTAGTATCAAACTGCGTAGACGGGGCATCAGGATACCTGTCTGAAAGCTTTAAAATATCTGGAAATATTACCATCATTTCCATGTTATTGCCATAAAAACATGATTCTTCACATAAATCTTCACGGAAATATATCATAAATGGTATATCATTGTTCTGGTCTGCCATTTCTATTGCACTTTTTATAGCAGCAAGCCTTGTCTTGCCATGTGGTATTCCATCATAAAATTTCTTAAGTTCTTCTGGTCTGTATTCATTTCCCATAAACTATTTATCCTCCATACTGCAACTTTTGTTATTATTTATGGTATGGCTCACCATTTATTATCCTGTAAGCCCTGTACACCTGTTCTAATAATATAACACGCATAAGCTGGTGTGGAAATGTCATTAGTGAAAAGCTTATTTCTTCATCAGCCATTTCAAGTATACTGCTGTCAAGCCCTGTTGAACCTCCTATAATAAATATAATATGGCTTATTCCTCTTATACCAAGTTTGTCCAGCTTATCCGCAAAACCCTCTGATGGCATCTGTTTCCCATTAATTGCAAGTGCAATTACATAAGCATCATCTTTTATGTATTTCTTAAGTCTTCCTGCTTCTTTTGCACGTATTATATTACCTTCATTAGTGCTTGCATTATCAGGTGTTTTTTCATCTGCAGTTTCTATTATTTCCAGTTTACAATACCTGCCCAGGCGTTTGCTATATTCCTGGACTGCACTTGTAAAGTATTGTTCTTTTAATTTCCCTACTGCCAGTATTGTTATTTTCATCTGTCCGTTTATACCTTTCCTGCCAATTCCCTGCTTTCTATTCTTGTACTGCTACTGTCTGCACATCCGCAGTCAAGTGCAAGGCTTATACAGAGTGCCTTGTCTATCCTGTCAAGTATTTCATTGTCAAGGTGGCACACCCTTTCACGCAGCCTTGATTTATCGATTGTCCTTATCTGTTCAAGTAAGATTACAGAATCTTTGATTATATCATACTTTTTAACTTCCAGTGCTACATGTGTAGGAAGTTTTGCCTTGTTCATTTTTGAGGTTATTGCAGCACATATTACTGTAGGGCTGTGCCTGTTGCCCATATCATTCTGTATAATAAGCACCGGCCTTATGCCTCCCTGTTCAGAGCCCACTACTGGCCTTAAATCAGCAAAAAATATATCACCACGTCTAATATTCAAAACGTCCACGCTCCATTTCACTATTTTCGAGAAGCCAAAACCGTTTTTTACCGGCCAAAAATATGTATTTTAAATCTTCTCCTTCCTATCCTTTCCATATTTTAAGAGAAGTATTCGCATACGTTAATATTTTCTTCACATAATTAAGAATACAGAAGCTTGGACATGCATTAATTTAATATACTGGATAATAATCCTTTGTCCCTGTTATTTTCCCATTGTGGTAATATACCCTTGGAACACGTTTTCCTATATTGCAGACAAATTCATAATTAAATGAATATGCCATTCCAGCAACTTCTTCTATGGAAATATACTCATCGCCATCACGCCCTGCCAGGGTAACAATATCCCCTTCTTTAACACCTTCAATATTTGTTACATCAACCATAAACTGGTCCATACAGACCCTGCCTATAATTTTTGCGCTCTGCCCATGTACCAGTACACGTCCTTTGCCTGATAATGCCCTTGGGTATCCGTCTGCATAGCCAACGGGTATTGTTGCAACAACTGTCCTGCCTGTTGTTGTATATGTCCCACCATATCCTATTTCTTCTCCTGCACCAATAGTCTTAACAAATGAAATATGTGCCTTTAACTCCATTGCTGGTATAAGTGCCAGACGGAATTTATCAACTTCTTCTGAAGGATACATGCCATAGACAGATATCCCGTCACGTACCATGTCAAGGCCTGTTTCCTGCATTTCTATTATTGCTGCGCTGTTTGCGGCATGTTTTAATGGAAGTTTTATTCCTGCTGCTTCAATACGTTTTGTAAACAATATAAAACGCTCAAACTGTATTTTTGCTTTGGTTTTGTCCTTTTCATCCATCCTTGCAAAATGTGTAAAGCAGCCATCAATTAAAATTCCAGGCAGTGCAGCAATCTGTTTTATAATGTCCAGGCTTTCATTATCCTGTTTAAACCCGATACGGTTCATGCCTGTATCAAGTGCAATATGTATATGTGCTTTTTTGCCAAGTTTTACTGCTGTTTCTGAAATCTTCTGTGCCATATCAAGCTGGAATACAGCAGTTGTTATATTGTAATTTATCATTGGTTCATATAATGGTGCAGGTGTAAACCCTAATATTAGTATATCTTTTGTAAAACCTGCCTGGCGCAGTTCAATTCCTTCTTCAAGTATTGCAACTCCATAAGCATCAACTATGCTGTCAATTACAGAGGCTGTTTCTATAGCTCCATGCCCATAACCATCTGCTTTAACAATAGCCATTATCTTAGTACCTGGTTTTAATAGTTTCTTTGCATTGGCAACATTCTGGTAAATTGCATCCAGGTTGATATTTGCCTGTACCCTGTAGTATTCTTTTATATTTCCCTTTTCTTTATCTTTCATATCTTTACCTGTCTTTTATTAAATATTTTATAGATTATTGACTCTGGCAATTCCAAAATTTTACCAACCAGAAGCCATGTTGCACATGGCTTTGCACGCAGTGCGCTTGGATGGGATGCGCAGTGGTGCATAAAACCGCAAATGCTTAATAGAAACAAAAGTTTCTATATAAGCATTGAATACCAGCTTTAAACACCAGCGCCCCCCAAACAGCTGCCTTTTGGTAAAATGTCTGGAATTTGCCAGAGTAATATATGCTGTTTCAACATACTCTATTGTATACTGTTTTATCAGAATGGCAGTACATATGGCAGTTCTTCTATAATGTCAGAGGCAACCATTGAATTTCTGCTTTTATTTCTGGTATATGATTCTGCTGCGAGCCCATGCACAAATACAGCAAGTGCTGCTGCATCAATCCCCTCCATGCCCTGTGCCAGAAGGCCTGCTGCCATGCCACAGAGTACATCACCTGAACCGCCTGTAGATAGTGCATTATTACCTGTTGTATTAATATAAATTTTCTTTCCATCTGATACAACAGTTCTTGCATCTTTTAGAACAACTGTACATCCATCTTTATGGCATGATGCATATTCTATTATATTCTCTTGTATATCCTGGACCTGCGCACCTGTCAGCCTGCTCATTTCCTTTAAATGCGGCGTAATTATAAAATTACTTCCAAGCCCGTATTTATCATATCCACTTTTTACAAGACGAAGCATCGGCAGTATATTAATTGCATCCGCATCCATTACAACGGGTTTATCTTTTATCTTTAATACTTCTGATACAAGCCTGCTGGCACTGTTATCCGTGCCAATACCTGGTCCTATCGCAATTACATCTGCCCAGTTTATATCATCTATTATGCCATTTTCATATGAACCTGTTATTGCTTCTGGAAGCTTTATTTTTAATATATCTGTATTCTGTTCTGCTGTTGCAATCTTTACAAGCCCGCAGCCCATACGGTATGCTGCCTTTGCCGCAAGGAAACATGCCCCGCTCATTCCTTTAGAGCCTGCAATTACAAGCACTTTTCCAAAACTGCCTTTATTAGTGCGTGCCATACGTTCAGGCACAAGTTTTTCTATATCAGTTTTATTATAAGTATAAGCACCTGGAGCTGCTTTTTGTACTGCAATATCTGGAAAGCCTATATCTTCTGTTATAACTTTGCCGCTATAAAGCGCACCTGGAAACATTATTATACCTCTTTTGTTAAAACCAAATGTCACTGTATATTCTGCTTTAACAGCACACCCACAGACTTTTCCATTGTCTGCGTTTATCCCTGATGGTATATCTGTAGCGATAACTACAGAATGTTGTGAATTAATCCAGTGTATCCATTCTGCATATACCCCTTCAATATCCCTTGACAGGCCTGTTCCAAAAAGTGCATCTATAATAACAGTATATTCATTATCCTCTGGCTTTGTGATAAACCTTATACCAAGCTTCTCTGCTATCTGCACTTGTATCCGCATTTCTTCTGACATCTTTTCCTTGCTGCCTGCAAGCAGGATATCTGTACTATATCCCTGCCCATTAAGCAGCCTTGCAGCAGCTGCCCCGTCACCACCATTATTTCCCGTTCCACATACAGCAAGTATACGTGGCTTACTGTTTATACCATTACAATTTAATTGTACATATTTCCCACATGCATCTGACGCACAGCGTGCAAGTGCCATTGCAGCTTTTTCCATAAGCACAACAGATGGTATCCCTATTTCATGTATTGATATTCTGTCAATTTTTGCTGCTTCTGCCGCATTTACAATATATTCCACAATAATCCCTCTTTCTGCCAGGCATCATTTTAATACTTTATCTCCAAGTTTTATAAATCTTTTTTACTTACTCCTTGCATCTTTCAGCTATAACATAGGCAATAGCACTTTCTTTAGTATCACTTAATGAAATATGGATTTTATCTATACCAAGCTTGTCTGAAACTTCTTTTGCCTTTCCATAAAGATTTACATATGGAGCTCCTTTTTCGTTGCGGAGAATTTCAATATCAGATGGAAGTATGCCTGTAAAGCCTGTACCAAATGCTTTCACCACTGCTTCTTTACCTGCAAAATTACAAGCTGCACTGCGTTTTCTTTTTTCTATAAGTTTCTGTTCGCTATCTGTATAGCATTTATTTAAAAAGGATACTTTCTGCACTGCTTTAAGTATCCTTCCTACATCAGCTATATCAGTCCCTATACCAATAATTCTGCCCATTATCTGTACCTGTCTTACTTGTTTTCAATATTTCCCTTCCATACATGGTGGTCCCTGTCAAATATTTCTACAGTTTTTGCCCCTAACAGGTTATGCATATATTTATACATCTGTGTATTCCGCATCTCCATATCCTGCTTTTCAAGGATTTTATCCTTAAGCTGGTTCCTTGTTTCCCTTATCCACTCTTCAAGTGCCTCAATCTGCCTTGTATTGTAAGTAAGTTCATCATAACATACCTTCATGGCTTCAACAAGCAGCTCTTTATTAGCAGATTGTATCTGGGCAGGTATCTGCTTCTGGTTTTCCTCTGCTTCAGTGATTTTATCATTAAGTTCTGCCATAAGCTTCTGGTTCTTTTCCTGTTTTCTTGCTTTAAGGAAACCTCCAGGCTCACTTCCATCAGTCATATTATTCACTATATTATCCATAATAACCTTTTTTGCCTTCTCGTATTCCTTTATGTCATTAGAAGTCTGCCCCTGTTCTTTTATAAGGTCACTTAACCGCTTTTCACGCCTTCTTATCCCGTCTGTCTTGCGGTGTTCTGGAAAAAGTTCATGCCAGTCTGGATCCAGCACAAGTAAAGGTACTTTTTTATTTCTTAGTGCCTGCATATATGTATAATCTGTATTTTCCCCTTGTTTTTTCTTTTTGCCACGCATGTAACCCCTCCTCGTTTTTATTCAAAAATACTACCTGCTATACGCCAGATGTTATATCTATATTATATTGCGGCTTTTATTATAAGTCAATTAATCATATTATTTCTTTGGTTATACAATAAATATGTTATTATCCAAAGCCAGTAAAGATAACTATAAACTACCTATGGCGTGTTTGAAAATTAAAATTACACAAAGATACTCTGGTAAAATTTTGGAATTGCCAGAACCACATAACTTGTGAAATATTTAATTTTCAAACACGTCCTGGGAACATGATTATATAAGCGTCTGTATATTGTATGTTGCGGCTTCTTCTGTTTCCTTATCTGCATTTACAGTTACAGAAAACTTATATTCTTTTAACATTGGTATATCACTTGCAGAATTTCCAAACACTGCTATTTTATCTGGTAAATACCCCATCTCACTACATATATACCCTACACCCTCTTTTTTGCCTGCCATCTTATCTACTATCTGTATACATCCATCCTCAAATATAATATTTACATTTTCCAAAGGATTATAAAAACTGTCTGTAAGACCAATATTAAACGCTGCCTGCTTTATTAAGTTGTCCATATTTTTATATTTATTAAATGAAAGGGTAATTTTATATATAACATTGTTATGTCTTTCTCTATAAATATGCACAAAATATCCATATTTGCCTGCATTTTCTTTTATTATACCAAGTTTTGCAGTTTCTAATGGAAAGACTTTCTTATATTTCCTTGCAAATATCCTGCACATTCCCCCTTGCGCAAATACCCCGCCTTGTATTATATCCTTTACTTTGCTTACTTTATGCATTGCAGTATTATATGGAAGTGATGTCGCAAGAAATATACTGCTATGCATAGAAAGCCTTCTTAACATCTGTGCTGTTTCATCAGTAATCTGTTTACTATTTCCTGTTATAAGAGTTCCATCTATATCAAAAAATACTGCATCTGGATAAACAGGGATACGGAATGACGGATACCTTCCAAAGAAAACCATTTCTGGCAGAGACTGGTTACAATAAGACAGATAACAGCTGCAAGTTTTCCTTGTACATACACTAGAAGCAGATGGTGAACAAATATTACAGCGTTTAGCAGTTCCGCCAGCTTCAATAAAACAACTGTCTGTACATTTGCTAATATCCGCTTTATGGTGTTTTAACTCAAGATTAAAATATTCATCTATATCCATAAATGCTTTTATCTCTTCACTTGTATACCTGCGTCCCAGACCATCCAGTTTATTAATCCATAGATATATTTCCTTTGGAAGACAACGGCGCAGTGTACGTATATTATTAATCTGCACGGGGTCAGCTGTTGCACCAGCACAATAACTTATATTATATATTGACAATTTATTACATTGTGACAAAAATTTATCTATTGTAACCATTGACGGATGGAATGTACACCACAATTTTAATTTACTAATTATGCCATTATTTCTAATAAATACCTTTATCATGGTATCCACATCAAAGCTTAAGTTGGTCTGTGCCCCAAGAGCTTCAATAAGAGGGCTTCTGCTAAGGAGCGCCATCTCCTGCCAGTAATATTTATGTATAAGTGCTTCGCCATATGGCACAATCTGTACAGCACATTCCCTGGAAACTCCATTTTCCTTGTCCAGAAGTGCAGATACAAATTGTACAAGGTTTTCTTTATCTTTTTCTAATTCTTTGCTGCTCTGTGGTTTCTTAGAAAATGGACAATAACTACACGAATAATTACATGATTCCAAGCTTCCCCTGTAATACCATTGCCTTGTATTTCTATATGGCTTAATATTATACATTATCCCCCTCCATTTTCCAGGCTGGAACTGTCCATTCTTTTACGTACTTCCTCCGAAATAAAACAAGGTCCTAAATAGTCTGACAGAGCAAGACCTGCTTCTGTAAGCGTAATAAAACCATTCTTTATATATGCATAACCTTTACTGGACCATTCTTTAATTACAGGAAAGTCTTCTTCTGCTTCCTTTCCAAAATGTTTTCTGTAATCTTCACACATTATTCCACTTCCAAATAAAATATGCCTGGCAGCATAACGCCTTTTCTGTTCATCTTCTGGCAATATATAACCATGCCCTGCTGTTAAAAAGTCCTTTTGTTTAATATAAGCAGACAGACGGTCTATACATCCTTTACTGTCTGTTGTATATGGTGTACAGTAGTGCAGGTTTCCTATATAACTTCTTCCGCCACATCCTATAGAAATTGTATTGCCAAAACCACATAGTGCATTGTTACTTCCAGAATTATTATCTTTTACAAAACGTCTCATAGAAACCTGTAAATATCCATGTAAAAGGAGAAAATCCCTTGCAGTTTTGTATAGTTCCATTGCATTCTGGGAACGTTCTATACCTTTTTCATAAAGATATGTACCTTTTTTTACATAAAGAGGATATACAAAAAGTTCTTCAGGTGCAAATGAAACTGCTTGTTCTAATGATTTTAACAAAGTATCTTCTGTCTGTCCTGGTATTCCATATATTATATCTATATTAAGACATTCAAATCCTGTATTTTTAATATCTTTAATTGCCTCTGTAGCACGTTCTGGTGAATGGAAACGGTGCAGTTTCTTTAATTCAATATTATTGAAACTCTGTACTCCTATGCTTATCCTGGTTACACCATTATCCTTAAGCAGTACCAGTTTACTTTCTGTCGTCTGGTTAGGTGATGTTTCAACAGCCACAGGTACTGTACCATTTTTTATGCCAAAATAATCCCTTGCAATTACAAACACTCTTTCTAACAAATGTTCTGGCAGAAGCAGCGGTGTACCACCACCAAGTGCCATATCACTAAATGATACACCATCTGGCATAGCATCCGCAATCTGTCCAGCCTGTCTCTCCATTGTATAGACATATTCTTCCATAAATGAAACTTTACTTTCAATCCCTGCCACAGAAAATAAATTGCAATACCCACACTTATACTGGCAGAACGGGATATGAAAGTACAAACTGTTTTTACAACCTTTAAGTTTCACAAATTCATCACCCAGGTTTATGCCAGACAGGCTATGGTAAGCCGTTTTATGAGGATAACTATACATATATTGTATATATGGTTCTTTAATATTATTTATCTTGTACTTGTTACTTTCTTCTGTACTTTGTCTGGTTTCCATATCCTGCCCTTCTTTCTTTATACCCTTTATAATAAAATGCTTATATGGCACAGTATTTACTATAGGATGATTTACACCATGGAACCATACGCCATCCTCACCATAACATGTGCCATGGTCTGAACAACATATTACAAATGTATCACCTTTTTTTGCAAATCCTTCAAAAAGCCTTTCTAGCTGGCTGTCAACATAACGTAATGCAAGCCTGTGTGCCTCAACACTGTCTTTCTTGCTGTCTTCTGTATAGAAATAGTTTGGATAATGTATTGCAGAAATATTTATATACATCATTATTTTATTGCCAGAAGTATCATCTGAAAGTTTTTTTAATGCAAAATCTACCTGGTTTTTAGTTGAATTCCTGACTTTGCAGCCAAATGAAGGATTCCAGTAACTATGTTTAAAATATGATGGCATCACACTTCCAAGTGCAGTCCTTTTATCAAAAAAGCTTAAACCGCCTATACAATATGTTTCGTATCCGTTATCTTCAAGCTCCTGCACCCATGTAGGACGCGAAAATAAAAAAGCTCCCTCAGGTGCTTTTCTTCCCATTCCAATATCCTCTGAAAAAAATAATGTCTCTCTTTTTTTCATATCTTTTATTTCTATATCTATAGGAAGAAAACCTGCAAACATAGCCTGGTGTGACGGATATGTAAAATTCCCAGGAGCCTGGCACTTACGCCATCTGCCATACCTGTTTAAAACAGGCGTCCCTCCGTTGCTTTCTTCCTCTGATGCTACGTCAAAACGCAGCGAATCTATACAAACAAATAAAATATTATAGCTGCCTGCTATTATTCCCATATCTGTTTTATACATTCTAAATATTCTCCAATACTATTATCCGCAAATTTACTTTAAACTACCAGTGTCCATTGATTTAAGAAATTCTGCCTGTTTTCTGTAAATAATATTTTCTGAAAATATATCCTGGTATATAAGGTCTCCCTGTCCATTTATCTCAATAATACGTGGTTTCCTGCTGCCCTTGTCAAGCATTACATCAATTCCAGCTACCCTAAGGCCGTCAAATAATGAAACTGCCTTGTTACATATTTCCTCTATTCCAGACATTATCCCACCAGACAATCCAAGCTCTTTAATATCTGCTGCCTGGTTATTAAGATGCAGGTTTGTAACCGGCCCGTCTGACTGGCGCACTACTATATATTCTATCCTGCCAAACTGGTATACTGCCCTTAAATCATAACTCTTCCCATTAAATACATCTTTTGGGTGCCATTTTTCAACTATTACACCTAAATCTGCCAGTTTATTAATTATATCCAAAATCTCTTTCCATTCCTCAAGTACATACAGTTTCTTTGTATTATAAAGCCTGCCATCTCTAAGCCTGCATGATGTATACATCTTCATACGGCCATTAGAAGGATTTATGCGGAATGCCGCAACACCTGCTGCACCTGAATAATTTACTGGCTTAATAAATACAGAATATGCCCTGCTTTCTTTCATAATATCCAGAAGATGTGCAGCACTTTCTGGCCTTGATGCCAGCATCCTTGTTACACATATATTATTTTTCTGCAATATCTGTTTAGAAATTTCTTTATCAAGCACATCTAGTATTGCACCTGGTGTATTAAGATATTTACAGCTGCATTTTCCAAGTTCTCTTAACAAAGCCTGGTACCATTCAAGGCTTTCCTGCATCATGCCAAACTCTGTTATCTTACATGAGGGCGGGTCTATCTTAACTGCCGCCCTCTGTAAAATCCCATAATTAAATCCTTCTTGTATAGAATTCCAGCCAATAAAATGGACAGGGATTCTATTCTGTCCTGCTGCTTTTAGGAAAAACTCTGTTCTCTTTGAATATTTACTGCCAATTAATATAATCATAACAACAATATAGATACCTACTCTGTAAGCATAGGATAGTAATATACTTCGCCATCATATTCATCTGCTTCCTGGTCGTCATCAAGGTCTATATCAATATCAAGCTCATCTGCAATATCATCTAACTTGTCCATAATATCATCTGTCATATAATGGTAATGCAGGTCAATCTTTTTAATATTTGGATAATCCTTAATCTTGTCTGCTATAAGCTGCCCGCCCTTATCTGTAAGTGAACCATTGGCGAGGTCAAGTGTATTTATCTGTGAAATATACTTGCAGTCAAATACAATTTCTGCAATATCATCCTGGATTTCACTATCCTCAAGACCAAGATATTTAAGTGCAGGGAAATCTGAATCATTAAGAAGACTTTTTATTGTATCCTTATCGCCATCAAAACCATAACTGTCTACACCTATATAAAGCAAAAGTGATTCAAGTGACGGAAGGCTGGCTTTCTTAATACTTTCTATAACAGATGATGGAAGCCCTCCACATATAATCTCTAAGCTCTTAAGGTTGTCATGCTTTATATTACCAAGCTTAAGTTCTGAACTTCCCTTAATTACAAGTTTCTCAAGTTGTGGCATTGCTTCCCATAATTTTGAATAATCACCTTGGATAATCCATGAAACCTCACAATCTTCAAAATCCATATCACCAATAAAAAGACTCTTGATATGAGAGAACTTGTCCTTATTGGTAACAATATCATCAATCATGCTCTGGCATGAATCCTCCCATGCATCACCCCATGAACCAATTATTATTTCTTCAAGTGATGGAAACTCTTCATCAGCCATAATATCGGCAATCATTGTTTTACCACTTTTGTCACCCTCCTCATAATCATCATAATCATAACTATAAACTTTACTCTTATACATAAAATACCTCCTTAAATTTGTATTACACTAACTTATATGGTAGTATTATTTTACCACTTTATAACAAATTTGTATATACTTTTATTCAATTTTCCCAAACAAATGTTTTAAACATTTGTTTGCTATACCCACTTAAAGAACCAGATATTCCTTCATAATTTGCTACATCTGTCCATATACTGTCACTCTATATATATCTGCCCCATTACTGGTTTGGCTCTGCTTTATTTGTTTTTTGTTTCTTCTATAGCCAGGTGTCTCTTAAGAAATACAAGTGCTTCTTCTGCATTCTCTTCTAGTAAAAAAGCAGCTTCCATACTATTGCCATCTACATCTTCTAATAACAGGTAATTCATCCATGCGCTTTTCCTGGTACTTATTTTCTTAATCCTTTTTAAACGCATAATATCATCTGCAAGAATCCATGAAGAACTAATAAATACATCCCCTCCAAACTCTTTATATCCAGCTTCCATATCTTTTTCAATATCTTCTAACAAACTATTAAAATCTTCACCTGGCTCTGCCTGCCTGCATACAGACTGTCCAAGCTCTGTATATTCTGGTTTATTCTGTATAAGTACCATCAAAGCTTTAAACAATGAATACGATACAGCAACAATAATCATAACAACAAGAATCCATTTTACCAGGTCTGGATGCCCATTTTCTTCCAATTTACGCAGAATACTGGAAAATACAGCTTTCAATCCAGCCCTTGGTCCATTACTGCTTGTCCCTGTCCCATTCTTATATACTTTTACACCTAAAAATACAAGAAAAGCAGCCATTGCTATATATAAAGCTGTTTCAAATATTTTCCAGTTTTGTTGTTTATGTATTCTCTTTGTAATCATCCACCTATCTCCTTATCTTCCAGCCAGTTGTTATTTGTTTTTATACAAAATAAAAAGACCACCTCCATTATGAAGTGGCCATATCCGGATAATCAACTTTGATTAATATTTGCGCTTACGAGCTGCTTCAGACTTCTTCTTACGACGAACACTTGGCTTCTCATAATGCTCTCTCTTACGGATCTCCTGCTGGATACCTGCTTTAGCACAATTTCTTTTAAAACGACGTAAAGCGTTATCCAATGTCTCATTCTCTTTTACGATTACATTTGACATAGTCTCACACCTAACCTCCCTCCAGTTGTAGATTATGCTTACAATACACAACTGTACAGGGTAATATTTTACAACAGAACTTCACAGCTTATAAAACAACCCCGTCCTGTTTGCACAAGGAATATTATAACATATTATTTGCATTAGTCAACTATTTTTTACCTTTTTATTTATAAACCCCATTATTAAATTCATAAAAATACTTGTCCTCTTTTAAGAAATTTCAACATAAATAATAAATATTAACAAGCTTTTTAATATTTTTCACTGCAATACTTTCATATAATCTTGCTGCAATAACTGTTATATGGTCTGTTTCTGTACAACTTCTGCTGCTTTAGCAATAGCATCTGGTATTCCTGCTGGGTTCTTTCCACCTGCCTGTGCCATATTAGGGCGTCCGCCACCACCACCGCCAACAAGTGAAGCAATTTCTTTTATAAGGTTGCCTGCATGTGCACCTTTTTCCATAGCCCCGTCTGTTACCATTGCAAGCAGTGAAACTTTGCCACCTGTTGATGAAGCAAGGACTACTACACCATCACCAACCTTTTCTTTCATCTGGTCGCCAAGGTTACGCAGACCATTCATATCAACATCTGGAACTGCCATTGCAAGCAGCTTTATGCCATTTATCTCCTGTATCTGGCTGTCTGCATTACCTGCTGCTTCATTGGCAAGTTTAGCTTTAAGTTTCTCATTCTCACTCTGGAGTGATTTAATCTCATCCTGCATTGACTGGATTTTCTTTAAAAGCTGTGATGGTTCTGACTTAGCAGCCCTGGCAGCACTGCGGAAATCCCTTTCAACTTCACTATAATATTTCATAAGCCCTGCACCTGTAAGTGCTTCTATACGCCTTACACCAGCAGCAACACCGCTTTCTGAAATTATCTTCATATATGAAATAACACTTGTATTTGGCACATGTGTACCACCACAAAGTTCTGTGCTGAAATCCCCCATGCGCACTACCCTTACTTTCTCACCATATTTCTCACCAAAAAGCGCCATTGCACCAGTTTTCTTAGCTTCATCAATACTCATTATATCTGTTCTGACTTCAATGCCTGCAGCAATTTCTTCATTTACTATATCTTCTACCCTTTTAATCTCTTCTGGTGTCATTGCTGAGAAATGCGAAAAGTCAAAACGCAGCCTGTCCGCATCAACATATGAACCAGCCTGCTCAACATGTGTGCCAAGCACAATACGCAATGCCTTCTGTAAAAGATGTGTAGCACTGTGGTTTTTGGCTGTTGACATACGGCGGTTTTCATCTACTTTAAGTGTTACTGTATCACCAATTTTAAACATGCCCTTCACTACTTTTCCAACATGTCCGGTTTTGCCGCCCTGGAGGTTTATAACATCTGTTACCTGGAATTCACTTCCATCTGCTGTAATAATACCTGTATCAGCCTGTTGTCCGCCCATTGTTGCATAAAAAGGTGTCTGTCCTGTAATAATTGTACCAGCTTCACCATCTGTAAGAGCCTGTACAACTTCTGTACCAGTTGTCAGTGCTGTAATGCCTGATTCCCTGGTTAAATTGTCATAACCTGTAAACTCTGTTGTAAGGGATGTGTCAAGCTGCTGGTATACAGTCTCCTCAGCACCCATATAATTAGTGGTTTTATGGGCATCATGGGCTTTCTTTTTCTGCATTTCCATTGCTGCTTTAAAGCCTTCCTCATCTATTGTATAACCTTTTTCACCAAGGATTTCCATTGTAAGGTCAAGAGGAAACCCATATGTGTCATAGAGTTTAAATGCATCATCACCTGAAAGCTCTTTCCTGCCTGCTTCTTCTGTCTTCTTCTGCATTTCATTAAGGATATTAAGCCCCTGGTCTATAGTTTTATCAAATTTATCCTCTTCCTGTGAAAGTACATTAAGGATAAATTCCCTCTTTTCATCAAGTTCAGGATAACCATCTTTTGATTCATTAATAACTGTCTTCGCAAGTTCTGCCATAAACTTATTTTTTATGCCAAGTTTACGCCCATGACGTACTGCACGCCTTATAAGACGGCGCAATACATAGCCCCTGCCTATATTGGAAGGCATTATGCCATCCGAAACCATAAATGTTGAAGAACGTATATGGTCTGTAATAAGACGTATTGATATATCTTTTATTTCATCTGTCTGGTACTGTACACCTGCAAGTGAGCAGATTTTATCACGTATTGCCTTCATAGTGTCAATATCAAATACAGAATCAACTTCCTGTACTACTACTGCAAGACGTTCAAGCCCCATTCCAGTATCTATATTTTTATTTTCAAGTTCAGTATAATTTCCATGGCCATCACCATCGAACTGTGTAAATACATTATTCCAGACTTCCATAAACCTGTCACAGTCACATCCTACTTTACAGTCTGGCTTTCCACAGCCATATTCCACGCCCCTGTCATAATAAATCTCTGAACATGGGCCACATGGGCCTGCGCCATGTTCCCAGAAGTTATCACATTCCCCGTTTTCATCACGGTAAAAGCGTGTGATTTTCTCTTCTGGTACACCAATTTCATTAACCCATATATTAAATGCCTCGTCATCTTCACCATAAACCGATGGATAAAGACGTTCTGGTTCCATTCCAATTACTTTTGTAAGAAATTCCCATGACCATGCAATGGCTTCGTGTTTAAAATAATCACCAAATGAAAAGTTGCCAAGCATCTCAAAAAATGTCAGATGACGTGCTGTCTTTCCTACATTCTCAATATCACCTGTGCGTACACACTTCTGGCATGTCGCCACACGCTTTTTAGGAGGTATTTCCTGCCCTGTAAAATATGGCTTAAGCGGTGCCATTCCCGCATTTATAAGTAACAGGCTGTTATCATTATGTGGAACAAGTGAAAAACTCTTCATCACAAGATGCTCTTTGCCTTCAAAAAAATCCAGATACATTTTACGAAGCTCATTTACACCATACTTCTTCATTTCTTACCTCTTTCCCATGTATAGTTTATATTCTTTATAAACCTTGTACAATGTTTTAATAAAATATGTTATAGACTAAATTATAGGTTAATGGAAATTGTATGTCAATATATTCCCAGATAATTTCATGTCCGTTTCATAAATCTTTATATTGTACATACAAAAACCACAGCCATAAAATACACCAGCTGTGGTTTTTGTGGAGAAAATTTTTTAAAAACGTTTCTATAATTTAAGGAAGAAGTTAACTAAATTAATTATTTTCCTATGACAGATATGGAGCTATTAATACAAGTGTATCATAATCATCCTTTTCTACCATTTTTTTTGCAAGTTTTTCCAAAGTATCTTTACTTACATTCCAGACTATATTATTAAGCCCTTCATACTCACCTTTATCATAAAGATTTTTTGCAATTTTATCTACATCATCTCTAGATACAAAGCAGATTATACTTCGCAGCTCATCATACTTTTTATTTTCTACAAGCTGTCCTGCAATTTCACCTATCACATCCTGGCTTACACTCCAGGCTATATTGCAAAGCACATCATATTCGCCTTTATCCACAAACTGCTTTGCATATCCATCCATAATAGTTCCTTTTAAAGCCCATGCTATACCAGAAAAGGCATCATATGCACCTTTCTTGTAAATTGTGTCTGCTACTTTTTTTAAATCCTGGCCTTCTATGAAGCAGATTATACTTTGTAATTCATTGTATTTTCCTTTTTCCACCATCTGCTCTGCAATTGCCTCTGTTACTTGTGGAGTTACATTCCAGATTATCTTATCAAGGACATCATAATCACCATTTGCTACTATCTGGTTTGCTGCCCTGTCTATGTTTTCTTGTCCAGCAAATATAATAAAGGTTTCTATATCCTTATAATTATCTTTCCTGACACTTTTATCAAGCATTTTATTTATACATTCCTGAGGAATTGCAAAAACAAAATCTTCTAAAGACTGGCCTTGTGTAATAATCTTTCCATGTTGCCATTTTTCACCAGCTTTAATACTTTCACGCTCTACATATACATCTGTCTTGCCATCTTCATTAAAATATGAGTATACACTTTTATAGTTAGTTGTTACACCTCCATATTCATTATATAACTTTTCCCTGTAAATATCAGCAAAACAGCGTACAGGCTTGTTCTGGTAATATAAAATACCTTTCTTTTGCTCAATTCCATGTTCTTTATATTCTTTTAAAAGACTTTTCTGCTCTTCTTCTGTAAAATTTGTAGTAATAACTGGGTTACCTTTGTTTTTCTGTCTAACATCCGCCTTATTAACATTTACCTTGTTAACATTACTGGCTGTCTGCAGTGTTGTACTGGCTGTCTGCCTTGTATTATCTGCCTTTGATGCTTCCATTAAATTAGCTGGGATAATACAGATAGTACCAGCCGTTAATACTATACAAAATGCTTTAAATAACTTTATCTTTCTCATAAATACATTCCCCTTTCCTAGAATTTCCCATACTACATATAAGGAACCATATATTGTAATTCATCAGACTTCCCATCTTTCTTTGCCTGTTCTGCAATTTCTTCTAAAGTATCTTTACCCACAAAAGAAATTATGTATTGGAGTGATTCATAATCACCTTTATCTGCTATATATTTTGCAATTTTGTCCAAATCTTCCTTGTTTAGAAAAGTTACAATTTTTCCTAACACCTCATAATCACCCTTTGCTGCAATTCCAGCAGCTATTTCACCTAAAACTGTATTATATGTGCCTGGAATTGTATCTTCTTGTATATCATTATTATTTTCTTCAATTACATCTGGCTTCTCCAGTTTTTTTACATTGCCAGTTTCCTGCTGCCTGCCTGCACTTTCTGCCGAAGTAGCAAATACAAAAACTACTGCTGCCACCAGTACAAAAGCCATAATATATGCAGTTTTAGAACTTTTCTTTATTTTCATAATAGCTTTAATCCGTTCTTCTGCTGTATTCCCGCTAAAGCTGCTTCCTAATGGCACTATTCCGCTTTTCTCTTCCTCCATGCTAATAAGGACAAGCGCATAAGCCGCTTTAGAACTTTCCCCAAAATTCCTTACAACAGTTTCATCACATGACAACTCTATATCCCTGTTTACAAGTATATACATTATCCATACTAAAGGATTGAACCAGTGCACACATGCAGCAATAATAAAAAATAGTTTAGCCAGTGCATCAAACCTTCTGATATGGACAAATTCATGTTCTAAAATATACTGCATCTTGCTTACATTTTCCCAGTCTGCCATTTCTGGCATTAAAATTACAGGATGGATAATCCCATATGACAATGGTGATTTAACGCTTCCAGACTGCCTTATGGAAATATGCCTGTGAATTTTATGGGACTTTAACCACTCTTGTGTATATGGGTTATCTACTGGCAGCGAAGTACAAAACCTTTTATAACATATAATATACAAAATAATAAAACCAGCAGCACAAGTTATAAAACCAGCAAGCCACACTATTGCTAATACTTTATTAATGGTATTTCCAGCTTGATGCTTATTGTCTTTTTCTGTAACTAAAATTTCTTCATGCTTTTCTTCTCTCCAGTTTGTTATATCTTCTGCCTTCTCTAATATAAACTGGTTATTTCCTGCCAAAGAATAAATGCTTAATACAGATGGAAATGAATATGGTACCAGCAAACGTAATAACGCAACAGACCATAAAACCAGAAACACTTTCTTGGGCAGCCTGTTCATAAATAAAACACGGCATATAATAACCATCAGAATAATAACCGAAGCTGAAAAGCCCATCTCCAGTAAATACATTTCCCATACCATTCTACAGGAATTCCTGTAGTTTATCCTTTCCAAATATTCTGGTTATACAATTTAAAAATTACTTAAATTCTCCAACAATTTTTTTTAAATTTTCAATCTGTTCTGCTGAAAGTTTCTTTCTTCCAAGCAATGCTGTAAATAATTTATCTGCCGAGCCATCATAAATTTTATTAATAAGCTCATTAGTTTCTGCTTCCTGCACTTCTTCTTTTGGAATTAAAGCATGGCACATAAACTTTGGTTCAGAACGCTCAATAGCTCCTTTTTTAATACACCTTTTTATAAGCGTATATGTAGTATTCATATTCCAGCCTACCTGTTCTTTAAGTACATCTGAAATATGTTTTGCAGTAACGTCACCTTCACGCCAGAGCACATCCATTACTTTTAATTCCGAGTCAAACAATTTTACATCCATCATGTACACCTCCTCTCACACTACTCTGGTAGTTTTAATTTACCATATACTTTTTCTTTTGTCAATAACTTCCTGCAAAAACTTTTAATTATTAGATTGTGCTATGTATGCTTTCCATGCAAGAATAATATAATTCCAGTGCTTAGCCCTTGTATTAAATGTTCCACAGAAACATCAGGGCTTTATGCACCACTGCATATCCATCCAGGCGTAATGCGTGCAAATTTATTTGTACCATCCTCACTTTGCATCCGCACAGATAAAAGCAGGCTGCCGCACTAAGTATGACAAACACAAGATATAGTATTATTTGATTTTATAATCCACTATATTTTGTATTGTTTTGCTTTGTGCGACAGCCCCTCTAGTCTGCAGCCTGGTTTAACAAGGTTTATAACCAGACAAAATATCTAAAATATCTGTTTTATATATATTATCTCCTAACACGTTGCCATTTGGCTCAATAGATATTGTATGTATGTCTTCTGGATTTTCTATATAAGGATTTATTACTTTTTCATTTATGTCAAAATAATCTTTTAAGTAAATAAGCGCATTGCCTTCTGGAAATATTATATTGCCAGGAGATGACCCTATTCCCATTTTATTAAATTCTTTTATTATATCCCTTGTACTGTTATTATATGGATTTACAGCATCTTTACTTTTAATCCAGGCTGGATGGACTTTTATCATTATACCCTCTTTTTTTACTGTTAAAGCAAATTCTTTAACTATTTCTAATGGAATAGTTTCCTGGTGGAAAGCATCTGCTGATAATGCAATCTCACCTATACCACTTTTAGCCAGTTCCTTTACTGCAAAACGCATTTTATCCATATCCTTTGTAAAATAACCATTTGTAATTAACTGTCTTTTTTGAATACCTGCTTTATATGCTGCTTCATGGATTTTACAAACCTGTTCCCAATATAATAATGGCTCTCCTCCAAATGTCATTAATGAGCTTATTTTATATTTACTTGTTATTTTCTGTACAACATCTGCTGCCACACTGCCATCTATAAATTTCCCATTTGTATTATGGCTGCCCTCAGAACAATGTTTACATTTCCCTGTACAGGCAAGTGTCACTAGAAACTCTATCCTGTTTAAATTCTTTGTATAAATATTCATATATATTCTTTAATTTCCTCATTAATCTCCAAATGTACCCCGGATTGTATATCCTTTAAGCACCTCTGCTGCATGTTTTTTATCACGTTCCATCTGTGTCTTAAGCTGCCCTATATCTGGAAATTTCTTCTCAGGGCGCAGGAACTCATGGAATTCCACAATTATATCACATCCATAAATATTTTCTTTAAAATCAAGGATACAAGTTTCTACAACTGTCCTGTCAGAACCCACGGTAGGTTTTCTGCCAATATTAGTTACAGCAGGCAGACGCCTGCTGCCAAGTACCAGGGTAGTTGCATATACACCAGACGGAAGAAGCACTTTTCCTTCCCATGGGAAAATATTTGCTGTAGGCATATCAAGCTTCCGTCCAAGTGCATTGCCATGTACTACTGTACCCTCTATAAAATATGTTCTTCCAAGCAGTTCATTAACGCGTTTTATATCCCCATCTTCTATTTTTTTTCTTATAAGTGTACTGCTTATTATCCCGTCTTCTGATGAAAGCTTGTTAAAAACCTTGGTTTCATATCCAAACCTTGATGAAAATGCCTTAAGCATGCCTGCCGTGCCACGCCTGTCCTTTCCAAAGCGGAAATCCATGCCAACACATATAAATCTTGCATCCATTCTTTCTACAAGTATTTTTTCTATAAAATCTTCTGGTTCCATGCTTTTTGTTTCATTATTAAAAGGAAATATTACAGTCCTTTTTATACCAAGGCTTTTAAGCATTGTTTGTTTTTCATTTTCAGAATATATAAACCTGCCTTTCGCTGTTTGTTCTCTACCAGAATTTATACTATTACTGATATCAAATGTAAACACTGACGGGATAAATTCTTTATGCCTGAGCACTTCATTTAACAAAAGCCTGTGTCCTAAATGTATGCCATCAAATTTACCTAATGACACAGCACTGTTTTTTATTTCAAAATCTATTCCTCTAAGGATTTCCATGTTAATAACCATGCCCTTTCCATAACCATAGTAATTCAGAACATTTTATTTACTTTGTATTCCCCTGCTTCTCTTTGGTAAATAGCCTTAAACACACCATTTTCATTATATACAAGTATATTTTCACCATCTTGTGGTTCTGGTGCTTCACTATAAAACATATTTCCAGACAATTTATTGCCATTGGCAAGGCTGCCTGCAAAACTGCTTTTTATCTGTACTTTTTTATACCCGGTAAAAAGTGCATCAGCTGGCATAAAATATTCTTTAAGCTTTTCTGGATTATTGTCTGACATATACTGTACTTCACCAAGGGTAACTGCGTCCTCTATTTTAAACACAGATACCCTTGTGCGCACAAGGTTTGCCATTGCTGCTGCTGTGCCAAGTGATATTCCTATATCATGGCAGAGAGTCCTTATATAAGTCCCTTTGGAACATGTGACATCTAACCCAAATGTACCATTGCTTAAATTAATATCTGAAACTTCTATAGATAATATATTTACCTGCCTTGGTTTTCTCTCTACAGTCTTTCCTTCCCTGGCAAGCTCATAAAGCTTCTTTCCATTTACTTTTAACGCTGAATACATTGGTGGTACCTGCATTATACTGCCTTTAAACTTTCCCACACAGTCCACAATACTGGCTTCTGTAATTCCTGTAATATCACATTTTCTTAAAATTTTTCCTGAAATATCCTGTGTATCAGTTTCTATGCCAAGCTGGCATACTGCATGGTATGTCTTGTCCTTATCTGTAAGAAGGCTGCATATTTTAGTTGCTTTTCCACAGCATACTGGCAGGACGCCAGCAGCATCTGGGTCAAGTGTCCCTGTATGGCCAATCTTCTTCTGGTGAAGTATACCCCGTAGTTTTGCTACTACATCATGTGAAGTAAATCCTGGTTCCTTATAAATATTTATAATTCCGTCCATAGCATTTTATAATTCTATATGTTCTGTTATATTGTTAACAACATCATGTACTGAGCCACGCATTGTAAAGCCTGCCGCTTTTATATGCCCGCCTCCTCCAAAATATGTTGCAATTTTATTTACATTAACATATTTATTTGAACGCATGCTTACTTTATATTCCTGCTCTCCTGTTTCATACAGCAGTATTGCAACTTCCACATCTTTTGTAATCCTTAACTGTTCTATAATTCCTTCCACATCTTCTGGCTGTGCTCCATAAAATTCCATCATTCTTCTTGTTATAGTAGCAACGATACATTTGCCATCCATAAGCCTCATGCTTGTAAGCAGTGTCCTTCCAAGCAGCTGTGCCTGGGTATATGTCCTCTGGAAAAAGCACCTGTCAACATAATCCCAGAAAGGGATACCCTTTTCTATAAGGCTTCCTGCTATTTCCATTGTCTTTTTGGAAGTATTAGAATACCTGAATACACCAGAATCAAATATTATTCCTGTATACAAAGCTTCTGCGGTTTTTGTGTCTATATCATTATAATCCATCAGCCCATATAAAATTTCACATGTGGAACTTGCCTCTGGGTCTAGTATATTATGTCCTGCATAGCCTTTATTGCTTACATGGTGGTCAATGCAGACAGTTACCTTTGCACTATGTAAAAGCTTCTCTGCTTCACCAAGCATATCAGCAGAACCGCTGTCAAATGCTATAAATAAATCAAACTGGCTGTCTGGCACTTCTGTTAATACTATCTGTCCGTCTGGGTCAAGAAATGAAAATCTTTCTGGAACATTTTCAAGATAAACCCTTATATTTTTCTCTGGATAAGAACCTTTAAGATAGTGGTATGCTGCTATACATGCACCAATGCAGTCACCATCAGGTCTTTTATGTCCTGTAATAATAATATCCTGTGCATCTTTTACAATATTTTTTAACTCACTCATTCTATTATACCTCCTGTTAATATACTATTTTTATTTCTTCTTCCTGCAAAAAACCATAATGGCGTAATGAACACACATTACGCCATTATAACTGGTTTATTATCAGTCTTCCCTGTCCAGTCCTTCTTTTTTAACCAGGTCTTCTATTTTCTTTGACATATTTACTCCATACTCTATTGAGTCGTCTATAATAAATGTCAGTTCTGGTGTATTGCGCAGGTTCAGTGACCTGGCAAGAAGTGAACGTATATGGGGGGCAGCGCTTTTAAGCCCTTCATGTGTTTTTTCTTTGTCTTCATCATTACCTAAAACACTGACAAAAACTTTTGCAAATTTTAAATCAGGTGTAACTTCAACTGATACTACTGATGTCATTGGGTGTATTCTTGGGTCTTTTATTTCTCTTGAAATTATATTGCTGATTTCACGCTGGACTTCACCATTCATACGTGAATATTTTATACTGTTCTTTCTCATAATAATCTCCCATGCCGGCTCCAGCGGCTCAAATAGTATAATGAATAAATCTGTTTTAGAAAAATGCTGTTTTTGCATTTTTCCTGTGTGAAGCATAATATATCTTAGGCAGTGTTTTTTGCTGCCTTAGATATATTTTTCACACTTTTAATCTCATGTACGTGGTACTTCTACCATTATATATGCTTCTACCTGGTCTTCAACCTTAACATCATTAAAGCCATTAAATACAAGACCACATTCATATCCAGTTGCAACTTCTTTAACATCATCTTTAAACCTTTTAAGAGAAGCAAGCTCACCTTCAAATAAAAGTTCACCTTCACGTAAAACCCTTGTCTTGCAGCCACGTACAATTTTTCCGTCCAGTACATATGAACCAGCTATTACACCTATGCCTGAAGCCTTAAATGTCTGGCGTACTTCAAGATGGCCTATTACTTTCTCTTCATACTCTGGGTCAAGCATGCCTTTCATAGCTGCTTCTATGTCTTCAATCGCATTGTATATTACCCTGTAAAGGCGTACATCTACTTTTTCTCTTTCTGAAATCTCTTTTGCTGTATTATCTGGCCTTACATTAAATCCTATTATTATTGCATTGGAAGCACTTGCAAGTGATACATCGGATTCATTAATTGCACCTACTGCCCCATGGATAATGCGTACAGCAACTTCCTCATTGCTAAGTTTAAGAAGGCTTTGTTTTACAGCCTCAACTGAACCCTGTACATCCGCCTTTACAATAAGGTTAAGCTCTTTAATATTGCCTGCCTGTATCTGTGAGAACAAACCATCAAGTGTAAGTTTTGACTTTGTATCATCAAGAAGCTTCTCCCTGCCCTGTTCAATATAAGTTTCTGCAATATTTCTTGCTTCTTTATCATTTTCAGTTGCCATAAATATCTCACCTGCGTCTGGTACATCATGCAGCCCAAGAATTTCTACAGGAGTAGATGGAAGGGCTTCTTTTACCCTCTGTCCTTTGTCATCCATCATTGCACGTATTTTTCCATAAGCAGAACCTACAGCAATATTATCACCTACATGCAGAGTACCTTTCTGTACAAGCACTGTTGCAACTGGTCCACGGCCTTTATCAAGCTGTGCTTCTATAACTACACCTCTTGCTTTGCGGTTTGGATTTGCTTTCAGTTCAAGTACCTCTGCTGTCAGTATAATCATTTCAAGCAGGTTTTCAATACCTTCTTTGGTATGTGCAGATACAGGCACAAATATTGTATCACCGCCCCAGTCTTCTGCAACAAGCCCATATTCTACAAGTTCCTGTTTAACCCTCTCTACATTGGCACTTGGCTTATCAATTTTATTAACTGCTACTATAACTTCAACTCCTGCTGCCTTGGCATGGCTTATTGCTTCTACTGTCTGTGGCATTACACCATCATCAGCAGCAACTACAAGAATAGCAATATCTGTAGACTGTGCACCACGCATACGCATTGAAGTAAATGCCTCATGTCCTGGTGTATCAAGGAATGTAATACTGTTACCATTAATTTCTGTTACATAAGCACCAATATGCTGTGTAATTCCGCCAGCTTCACGTGATGTTACATGTGTTTCACGTATAGCATCAAGAAGTGAAGTTTTACCATGGTCTACATGGCCCATAACACATACTACTGGAGGACGCTGTTTCATTAATGCTTCGTCTTCCTCATCTTCTTTAAGTATCTCTGCTATTAAGTCAACTTTTTCTTCCTGTTCGGCTATACAATTATACTCAAGGGCAATTTCTTCTGCTTCTTCAAATGTTATCTCATGGTTAAGGGTAACAACCTGGCCACGCATAAATAAATTTTTAATAACTGTTGATGCCTGCACTTTCATTGTATCTGAAAGTTCTTTTATAGTCATCTTCTCTGGAAGCACTATTGTCTTTATGCCATCTTCTGGCTCAGCAGGTTTTGCAACTGGTTCTGGCTTGATAAATGCACCCCTGCGGTCTGGGTCTTTCTTTTTACGGTTCTTTGGCTGCATAAAGATATCATTCTCTAAATCTTCCCTGTCATGCCCCTTTCCATACTTTTGTTTAGCACTTCTTGAATCCTTATTAGCACGCTGCTGGCGTGACTGTTTTACCTCAGACTTCATAGAATCCATTGGCACTGGTGAGCCGCCTCTGTTATCTCTTCCGCCTCCACGGTTATCCCTGTTTCCACCACCACGGTTCTGGCTAAAACCTCTTCCATCCTTTGACTGGTTATTGCGGTTATCCCTGCCTCTGTTATCCCTGTTTCCACGGTTATCACCACGGCTGTCATTTCTGTTATTATCCCTGTCGTTCCTGTTGTTGTTCCTGTCATTCCTGTTATCCCTTGTATTACGCTCCTGTCCAGAGTTCCTGCGGTTATCTTTATTATTGCCACCACGTCCGTTACCCTGGTTCTGTCCTTTGTTATCCCTGTTGTCACGGTTATTATTGCCATTATTACGGTTATTATTATTTTTATTATTATTTTGTCCGTTTTGGTTCATGTTATCCCTTTTCCCATTTGCAGTTTCCTGCTTTAAATCATTTGAATTTTCCTTAGTTTCTTTTTCAATGCCAGGCTTACCAGCTTTTACAGCTGTATCTGCTGTTTTCTGGCTCTCTTTTGCAGCATCTGCGCCCTTGCTGTTTACATCCTTTTTATTTTCATTTGGATTTTCCTTAATATTTTCCTTAAAACTGCTTTTATCTTTCTGCAGGTTTTCTTTTTGTGGTTCTTTTTTCTGCACTTCTTCTTTATGTGGCCTTTCTTTTTGTACTGTTTCCTCTTTTATTGTTTCTTTCTTTATCTCTTCTTTTAATACAGGTTTTACATCATTTTCTTCCTTAACATCCGCATTGCCTGTTGTAACTGCTTTTGGTTCTGTAGCTTTTGGTTCTGTAGCTTCTGGTTCCAGCGTATATGGCGCATTTTCCTCTTTATTCTTTTTATTAGTATTTGCTGCCTTTGGTTTGTGTTCCTGGTTTGACGTCTTATTTTGCTTAACTGGCTTGCTGTTTTTTGTATTCTCTTTTTTAGCTGCCTTTTGTGCAACTACCTTATTAAAATGCTTTAACAGAAAACCTATAGCATCATCTTCTATTACACTCTGGGCGCTTTTTGCTTCAAAACCATTTTCCTGTAACAGTTTAACTACATCTTTACTTTTTATATCAGGAAGTTTTTCCTGCATACTTCTTGCAATATCATATATCCTCATTTTTGCCATACGTTCCCATGACCTCCTAGTCCATTTTCTTCATAACTGCTTGTGCAAGGCCTTCATCAGTAATTGCCAGGGATGCACGGAACTCTTTGCCTATGCAGTGTCCAAGTTCATCTTTTATTCCATGAATCCTTACCGGTATTTTGTAATACTCGCACATATTTTTAAATTTCTTCTTTGTATTGTCCGAAGCATCCTCTGCCACAATGACAAGAGCAGCTCCTCCTGATTTCACAGCGTTTTCTGTCATAAATTCACCGCTTGCTACTTTCCCCGCCTTCTTTGCTATGCTTAGCATATGAAGGACGTTATTATTTTTCACTGCCCATCATCTCCTTTTCAAGCTCCTTGTACACTTCTGCAGGAATAGTGACTTTAAGGGAACGTTCCAATGATTTGCGCTTTTCTGCTATTTTTAAACATTCCACTGAATTACATATATATGCTCCTCTGCCATTTTTCTTTCCTGTAAAATCAATTTCAATTAAATCTTCTGGAGTTTTTATAACCCTTATAAGCTCTTTCTTCTCTTTGCGCTCCCCACATCCAGTACACTGGCGCATAGGGACTTTCCTGGTACGCATAGTATTCTTAGCTCCCATACAGACACCTCCTTCTTACAATTATGTTTATTAATGCAATGCCATAGTGGACAGGTCCTGGATATATTCCTGGCTATAGTATGCTATATTGTTCTTCTTGCTCTTCCTGTTCTTCTTCTTGTGTTTCACATTTAATATCTATCTTGTATCCTGTAAGTTTGGCAGCAAGCCTTGCATTCTGCCCTTCCTTGCCAATTGCAAGTGAAAGCTGGTTCTCAGGTACAATAACCTTTGCTGTCTTTTCTTCTTCATCTGCTTCTACAGAAACTACTTTTGCAGGACTTAATGAATTTTCAATAAGGACTGCAGGTGAATCACTCCATGTTATTATGTCTATTTTTTCACCTTTCAGTTCATCAACTATTGCATTTACACGGCTTCCATTTATTCCCACACATGCACCTACAGGGTCGACATTCGGGTTATCTGCTGATACTGCTATTTTGGTACGTGAACCTGCTTCCCTCGCAATGCTCCTTATTTCTACTGTTCCATCCTGTATTTCTGTAACTTCCTCTTCAAAAAGCCTTTTAACAAATTCAGGATGTGTACGTGATACAGTAATCCTTGGTCCTTTTGGTGTATCTTTTACTTCTACCACATAAAGTTTTATATGTTCTGTAGGCTTGAACTGTTCTCCTTTAACCTGTTCGCTTTCCATAAGTACCGCATCAACTTTTCCAAGGTTTATACAGACATTTTTACCACTGTAACGCTGTACAATTCCTGTTATTACTTCCCTCTCTTTTTCAAGATACTGTACATAAAGCACTTTTCTTTCTTCTTCACGTATTTTCTGCACAACTACCTGTTTTGCTTTCTGTGCCGCTATACGTCCAAAATTCTTTGGAGTAACCTCTATGGCAGCCACAGCGCCTATATCATGTACATCATATCTAAGAATTGCTTCGGTTATTCCTATCTGCTCCGCTTCATCTTCAATATCATCATCATCCACAACCAGTTTTTCTGCAAATACTTTTACTTCACCAGTTTCACGGTTAATGTTTACTTTTATATTTTCTGATTTGCCATACTGGTTTTTACAGGCGGCCAAAAGTGAATTTTCAACAGCTTCTAATATAACTTCTTTGCTAATCTGCTTTTCTTTTTCAATCGCATTTAACGCTTCTATAAGTTCTGAACATTCATTTCTTGTAGACTTTGTCTTTCTTGCTGCCATCTCTATCTCCTCCTTACTAATCCGCAAACGGATAACTTATCTTAATTAAAAATCTATAGCCAGCCTGACTGTAGAAATCTCTGCACGGGGTATTTCATAATTTTCTATAAATTCTGTTTCTACTGTAATTGTATCTTTTGTAAAGCTTTTAAGTGTACCCGTAAGCTCTTTTACATGGACTTCTTTGCCATTCCTGCCAGCTGGCAGCTTCCTTGCTTTAAAGAATTTTATATCAACATCATTGCCTATACTGCGCCTGAAATCTTTGTCTTTCTTAAGTTTCCTTCCAAGACCTGGTGAACTTACTTCAAGTATATATGCGTCAGGTATAAAGTCTTCTTTGTCCATTATATCACTTAAAGTACGGTTGACCAGTTCACAGTCATTAATTGTAATTCCTCCCTCTTTGTCAATATAGGCACGCAAATACCAGTTTCCTGCTTCCTTTACATATTCAACATCGACAAGCTCAAAGTTATTCTCTTCCATTACTGGCTCAAGCAGTTTCTCTGTACGTGTTTCATATTCCTCACGTTTAGTCAAGTACAAAACCTCTTTTCTTTATAATTTACTTATCTTATAAATATTATTATATGGTTCCAGATTGTGGTAACACAAAATTAAAGAGTGGACTGCACATC